>PJEL010000387.1_pt1 | contig 52432 bp, 30 predicted proteins | sample 1853271 | NCBI WGS metagenome assembly PJEL01 (sample SAMN08108733, study PRJNA415343) | Invertebrate metagenome, whole genome shotgun sequencing project. | host: Globobulimina | place: Sweden: Gullmar Fjord | collected 2015-08
ATGGCGACAACTCTTGTGTCCCACCATCAATCAAAATGTCTGGAGATGGCGACAACTCTTGTGTCCCACCATCAATCAAAATGTCTGGAGATGGCGACAACTCTGGTGCCCCACCATCAACCAAAATGTCTGGAGATACAACAAAGTCAATGATATGGACTTCTGCACCACATGCCTCCAGGTCGGCTTCCTTCACAATGGCTTCAATGGAAGACTTGAGCACCAGGGATTTCCCATCATTCAGTGTCACATATTCCTTCCCCGTCTCAAAATCAGAAATTTTCAACGCCTCTCCAGTAATAATATGACTCTTTAAAATAGCTTCTAATTCATCACGTGAAGTCGTAGTTAATGCCTCTAGCTGCAACCCAGCATCATTGAGATACTCTAGGAATGCTGCATCAGTTGGCACGAGAACAGTATACGACCCTTTTGAACCTTGATTTACTGGTAGACCAGCCGGTGAATCCAAAGTTTCATCCAGACCCACGTTTTCTAATGCAGCAGAGAATATTGTGACATCTCCCCTGCTCTGTATCACATCAGTCACAGGAACACAAGTTCCATCCTGTAGCAAGCGCCTCCCACCTACGCATGGCCAAGATAGCAGCATTACATAATTTATATACATGTATCTTGATAGAGAATTTTCATATATGAACACTAGGAAAGTGACCTACCCGAGCGACCTTGTACTTCCAGAAAGAGAAATAAACTCATGGCGAGTACCCTCAACAGGGTTGTTAATTTGAACGGCATGGCGAAGATAATTATCATGAACAATCAATTTGATCAAGTGTTACAAAAAAAGTGCCGTAAGTAGCATTATTAAGGATATCCAGTTTCATTCAAAGATTGCCGCGTTTCTTGGATTGTCCAATATTTTCACTCTAAACTTCCCAACGGTGGTGCATGAAGGAAATATTATTTTGCATGGGATGCGCCAGCACGTTGTTCTGACTCTGACAGAGTGGATAATGTTGGACCTAAATATTTCATAAGAAGATTTTCCAATCTCTTAGAATGAAGGCCACTGCTCTTCAGATACTTCATGGTTGTTTGAGAGAATATGGGAGATTTCTCTTCTACTGCAGGTGAGACTGCAGTCTCCTTTGGGCGGTTCATCTTTTTCCTAACAACAGGCTTCTTTGTAGGACTAGGCGGTGCTTCTGGATTAAAATCAAACAATGTTCTCGGTACAAATGAACCATCTATCACCAGCGTTCCCTGTTTATGGAATCGCTGGCTCGTCTTGTTTGGTACAGTGTCTGTACCCTCATTTGTATTGGTGATGGTTGTATCCTCCTTCTCTTGCTCGTTCATCGTCTCTGATGGAGATTGATTCGCAGTGTCTGTATCAATAGATGACATTCCCTGGTGTTCTTCTTGTAGGGTCTCACTGGACTGTTCCTCATCGTCCTGTCCTGAATGATCAAGGTCCTCTATGGCATGACTTTCGTGTTCCATGTCCTTCTCAGACAATGATAACACAGTCTCGTCGACAGAATTGTTCATCATACACTCTCTTCTTGGAAGATATGTTGTATCTGAATCTGATCACCTGATATATGGAATGTATGGACTCGTGTACCAAGGTCAACAAGACCCTAGAAACCATCAGAGATTTGAAAAAAAACTCAAACAAGATAGTCGTTGGTTCAACTGGCGAGTCGTACACAAGAGAGGATGGTACATCACGCAAATATTCACTAGAATTTCCAAATAAAATGAGCAAGTAAGATCCCACCATCTCGACGAGAGTTTGAAATTGTTGTTCACAATGAAGGACGATGAACTCACGAATCTCCACAAAGAGGCAGAACGGGCTGCTCATCTTGCACAGAATACAACATTACCTTGTGTTGTTCCATCTAATAATATCGTGTATGCGTTTCTAACGTACGTGTGATGCCTTGCTGAACTGTAGGTGTTGCTCCCAACCAACTACCTTGTGCATATTTTGTTCAACCTGCCTGCAGGGAAGTGCGTCTTCGGCACCAGCAGACGGCTCTCGAGCGAGCTGAAAAGGTTTGTGAAGAGGATGGTCGTAGTCGCTTTTTGAAGAGAAGCAATTGGGCGATGAATCTCAAGGTTGCTATCGATAATATTCGTACACATCCCAAGAGGGTGTTTGATGTAGAATCTCTGTTGGAAGTCAAGGGTGTTGGCCCGAAGATGGCTCATGTCGTCTCCACGATTCTTTTCACATTGTACCCTCCAGATGTTTCAGGGTATGCTGAATGTAGTGCTGGACCAACAAGTAGAGTCACCAAAAAGGCAGGGGTGACCACCAATCATGGTATCAGACAGGTTAACAAGGCAACCGAGATTTGTTCAAAGAAGGAGTACATACCCAAATTGGGAACTGCAAACTATGCATTCCTTATAGTTCTGTATCGAGAACAGTATGGTAAAAACCCCAGGGAATACATGACGAAAGAAGAGTTGATGCATGCTGCAGAAGTTAGTTGTTTGGCAAACAAACCAATATTCTCTGAAGGCAGTGCTTCACAAGCTCAGCCCGGATCTCGATACGCTCGTTCCTTTTACAACGGGTGGTCTTCTTTCAAATCTCTTGTGAATAATAATCTGACGTATGCCTGGGGAAATCCGAAAAAGATTAGCCTGACAAGCAAAGGAACAGAGGTGGCCTCTAGGTTGTACAAGGATGCAGTTGCGCGGGGAAAGATTGGCCCTTGTCCTTCTCTTACTCGTGAGTTTAGTATATTAATTGAAGAGAAAAATTCCAAGGGAACAGAATCAGCGGTTGATGTCGTTGATAGCGTCATCCCTTCCCTCAGGGAGAGATTGGAAAAGAGGATTGTGCCAATGAAGTATCCTAGAGGTACAATGTCAACGTCATCGTTGCCAGCAACACAGCAGTCCTCTGAAAAGATACAGAGTTCTTCACTTGTCTCAAGAGACTATGGTGCGCGAGGAAACATGCCGTCTCCTCGGCCCCGTGAGTGTATACCGTTGCCCCCTCTATCACGAGGCAAACTCTTTTCTGAAGAATATGATATTGTCCTATTGATAGATGAAAGGGAACGATATTTCGATACCGGATCCAGTGGACATCGACTTGATGCACATGTAGATAGGATTCGACAGCAAGGGGTGCTGGTGGAAATCAAGACTCTGCCCATTGGTGATACCCTGTGGATTGCCAGGCGAAAGTCAAATCCAAGAGAAGAGTATGTCCTTGATTATATCATCGAGAGAAAGGGTCTGGAGGATTTGATCTCGTCTGTCAAAGAATCAGGGAGATATCACAGCCAAAAGTATCGATTACAACAATGTGGTCTACGGAATATGTACTATCTCGTGGAAGGAGATATAGAGGCACTCTCGTCGTCATCAGATTATAAGCTAGTCTGTACAGTCTGTGCAAAGACGAGTGTCCTTGATGGCTTCAATGTCCTACGAACCCGATCAGTTGCAGAGACTTTACGGCTGTATACGAGAATGACCAGTTCTATAGTAACCTTGTATGATAGAGTGAGTCGAAATGGAGAGGCAACAGGAAAGACATGTCTGGCCCTGGCCACCTTTGAATCTCAGTGCAGGCAGTTTGAGAAGGATTCCATCAAACTTCAAGACATCTGGACCATTATGCTGAATGAAGTACCTCGTCTAGGTCCTCAAGCAAGTATTTCGATCGCACATGCGTATCCAACGCCCAATTCTCTCAGAAAAGCTCTCAAGAGAAACAGAGAGGATACTTTGTTGGCTTCAATTCCGTTGAGGAAATCGACAAGTAGACAGGCCACGGTGGGGCCTTGCAAAAGTAAAAGTGTCATTGATACTTTATTTTAATAATCAATACATATGAATCAACGAACAGGTTTAGAATATCTACTCGAACGACCCGGAGTCATCGTTCCTGCAGATTTTGAACCAGGACCTGAGATTTTAGATTTTCTTAGACATGATACAAGGTATGAATAACATTACTATGTTTCTATATATGATGTAAATGACGAGATATATCCATATTCTGTAGGATCCTTGTCGTTGGAGCTGGAGGCCTCGGGTGTGAACTGCTCAAGGACTTGGCGTTGACTGGGTTTGGAAACATTGACGTGATTGACATGGATACAATTGATCCCTCGAATTTGAATCGACAGTTCCTGTTTAGACCTGGTGATGTAGGAAAACCCAAAGCCACTGTGGCTGCGGAGAGGATTATGCAGAGAGTTCATGGCGTTCAGGTGACTGCTCATGTTGGGATGATTCAGGATAAACCCCTGGATTTTTACAGAAATTTTCATGTCATCGTTCTTGGTTTAGATTCTATAGAAGCTCGACGGTATATGAATTCTGTAGCCTGTTCATTTTTGGAGTATCATGATGATGGTAGTCCAGATGTATCAACTATCAAGCCACTTGTTGATGGTGGGACAGAAGGGTTCAAAGGCCATGCACGTGTGCTTCTTCCAGGAGTGACTCCATGCTTTGAATGTACGTTATGGTTATTTCCTCCTCAAATAAAATATCCGCTGTGCACGCTTGCAGAGACGCCTAGATCAGCTCCTCATTGCATAGAATATGCCAAGCTGGTCTTATGGCCAGCAGCATTTCCTGATGAGGAGTTTGATGGCGATTCATCCAAACACGTGGCATGGATCTATGAAAAAGCATTGGAACGAGCAAGAGCGCATGGAATACAAGGAGTGACATACCAGTTGACACAGGGTGTTGTCAAGAATATTATTCCAACCATAGCCTCTACCAATGCCATCATTGCTGGGATTTGTACGCAAGAAACGTTAAAGATTATGACAATGTGTAGCACTGGATTAAATAATATGGTCATGTATATGGGTGGAGACTCCATATATAGCCTGGCATCCTGCTATGAAAAAGATCCACAGTGTATAGTTTGCTCACCGCCAGTTGTTATTCATGCATCATGGGGTGTCACTTTGGAGGATTTTCTGCGAATTATAGTCGAACATGAGCGTTTGAGAGATCACGTCTCTGCTCCAACTGTATCATATGGAAACTCAAACTTATACATGAGGGGTGCACTTGAACATTTGACTCGTGAGAATCTTCCCAAAAGGCTGGTTGATCTGATAGATGTTGCACATTCTTCACTTCTTACGATCAATGACAAGAAATTGTCCTCTCCTCTAAAAGTTAAAGTCAATTTTAGCTAAGGCTGGTCGTATGAAGTCCAATATTCCATTGTTTTTAATGCCTGTGTATGCATACATCGCAGTTCTGGAAATGTATCTGACATTGCCTTGTACAACGGGTTCACGATAAACTCGATAAAATTCTTTTGTGTCTGATGTAGTGAGGTGTTATTTCTATCGCACATTGGAGAGATCGAATGACCTTGTAACTTCTCCAAGTCTCCTTGTGAGAAAAATTCTTGAAGCACTCGTGTCGCCCATGCTGATGCAATATCTGGAGTTCTGGCTGGGTTTGAAATGTCTGCTGCATGCAGTATGATTGCAGCCAAGAATAGTCTGTCCTCTTCTTTATCAGCTGAGAATGATGACTCATCTCTCACCTCCAATCTGGTGACCATTGGGAAATGCTTTGCCATATCTGTATGTATAATTGCATGAATGATGAGCTTTCTTGCTTCTATCCAGCTGGATTCGTCTATATCTTGTAAAATATTGATATCTGGGCGATCTGCTATAATTTCAAATAAGCAAGATGCATGCTTGTTTTCCAATACTGCGATATCATTATACCTCAATGCCAACTGATGCTTTGACTTTATCAAAAATGCATTGTTAACTCCAGGATGCTCCAGGTCGTGCGCCAATGCTGCTATAAGCAGACAAAAACTTTCCAAAGATGATAGATGCGCCGTTTCACGGATTGAAGTAATTATTAAAAACGTCGCATGGGCCACATCCGTGCAATGGTGAAAGTTGTGGTATGGGTTGTCCACAGAATAACTATTTTGAATGGTCGTGATAAAGTCTTCCAGGACTGAACGTGTCACGAAAGAATCCCCCATTGATGCTCTGAGTTTTCTATTTTCTTGTGATATCCCATTCGGATGAAGCAAATGCAGCTCATGGAACATGGTGACAATGATATTTGAAAGGCTTCCCACTGGGTATGAGAGTACATTGAAGTCCCAGAGATACAATTCCTTTCGTACATGCAGCTCTATCATGGGATCCACCGATTTGCGAGGAAAAGCATTGATTGATTTCACATTCCCTCGTTTTCGACGGGGTGGTTTTAACTTGGACGACGAAGACCCTGTGAGATACGAGATGAGTTGCTTTGCCTCAGAGTTCATCTCTGGGTGCTGACTAAATACATCATCCATTTCTGATGAGAGCAGTCGCAGTACACTTTGAATCCCAACTTCAAACTTTGCCAGATCCTGATCAACGTGGTCCTCACTGTAAAACTCTCGAATTTGATCTACATATGCTTGTTGTTGCTGTCTCTGCCTTTGCAGCATTAGGGTTCTGTTCAAAGCCATAAAGATTCTCTCCAACGTCCTAACAATACTCTGATACAGCATAATATTGGAGGAAATAGCAAATGAAATCATCAAAAAGGTAATTACGAGGGAGATGACGAGGTTGACAAGAGCCAAATGGGCATGCATATCAGATGTGTCAATCTTCAGGAGTACACTTCCAGATTCAAACTCTTCAATGACTGACTTCCTTTGATTATTCGAATCCCATTCCGCTACGCGATGATTTCCCACTTCTAGGTATACAGGCTCGGATCTTTGAGTATATGTAAACGCCTCCACAGCCTGGGCATACCCACTTGCTCCAAAAAAGTTCAAGCTTGTAGTAAATGGCTCAAATGGGGAATCTGCATACGTCCAAGTATACAGCAGAGTCATAACAGCAAACAAAAGAATCATCATGATGGTGACAAGGGATATGAGGGCATTTATCACCTTGATCCCAATGTTTGTGACATATTGAGCCTCATAGCCATGAAATGTGTCTACAACTGCCCTGGATAGCTTTGTGAAAATTGGCACAATGTGAAGCAATCGTATCAATCTAAACATGGCTAGAATTTGTGTCACGGTGATATTATCAATTTTCTCTGATACCCATGTCAGGTCGAACACTATGGTCAAGATGATGACCAAATCCATCCCCATGTAGAAAAAATGTCGTGCAGACTTCTTTTGCTGAAAAAAGTACGCATACACTACCCATTGAGCTATAAAAACTGTCATACAGAAGATGAGCACCCCGTTCAAGTATGGGTCGAGGCGTATGGAGGCATGGCAGATTTTGAACAGACTTGGAACAAAAATTGTGATGAATGTAAGGCAGATCAAGACCGCATCAATAACCACCTTCATGATGACGGGACGTTAAAAATCATCAAATGTATCATCTTTTGAATTTCACACACTGACCAATCAAAGATGTAATATCTCAGTGATCAATCAGAGCAGCCAAATGACCACTTGGCGAATTAGTCAGCACGTGTTGACTTGACTGTACGTAAAATGAACCCATGGTATACTGTACAATAAGATTTACAAAATTTGGCATGAAAAAATTAAATGCAATTAGTTTCTTCTTGTTTCGTCGCAACAGCGCCATCCTCTGTCACTCTTTGACCTGCAGCACCAGAAGTTGGTGCAGAACCTGTATTGGCAACCAGACCATGCATGGCAGGCATGGATGCAACCTTTTGCATCATACCAGCCTTGAGCATTTTTGGAATAGATGATTGGTTATTTGGAGAAGTCATGCCACCAAATGGATTGAGAGGAGGCATGCCAAACATGGGAAGCATGTTCATTGCATATGGCATTTGAGACAACATGCTCATGGCCTTTTTAGGATCAAATGCAGCATTCTTCTTTTTCAATTCACTCAATTCTGCCTTGAGCAATTCAATTTCCTGCTCACTTGTAGGCAAATACTTTGAACTCTCTATCAATTCCGCCTCCAATTCAACACCAGTTTTTTCTGCAGCCTTTCTCAAAGCCTCTGCAATATCAGAGGCTTTACGTGCTGCAGCCTTGGCTTCTTCAGCATCCTTCTCTGCTTGCTTTTGTGAACTTTTGCTTTCTTCAAGTGCAAGCTCTAATTTATGCCTCTCCTCGCGAAGTTGCTTTACTTCTGACACAAGGCGCCGGTGTGCTTCTGAAGACCCTCCTGCCAACCGAGCCAGGTTTACAGCACTGCTCTGTTTGTGGAATCTTGCAACCTGAGAACTTACATGATGATCTTCATCGTCTCCATGCTGCATCTCCGTATCCCCCTGGTCACTGTGATTTGGATTCACAAGTAAGGACTCACCTGCACCTGTCTGTGCCAATACAGGATTGTCCATAATCATGGATACGGAATTCCTCCTCAACATGTTTGGCTTGACATCTTCGTCATTGCTAAAAAAGTCGGTGAAAGATCCCCAACCACCACGTGCCGACCGCATCCGAGCACTCCGCTGTCTCGAGCTCACCTGAGGTTCCCCTTCTCTATCATGATGTGCATCCTTCTCTTGTGTATGTGTATGCGTGGCCGCCATCAACAAGGCATCAAATAGATCGCTGCCACTATTAGCTACATTTTGATACGACGCAGAACGGCGGATTGGTTTCTTCTGACGTGGTTTGCTCTCTGAGGCTTTCCTCTTCCTCTCTCCAGGAGCTACAGTAGCATTCTGACCCACATTTGCTAAAAATGTGTTATCCGCCAATGCCAATCTCTCTTCGGAATCACAAGTACATGCTTCTGGTCCAACGGTAACGACATTCGCCTCGTTTCCATTCCGAGTATCCACAATTTCCACGTCCACAAGGCAAGGGCACAGACCGAGAGACTCCAAGTTGAACTTGGTGACTGTAAACAGGTAGTTATTGTCTGATCCATATCTATTCCTGTCTAAATTTGTACCATATTGACCTCCTTGTCCATCAGAAAGAGAATGCCGCCGAAGATCATCCGCCACTCTGTGTGTTCCGGTGGACATTTCCACCACCTTGGTCCTCCGAGTGTTTGTCGACAGTATGTTCAGGATATTCCTTGGCTTTGACACTCGACACGCCTCCACATTATGAATAGTTGCTAATATCTGTAAGAATGCAGACGTTACAGAGGCGCACGCTTCCGTTCCAACCGGGAGTTCCGTCCCTGGCGCAAGTTCCGCAGTATAGTGCTTCCATCGAAAATGTGCTTTATATAACAACTGGTTGTTTGTCGGTCGAGAATGCTGTTGCACACCCGCCGTATTATTATAATGAGGCATATTTATTGGCTATTTGCCATCGTATCTTTCAGTCCTCTGAGAGGGTTGTGCTGTGGTGTCGACGACGAAACTGGTTGCAATCTTTTCTGCAAAAATGTAGAATATCCTAGGAGATAGTTCCCAGTGTAGCTATTTTTATACTACTAACTAATGCACTATGGTATGGTACTTTATACATTCATGTACAGTTAGTTTTGAGACATGGAGCGACAGAGTATGTGCCATTCCATTGTCGTGGTGTCGCATTTTCTCTGTCGTACACTCGTATGTACGACGACATAACCAAACGTATGGTATGGTATGGTATGCAACACCAGCTCATGGCCAGTCGACACATCATCATACAAACAAGAACAAGAACAACAACAACAACAACAAGAAGAAGAACAAAAGTTTCATTCGCTTCCTATCGGGTTTGAACCGATGGCCTTTCGATTAACAGTCGAACGCTCTACCTGCTGAGCTAAGGAAGCTTTGAACTCTGGACCTTTGGGGACACTGAGAGTAGGAAGGCCACGTACTAGGGCCAATGTTGACGGTATCGAATTACCTGGCCTATCAATATCAGTCACTCTCTTTCCTGATTCACCCATCTCCTTGGTAGACAAGCAACCATCATCATCATTGCTGACACTTTAGTGTCAGTGGTCCATATATATATGTGGAGACCAATGTTTCTTTGTTGCAAGCAGAGAGCAGCCATCTCGTTCTTGCCTTGAGAAATAGACACTCTATTCTCATAGAAAATACATGAACGTTTTGCCTGTGGAACCAAGCACACGTAATATATTTTATTTAATATAGTATAAAAAAAATGCCAGTTTCCCGGGTTGAGGGAGTACCACGTGCAGCACCCAGACCAATTAAAACACGGTTGGAATTCGAACATGACTTCAACATGTCAACAACCAACCGATCGTGGCACATGGTGGTGGGTAGCTTGCTATGCATATACTGTATTTCATTATCATGGTGTTACTTGTCCCTGGTGCCAGTACCAGAGGTGAATATGTCGGATACGGAACGGTTTATGGAGTCTTCGGCACTCGCCGTGACCAAGGCACTGTCGGATGGAATAGGGCATCGATATGTGGGGACGATGAATGAAGAGAAATCTGCTGTATACCTGGAGGAACTGCTACACGGGCTGGAGACTGTGAGAGACGACGTGTCTCTTGAAGTGGTCAGAGAACAGGTGGTTGGATCAAATGGTCGTCAGGAAGCATTCTCATTTCAAATTGCCAACGTGTACAACAATCTGACCAACATCTTGCTCATTATCCGTCCCAAGGATGATCAGCAAAGTACAAAGCAGAGCGTGTTGATAAATGCACACTATGACTCGACTCTTGGAAGTCCGGGGGCTTCTGATTGTGCATCCTGTGTCGGTGTGGGATATGAAGTTGCGAGGACACTGCTGAGCAATGCATCCCTACCGATCTCGTCGCCTCTTGTTTTCCTCTTCAATGGAGGAGAAGAGACATTGATGCAAGCATCTCATGGTTTTATGCAGACTTCTGCATATGCCGAGGATGTTGGGGCATTTGTCAATATTGAATCAACGGGTGCCGATGGGCCGGATGTGGTTTTCCAGCACACAGATGACTGGACGCTGAGGGCATATGCGCGTGTCGCTCCATATCCCAGAGGTAATAGTGTTGCACAGGACTTTTTTGAGATGGGTCTGATTCCTGCTGATACGGATTATCGTATGTTGAGACGTACCAAGGACGAGGACCAGGTTCCTGGGGTTGATATTGCATTCTTGTTCGGTGGTCTCGTGTATCATACGAAAGAAGACAAGGTTGGTAGGATACGTTCTGGAACATTACAGAGTATGGGAGAGAATGTGCTCGCTGCGGTGGTGGAATTCAGTAAAGTTCTGGGAATCCCAGGGTATAAGGAAAGAATGTACCCGTCCGATGGATCAGGCGTGCATGGTCAAGTGTTCTTTGACATGGCATCAAAATTCATGGTGGTATATCCAGCTCAGTTGGCAATGATTCTACACAATCTTCCATTGATACTCGTGTTATCACTCTCTCTGTGTTCAACACTGTCAGATCCCAGGACAATGATGACGAAACACATGAATAAAGCAGGTCAAAGTATGATCCTTGGTTTGGCCCTACCAATGACTCTGGGAACTTTGAGAGCTTTATTGACAAGATATCCAATATCCTGGTATGGGAATTTTGTCGAATCGTTCATGATATATGTGCCAATCAGTCTTGCTGGAGTTCTCCTCCCATTTGGCACAACAGTGTCTTCATTGGATGATGCTCAAGGATTTGCTACTCTATTTTCCATGGTAGCATCAGTGTTCATCATGTTAAAAATGACATCGTCATACGTCGGTGCAAGCTGGGGATTAGCGACGATACTTTCTGTATTGTTGATGAAACATACACGTCTGAATCCTGCATGGGGATGCCTTGTTCATGCATGTTGTTATTCGGTGCCGGCCTATTTTGGCTGTGGAGTATCACTGACAACTCTCTTGCATGTGTTTGAAAAAATCGGGGTAGCAGGAGGAGCAGATGGAATCCTTGGCATCTTTGTGGTGGATGCTGTTGTAGGAGCAGTGTCTGGTGTATCAGTTATCCTTGCAACAGGTTCATTATCACCCATGATATCGTTTGCTCTAGGATCAAAAAAAGGTGCAATTTGCCGGGGACTAATTGTCTTGTCGCTTTTGAGTGCATCACTATCATCATTTGTATCCATGGAAGCCAATCCTCACTGGAAATCAGGTATTCCGTACACAAAGGAATCTCCAAAAAGAATGATTGTTCAGCACATTCACAGAGTAGATGACAATAATGATATCGTAGATTCATTCATAACTGCTTGCTCGATGGATGCTATTCCTGTATCCCAGATTGGTGTTTTACCCAGACGTTTGCAATCCTTGGGTTCTCGACCATTTGATACCCACGACTGGGTCTCATTTTACCCCTTGAATTTCCTCGTAACTGGCGTTTCCATGCAGGATTATACTCCTCATAATTACACAAGTAAAGATATACCGACCATCAAGCGAGCATCGTTTGTATCTGTGGCAGTAGATTCGTTGAAAAAGTATCTCAGTGATGGGTATGAAGCCATGAAGATTGCATGGAGTGAGGCATCTATGACACCAACCTCAAGAGCTCTCAAGAGACAATACTTTGAATTGAATACTATCGAACCTGGCTGGGCAGTTCTTAATATTACCGCAAATATAGTCAATTGGTCTCTAGGCAAGGATATTGCAGCAGTGCAAAACAGCCCGAGGGAACATATTGTGCGGTATGCGTCTGGACCATACACAACCAGGTGGCAGTTCTGGATAGATGTACCAAAGCATGATTCAAATGTTACTATTCAGCTATACGTCAAACATTTTAGACTTGCCCCTCATGTATCAGATATGATGACAGAATTTGAAGAGTGGGTGTCACCCGTAGGATTAACCGTTTGGCAACAAGGATTTGCTTTTACATAGTCTATACATTATACTGGCTATCATACTGTTGAATTTCTTCATTTGTTAACAAAGCAGAATCAAGCTGATCACAAATGGCCTTCTCATCCATGCCGGCACCAATGAAGACGATTTCTTGCCGTCTGTCCCCATATGTTCCGTCATCAAAGTCAGACAGAATACTATTCCTTGGTCCCTCTTCCTCTGGCCAGTCCTCCTTGGGAACCGCAGCCCACCATTCACCCTCATCCCGTATTTCAAAGTGTTGACCAGCATGGCTCCAGTAATACGCAGTCGAATGGGAGCTTGATATCCACATGAAACCCTTTGACCTCAGCACTGTCTTGATTGGACTCGACGACAAATCATCAGGCTTTTCATGATCCTCCACTTCTTTATTCAGGGTAACAGGCATCCATCGAAGTACTAAATCCTTTAATCGCTGTGGATGGAATGGTTTTCGACGCTCATAAACAAAGCTCACAATTCCAAATCGTGAGGCTGCAGTGGTTTTCTTTTGCTTCTTTTTTGTAGACTCTTCCCCTTTATGATGATGATCATGATGATGATGATGCTCATGTCCATGTTCATCATGATGACAACAACCATCATGAGAGCATTCGTGACCTGCTTTTGCTGCAGCAACCGATCCCTTGTGATGTGCTTCTGTATTCAGAGAAGACACCAGCCCATGCACCTGTGGTCCCAACAAATCATCAATTTCTACTCGTCCGTGATCACAAGTAAACACCTTGGCCAAAGGATTCAGGGATGTCACAATTGCTTCCAAACTCCCGACCACCTTGTCATCAAGCATATCACACTTGTTCAGCACGACAAAATCTGCACATTCCACCTGCTCAACCAACAAATCCACCACAGGTCTCATTCCACCACCATCCCCAAGCTCTGGCCGGGCAGCCACAGGAGCTTTGGATGAGTAATCCTTGATAAACGTCATAGAGTCAACCACAGTGACCATCGTATCCAAGTACACCTTATCTACAAGGGGGTGACCAACAGCCCGAGCCTCAACAAACTGGTCTCTGATATTCTGCGGCTCTGCTACTCCACTATTCTCCAGGACGATTCTATCATACTGTATCCCACGTTTCTTGGCAATATTCAAGAGGTTCTCGAATGAATCAAACAATTCATCAGCAATACTACAGCAAGCGCATCCATTGGCAAGTTCGATCGTATCCGTCAGGTCAGATGTGGATTTGAATCCTTCCGAACCTTCTCTTCCTGTATTACGAATCAGCTTGGCATCAATGTTAACACTCGCAACATCATTGACGATACAACCAATTTTTAGGTTTGATTGGGTGAGTATGTGTCTGAGAAGTGTTGTTTTACCAGCTCCTAGAAACCCACTGAGCATACTCACTGGTACAGCGTTGTTGTTCTCCATCTCGTATCTGTGATATTATCAAATAGTATTATTATTATAGTATATATAGAGATTGCAGTGATGCCAATTCTTTAGAAGAACAAGAAGAATCACATGCATTCCAGAGACTGGAGAGTTCCTTCTTTTGTGCTGATGTCAAACTCATACAGTTGACAGAAAATCGATCCGTTCTTGAGAGGGCAGTCAAAAGTGATACTGCATGCGATATATTATTGGGTGCAATGTGAGAGAGAATCACTGTCGTGATTTGATACAGTAGCTTTGGGTTCAGGCACTGTCCCAGGAGTGCTGGAAGGGAGTCTGGGGGTAATGATTCCATGATGCATGCCTGATGATCAGAGTTTCCTCGACACCCCCTCCAATCCTTTTCAAATTCTATTCCTGTTTTATAAACCTTTGTTTGTATCTTTTTCGTATCAAGCACGGGCTCTTGACCAGTGCCGACAGAACTACCAACAGGTGGAGATGGTTTTGCTGGTGACATGTCTTCTGGCTGCAGAGCAATGTGATGCTTTGGGAATGCCTGCAGTCCCTCACCATGTGCCAAGTATGATGCAATACACTCCTGTCTCCCTTTAATAGCATCTGTGTTGTACGGTTCTCTACGAATACACTCTTCAAAATCTTCAATGGCTCCTTGCATCTGGCCAAGATGCTGTTTTGCAGTACCCCTCCGTAGATATGATTTCACATGACCATTATCCTTCTCCAACACCATGGTACAGTCATCCACACATTCGTGATACTTTTCTAGTTTCAAATACGCCATGGAACGATTCCCTAACGCAGATATGACATCAGGATCACACGAAATGCTGCGACTGTACAACTCAACAGCCTTTTCATACTCACCCTTTTGAAAACATGCATTCCCCTTGTTCTTCCAGGTCACAGCTTCCGATGTCAATGCATCACGAGATGATACTGATGCTGCTGCTGATGAATTATTGTATCGTGAACCAGCATACGAATGTAGTTCCTCAACAGTCATCCTCATGACATTACCCAATGGCTGTCTCGTCGTTGCTTCACCAACCATGTTCTATCCCATTCTCATCTTTGTATGTATTATTAAAATAGATAATAAAATGGATTATCTTGTAAATAGATGGTTTTCAACTGCATAGTACATCCTTGCAGCTGGATCGGCTGGATCTGGAGATACAATCACTCCTGCAATTTTGGTCTTGTATTCTCCAGAACTGGTAGAGGTTTGTATACGAAAATCTAGGATACAAGACTCACTCTTGGTCACTACAATGGATGCAGTGAAGAGTTGAGACGAGTGTTCTAGCTTGTGTCCATCAACAATGAGGGGATCACATGAGCATGACGAGGATGGCTCTGGGCAAGACACATTGAACATCCCCATGTGTTCATATGACGCTAAATACGCAATGGAGACGACGGAATGCCTTTTTGCTGATGTATCGTCGTCATGTATACTGTTCTCTGCAGAGTTCAATGTGAACCGAAAGTACGCACCGGCACGTGTCCCTATGAATCCAAATTTTGGCTTTGCTTCAGTGCCCTCATTGACCCATGTAAATCCACGAGAAGCAACGACATGCTGTTCAAATTCTCCATGTAGAATGCATGTGTTGTTGAATACCTGAAAGTTGTTCGGATATAGAGGAAGATGCAGTGGCGTGTTGAGGCTATGGAGTCGTGCCGTGTCATCTGTCTGTTGTGGTGCCATGTCAAACATGCGAACCAGCATGGCAGCTATCAGCGCATGTCCTAGGTCATTTGGATGGTCTCTGTCAGCCATCCATTCTAGATATGATATTCTTTTAGATGCTTCTATATGATTCATGGAGTTCCACATCAATGATCGAGTGGATATCCAAGGAATATGGTAATATTGGGCCAAGACACCAAGTTCATCATCTCCACCATCTCGATACCTTGGAGCTGGACGATCTTCCTCTGGTATTCTCATGACCACATTTTCAATAACTGCAGGAGAGCTGGGAAGTGACAACAAGGATCGAAGCAGCCTTTCATGTGCACGGCGGATTGGTGCATTTGTAGATCGTTCTGCGCCATCATTCACATTGTATTCTACAATCATCAGGTCTGGCTGGCGAGGGACGTAATATCTCCAGCATAGAGCCATGTACGCACTCGGAGTTGCTGGAACTGCTCCATTCACGAGGGTATGATTCGCATGGGGATACGTCGTTCGTATCCAGTTGAATATCCTAGCCACCCAGGACGTGGTATCCCTATCAGATGCACCTTGTCCAAACGAGATTGATCCCCCTACAACGCCAACAACGACTGGTTTCCCAGCATCCAGCTTGTTCGTAAACATTGTGAGTCTCGACGTATCTCCATATGAGACGATGCCGTTGTCGATATTCACCCAAGGCGGAATCTTTTTCCTTAATTCCTCACTGGAGTTGCCAACCCCCCGAGACGGTCGTGTTTGACATTCCCCCCGCACTAGGCTTCCATACGACGCATGTATTGATGCGTGGTCGAATCTGATGGAATTATAAATTCTTTCAAAGTATAAAGATCCAATCATGACGAGAATCAACAGTATGACCAGACTGATGTTGCCCTTGTGGTGGGCTTTCAAAGCAACCCCACTACGAGACGGGGATGGAGCCTCCTCATCAGGGGATCTCATCGGATGATATCAACATCAGGATATACATAGAAAGAATTGATATTTGGGGATTTTGACGTGGAGAATTCTTTACAGTCAAGCAATTGGCTGATCTCAATCAGTATGGCCAATATTGGCTATGGATGCAAAGGAACACATTTCCAGAGAGATCCAGTAGCTGATTTGCCTACAATCCCCATCGTGGAAGAAGGCTCTGTTTCATGTTCTCTCTGTGTTGATCTAGAGAGATGCGATCTCTCATATGCTTTATCACGCCATTCAGACTTTGTGTCCCTACGCCACCACAGCCAGCATCAATCATGCTTGGTGACAATGGGGGTGTTTGTGTCAGGTTGTTACTGTAGGCATTCAACCATGCAGTCGCATCAGTAGCAAATCTTGAGCAATTGACTGGACTTGCTTTCCAATTTTGAAGATTCTGGTCGAAACTTGTAGCATAAGCAAACATGCCATCCATGTTAGTCACAGAAGATGTGTCCCATGATCCAATGTCCTGGTCGAAACTTGCAGCTTTATAGAACATATAGGACATGTTAGTCACAGCAGACGTGGTCCATCCTCCAATACTCTGGTTGAAACTTGTAGCACTATAGAACATAAAGTCCATATCCGTTACAGCAGACGTGGTCCAATTTCCAATGTCCTTGTTGAAGCTTGAAGCACCAAAGAACATGCCAGACATGTCAGTAACAGAGGATGTGTCCCACTCTCCAATGTCCTGGTTGAAGCTTGAAGCTCCATCAAACATGCCATACATGTTAGTCACAGAAGATGTGTCCCACTCTCCAATGTTCTGGTCGAAACTTGTAGCATTATAGAACATATAGGGCATGTCAGTCACAGAAGATGTGTCCCATGATCCAATGTCCTTGTTGAAACTTGTAGCACCAAAGAACATGCCAGACATGTCAGTCACAGAGGATGTGTCCCACTCTCCAATGTCCTGGTTAAAACTATAAGCATTATAGAACATGAACTCCATATCCGTTACAGCAGACGTGGTCCATCCTCCAATGTCCTTGTTGAAACTTAAAGCTCCATCAAACATGCCACTCATGACAGTCACAGAAGATGTGTCCCACTCTCCAATGTCCTGGTTAAAACTATAAGCATAAAAGAACATGCCATTCATGGTAGTCACAGAGGATGTGTCCCATGATCCAATGTCCTGGTCGAAACTTTTAGCATATAAGAACATATAGGGCATGTCAGTCACAGCAGAGGTGTCCCATGATCCAATATTCTGATCGAAACCAAAAGAAAATGCGAACATTGCTTCCATATTAGTCACAGCAGAGGTGTCCCACTCTCCAATGTACTTGTTGAAAATGGTATTAAACACAAACATTCCAGCCATGGCAGTCACAGAAGAAGTGTCCCATGATCCAATGTTCTGATTGAAACCACTTTTAGAGAACATTGCAGTCATGTCAGTCACAGAGGATGTGTCCCATGATCCAATGTTCTGATTGAAACCACTTGCAGCGAACATTGCAGCCATGTCAGTCACAGAAGAAGTGTCCCATGATCCAATGTTCTGATTGAAACCACTTGTAGAGAACATTGCAGTCATGTTGACCACCGAAGATGTGTCCCATGCATTGATATTTCCATCAAAACTGGTTTCAGCAAACAAATAGCTCATATCGTCGATGCCAGAGGTACACGTTGCAACAACGCTATCCCAGTCCTCCTGTGAAATCAGAGCCTCGAGACCTGCACGATCCCTCTTTGTATAGATCACACCATTGATTGGCTCCGTGGCTGTCACATTGATCAATGCATAGGGGCACAAGACTGTGACACCATTGCCAGCGAGATAAAACACTGGAATGGTAGGGGGTAGAGAGTAAAACACAGAAAGCCCATTGGACCTCTCAGTCACTGTGGTAGCATCTTCTGAACACTTGCCAACGGCATAAATGGAGTGGTAGCCAGCATCCCTCAGAGTGACAGGGACTCCAGCAGAGCTCAATCCTGGCTTGGATGCAGCCACCTCTATGGATGTGGGAGGAGATCCAACCGAGCCAGCAGAGGCCGTGATCACAATCTGCGAGACAGAGCAGCGCTCATTGCCTCCAGGAGACGCCACGAGCACGTTGACGTACCCAGAGGATGTTGAGCTTGGCGCTGATATCACTGGGCCTGGAATCTCGTTTGTTGGGATCATCTCTGGAGGAGACCCACCAGGACTCGGAACAGGAGATGGAGAAGACGATTGAGGAGAGGGAGGTGGGGAGAATCCAGGGGATATGTCGTATCGCCTGGTAAGCTTCCACGCTGTGTGCAGCGTTGGACCACTCATACCTTGCTCCACCAACACTGCACGAGAGCTGCACTGCTCAACACCGAGCAGCCGAGAGCACGAAGCGGGCTTGTTCGATGCTACCAACTCGAACAATCCATCCTCACCACCTGGAAACGCGCGAACCGTCCAGCTCTGTGCAGTCACTGCCCCACCGGCAGAATCTGACTTGGTACCATTCAAGAATACACCATTGCCATATGGAGGAGCTGAGCATGCCTCACCACCATCATAGTCTGGATTTTCATAGAATGTGCTCAAATATCCAAGGCACTTGGCGGTGTCTGCCATTTCAGGGCGAACGAATGCCTGCAGGGACACTCTGACGCTCTGTTGATTTGAGTCACCTTTTGCATCCAACACTCGAACCATCCACTCTCTCCACATCATAGACGTACTCGGACCTCTGATGACTGGACCTGCAGTCAGACGAGACGACAATAATGTCGAACACGTGCGATTATTGAATCCAAGATATTCGGGAGAGCCCAACATGTCACAGTCAGACTCTCTTGAGGGGGAAGATGCCAACTCAAACGAGTACACACCATCCACAAGGGCGATGAGAGACGTCAATGTCGCGTTTTTGGTTGGTGTTGGAATCAAGTTGGAATCTTTCAATGTTCCGAGACGAAGGTTTGTTCGATGCCCCCCTGATTGTGGTAGCCATGGCCCATCCTTCTTCTTCCCAGCAGAGACAGTCGACAACTCAAAACCCAGTACGGCGATCAATACTATGTAGAGCCCTAGAACCGCCTTCTTGCGACTCGTTGGCATTATTTCACGTATGTATTGATGTAAAAAGAAGAAAGTTTTATTCTGTTTATGTTGAATATTTTTTATGTGGTGCACCGATCTTTTCCAACCCTATATATAGTCACGACGTTTCTATCAACATGGCTTTACAGTCTGACCATCGATGGCACCGGTGGACCGGACATATCCGGACATGGACGTCCATGTCGACGTCGACGTCGACATGATCCAATACCTAGTCTAGGGTGGTACGGAGTGTGATATCGTAGCCATCGAGCTTTTCGATTTATTTCCATGGTGTCAGGGTTCAAACGCTTTCTTTGATCACGCGTACCTCATTCTATTGTAACTAGCAGCCCTGTATTGATAGTGATGGATCCATGGATCCATGCACATGATTGTGTGCCATAGTGTGAAGCATGTGTACTCTAGATTCTGAGAGTGCAGGCCTCCAAGCAATGGAACATGTTGAAGAGGTTCCAGTTCATCATACATGATCATGCAGTAGATCCAAGATCAATCGTCTTGGCTGTTATTGATACGACTGTATTGTGAGCCAATCTCATCAAACTCACTCTCAGCGAAGATTGAGTCCTCGATGGATCGATCGATCCAGATAGTGGGACATCCTATTCTATTCAACAGACAATCCGCATTTTCTTATACATATATGTACGAATAATCTCTGCTAGTAGTCGACGAGATGATGAAGATCACACAGTGTCAGCAGATTGGAGGTCGTTCAATCTTGGTTACCTCTTCCTCCAGGAGAAGCAGGATACAGACGTATAGCAGGAGTAGGGAGGATCTTCATGATGTACATCAACGGCGGATACTCTTATCTGGCATGCTGTTGCCTTGGATATTCCCCATGCGATCTGTTCTTGCCGCTGGTGAGGAACAGCAGCAAGGTCCTACGAAGACTGTCCCAGTGAAACCCAAGCTTTTTATTGCACGCGATTTCCTCTTTGCATATCCTCGAGGGTGGAAGGTAGTAGAAGACACGGAAAATGGGGACCCTATGACTGACCGCCGGAGGCAGAATGTTGTACGAGGAGAGGTGATTTCCCCAGATAGTATTGTGACTGTGAGTGTTATCCAGCAGCAGGCATCGAAACTGAAGCAATCGCTCTTTCAGATTACAGATATCTCGCAATTAGGATCTGCAGAAGAGGTATCAAAACTTGTGTTGCCCCCTGGCTCACGAATCGATTCTGTGTCGGTGAGAACGTTTCCCATTCCACCTAAAGACACGGGGACTGTCATGGGGGTGATTGAGCGTGATCCGCTGGTGGTTTATAGATATAGTGCGATGTTGCGTAATGGTGTGAGATCAGAAATAGCTGTAGGTATTATTCTAGGGCGAGTGCTTCTTCTCGGTGCAGGGTGTCCTGAAGAAAACTGGCAGGAGAATGAAGCAGTGTGCAAGGCTATTGCAGATAGCTTCAAGCTCTTACCCAAACAGGGCTGAATAATACTACGAGTATCATCATCATAGTTTTTAATCATGGTAATATACATTGTGTATATACTTGCTTCGTTTCATATGTAAAATAATGTCACCTGTCAAAGGATGGTGGCACCTGGCAACACAGTCTTAAACAATGATATGTGTCTCAGCCTTTCACTGTCTTGGGGAGTCAAAGCCATATGAAAGAAGACTCCATCGTCGAATGGTGGGGCTGCTGGTCTAATGACATTCATGTCACGGGCAAGAGGGGTGACCAACCACTGGACGTAATGCATGGAAACATCAGTGGTGTCTTCCCCTCTCAACCCAAAGTCTAATTCAACATCGTCGCGTAATGTTCCAATATAGTTGGTGGTACACGATACAAAAGGCAATCTATTTCCTGCCAAGAATCCCAATGCTTTTGGCAGACTCGTGTTGCAGATGATGTCAGTCTCATACAGAGCCTGAAGTACAGCTGCTGGGTTTGATCGGATTTCTTGTGTGCAGATCCGGATTTTTTCGGCAATTTTCGCAACCACTTGTATGTCCGTATCTGGAACTAGCTCATCTGGTTCAAAGCTAACTTTCATTGGATGCACAGCGTTGCCAAAATATCCTTTGATTGTATCGACTCCAGGAATTTGGACAAGGACAAGCATAGCCTTGGGCCTAGCTGGAAGCAATGGTTTTTCTTGAGCGCCGTGGATCATCATGGAGGCGATACTCTGTACAACATCTCCGGTACTTATGGTCACATTGCTTTTGATCTCTGCTTGGACCATCTTTTTCAAGTGCTGCAGATCAACCTTTGATACATGGACAATATCAAAATTTGCCTTTTTTCTCGAGTTGGTTACAAGCAAAGACAATGATCGCAAACGATCGAGAAATCCAGCGTGAACCGGAAAAGGATCAGGTTTCCATCCATTCGGGAGGGAATCCCGAACACTGTCATGGATGGCTTGCACAGTCACCAAATGTTTGTTGCCATTCCATGTAAGAAGTTCAGACTCTTTGTCACAATCTATTCTGGCCAACTCTCGATATCGAGATGCAACATGTTTCATAAATATTGGCCAATGAATACCATCGGTCATCATGTGGCTCATCGATATGCCTAAAATATCCCCGTCCTTGAGATGGGTGAGCTGTATCTTGCAGACTGGGGAATGCCCTAGTAGGAATTTCACACCCACACCCAAGCTTGGCAAATAAAACGGTACTTTGGGGGAAGAGATGGTCATATTTTTCATCGTCCATGTTGTGGCATGAACATCATCCATGCACATATGACACGCATCCACGATTGTAAAGTCAATCCCAGCATTGCAATTTTTGATATACACGTTTTTCATCTTCATTGTGAACATTGACGTTGCAGATGATGCCACTCTCCCAGCCAACATGGGCAGATCTTCAGCAATCTTTTGAACTGTTTTCAACATGATATCGTCATCAAATACCGCACCCCTGAAAACATAGCCTGCATATACATGAACCTGAGTAGTGGCTCTTCCTGTTTGCTGCATATACCTCGTCAGACACCCACGTACCCTGCTTGTCGCAATGGCCAAAGCCGTCGTATCCATTACGGATAATCGAGTTTCTGGATATAACGGTTCATATTCAGACTTAATTTGCTCGTGAAGCTTAAGCTTCACCGTATGCGAGACAACCCCTGCACGTGTTCTCTTGCTCCCCATTGTAATACGAATTTTATTGAATGGATTTAATCTATAATATAGAAATTATATAGTAAGAGAAGTTGCTGGTAGATCCAAACATTTATTTACTTATTTGGTACGACGATGAAATCGTCGTAGGAGAAAGTTTGGAAATTCCCAGAATTCTTGGAAAGTCACATGACCATGCATGACCAGATCTGCAGATCTGGACTGGAGAAGCTGGTGCATCAAAATCATGTTCACTCCTGCATGACGAGAGTAAGAGATACTTGAAAATAGATACATACATACGAATGCAGAAGATAAGATGACGTATTTGTTCTTCTTGGATGCAATACGTACGTACAATATACAGGATAAATTTTAATTTTGTTAATTTTTCAAACGTTCGAGTCAGGTTAACCTACGTCTCTGCATCATGATGTGCTTGATGTAATAGCAGGCAAAACAGACTGCCAACAGTGCTGGAGGAGAAAAGAACCAATACAACCGACATTATCCCTCGACGATGGTACCATGTGTCCATCAGACGTCTGGAGTATCGTTCTGCATTCTGTATTGAATACATCTGCCAGTGCTTGAGATTCTATAGTGGGAATCTGTGTCTCTTTTGCTGGATCCCCAAATATGTGCATGGATGGCATGTCTACGTGTCCTTTTCCATACTTTTCTCGCATCATGGGTATGCGATATCCAGAAACGATAATACAACACGTGAACCTCGATGATTCTTTCCTGAAGCATTCCCGTGCACTCAGGCATGCAGCCACGGCAGCACCCTGACTAAACCCAAGAATACAGTCATATCGTCCCTTTTCCAGCAGCTCATCGAGTACGCTCACCGATTCATCCCATCCATGAATCTGATGTACATACTGATCATCATCCATGTCTCCTCGCTTCTTGTGGTAGTACTGTGCTTCTGTCAGCAACCAACCCAAGCGTGGTCTCTTCTGGCTCTCCAACACAAGGTCGTTCGAATCAGAAGAACAGTACCAGGGAAGTTCAAACGGACCAAATGCATCAAAACAAAGTTCACATGTCACTTTTCCATGAGTAGCACGGTTCATATACTGACGTAATCGTTTCTGAAATGCTCGTGTCCTTCCTTTGAATTGAATGGGATGCTGTCGAAACCCATGGATGCAGAGAATGCGCAGGACCCGCACATTCTCATTCTCATCCATTTATTCCTATATTCTAATAATAATATAATTGATCCAGAGGAGAGAACGAGAGAGAATCCGTAAAACTATCTTTCTGGTGATCTCAGGTTTGAATCTGCAGCTGAGCTGCAGGACATCCTGTTGACTTGACAAAATATCCTCAACATACGCATCTATCTTGGATCATTGATAATTATTTTACATTATATCAATGTTTGCATATCATCCTCTCAGATACGATGGTATCGGTTGATTTAGATACCGTAACGTACCATTATTTAGACATTTGAAATTCAAGTGTTGACATTGGCTTTTACCACGTTCCTCTTGCACGTAAGTCTTGGTATTCAATTGAATACAACAATATGATGTGTAGTAGAGTAGTCTAGTGGTAACTTGCGAAAGAAATTGTACACATTCTTTACTATTTCCTGGGGGAACTTCATGTCAAACAACACCCCGAGGCTTCATGGTGGAGGTTTTCGAAGACGTCGTAGCGATGGTATGGTAGAGTCGACGCAGGAGACGGTGGAAGAAAAGAGGGAGGATGGTTATTCTGGCTTGTTGTCTGTGTACTGGCCTGGACAAACTATTGCCTTGGATGATAAACGAAGGGGGTTGATTGAGTCTCTCAGGGATGCATTATCGACTGGTGGATGCAGTACGAAGTCTATCAAGGATTTGATGGATGTTTCTACTGTGACGCTGCGCTCTGTATGTATTCCGATCGACTGGAATGAAATATGTCATTGTGTTCCCGAACTAGAGGAAGCCATGCTTCATGCTCCTGCAGAGGCACTCACATGCTTGGAGATTGCAGCGCATGATTGCTTGCGGGAATATTGCTTGTCAGTACATCAGTCAGTAACGTTGGATCTTGTGCGTATTCGCTTGTATAATTACTCGAAACCACTGCAACATCAGGGCAGTGCGTTTGAATCTGTTGGGTCCATGAAAGCAGATAGAATTGGCAAGCTTGTGACAATACGTGGCACGGTGACGAAAATGTCCCCAATCAAAGCAATATGTAGCACGATGGAATTCATCTGTGTTCGATGTGGTCATGGCACTGTGGTGAAATTTGTTGATGGAATTTTTCAGCCTCCTACAATGTGTACCACTGGATTCTGCCAGAGTCGGTATCTCAAAGCGCAGGCGAGGAATTCCCGGTGTGAAGATTGGCAAAGTATTCATGTTCAACCTCTCCATATGTCTCGTGAATGGGAGACGCCTTCGAATCTTGTGCAAGTGGAACTCACCCATGACCTGGTTGATTCGTGCTCTCATGGGGATGTTGTGACTGTTACGGGGATTGTCAAAGTGTCACCTTCTCAATCGCAATCTGGAAAAGGTGATTTGAAGCGCTCTAGATTATTTGTACCATACCTGCATGCGGTATCTCTACGCAAGGCGGAGGATCTGTCCACCTGTGGTCAGGATGAACATGGCACACTCTTTGCAGTTCCTAGGGGTTTGTCATTCTTGCCGCGGGGTACGGCTGGTTTTACGACCAAAGACATATCTTTTATACAAAAGTACGCAATAAGGTGTCAAGGCAGAAGCCTCAAGGTCATGGTTGAAAGCATTGCTCCTGGAATTTTTGGCATGGAAATGATAAAAGCAGGTCTCATTCTGTCCCTCTTTGGTGGCATGCATGGACTGCAGGAGGAAAGTAACATTCATGTGAGAGGTGATATTCATTGTTTGCTCGTCGGTGATCCTGGTTTGGGTAAAAGTAGGCTTTTGCAGGCTGTTGCCAGTGTTGCTCCACGTGGTGTATATGTGTGTGGACCTTCAGCATCAACAGCCGGTCTGACTTTGAGTGTGAGCAAATCTGATGGAGAATTTAGTGTAGAATCTGGAGCTCTTGTTACTGCAGATAGAGGTGTGTGTTGTGTGGATGAGTTTGACAAGTTGGCATCTGAGCACACATCCCTCCTCAGTGTCATGGAGCAGCAGGAAGTCTCCTTGGCAAAAGCAGGTTTAGTGGCATCTCTCCCTGCTCGAACTGCTATCATTGCCGCCGCAAATCCTGTTGGTGGTCACTACAATAAGAGTATTTCATTGAACCAAAACTTGAAAATGTCTCCAGCCCTGATTTCCAGGTTTGATCTAGTCTTTCTGCTCCTCGACAAACCCAATGAAGAAGCTGATAGAAAGTTGGCGGGGCAGATTGCGGCGAACGCGTGTTTTTCTGAAGCAACTCAGAGAAATGATATAACTCATGATGATGGAATGGATTATGGGAAGAAGTCCTTGAAGAAAAGACTTCAAGAAAAGGGCAGGGATGATGAGGTTCTACCTCTGCAGCTGGTTAAAAAGCTCGTGGCCTATGCGAGACAATATGTTCACCCAAAGCTCTCTGAGGGATCAAAGAAGATAATTAAAGATTTCTATTTGAAAATTAGGCAGCGGGCGGCTGGGGACGTATCATTCCCTGTTGTAACCCATAGATTTTTGGAGAGTTTAATTCGAATCTCAGAGGCACGGGCTAGAATTGAACTTCGGGATGTTGTCACTAAACAGGATGCCCTTGATGCTATAGAAGTCATGGAAGAGACGATTAGTGGATCTCTATGCAGTGGACCAGACACTATTATATTTGATAACCCAAAGCAAAAGAAGACTGGTAAGAGTGGGGCAAGGTTCCAGCAAGAACGAGAAAGGTTTCTGGGTGCCGTTAGGCGCTATTGTCAGAAGACTGGTAGCAAAGATATCATGATTCATGAGCTGTTTACAATTGCTGATACCATAGAGTTGGCGGTGGAGGATACTACAGGTTTTCTTGACTATCTCAATGAGCTTGGCTATTTTCTGAAACGCCCTAACAATCTCTTCCAGTATCTTGGAAGAATCTAGGATTAAATCTAATAAGTATGAACCAGTCTATAGATACGTACCTATATAGGTACATATATGTATACATCTATCTAGTTGTAATAGCTGCAAATATTGCTGCCTTTGCTTCCTGAGAAAGTTTCTTTGATACTCTAATCTCTTCTACTGCTTTTGGACAGAGACTAACGACCTCTTTTGTAATAGACTCGAGAATTAGTGACACCTGTTCAACTGGAACGTTATCAACAAGACCTTGCTGAACCGCCATTAACTGAATGATCTGATATTCCAGTGGACATATTGTACCTTCTTGCTGTGGCAATGCTGCTGTCACTGCATCAGCTCGTTGCAGTGCCTTCCTGGCCATGGGATCTGTTGCTGCGTTGGCTGCAAACCTCTGGGCGTCATTCGCTTGAGCCAGCTCAAATCGTACCAGAGAAGCAAGGTCAGCAATTGCAGGAGCATATGCACGGGAACCAATGCGAGAGACTGATAGCCGTGGATCTACTCGAGGTCCTCCAGTCACAGAATCTCTTACATTTTGCAAAACCAGCTGGCCGTCCGCCATGGACATGAATTCTTCAACAACCTCTGTCGACAAGTCGTAGGGTGAGTCAGTATCATTATTCATCAGACCTTCTTGCTGCTGCAATGCGCTCAATAGCTTGGCTTTTTGTGCAGCAGTCAGATGTTTGTAGGCAGCAATCTTGTCCTTAATTCGAGGTGATTTACCCTGTGCAGGAGACCCGGGCACTACAAAGAGTCCTGTCATCGATCCTCCCTTTAATCTCTTATGCATCCTAGCACATCGCTGGATGAGGAAACTAAAGAATTGACGCCTTTGTGCAGCTGCCACTGATATAAGCATGCCTTCATATTCGACAAGATCACTGGGGTCAGCATCCCCAGCTTTATCCAGTTCAAGAGATGCCATACTTTGGGTGATAGAATCCCAAAGATTTACCATGGGACCAATGTTGTTAAATACCACCAGTGCATCACCACCCTCATCTCTATGTCTCTCTGCAATGCTGCAGCCATAGCAGATGGCAGCATATTGTTTGCCCAGTCCCTGATCTTCTGTGGCAACAACCACAGTGGTATATTCCATGCATCCAGACTCCTCAAGCATCTTAATAGTCTGTGATATTTGTTCTTTTGAACATCCAACAGCTACATAGACACATCTCACATTGTTGTCTTTCTGTCCCATGATGGCTTGGAGACACACTTGAGTCTTGCCAGAGCCTTGAATGCCAGACACTTGCAAAGCCTGCCCTTTACCCAAAGGTGTAATTATATCAATTGCCTTCACTCCTGTAATTAAAGGTGAATCGATGGATTCTCTATCCTCCATATTCGGAGGGGCATTCAAAAGTGGATACATCGAACTTGTCCCAATTCTAGTATGTTCAACTACTCCATTCTTCACAGGATATCCCAAAAAGTTCACTACCTTACCAACCATTTCGTCACCCACGGGAACAGTAGCTATTTTAAATCTACGCTTAGTCTGAGGGCCATTATCTTCATCAGCTACCTGTAAAATACCAGAGAATTGGCAATCCACACTATCCCCAGCACTTGCATCTCCATCAGATACCAGTGCAAAGACAAGATTATCATCCCTTCTCCACAATAAGGCTCTGCAATAAACAAGAATACACGTTAATAAAAAAATGGAGTATGCACGAATATACTCGTATGTATCATACCCTTTTGCCCCAGAGGAAAACACCAGAGCTGTCCCAACCTCACAGTCACTATTCAGACCCTCCACAATCGCAATGTTATCCTTAACAAACAAAACCTACAGACGGAAATATATGAATCACATCAGAGGAACACCATCTATTATCAAACCAAGCATGCGTCGTACATTTCCAGAAGAGACACTTTCTTCTTCAAGTTTCCTCAGAGCTTCCAGTTGGTTGGGCTTGAGGGTCCTTTTCTTGAAGATTGACATCTCCGCATCCCAATCCGGATCTTCATCAGATGCATTACATCTAATTGATCCGAAATATCTGCGAGATGAAGCACGATGCTCCGCCACATGTTTCTTGTGGTGCATCGGACGACATGTCCCTGGGCGACTAGAGAATCTCGAGGATATCATCCTTTCTATCATATCCTATATAATTCACATACATTCTATTGATATCTCATCAGAATGGGGTGTCATATTTGTGAGATGAATGTTCATGGTGGACTCTTGACTTTCTCCTCTTCTCCAGCTAGAGGGAGATCTGAACCAAAAGACAAGCTTGAGTATCATCACGACTCTTCTTTGACATTTCAGCATTAACACAAAAGAACATGTTTCTCTCTGTGTGTGAATGTATGTATATATAGTGCTTTACATGGTAGACACCAATAATGTAATAAAAATCATGTCTTCCCTAACCTATTTATGCCTCCTTGGAAGCTTGAGATGCCTGTCTGATGGCACGCTTCTTAGCCAAAGACTCTGAGCGCCTCTCTCTCTCCTCCTTGAGACGAGTCATCAATAATTTGTGATAAGTTGCCTGCTCACTCTTCTTCTTGGCAATCTTGGCCATCTTTTCTGCCTTGCGAGCACGCTTTCTCTGCAATTTCTGTGGGGTAACTAGACGCTGAATCCTTGGGCACTTGATGGTTGTCTTTCCTTCCTTCTCAATCTTTCTTCCGTAGATCTTAACATAGTGTCTAACATCATCTTCCTTTGTGAGGTTGAACATCTTTCTGATCTTGGATGCTCTCTTTGGTCCACGTGGACGAGGCTTCTCCTCATCAGTAAGTCCTGGGATATCATTCTCTCCTTTCTTCACAATAACCAAGTTAAGAACAGAGATATCAGAGGAGACAATGCATCCTCTAACAGATTTTCTGCGACGTTCACCATTGCGGCGACCATACCCTTTGTAGCAAGAGTCTCCACGGGACATGAGAACCTGGACACGTCCATTGGTGAGAACTCCTTGCTTCATTGGGAATCCCTGCTTATCATTTCCACCCATAATTTTGAAGATATAGCCCTTGAACTCCTCCCCAAGGTGCTCTCCAGCAACCTCTGCGGAGATGCGCTTATCATAAAAAGCACGAAGCTTGGCGTCATCATCAACATCCAGCTTCTTCTGGCACCCAGTAGCAGGGTATGCAATATTAAACTGCAATGGAACAGATTAGATCGTCAGATTCAATATCATATGTATGTCTCTTACAAAGATGCCAATCGGCAGACGCCGGCGACACCTCCGTCACCCCCCCAAGAGCGCATGATAGATCATTTGATAGGATCAGTATCTATTATGTAATGTATTTAATGGATCCTGATGACTGAAATGATCTACTACGTCCACAAAAAGACATTGTTGTCCCATGTTGCCTGTCCAAACAGGAATGCTGCGGCGGCCCATCATCGTACCTTCATCTTGTATCACGAACAATACAAAGTATTTTAATATTGAATGTATTGAATTTATAATTGCTAGTGAGGAGAGAGAGTGAGAATAATAATGGCTGAATGATGGCGGGCTGTCCCGCCGTTTCTATGTCTCGAGTCACATGGTTTCAGCCTAAAATAGAATTTAAAAAATAAATCGTCTCGAGCGAGCTCGAGCGATCGAGAGCAACAATGGTGTCTTTCCAAAATATTACGTCGGCCGACAATATTCTGTAACTATTGAAGAAAAATACTAGACTAGTAGGAGAAACGACAGATACATGTTCCATGAGCCTATATAATGCCTGCTTGTGGTTTGGCTTGAAAAGTCATACCAGTAAATAACCATACCTACATTGACATGGGTGTATATTTGATACGAGATTTGGGGCCTTGTATGTATCATGGATGCGAGGAAGCGTTTGAAAGGGTTGCATGATGGATCTCGTGGGGTGTGGGAAGATGTCAAAACCATTGACTCATACCGACCTACAGAGGATGAATGGAAAGACCCGATGGGGTACATTGCCAAGATTACCCAGGCATCTAGCGCATTTGGAATAGCACATATAATACCTCCTGATAGCTGGAATCCTCCATTTGCCATACAGAAAGGCTCAGATGGTGTTGATATGGAATCATTCACATTCAAGGCTCGGAGACAAGAGACATCAAGGCTATGTAATAGGAAGGCAGCACGTGAATTTGGGTTTTCCAGTACGGAAGAAGTATACACACTAGAAACATTTGCTCAACATGCAGATGCATCAAAACGCAAGCATTTCCCTCATGCTCGGGGTATGGGGCAGGCCTCTGAAGATTGTCGTCGGTCAGAGTATATGCTACCAAATACCTCTCCCATGGAAACCTCCCCCAGTGTCGAAGAGGTGGAACAGGAGTTTTGGCGGATTGTAGAGTCAGAAGAAGACAAGGAAAAAGTAGTAGAAGCATTGTATGGGAGTGATTTAGATAATCTATCATTTGGGTCTGGGTTTCCCATGCCCTCTGGGAAGAGATGGGATGAGATGCAACGGCGTTTTAGAGGTACACGTGATATGGTACTCACACGACGAGAGGACCCCATCGATGACGTCTATCGAAATCATCCTTGGAATGTGAACAATCTGTCGCGTGCATCCAAATCACTTTTGAGATATGTAGACGATGATTTGATTTCTGGGGTGATGGTTCCTTGGATGTATGTTGGGTCATGCTTTTCAGCGTTCAATTGGCATATAGAAGATCATGCGTTATATTCGGTGAATTACATTCATTTTGGGTCACCAAAAGTGTGGTATAGTGTACCAGGGGATTTCTCTGAACAATTTGAACAAGCCATGCAAGATGCATTGCCTGATTTGTTCAAGGCATCTCCTTCTCTCTTGCATGAGCTTGTCACCCAAATCCATCCACGAGAGCTGGTGAAGCGAGGTGTTCCGGTATACCGGGTGGTTCATGAACCACGGTCTTTTATAGTGACCATGCCAAATGCATACCATGATGGATTTAACACTGGTTTTAATGTGGCAGAGTCTGTGAATTTTGCAGCTCTCCCATGGTTGCCATATGGCGGTGCAATCGTGAAAAAGTATTCGAAATCACAGAGACCTGTGACAATAAGCCATGATGCTTTATTGTGTCGGATAGTTTCCGATGATGCCACCGCCGATACTTGTCATATTCCAGATGAGATGGCTTTGTTGGCTGTTGAAGAGCTTCAAGTAAGGATTCAAGATCTACGCGAAGCATGGCAAGCCATGTGCTATCGGCTGAATGCACTAGGGCTTGATATAGATGATGTACCAGTTTATTCTCAGCGGGATAACGCACAAGGGGGCTTGGATACAAAAGAGTCTGATTGCTGCTACTGCACATCAGATTTGTGGTTGATGGCGTTCTATTCAATGCATGAACTCAGCAAACTTGCTTGTATTAACCACGCGCATTTGCTGGCCTTAGAAGAGGGATACCCATTGGAGTCTATTTGTTTGTCATACCAGTACAGTATACCAGAGTTACAGGCATTGGTCTCCAAAGAGAGGGTGACCCAGCAGACAACTGTGTACTACAAAAGAGAGTGGATGCAGACTTGAAAAAGTTGGTCTGCTTTCTGCAACTACATAAATTACATATCAAATTTAATCTGACATCCTATAAATGGAGGTGATTCTTTTCTTTCGTCTTCTATATGCATAAACATTGCTTTTGCATCATCCTCAGAAACAAACGCTGCAGAATATACAGAATATAAGGTTTGTGTATCTTCCTTCAATCTCATAATCGATTTCCTGATCAGTTCTGGATTCGAAATTATCATTATACTACTTTTAACTATGTTAACCGCTTCTATCATGCGTATCTTCGATCGCCACAGCAGTTGGGGTATCCAATTTATCCCACATGCTCTGACCACGAGAACAGCTTTTGTTGTCAGGATGATATACTCTTCAGCTTCCTTTCCTGTGCATACCATTCTAGAACAATACACGTACTCATCCAAATGGACTAATTCATTCCAATTACGTTTCATCTGGAAGAAAAGCCATCTTCCCATGGCCTCATTCCTATCATACGGTAATGCCCCATTTTCAGGGCTGATCCACCGGGGAGGCCTTGACCATCCTATATTCGCTGATCCAGCGACTGATTTGCGAATACTGAGCGCAGTAGATGCACACATTTGAAGCCATGCTGATGTTGGAATCAAAATTGCACCAAACGCTCCATGTCGAATTCCACCAAGAAAACCAGATAGCCCTCCCTCTTCTGCACCTTTAATGGGGTCTGTGACAAGCCCAATTAGTCCTCGCAGAGTCGCTGCTACAAGGCTCTCTTCAGATCTATCTCTATCTGCCATTATATCAATGAATGATGGTGTAACCTGTGGGAGAGAAGGATTCATCGTGCCATACCCCCAAAGCAATATTGCCTTGTGAGCAGCAGAGGATGCCTTTGTTGCTGCGTTTGATATTGCAAATAAGATATTTTGCAAGAGGCCTTTTGTACCTTGCACCAAACCTAAAATAAAGCCACTTGGGGTCATGTTTCTCAAACTTTCTAGCAGGCCAATAGCCGGGAATGATAGAAATTCCCAGAACCCAAAACTGATGTGCTGGAGGAATGCCATTGGGTCACCCAAGACATTGGCAGCACCCAACACTTTGAATATTTCCAAGAGGATAGACCTTTTATAATGATTGGCCACGTGGGAAAACATGCTTTTTCGATCAAATAAAGCATTTTTCAACATTATACCAGATAGCCACAGCCTTGCATCCTCTATATCCGCCAATGCAAGAACCTGCTGAAGTAAAATCTTGTTCCAATGCTTCTCTATTGAAGAGTTGAAACTAATCGTCACTTCCATAGGGGAAATGCCGATTCGATCAAAATAATACTTCTCAAGTGAGCGCTTTGATGACTGCTGTTGCAGGGTGGACACATTCAATACGCTTGGCAACTGTAGTAATGGTTTGGGGGCTATTGGTTCAGCTTTCAAAATCAGCGACCTTGTATCAAGAAGCTCCCCAATTATGTTCAATAAGTCTTGCTCTATATAAATTCCAAAGGATCTTATATTGATCTCTGCAAGATCAAAGCATATTATATCATTCTCTGGTCCCTTTCGCCACAGACTGATTTCCCAGTTAACAGGGTTTGCAATACCAGTCTTGGCTTCAACTCCACGCCGTACTCTGGATGTCAGCTTGCTTTCTGGTGCAGGCAAAGCAAATACAACGGGATACACACACGACATAGATGTATTATCAATTTTCATGGCCTTGAAATTCCCTGAAATGTCAATTCTAGAGGAGCTGACGAAGCAAGACAGCGAAAATCGCTCTAGGATGAAGAACAGACTCTCCTGATTATTGTGAATGCAGGAAATAGAGAATGCCTGCAGTGTGCACTTGAACTCAAATGCGCTATTTCTCCTTGTATCAGGTATTTTTTCTTCCAACAGTCGAGGAATATTATGATACTCTTGGTTGAAAATAGTGAGAACCTTCAGAGGACCTTCTGCATGAATAAATATGCCAAGTGTTGTAGACTTTCCTCTGGATTTGTCCTTCATCTTCACTGAGGAAACAAATCCAACACTGTCAAGGTCAAATGTTCCTACCCTGACACCCCCGGGGCATTCTACTGTAATTTTATGCGCCAGAGATGGCTCGTCCCATGTATAATTTAGGGAGCAATATGGCTTTAGGACATCTTGCTGATCCAGAACACCTCTCTGGTGAACCATCAACGTTTCCAAAGAGCAATTTTCAAGTCGATATGGTGCAAAGTCTTCTGGGCTTGACCGCAAAACAATCTTTTCAGTTCCGTGATCCGATATGCGAGATACATCTGCCCTCACAATTCTTGTGATTCCTCGATCTCTGTGCCGAAGCTTCAAAAACAAGTCCCCTACATGATCCAATGAGAATCCCCCTGACCACATCCACCCTGCTTGCTGGATCCTGATAGATATCTTCTTTGGAAGTCTTATATCTGTCCACTGTACCGGAGTGAAACCTCCGGGAAACACGCGAAAGTCTACTGGAGTTCCTTGCTGCTTGTACTGTATGACACAATTAAGCTGATTAACAATGACATATTTCGGCGAGACGACGAGTCTTTGTACACAATCATCACTCGAAGAAATTCTCTGAAGATCAACAATGATAGGATATGCGCCTTGGCTGTATTCTGCATGAATACCAGGCAATAACGGAGATAAGGGCACTTCAATGGCCTCAAAACTATGCTGCTCATCTAGAGCAACATCAGACGACCAATACGTTGATCCTGGCCTAGCTTTTTGTCTTGAGAATCTCAATCTGAATTTCTTTGTCGCATGATTGAGGATTCTGAATCCATATGAGTTAGGCCCAGATGGCAAGCCTGACGATGTTTTCAGTGGACTTTTATAGTTTGGAGAGATCAAGCCAGAGAAGGAATGCCCGATTACGTTCCAGGTTCCCTCTGAGTCTGAGTCCATATTCTCACCAGACTGTTCTACTGCAAGTGATCCCAAGCCCATCACAGCTCCATGACTTGCTTGGCATGTCCCATCAACCAAACTTCCATGTGTGGTTCCATGCCTTCTGCTGCTTACTGCAGCATCTGTATCCATTCCTTCTAGTGATTGTTCAGAAACATATGAAGAAGAACAGAGAGATCGAGCTGAGATTGAAGAAGGACTTTCAGCCAGGTCCAAAGGGGAAATCCATGCTTCAGGGACCACATCATCCAGAACAACATCCTGTCCATCGAGCATCATCTGCATTTGGCTCATACTATCTGGATCTAAAAGACAGTCCAATGACATCGAAACCCCAGAGTAATTATAAATCCAGATTGGGGATACAACACGTAGCATAATGGTACCCGTTGATTGATCTTTTAATACATGTATCTGAGCGTACATCTCATTTTTTCCATGCGCATTTTCCCTGAAATTGACATCGAGCACTTGCGAGAAATCATCAATGTCTTGATCTAACCACTTTATATACGGAGAAGTTGTCGAAGTATCCAAATATACAGACTTTGTCGCAGAAAATCCTGCTGGTTCAACACAAAGGATCAAGGGAAAGACAGTCAGGTGAGTCATAATTGACTGTGTTGATTCAATGTTAACCGCAGGCCCAACCTGGCTTGATACCAATATCGGCATTGGCAAGAAATTTTCGATCCCGAAAATTGGGCTTGCTGTCACAATCAACCAGTCGTCCTTCTTTTGGACTGAGAGCGCAAGAGTGACTGTTGACCCCTCAAACATGCAAGCAATCTCAGATTGAAGGCAGTCTCCATCAATCTGTTCAGGATCCAAATAAATGCCTTTAGACCATTCATCTGAATTGAATATATCAGAATGTGTACCTGAATGTGTATGTTCTCCCAGCTTAAACCGGTAATATCCTCTGCCAGCTGAGATTGGAAGCCACATCTGTTCTTGTCTGGTTGAAACAAAAAATTCTTCCTCGTCAGCTGCTTCTTTCTGATACTTGACCTTTATGTCAATATTTGTATTATTCAAAAACTTCACGCCAGAGCTAATACTTGTTTTCCATGTGCCTATCTGGTCTCTGGCAGTGTGTGAAACTAAAATACATCTCTGACCACCGAAAGTGACATCATGGTGCTGTGATCCAGTATCTCTCATTCGAATGGGTCCGATCAGTTCCTCCTGGCTGCCGGAAATTTTATAATATAGCGTATATGTAGTGGACGCATCAAATCTTTTTGGTACTGGGGAATTCGACACTCCATTCACCGAATCTGGACAACCAGATTTATATGGGAAAGATTGCCTTTGCCTAGGAAAGATTCGAGATCCAGGCTTGAGAATATATCTATCACGTATATTGCCCTCACTTTCCTGAATTATTAAATCCAAGGTGCACTCTGTGTTGTTATGTATCTCACCATGGGTCACAAATGATGCTGGATTTCCATCTTGCTCAGCATGTAACACTTGGTCAATCATCAGTTGGCTAACGTACAAGGAATTAATCACGTTGCTGTCAACGGTCAAATTCAGGTCTTGGATCCCAAAATCAACCCTCACCATATCTGAGACTTGTATTTGTGCATTCGAGAAATCAGGCAAGACAAACTGACACTTGATATTTGTATCATCCATGATACTCATCCATGTACCTTCCGCCACATTTGAGGTGGCAGCTTCGATACTAAGAGACGCTGAACCATGCACTGTACCATCAACATAATGGGTCACAAAAGATATAGAATTCACGCATATTTCACTAAGATGCACCAACTGGCCTGAGAGCGATTTTTGAGAAAACAACACTGACAGCTTATCCATGCAAATCATCACGGTAACCTGTGCAGTGTTTGGGGTCTGAACCAGAAGAAAATCCCCGAAAGCCTCGACGTCTGGTTCACTCTTTTTCTGAAACAATTCCAAGCAACTATTGAGTTGGGAAATGACTTTAGCGGTTGGAGCTAGGTTTTCATCATGAAGCCAAACCGAAAGGTGCCCACATGTAACATCATTCTTGAAGGTGGTGGCTTCCCCAGTCTTTTCCTTCCAGTTTGAATTAAGCAAAATTTCTTGATTCCCTAATATGCTATAAATATTTATATCTGCACACTTTGCTCCAGTGAATGAATGTACGGAGAGTCCCATAATTTTGGCGAGGCATTTTTGGCCCACATTCCCACTTGTCAACTGAAGATAAGACCTAAAACTTACCTCTATTGTATACACAGGTATATCTAGAGGGTTTGTTGCATGATGATCAAAGGAATTTTCTGAAGACCTATCTCCATGTGTACCGCTACAAAAGTGTCCTGTATCTTGAGCCTCCAGTGCTATTGCCACACCCTGCAGGTCCAATACAAATTCTCGCAGAAATATTTGCCTACTTCTTGGCTCTTCAGCTGTGGGTTTGTTCTGAATGTGTTCGCTGACGTACTGTGTATATGTATGAAAAAATTGAGCACTCTGTGCAACATTATTCAAATCCACCCGAATCCATATGGGGGATAGTGTCATGGTAGCCTGCTTTTCTCCAAGATCAAATGATGCAGCACGTTGCATTGCATCTATGCCTTTGCATTGAACATCAATGACGAGGCTTGCCTGTTCATTCTCGAAAAAGCGCAACCCTAGACCATCTATCTCGGAATATATTCCTACAGTACACAAGTTACATGGTGTCAGATTCATTGCATCAAGTGTCATCTTCTGGAAAAACACAAAGCATGGTTCAAACGCACCTTCATCATGTCTTGATACATTAGACAAGCTATCTCCAGCTACACTATAGTACCTCGACACGCACGAAGATTCACTCAAACCTCTGGATGTCACTGATGCAGTATCCAAGAATACAGAAGAAGCCTTTCTGCTCAAACCAGGAGAAATCCCTAGATTCATAAAATTGGCAGAATGGCATACAGACGAACCATCTGAAATGGAATCTGAGTCACTGCTGTCATATGTATTCTGATTGCGATACAATAAAAGTCCAAGAGAGCCCCACGAGATCTGTACACTTCCTGGCCCAACATCAACAAGGATAGAGCAACACTGCAAGCACATTGCTCCAGCAGATGGCAAGGCTCCGAAAATCCCGAGCCTAAGGACACCTATATTCAAAGATATGGGGTCAAAATGGAGCGGATGTGTCTGTGAAGGTCGATCCACCTCGCCCATGGTTAAACTACCATAAAACTCTGTCAGACTAGTTTTCTCATGTTCAAGCAAATCAGATACCCCTTTCAGAAGCAGAATCTGATGAGGATGTATAGCAAATTGTATGGATGGACAATGCAATAATAGTAAGCGACCATCCATATCCCCATCAACAAGAGGAACCTCAAAGATGGCAGACATGGAAGCCCCTTGCTCACCCAAAAACCCACAGCATATCCTCAAGCTTTCAAAAGCAAAGCAATTCAGGGACATTCTCTCTCCTATATAAAATAATGCACGAGCACCGTCTACATCTACTGTTGAGATCGTAGAGTGAACTTTTGAGAATTCCTGATACTGGACTGGCAATCCTCTTATCAAATCATACTGACAATCATGAACAAATGAACAACGCAAATCATTGCAGACAACATTGACAGCCATGCGTTTGGGTACGTCCATTTCTTGACTCGCATCTTCATTTGGAGAAAGGATATGTGATACAATGGAGGATCGTATCACAGTACCATGTCCCATATCAATATTGGAGACTGAAACATCTAAAGATATGCCCTCATCTTGGGTCTCTACATACCCCACTGCAATAGACGATGCCTCATTCACCTTTCGCCGTCGTATAAAATTACTACAGTCCTTTTCGTCACCGATCAACGAAAGACCCTCTATGTTCATAGATGCCTTGGTAGAACCAGGCAGCTGGATCACATCGACACCAAGGCTCTCCAGGGATACCATTCGAGCAACATATGGGATACTACACTCTACCAAAGGAATATCGATATTTTTCATTCCGTTCGCATGAAGTAGTTCAATACCATCTATAGAAGCATGAATCTCTTTACTTGTTTGTATAGACGACGTTCGAACACGTACGCTTCCTTTTCCACTACCAAGAGAACATTGAGTGGTATCAAACCTGTCATCAAGCCAACGGACATACATTCTGGGCCAGTGCATACATATACTCATCGTTTCATCAACCCGTGCATCCTCAGGAACATATTGAGACGATATAAAACTCGACTGTACGTCGATCAAACTCTCGAGTGCAGCAGTATACATATCCAAAAGGAGAGACCCAGAGGAGAAATCCACCATCATCTGAGGATGAGAAAAATCTCCAAACAAGCGATTCAACTTGATTCCAAGCGTTCCATCCAGAGGCTGTAAAATCACATACCCATCATGAAGTATACGAAGCGTACGGATGGAAACGTCCATAGTCTTATAGAGTAACCTGTCCTCCAAACTATGAATGCATTCTCGCAATACATCTCTCAATCTCTGACCATCTCCACCACCACCACAAGAAGATACGAACGATCTCATAATCCCATATATTCGACGTATTTCTACAAGAGTATCTGACTCTGCCGCAGAGCACACATTGGCCGATTCCAGGGATATCTCAAAGTCTCCCAGGCTAACCTCTGTCTGTCCCAAAGCCAGTGTCATGTTTAGAAAATGCCCAACATGTTCCAATCGCTCAATGGTTTCCAGACAATACGCAAATTTCTCCATCTCCACCGCAGATTGCATCCAATGTAATGAATATGCATTCGAAGAAGGCACAGGAAGACTCTTCATTAGACTATCAATATCAGAAAGCACAGCACATGCACACAGCCCATTCGACATGTCCACATCCAAGACGGTCTTCTCCCCATTATAATGAACTGTCATGCATGGTCCACGACTTTCTACAGGTGGATGAATAGAACTTCCACGAGGAGTTGTGATGGAAAACGTGCGCATGCTTGCCATGGCATATGTGTTTCCACCAAGATTATTGACATGTCCCCCAGCAAGATTCACACATGTCAAGGACATGTCTAAATCATGTATTGAACTATACATTCGGCATTCAATACGAGGAATACGTATCATTGAGAGAATCTGGATATCAAAAGACAGACCAGAAGCATCTTCTACATCAGTATCTGGAGTAAAATCAAACGTCTGGAAAAGATCTTCCATATCAGCAAGTGTGGGAATTTTCATCCAGCATGATTCCGTCGCCACCCCATCTTTCCTCTGTACGTCTACAATCTCAAAATTAGATGAATTCGATCGCATTAAGCTCGTCTTCGCCGCTGATCTACACGCAAGGATATCAGAAACTGACATGGTCTCCTCCAGGAGAGACAGCTGTTCCTCCCCAGTCAATGACAACAGTGCCTGTTGTCTTTGCACAGCAGACGAAGACGTAGAAGTAGGAGTATCGTCATCTCCAACAGCAGCAACATTACGATGCTGATGATTCTTTTCCCGTTCAATCTTCTTTCGATACAGCAAGGTGTACCTCCGTCGATCATGCACTCGCTCCTTGTCTGTTTTCCATACTGAAAACTTCAAAGGACCGAGTAGTTTCAGTAACACACTATGTACCGCAAATCTCCACATCTCTTTTGCATCAAAAGAAGAATCAGGCTTCAAGTGTGCCACCTGCCGTCGCACAGCAGTCCATTCAGCCTTTTCCATGTCATCCATCAGTCTACCAACACAATCCATGTCGACAGCACTCGTGCATGTCTCACATTCCATCGTCACCAAGATCTGGCTTTGAGGAGACATGATATCATAGAGTATCTTGACGTTGAAATCAGTATCCACAAGGTGAGTATCTGAACCATACAGTGACACTGACACTCCAGAAAACCGAATATTCTTTGATGCTCCATGCCGCAGCACACCATCTGCGAGATCCACAATAGACTCTTCCCTCTCTGTACCAATCCTGTATGTTTTTGTATCATCAAAGTGGAATAGAAACGCCTTATCAACAGTCTCCATGGTATCCATGTGAAACCGAACGACATCAACTGTACCAGCTATATCAACCACCCTCACAGTCACATTCTCAACCATCACACGCAACCTCCCCAGAACCAAGGACAGCGCGTGTTTGATAAACGAATACATCATCCCCTTTGATGTATTCATCGACTCTTCCGCCATATGCTTGAGCTGTTGCGCAGCAAGCAGATGTTGCTTTTCCATTCTATACCGCTCCCGTGCCACAACACCATCCACATCCTCCTCCAAACCGAGCACAATCTCCACATCTTTTAGACTCACCACCATTTGAGTCGATGTGAGACGCATCAGGGAACCCCAAGGCACAGAAATTTGCAACAAACCAATCTTCCCTCCAACCAGAATCACTCCAGGCATCAGGGACACACCGTGACGCAGAGGCACGTCCTCCAGAGTCAAACCACTTTTCCATGCCGTCCATACATTAACATTCAACTGATCCTGTTGAATATCAAGTATCTGACCCAGGTATGATGCCAGCAAAGATGTCAATTGCTCTTCAAACATGCTCCGTCAGTTTGTCTCCTATTCAGAGCGAGCCATCGTGTCTGACATTGTCAGTCAGTCAGGTATGCTACCCATGTCTATTCATGTATGTATGTCTATAATCATTACAATAATGTAACAATAATAATAATTATTATACTACAGATGTAGTCCTACCACTACCTATATGTTTCTTACCCACCCTACGTTGCTCAACGTTGAGTTCCAGTTCACTGGAATGGTGAAGACTGTCATCATGCATGCATGAAGGTTTGTACAGTGGTACCTTTAGAATTACATGCATGTAGTACTACACCTTCAGTGATACTGATTGAAGAATATTACTATTGATTAGACCAGGTAGATGCGCTGAGGGGTACCAGGTGCCCTGCAAATGGGACAGGTGCTCACCTGCGCTGAGTCAGAACAGTCCTGACACAAACACAGATGACCGCATCCGCTCATGATTGTATTTGCATTTGGATCCAAGCACACGCAACACGTTGGGAGTCGATTCAAAGCGTCAAGGCTGCCATTATTTTGTGCACTTTGTACCCCGCGAGGAGACCCAACATTGCAGAGTTCCTCTCCTCCAATGGAAGATTTCCCAGAACAAATCTGTTGTCAGTCAGTGAGACTGACCCATGGGTCGATATCGATGGCCATCTGCGCATGCATGCGGGTTTACAATTTCAATTCAAGATGCTACTATGTATCAAAATGGAAAATAAAATAAATACATACTGTAAGTAACAAGAACAAACAGAACTCTCTCGTCTGAGTATGACACTGTTTGGACGTCTGTCAAAGTCTCTGGTGCGGTTGTCTAGACAAGTGACAGACCCTCTGTCAACAGAACCATACGTGTTGTTTGATTTCAAGGCACGAGAGGATGTAGAGAATAACTGGAGAGTATCATCTGATGCATCCTTTGGTGGATGCTCGTCTGGACGTGTCTCTCTTGTTGATATAGAAGATCAACAACAGGGTGGTGGACTGTCATGCATGAGGTTTCAGGGTGTCTACTCGAGAGAGATTGATAGAGAACGGGCCCACCCTCGGTTGAAGAAATCTGGATTTGTATCCATGACTGGAAGAAGGATGGATTCATTTGATACATACATGGACTTGGAATGCTACAAGAGCTTGGTATATAGTATTCGGGTGGATTCCCCAACCCCAGAACAGAATAGTCAGCTGCATCACAAAGGGGAACGGACATTCCTGGCAAACATACGGACAGATAACTGGGTGGTTGGAGGTGATGGGGCGAGTGAAGATATATGGCAGGCGGTGCTGCATACATCACATGGAGATGGGACCAAGAGCACACCAAGTAGGCTGCACCCATCCTTTGTTGATGTAGAAATACCCCTGTCAGACTTTATCCTGACGTGGAGGGGTCGTGTTGTTGATGCTCCTGTAGAGATTGGGAAAACAAAGGTGATAGCACTCGGTATCAGCCTACTGGGTAATGAAGAACAAGAAGAGGGTCCATTTTGTATTGATGTCTTGAACATCAGGGCACTGCACGAGAGCAGTGCAGATATAGACGATGATTCTGACTCTGCCTAGGAGTAGTCGCTTTCGCTATTATTTTATATATATACATGTAGTATCGTATCGTATATATAAAGATCGATTCATCCAGCAGCAGCATGAACAAAAGGATTCTCTATGGCTTCTGTTCCATCCATTGGACTCACAAGCATGACTGCAATACCTCGACACACCATCAATCCCAAGTTCCTCACATCTCCAGACAACTTCATAGGATCCTCCCCATCTCGCATATGTTCCTCAGCTTGATCAAGTACAAGATTCAACAACTGATCGTATCCTTTCAGGATACCTACCACTTCACGACCTCCAGCCAGTTTTACCAAGATTTTCTTGTCAATAAACTTGGCAAGGTTCAACGCACTGTCCCTCTCCCGGTGACCAGCAGATCCTGACATTCTTCTTCTTATTATTATTATACCGTAGTATGTCGTATGATTGATGTTGTGTAGTAGTACTATACGAGAGATCGTCTGTCTGACTAGGAATTAGAACGAGAGACAAAGATACATGTCTCAGGATATTGTAATGACTGGTATCTCTCTGATGGTGTTACGACTATCTAATAATATTAATAATAACTTGCTTGGCTACATATCAACCGACGTGGGATGAAGAGTTCTCGACCGATTGGTCGTGTCCGTTATTCATTAAGGCAAGCTTGCATGCATGCAATGTATATACAAGTCCTTGAATTACAGGCATACAGGTATACATCTCCTGTGGACACATCACAGGTGCAAGGACTCCTAAGAATGCCTTATTTTTTAATACCGATCGAGTCCCCATCCACAAAATCTTTAACAACACAAGAAGGTAGGAACTGGAGGAGCAAAATAGTTTACCGTGGGATCTGTAAAAGTGTTTTGGGTGCATGACTCGCTCACCTGACAACTTCCTCCTTTGCCACATCTGCTTATGCTTAGTATATCTCCGGACTGACAAGGACCCTGGCACGCACATGCGTCTGTAGAATCTACTTCTACTGGGTTTTCTTTTGTAGAATGCCCTCCCTTGGGATCTTCTCTGTCAGAGTTCCCCTCATAACTTGACAACTCAGAATCAGAACACGCAACATCGAGATCAGACATATGTTTTTGAAATCCTGAAACAAAATCAAGTGCTCCTTCTATTCTAGCTGAGTCGTTACCAGTGGAATCCAGAAAACACCTGACACATAAAGACCTTGTTGTCGTTATGCCAAAAGTGGCAGCTTTTTCGTTCGCGCAATGAACACACTGTTCCAATACAGCGTCTGGCTTCTCATCGCAATATTCAAAACTAGCACAATCTTTCCCAACATCTGAGTTGCATAGAGCCCTCTCCTCTTTGTCGACTTCAAAGGCTGTATCCTCCACACCATCTTGCCCAAAGCCTTTTTTCACAATGCCAGAAAAGGCAGTCAAAAGCAATACGACTGTCTGTAGATTCATCTATCCTGCCAGCAAGTAAAGTTATTGTAAATTTTTCATTACATTGGGTTGTCTATGTATTGTATGAAATGAAATAGTCCAGCGGCTACTATTCTTGCTGAAAGATTTTGCCACGTATATGCCACGTATATGCCACGCAGTAATCCAATACACATTTTCTGGATTTGCAAGCCCGTGAGCATTGAAAATACTGTGGGTGGGGTCTTGGAGAACCCTTTTGGGGTGGAAACGGAAAGAATCAAGTATCGTTCAACTCGTAGCATACGAGCATCAAAATACATGGGAACATTCATCCGATATCAGCATCATATTGGCCCCGGCTGATGCAATTTTGATGGTACATCCCATGGGACGCTGGCCAGCGATGCATCGCTCATACTACCACGTGAGGACCCATTCATCTGATATCAGATGAGCTGGAAAAAAAGAAAATCCGCAGATCTAGTCGAGTGGCACGAAAGAATCACAATAAACAAGGCATCCACAAAACCTGTTTCAACAAGGCCAAGAACGGGCGAAAGCGTATTGTGGCTATCTACACTACCATGTTCGTCCTCTGTTGAGGACGAAAGTTGAAATCAACAAAAGAAATTTACTGCACTGTAATGATAGTCTCATCATCATCATCATCATCCTCTTGCACTGCCAGGGGCAGACATTCGTGTACTTGTCCAACAAACACTGTCTGGTGTTCTGTGGGTTTGCAGAGAAGACTGGCTAGAGTCGTCGTCTCCTCCTCTTGGTCTCGTGCACGTACACAATCTAGAATAGTGCTATATAGAAGATGTCAATGCACGGCTACAGATCGTGCTGATGATGGCGTTGCAATTGAAGACACCATGTCATCGTTGACATGTCGAATGTTTGCAGCAATGGAAGGCAACGAGACCGAAGGTGTTTTTTCGGCAGGTGCATCGACATCATATGATGCGTTTTGTCGATTGGATGCTGCATGGGAGGATATGAAGACGAGAAGGGTGTATGGGTTGCCACCAAAGACTGTGAGGACAACAGTGGAGGGTCTTCCTGCATGTCCTGGGATTGATGTAATTGTGGGGGGTGGAACCCTTGGAATTTTTGTAGCCATGGCGCTGCAAAAGAGGGGACTGAGGACGGCGGTGATTGATCGAGGGATGGTGTGTGGGAGGGACCAGGACTGGAATGTCTCCCGGGAGGAGCTTGGAGCGCTCGTACGCTGTGGTGTGCTGACACAGGACGAGGTGAATGATTCTGTGACGGTAGAGTTTAATCCTATAAAAGCTGGTTTTGATGGATATGATGATGTATCGACGGTTGACGTGTTGAATGTTGGAGTGAGCCCCAGAAGGCTGATTGACCATGTACGCAAGGCATACACGGCATGTGGTGGACTTGTTCTTGAAAAGTCTCGATTGGATACCATCTGGGTGCATCCGAATGGAATATCTCTTCGATATACAGACTCTGAGGGGAATCGTATGGCACTGGCAGGAAAACTCTTTATTGATAGCATGGGCAACCAGTCTCCTATTGTCAAGCAAGTTTTACATGGGAAAAAGCCTGATGGTGTCTGTCTTGTCGTGGGATCCTGTGCCAGAGGATTCGAGGATAATTCTCACGGAGATATTATTCGAACAATCTCACCTTCCTTAGCATCGGATGGTCGTCATGATATGAAGAATGTGCAAATGTTTTGGGAAGCATTTCCTGCTGGGAGTGGGCCCACGGATAGAACAACCTACATGTTCTCCTACATGGATGCGTCAGAATCTAGACCATCCTTTTTTGATATGATGGAACATTATTGGCATGAAATGCCACGATATCAAGGAATCAATCTGGAGGATATCCAAGTCCAGAGGATTCTTTTTGGCTTGTTTCCTACATACAAGGATTCACCCCTGCCTCCCCAGTTTGACAGGATTCTTGCTGTAGGAGATGCATCTGGTATGCAAAGTCCTTTATCGTTTGGAGGATTTACAGCTCTCACTCGTCATATTGGTCGGTTGACGGATGCTGTTACAGAGGCTGTGGAAGCAGATTGCCTGGATAGGTGGTCCCTCAAGTATGTGAATCCATACAATCCTTCCCTGAGCAGTGCATGGATGTTCCAGAAAGCAATGTCAATACCTAGCAATGCCACCAAGGCGAATATTTCATTCATCAATCGTTTACTGGGAAATAATTTCCAAATCATGGCGGAACAGCCACACGAAACAATTTTGAAACCGTTTTTACAGGATGTTATTATTGCCACGCCATTGACGGAAACATTGGTACGGATGATGACACAAGATCCGCTCTTTGTGCCAGTCATCATGTCTACAGTAGGACTGCCTGCACTGGTGGAGTGGGTGGGGCATTATGTGCTCTTGGTGGTGTACACTGTGGTATCACAGCAGGCAGAGAGGTACCATGTTGAAGAGCGTATTCAGGCTCATGTGAAGGATCCCAAGAGAAAATTCATCCTGCATCGGGCACTGGAGCGGTGGAAGTACGGATCAGGATTGGATTATTACAACTAGAATATATACATATACGTAGGTTTTTCTTACAGATTGATTGATTGATTGATTGCTTTTTGTATTCATTTCATTACATGTAGTCATCATTGACGTATTTGTATTCAAACTGACACACATTCATACTCTAGGATTCGTCGTCACCATCTTTTTACCACCTATCATCATCACTGTCATCCTTTCTGTTCTTGTCTGGGTTTGTAAAGGAATTGATCACATTCAGTGCAACATTCACCATGAACATGAGGATGAGGATGTTGAACAGGCTACCAATGCCGAAAAAGGGGAATGGAGCGACAATACCTCCTCCAAAGAATGGCATTCCGAAACCGTATGGTGACACCAAGGGTGGAGCACTGTAGTAGTTGTAATTGCGAACTGTGGAACCTCCACCTGCTCGTGGTGCTGCTCTGGGAGGTGGTGCAGAACGACGGGAAGAAAACGAGCTCCCTCCAACTCTACCTCCAGATCTTGCAGCAAACGCTTCATCAGGCTGTATCATTCCTCCACCTATCAACAACGCAGCCAGCATTCCAACAGCTGCAACTTTTTTCGAGTCGAGGAGTTCCATATCCTTGGCAGACTCGTCATTTCTCTTGGACAGGCAGACTACATTCAAGCATGCATTATTTTTATTCAGATGAGTTTGCACACGTGTCTGTATGCGAGGTAGAGTTCTCGCACTTGCGAGTGGTCCAGAGTTCATTCTAGCCACAGAAGAGAATCTTCTAGGAGCTACAACCTGTGTTGTCATCGTCATGCACTGATATCGCAATGATATGTTGTAAAACGTATATTAAAAATTATAGTAATGGGTCGAGTGTGGTCATTCATTTCTAGATGTTTGACATGATGTTCGTCACGTGGCTATCCTCTTCCGACGATTCGACTCGAACCCATGGCCATGGGTTCCTTTGAAAACACAAGACACATCCTGGTTGCCTTTGCGATGATCTATTCTAATCTACTATGAATGTAACAGTATTAGAGAATGATATCTAGATCTTTCCTACTACCATGAAGGATCATCGGCCTGTGATCCTGGTACTGATTGATGGTGTGGGGGATGTCTCCATCCCAGCATGTGACTTCAAAACCCCACTGGAAGTAGGCTCGACTCCCATTTTAGATAGCATATCAGGTAGGTGAATATCTAGTACATACATACTATGTTTGCGTATGCCTGGACATTGTCTGACGAACGAACGAACGCTACCCCGTGCCTTGCTGTTTCCTCTGTAGAATCTGGGTTCAATGGACTGATTGATCCTGTAGAGCCTGGTCTGGCATGTGGAAGTGATACCGCACACATGTCTCTTTTTGGATACGATCCTAGATCTTTGTACAGAGGTAGAGGGGCTTTTGAAAGCATGGGTGCTGGCATGGAAATGCTTCCAGGGGATGTAGCATTTAAAAGCAATTTTGCAGTCATTGATGAAGAAACTGGTATAGTCTTGAAACGACGAGCTGATCGATCGTTTGAAAGGGAAGGACCAATGTTGTGCAAAGATCTGAATGGTCTCAAGGTGCCTGGGTTTGATGGACAGTACACAATATTTGTGCAATATGCAACTGAACACCGTTGTGGGGTGGTCATACGGGGTCCAGGGCTGACTGATGCTATCAAAGGGACAGATCCTTTAAAGGATAATCTTCCTCTGATTCACTCAGAGGCAGTCCATAGTGGTGATACAGCGGCTGAGCTCACATCTCGGGTGGTGAATGCAGCCTCAGATCACATTCGATCGATACTTCGGGAGCATCCCATCAATAAAGAACGAGAAAAGCAGGGAAAGCATGCTGCAAACGTTATACTTCTGCGGGGATGTGGTGGTCGTATTGTTTTAGAGGACTTTAGTAAAAAGCATGGTTTTGAAAAAGCATGCATGGTTGCCCCGACAAAAATTATTGCAGGTGTTGGCATGTGTACAGGTATGACCATCCTGAATGTACCTGGGGCAAGTGGTGATTACAAGTCCAATTTTACAAATAAAGCAAAGGCAATGTTTGATGCAATAAAAGAACACGGATATGACTTTGGGTTCTTGCACGTGAAAGCTGTTGATGATGCCAGCCATGATGCTGACACATTGCTAAAAATCTCATGTATAGAAGTGGTTGATGCCATGGTGGGTCAACTGATTCGATTACTACATGAACATAGAATCGACGCAGTGATTGGTGTAACTGGGGATCACTCCACGCCGGTAGAATATGGAGATCATTCCCACGAACCTGTTCCATTTTCCATGAGCACTGTGAAGAGATCAGTGAGCATGTTGGGAGGCTCTGATGCACTTGAACTCATTCCTCTGGACAGACTTCCCTGTCCTGATGATCTTTCGCCATCTTTAGAAGGATATACTACTCCATTTGCTTGGAAAAAATATCTCGAAGAGAAGAAACTGCGTCGTGGGGATATTCAGACAGACGTCGTATGTGTAGCCCCACCTGATGCTGCCAAGGCATTCAGTGAAATACAAGCGTCACAGGGATCTCTCGGCAGGTTTCCAGGGTCATTCGTCATTCCCACATTGCAAAAAATCAATTCCATATGCCTGTAACTGCATGATTCATACTATTTGTTTGCAAAAGTATTGTATGTTCGGTACAATCAACTTGTCCTGGCTCTCAATCAGCCTCAGGTCCCTACCCTTCCACCATGTGGCGGTGTACTCTTCATCTGAAGAATGTGGTGTGCATCGTACTGTTTCTTTCAAGACGGCTTGGAGACCACCGACTGCATGTTCCAGTGCACTTTGCAAGTCTCCAGGATATCTATCAATCCATCCCAGCAGCAGAGCAGAGAATAAATCCCCTGTGCCTGTAAAGTACCCTTCAATCTTGGGTACACTAAGAGTATATACATTACCATCTGAACCTGCTTCCGTCCGTATACTCGCCAGTATTACAATGGATCCTTTATTCTCTGGGAATGACAGACTGGTTATCACAACCACGTTGGGACCTTTCTCGTGCAATACATCACATGCACGCACAGCATCAGCCATACATGCTATCTCAACCCGAGTAAGTAGTTCTGCTTCAAACTGGTTTGGAGTCACCACCGTAGCTAATGGCACCAAGATTGTCTCAAAAGCATGTGGCATGTCAGGATGACAGTACAACCTCCCATCATCTCCACATACAGGATCACACACATACTGTACATCAGGTATTTCACGTTTAAGCTTCTTGACAATTTTTGCTATACTCTCCAACATAGAAACGTTCCCTATGTATCCAGTGAGAATATGAGTATATCTCTCAAACAAACCATTCTCTTCCAAACCTCTTGAAAGGTCTTCAAGATCATCTCCAGACAATTTCTGCCCTTTTACCGTCGAATACCCAGTGTGATTGCTAAATTGTACACTATTGATCGCATCGACATCAAAACCCAATCTATTTAATGGCAATACGGCACATTTATTCCCAACGTAACCAGACACGACATGACTCTGAATTGATAGCACACGTTTCGTGGCCCCGATCTGATTCATATCACCTTTTTCAGATAGCTGCATGTAGCATATATACAAATACGTTTTCTCTCGTGTTTGGTTTGGGTTAGCCAACACGTTGGTCGCCCTTGGCTTTGCTTCGCGCCGTGGTCCGTTGCTCGGCTCACTGGCCAGAGTGAGCTGGAATCCTCACGATGCAAAAAACATTGATGACTGGAATACGTAAATTTTTTAAAATAAATACATCAGATAAGTCTCTTGAAAGTGCCCTGAAATGCAACACTAAGATAGCCAAGTGAGTCCAAGTATGACTGAAACCTGGCAAGTCCCATTTGCATCTTCACATACGCCTCTGAGTACTCCTCATCGGTGGCATAGTGGCTCTCTGAAATCCTCAACTTGAGAATATCCGGCTGAATTCTTTGCGATGGATCTGCAAGGAATAAGCGCAAGGTCTCCCACACTTGAGAAATATTGCGACCTTCTGATCTCAGGAAGAGCACAGGGATTCTGCTGGAACATATCCCACCATGAATCCAAGAATATAAATGAGGCTCAAGATTCAGATAATCTATCCCCTTTTCAGCATAAGTAAATACATCACGAGGGAAACAATTCCTTGGAAAGGCCCTGTCATTCAGCTTTATATTATGTTCTTCGTGGAACTCACGCCTGAACAGGCTAAACACAGAAGATGCTGCATCAGCGAACGTGTATACAAACATTCTTGTAGCACAGGTGAAATTCGTATTATTCTTGATCATGGTGGATAGATTTTCGATTGTTGTGTGGTGTAGTCTGTGCTTCAGACCATCTAAATCATCCAAATTATTTAGTTTCTCACTGACATTCGTGGCCATTGATGAAAACAGGGCAGATGATCCAACCCCCCCCGGTGACACCAAGACAATATCGAACATTCTTCTCGATGGTACGTCGCAATTTACTGCTGCTTCTTGCTCCCACGATGTGAGAATTTCGCAAAGAGGGGCAGCAACCTGGGGCCTTGTGTCCTGGAAATACGTTGACCCGATCAAATTCTGAAATATTCCGAAATGAACAGCATGTGAATTTAGCAGGATTCCTATGATGATGAAGGATAATAAGAAAGCACAAAATCCTCGGAGCGATTTGCGCATCACCGTTTTCCTTCTGGTGTCGCGGGGAATCATCGTATGCGCCTGTCTCAGAGAGAGAACTATTTTTTGTTTCCTGAAAGCCCACCTGTAATCAATTCGCTATTATCCTATTTACAGAAGATCCTCTCGTGCCAACACGTTGATCGTCCTTGGCTTTGCCTCGTTCAGTGACCCACTGTTCGCCAATACTAGAGGCGATATCTCTCGGCCAGCAGTACTCGCACCTACAGTAATAATGGCGGGAGAGACGCTACTCATGATATGATGATAAAATTAAATGTAGATTACTTTTGCAACAATCGTTGAAAATGGTTCATAGTGGGTTTTGAATGTTGGACATCATGTCATGATCAAGCAATGGCGGCAATTGCAAGCTTGAATGGTACATATATACCATGGATTTGCAAGTGCTTGGAATATAGTAGGAGCGCCTTAACAGCAATTTTCTCCCAACTATTCTGTATAAGTTTGTAGGTCTACCGAGTCAGAAATGGG
>PJEL010000388.1_pt1 | contig 52354 bp, 53 predicted proteins | sample 1853271 | NCBI WGS metagenome assembly PJEL01 (sample SAMN08108733, study PRJNA415343) | Invertebrate metagenome, whole genome shotgun sequencing project. | host: Globobulimina | place: Sweden: Gullmar Fjord | collected 2015-08
GTTATTATAAATCGGACTAACATTGATAAAATTTATTGCTGCCAACAAGTGGTTTAACAAGAATCATATTCTTAAGAATATAAACCTTGAAATTGCAAAAGGCGAAGTCATAGTAATATGCGGACCGAGCGGGGCCGGCAAGAGTACCCTCCTGAGAACAATAAATAAGCTTGAGCCTATAGACGACGGTGAAATAATCGTTGACGGCATGTATCTTTCAGACCCAAAGACTGACCTGACCGCTCTCAGGGCGGAGATAGGAATGGTATTTCAGCATTTCAATTTGTATCCGCATAAGACAGCATTAAAGAACATTACCCTTGCACCGCGTAAGGTCAGGGGGCTAAGTAAAAAGAAGGCGACGGGGAGGGCGGAAAAGCTTCTCGAAAAGGTCGAGCTTTCGCATCGACGCGATGCATATCCTGTGCAATTGTCCGGTGGAGAACAGCAGCGTGTAGCTATTGCAAGGAGCCTTGCCATGGAGCCGAGGATTATGCTATTTGATGAACCGACATCAGCCCTTGATCCAGAGCTCATTAATGAAGTTCTTGATGTCATGATATCTCTTGCAAGAGAAGGGATGACAATGGTGGTAGTTACCCATGAGATAGGTTTCGCTCAAAAAGTGGCTGATAAAGTGGTTTTTATGGATAATGGTGAAATTCTGGAAATAGGTACGCCTCCTGATATATTTGTAAATCCCCAGCATCCAAGGACAAAAGATTTTATGAGTAGTGTTTTTCATATTCCTATCTTTGACGAACAACAAGAGGAGGAATAAATATTTTTGAGCTTGCGTATGAGTTTGACTGGAGTATCCCCTTCCAAGAGCCCTATCTGTCTATGTTAAAAACAGGGATGAAGTTGACCCTGTTACTACTCGTTACAACAACTATTACTTCTCTTATACTCGGAACAATATTAGCTGTAATGAGGGTGTCGAGTATAAAAGTTCTCCGTTGGCTCGGGACATTGTATGTTGAAATCTGCCGAAATATTCCGGGACTTTTCTGGGTACTCTTTTTTTATTTTGTATTTCCCGAACTGCTTCCTGTTGAATGGACTGAGAGGTTGAATACATATTTATACTATCCTGTTCTTGCAGGCATTATGGGGTTGACTGTGGACAACTCTTCGTATGTTTCGGATATCCTGAGAAGCGGCAGGCTTGCCATACCTCACGGGCAGCGGGAGGCCGCGATCTCTTCAGGGCTTGGTCGTGTTCAGCAATGGATTTATGTTATCCTTCCGCAGATGTACCGGGCAGCGCTTCCGCCTCTTGGAACGAGGATGGTGCATAATTTTAAGAATACTTCCCTTTGCATGGCAATATCTGCCCCTGAACTGACATGGGCGACTCAGCAGATTGAATCCCTTACCTTCCGAGGTATTGAGGCAACAGCTATTGCGACCGGTTTTTATATTCTACTTGCCGGGATCATGGTCTCGATTATTATTATGCTTGAAAAAATCCTGAGGATCGATGTATCGAGTATAACTCAGTCAAGGGCCTGATAATATGACGGACTTACTCGAACAGTTGTCATATTTACACTTTTATCTTTTTGGACCTTATCCAAATGGGGATTTAGGTGGTCTTTCTCTGAACATTATTATGGCAATGCTTGCCATTGGTATTAGCTTTTTTTTCGGTGTTCTTTTGGGGTACAGCCGGCTTTCCTGCAGATTATATATAAAATATCCCTGCATTTTATTTGTTGAAACTGTCCGTTCAACTCCGTTGATAATGATCATTTTCTGGTCTTATTTCTTCCTACCATACTTGTTGGGTGGGAGTGCTACCATATTTTGGTCAGCTGTGGTCTCTCTCTGCGTTTATGCTGCTGCATACCAGGCTGAAATTGTCAGGGCCGGCATCATTGCGGTACCCAAAGGGCAGCTCGAGGCAGCCTTGTCAACCGGTATGTCCAGATATCAATCCATGAGATATATTGTCCTGCCCCAGGCCTTTAAAATGATGATGCCTACATTTGTGAGTTTTTTTGTATCTTTGTTCAAGGATACTTCTGTTTGCTTCATCATTGGCGTTATAGAGCTAACTCAGGCAGGTATTATTGTAAGCCAGAGACAGCCTGATAAGATGTATGCCGCTTATATCAGTATGGGCATTGGATTCTGGCTGGTCTGCTTTACAATGTCAAATCTTGCCAAGATGCTCGAAAAACGGATCGGAATATATGATCTGGAATCTTACAGGCCTGAGGCTTGCCGGGACGAGTTCATGCTCCTTCCGAGAGACAAAAAGACCGGTGAAGGAATGGAAGAGACCGTTGCCTGTAATCCCGGCGATCCGAAGTAAGCACCTCAACCATAAAGTTCAAAATAATCTCGCCCTCCCAAATATGTAATCTATGAGTAGCTTAAGTGAAAATAATAGTTGACAAATGTAATGTGTTATGTATTTAATATACACGTAATGGCAAATGCGTTGCTGGCCTTTAAACAGGAGGTATCATGCTTATGTTTGCTGTGGGAACATTTGTAGGAGCTTTTATGGGAATGTTGATTATGGGCATTCTTGCTGCTTCGAACAGGTAATCCCGGTCAATTAAAAAAACTTTAGAGTGAAAAATAAAATACCTTTAAGTATTAATACCCTACCTTTCACTAAAAATATAAATCCAATGATAAATAAACGATATAGAATTTTTTTCTCTTATGAAAATAATAGGTAATATTAAATTATATTCGGTAAAAGACCTGCATGAGGCCCTTTCGGTCAATGAAAGGACTATTAGAGACTGGTTTAAGAAGGGCAAACTCAGGGGGGTCAAGATAGGAACGGAATGGCATATCTCTGAAGAAAACCTCGGTAAATTTCTGAATGCGGGTTAACAGTGACTTATCTGTGGCAGTATTGCAGTAAATAAAAATAAAAAAGCCCCTCTAAGCAGAGGGGCTTTTTAATAGCTGGATTAATCGTCTTTTACTATATGTTCAATAAGGTCGACAACCTTGCAGGAATAACCCCACTCATTGTCATACCATGATACAATTTTGAAGAACTTATCTGTAAGACCAATACCTGCCTTTGCATCAACAATGGAAGTGCATGACTCACCAATGAAATCATTCGATACAACGAGATCTTCAGTATAATCGAGTATGCCTTTCAGTGATGTTTCGGAAGCTTTCTTCATTGCAGCCATAATATCATCGTAGGATGTGGACTTTGCAAGGTTTACTGTAAGATCAACGACCGATACGTCAGCTGTCGGTACTCTGAAAGCCATACCTGTTAATTTGCCGTTAAGCTCAGGGATTACCTTGCCAACAGCCTTTGCAGCACCTGTTGATGATGGGATAATATTCTGACCTGCGCCGCGGCCGCCTCTCCAGTCTTTTACGGAGGGACCATCAACGGTCTTCTGTGTGGCAGTTGCAGCATGTACAGTGGTCATTAATCCATCAACAATACCGAAGTTTTCATGTAGTACCTTTGCGATAGGAGCAAGGCAGTTCGTTGTACAGCTGGCGTTTGAAACAATATTTATGTCAGGAGTGTAAGTCTCGTGGTTAACGCCCATTACATACATGGGAGTAGCATCTTTTGATGGTGCGGACATAACGACTTTTTTAGCACCGGCATCGATATGAGCCTGGGCTGTTTCCTGAGTCAGGAAAAGGCCAGTTGATTCAACAACAACTTCAGCGCCCACATCTCCCCACTTGAGTTCAGAAGGATTTCTCTTGTTCGTAACACGAATTGTCTTACCGTTTACCACCAGGCTTTCGCCTTCAACAGCTACTGTTCCGTTAAAACGGCCCTGTGTTGAGTCATACTTAAGCATATAAGCCATGTAATCAACATCGATTAAATCATTGATCCCGACTACTTCAATGTTAGGGTTTGCAACAGCTACGCGGAAAACAAGACGTCCGATACGACCAAATCCGTTAATACCAATTTTTATTGACATGATGTAACTCCTTTAAAAGATGTTTGATATATGATCATAAATACTAATTATGACAGACTGGATTTTAACAATTATGCCTTTTTTTATGCAAGTAATTATGTCTGAGGTTTTTTCAAGGGGATTTCACTGATTTCTTGTCAAATCCCCTGAAAAAAGCTAAAGTAATTATTATGTTTTCTTCTTTGAGGGGTTTGAAATATCTTGTTCTATGTATGTCCATGTTATATATGGTATTACTGGAACCTCACCTTGGCCATGCATTTGATAATATCAAGTTTGTTCAGGAAATCAGGTCTGTTTTGGAGGAGCCGGTTGATGTTGCTATTACAGTCAATGGACAGATATGCGTACTGGACAGCAAGGCCTCCAAAATCCTGGTCTTTGATGAAGAAGGGATGTTAATTAGAGAAATCGGGTCCCGCGGTAATAAAGAAGGCCAGTTAAAAAAACCAAACTCTCTGACAGTGACTCCTGACAATGTTATTCTGGTTGCTGATACAGGAAATAATCGAATTCAGGCATTTAGTATTGATGGAGACTATTTATTCGGTTTTGGTAACTCCGGCACAGGGCGGGGCCAGTTCAAAAAACCAATGGCTGTGATTACAGACCGGAACGGTTTTATCCTTGTCGCTGATAAAGATAACAAGCGGATTCAGGCATTTTCCCCCAAAGGTCTTTACCGGTTTTACCGGCCGGTTGACGGCCGTCCGACTGACATTGCAATTGATCCGAAGAATCAGTTGTATGTACTTATGCCGGGACAGAAAAAAGTTACTCAATTTGCACTTGACGGTAAGAGTTATGGTATTTACTGTGTTGCAGATAAGAAAGATTATACTGCCTATGCAAAGGGCCTGGCTGTTGACACAAGCGGTGATATCTTTATTTCTGAATCTAAAGAACACAGCATTAAGAAGTTTAATGAAGATGGTGAACTCCTGCACTCATTTGGATCAGAGGGCGATGGACGAGGGCAGTTTGAGCTTCCAGCAGGAATTGTAATAGACAATAACAATTTTGTTTATATAGCTGATTCCCGCAATAAGAGAGTGCAGATATTTGAAATGAAAAGTTCCGGGAAACCCTTAAAAAGGGAATCTCAGAGTGTAAGCCATATTTATTATGACAGCGAGTTGCAGGCTGAAAAATCATTAATTGATGTGCATGTTGATGAAGAGGGTAATGTTCTGGCCCTTGCAGGAAAGGGCGGGTACCTCCTGTATAAAGGTATAGATAACCGTATTATTGCTGAGCCCGGTAAAAATCCCGGACAATTAAGAAAAGCAAAGGCCATTGATTTTGGCCCGGACGGCAATATCTATGTGGCTGATACAGGCAATAACCGCGTGCAGATCTTTGATCGGCAGGGGAAACATATTTACGCATTCGGTAAGAAGGGCAGCAAAACAGGACAGTTTAAATCACCACAGGGGATAGCTGTTAACAGTAAAGGGATTCTTTATGTTGCCGACTCCGGGAATCATCGCATTCAGATATTCAACAGTGACGGGATATTCTTTCATGCTTTTGGCAGCAAAAGCGAAAAATCAAAAAAAGAAGCTCCGGAGGAGGGGACCTTTCTTACCCCAACTGCGCTGGCTATTGATTCAAAAGACAATCTGTATGTGGTAGACCAGGAGAACAACCGTATCCAGGTCTTTGATGAAAATGGCAAATTCGTTCGTTTATTCGGTGCACCCGGATACAGTTATTCAGAATTCGGACGCCCGGTCGATATCGCTATTGGCAGTAATGATGTCATCTATGTAGCAGAAGCAGGGAATCACCGTATTCAGATATTCAGCAATGATGAACCAAGGCCCATGGTCTTTGGGGCAAATGCACGGGGGTACGGAAACTTTCAGGAGTTGACCGGAATTGATGTCCAGGGCAGTTTGATTTATGTAACGGACAATAAGTCTGATAAGATCCGTATTTACAGTTATAAGAAAGGGGCAAAAGCTCCAGTTGTAGTATTTAAAAAAGCTCCTGCTGAAAAGAAAATAGAAAAAGTAGAAGAAACTGAAGAACAACCGGAGGATGCAGAATTTGAATTGCAGTAAACATCAGAACCGTTTCTCTCATATATTATTTTTGATTATTATTTCCTTCGCACTGATTGCGGTTGTCTCTTGTGTCACTACAAATTCGCCTTATAAAAAGGCTTTGCAGTATCAAAAGACAGGGGCGTACGAGCAGGCAGTTGAAAAGTACCAGGAGGTCCTGGATGATGAAGAATTGCAGGGAGAGGAAAGATCAAAAATAGAACAAGAATTTAGTGATCTGAAAATTGTGGCTGCCGGGAGTTATTTCAAAAGAGCAACTGCATACTCTAAAAAGAACAAAACACAGGCAGCTGTAAAGATGCTCAAAAAGGCGGTTGAGTTTAATCCTCAAAACAGCGACTATTCAACAAAACTGGAAGAGGAGCAAAAAAAGCTCGGAGACATTGAATCAAAGATTAATGCCAGCATGGCCAAAGGAGAAGAGCAGAACCAATGGGACACAGCTATAAGGGAAATGGAATCATATCAAATATATGAGTCCTCATTCCCGGGAATTGCGGACAGGGTCAAGAGCTTAAAGCTCAAAGCAGCAGAGTATTATGTGGGGCGTTCGGATGAAAGGCTTAGCCGTAAAAAATATGCATTGGCTTATGAGGAGATTGAAAAAGCCGGCCGGTATTCATCCGGACAGGATATTATCAATAAGAAAAATGCCAGGCATCACCTGCTTATGTCTGAAGCGGCCTGGAACAAGAGAAATTACATGAAGGCTTATGAAGAAATTCAAAAAGGTCTCGAATTTGATCCCGGCCATCCTGCACTGAAAGAATATCAGGACCGCTTTCTTTCGGAATGGGCAGGGCTTCTATATAATGCGGCTGTATCCGCCAATAATAACGGTGATTATGCGACGGCAAAGGCTCGATTGCTTGAACTCTCCAGGTTTAAACCCGGGTTCCTGAATACAGAAGAGATGCTTAATGAAATACAGTCGACTATGGCCTCTACATACTATGAAAAGGCCCAGCGTATTATAGATGATAATGACCGCTCTCAGATCGGGACTGCCCTGGCTTATTATCTATTGGTCAAACAGGAACATAGCAGGCTTTTTAATGATATTGAAGACAAGATTGTGCAGGCGAAAAAGATGCTGCGAAAGGAATTGGAACATAGAATCTCATTAACATTTGAGAATCAGTCTGATGAATCCGGAGCATCGAATTTGGTGCGGGAACAGATTCTGTCCAAAATGAAGAACTCCAAAAGGTTGAAACATATTACCATCCTTGACCGCGAATCCATTGATGATATATTACGAGAACAGGGCCTTGGACAGGGATTTCTCGATGAGTCAACCGCACTCGAAGTCAAAAAAATAAAAGGGATCCAGGCTGGTGTGAGGGGTGAAGTAATAAGGTTTTCGGTCAAGGAAACTGGACGTGACCGTCCGAGTTACGGATCAGTCAAGTACGTAAGCGGAACAAGGTGGGTACCTAATCCGGATTACACAGCTGCTCAGGGAGATGTTCAGGCCTCACAGCAGCATAGCCTTCAGGCACAAAGAGATTTGAATAATGCTCAACAGCAGCAGAACCAGATGATGCAGCAGCAGAATGCAAGAAATAGTGATAATCCATACAGCGCGTTGGCATCCGGTTTGGGACAGATATCCACTTCTATATCAGAAGGAGAACTGAGGAAGGCGAAGGAGGGTCTTGCTGATGCCCAATCCCGCCTGGCAAGGACACCTCAGCAGGTCGAGGAGGATATCTATTCGGATTACCGTTATGAAATATTCGATTTAAAACTCCATGGTGAAGTCATTCTTTCATTTAAGATAATAAATTACACTACATCTGAAATCGGGGAAGTGCATACTGTGCGCAAGGAAGAAATATTGAAAGATCGTTACATTCCCGGCGACCCCGGTAAGAATGTAGAGACTGACCCTGTCACCTTTCCGTCAAAAGACGAGGTGAAGAATAAATTACTGAAACTGGCTGTTAATGAATTATTTGACAAGATGATTCAGGAATTGAACAATTCTTCAAAGGATTATTACAGGATGGCAAGTAGTGCGGCGGCGGATGAAGTGACCGACGAAGCCATAGAGAATTACATGCGCTATATTTATTCCGCCCCTAATCTCAGGGACCAGCGTGTGCAGGAGGCGAACAGTTATATTTACGACCGTCTCGGAATACAGATTATCCGCAGAAAACGCTAAAAGTTATTTCTGTTTCATTACCAGCTTAAAGTCAATTTTCCCGGGCGAATAATTAAGGACATCCAGACTGAAAGTGCCGTAATCCTTTAGGGCTATTTTTTCGGAAAGTGATGTTGACGATGAATCAGTATTTATATCAAGCTTCGCAATCCTGCCGTTGAAGCTCTTCTGTCTGATAGATGTTATCTCCTGAAAATCCCGTACGAGAATCTTCTTGAGAATGGCCAGTTGCCGGAAGGTAATATTGCTGAGTGTAACTGCAACGGATTCCGTGCTTGTCTCGAATCCTTTTTCGATCTTTTTAATGAGATCCGCAACGGCCTTCTTGGCAGCTCCCTCCACGGCCTTTCTTGATCCGGTCATCATGTTTATGTGCGGATAGGAGCCGTCTGCTGAAGCAGTGGCCATTATGCGGCCTGTGTCCGCTTTGAGAAATTTCAGGGTTACATTTGCCCCGTAGGCCTGCATGCCTCCGGACTTAATTGCTGATTGCTGAGCAACTGCTCTCCCTGTAATCAGCATTCCTGAGCTGAACTGTAGAGCCATGGCTTGGGCAGCACGGGAATCATTGTTTAACAACGCCTGCACGGCCTGGTCATGTTTTATGCTTTTCTGAACGACCTTTTCATCGACTACTTCAAAATTCCTGTTCAGCAATGCCTGCTGGACTATAGCAGAACTGTAAGGGCTGTAGTTAAGCTGTCCATTGAGTTCTTCTGTTATCAGGACCATCACCGATGGAAATTCCTGCTGCTTTCTTTTTTTGCTCTGTGTAGCGAGTACACCTTTTTGTCCGAGATAGCGATTAAGCTTCTCTCTATCTACCTTGACACTCAGCATAATTGTCAGGAATTGGCCCTCAGTAGAGTTAGATATCTGTCTCTCTTCGGTTATAAAGTCAAAGGGCCCTTTAAGAAGTTCGGCTTTCTTAAGGTTGAAGTTCACCTCATCTTTTGTCCCTTTTTGAATCAGGCTCTTCATTGCCTTTGAAACAGAGTTCTTTAATGCGGCCTGGTAAGCAAGTTTTAATGCACCCATCTTATCGTCGCCAACAACAACAGCGCTTCCCTTTCCTGTAAACTGGCTGTTTTGTGCGTATATATTTTCAATAAAAGAGAATGCTATTGCAGTAAATATGGCGAAAACAAAAAGAGTCCTTTTCAATTGTAACCTCGCTTTATATAAAATTGTTTAATTGCCCGAGAGGGACCCTCCCGGGCAGCTGACAGTAAAATTCCAGCTTGTTCCTGAACCATCGCACGCAGGCTGAATCACGACATGCAGCTGCCCGCCCGGTGTCGATATAGGCACGTCAATAGAACTATCACCGTTGGTACAGCCAGTGTCGTGAATGGTCTTCCCCTTGTGCTGCACGATGAGTCTGTCTTTTACAGAGTAAAGATCATAATTAATATGTGCTGTACCAGTAGTGCCGCCCAGGCCGACTGTAATCGATGCGGGGGTATCTCCGCCTGATTCAGACTTTGTATCGCACATGACGTTTCTTACATCGATCTGGTCTTGCGGTACACTGCCGAGTATTGTGCTGACCGGATCAGCATCAGCATTGCCTGTCCCGCCTCCTTTATTCATACACTTGGCCCAGGAGTAGTCAAAGGAATATCCGGGGCAGTTGCACGAAAATTCGGTATTACTATTCATTGTAAAGTCATTAGCGCACTGACTGTCATTGTTTCCGCCTGTCTGGCCTGCACCGCCGTCGTTGACATGATTGTTGGTAAGCCTGTCCTGTATCTTTTGCCATTCGTCCTGACCTTCCTTCTGTAGAGCTGCATGCTGGTTTTCGAGGGCCGCCATCTGAGTTGTGAAACTATCGTCACTAATAGCCCCGCTCTTCATCTGCTGAATGAGTTTTATGGCTGCCTCTGTCATATTCTTGACTTTCAGGGCATCCTGCTCATTGAGTTTGGACAGGGAATCATTGACATTCTGTACTGTATCGTTCCAGTCACTGGAGAACTTGTCTTCTTCAATACGCTGTTGATCCGACCTTTTTTCATCCGCCTGTCTCTCCTGCTCTTCTTCTTCTTTTCTTTCTTCTTCAACATCTTTTTTCTTGACGTCATCAGGATTGCTGGTTACACGCGAGCCTGATTGCTTTTTTTGATCTGCTGCTGTATTGCCAGCAGCATCAGTCCTGGAAAAATCAGTTACTGATTTTCCGGTCTGACTGTCGGGATCAGCAGCTCCCTGGTCTTCCCATTTTGCGGTCTCCTCTGCTGAGGACTGATGCGTGACCATTGCAGTTGTTAATTCATCATCTCCCTCAGGTGCCTGACCTGCGTCCGGCTTCTCCGGAAGCAATGCTACAGCATCCCGAATAGTCTTGGATGCACCTGTTGACTCACCTTTCAGTCTTCTATTTGTATTCTGCAGCTGAGTGCGTTCTGCATCATACTGGTCCTGGAGCTCCTGCCTTCTCTGTTTGACCCATGGATCATCCTGGTTAGGGTTACTGTTGAGGTTTCGTAAATCCTTCTCGATACCGGCTATGTTATCGAGACCTTCATTTAGGTCGGCTATTGCTTTATTCCTCCTGGAAATGAGTTTCTGTTCGTCTTCTGAGTGCTGCTGGTCTTTTTTTGAGTCACCCATTCCCCATTCCATAACAGCACGTGCGCCTGTGACTTCACCAATAATACGTGCCCCTGCTTTTGCATTGGCACTGGTTGCACTAGCAGCCCTGCCTTCCTTCTGAGCTTCAGCAACTTCGCGTTCAAATTCTTCTTCGACAATTCCTTCGCTTAGACTTTTGCCTGCACCATAGGCGGCTTCCCCGGTTTTATATGCACCATAGCCTGCCAACGCTGCCCCGCCTGTAGCTGTACCAGCTACCGCGAGCGTTCCGACAAGCAATGCTTCATCTTGCGCTCCTGCCGACATCTTTTTGCTGGCTTCAGCTTCGTATTCCCCGGCACGTTTGTCCAGCTTATCTGCGACCGTTATATTTCCAGATTCACGTGCCTTACGTGCTTTTTCTCTGTATTCATCAGCCTTTCTTTTAGCTACCAACCCTTCGCCAAACTCATGCCCTGCTTCGTATCCCTCGTGGGCTGTTGCTGCTACAGCTACAGCTCCCATAGCTTTGTCCGCCTTTTTTGTAAATCCTTTTCTTAATGAACTGGAAGATTCGGGGACTTCTCCGATTCCCATTGCCTTTTGCAATCTGCCACCCACTGCCTGGTCCAGCTGAGCTGCCTTAGAGGGCGGCTTGGGTAAGTGTGATGAACTGGCTTTCCCGCCTTCAAGAAGAGACGCCGGTCTCTTCCCTGTTTTAGCCATTTCCGTTAGTTCAGGTGACATTATTTTTCCAGCAGCAGCTTCAGCTGCTGCTGATTCTGATACTGCACCTGCTGTCTTGCCGGTTGATGAAGAGGTCGCTTTTTTGGAACCGGACTTAACCAGCCCTTTTTCAGCATTGGCCGCTTCAGCCAGTTCCGAGCCCTTAACAACCGGGGTCTCAGCAGTGCCGACAGAAGACTTCCCTCCGTCCAGCATTGATTTTGGCCGGTTAATGCTTTTTCCTGTCCTGAGTTTTTCGGCTTGTAACCTGGCTTCTGCCTTGGCCCTGACCTCCGCAAGAGTTGACTTCGGACCGGTATCAGGAGGGGTATCACCCTGAAAAGATGATTTGCCTCCATCCTGTAATGATTTCGGCTGACTGGCCCTTGCTTTTGCCCGTTTTAAGTCAAGGCTGTCCTGGACATTTTCTGTTAATACATCAGGGGGAGTCTTTCCGGCTTTAGCTCTTTTCAGGACTTCTTTTGGCGATTCAAGTTTTTGGGATGCCTCGAAAAGTTCTGCATTTTTTCTTATCATTGTCTCACGGGTTTCGCCCATTTTTGCCAGTTTTGCATCGCCCTGTTTTGGTGAGATCTTTCCGTCCGCTACATCCTTGATAATAGCCGCCCCTTTTTTTAAATGTTCCGGAACTTTACCGCCGCGAGCTTCAACACGTGGTTTTACCTGTTTCTGGATCTGCTTATCCGCCTGTCTGAACTGTTCCATGTCAGCACCGGCTGCCCTGTTCGTATCCCCTTGCTTCCTGAATTCAGCGGCGTTTTCAGCAGCCTTGTTGCTTTTGTGTTCAATGACTTTCGATAATTGCTGGGGATCTCGGACTCTCTGATCCTTAGGGCCGGAAAGTACCCGATTACCTTCACTCTTTGCTCCTGCATAAGCCTCATCACTGGTACTGTTTAAAACTTCTAAAGCCTGTTTATGAGCAGTTTGATTAGCTCTTTTATTGTAACCCTTCATAGCCCTGTCATGTTCGACCTTGCTCATTCCTTTAGGTGAAGGAGGCCTCTCGCCGGTGGCGGCTTCATGGTATGCATCATGAACAATCTGTTTTACGCCTTTCACCTTAACATCTTTTCCGTCTATTCTGGCAGTAAAATCCCAGTCCTGACCTACTTTCTGTATAATTTCTCCTGTGGCAGGATCTATTTTCGGAGGATTGGTTGCTTCGAAAAATGTTACCTGATTTGGACTAACACCATGTGCTCTGGCAATGTTCTGCCTGGCTATTTGTTTTGCTTTAACCTGGATTCTACTGACCTGACTTTTAAAACTCTTTTTCCAGGCATTGCTCTTTGTCTGATTTATCTCCCGGACTGCCAGTGGATCGCTCTGCAGTTCAAGGGTGGCTTTCCGGACCCTGTCCGCGTTTCCAGATTTTACGGCGGCTTCATATTTTTCAATACGTCCTCTTGCTGCCCGCATAGCACTATCGTATTCAGCATCCGGCAGAACGGTTTCAGCAGCATATGCTATGTTCTGGAATGTGAATAACTGATGCTGGTCAAGAGAAATAAAAGCCCCACCGATAGACATTAGTAAACTGAATAAGAAAACAGATATATATATTTTAGGATTCATTATATTTCTCCCCCTGTTAATTACTTTGAATAGATTGTTTTGCTAAGTGTTCTGTAAATAAGATTATATCTAATTTTTAGTTATTGCGTCATGTTTTTTATCATGTAAGGTAAGTATTTTATATGAAAAATATTCACAATATGGAAAAATATATAATGTTTTTAGTAATAAGGACTCTCGTTATAATGATCTTGTTTGTTTTGGTTATGAATTTAGTGGCCATTGGGGCCATGGACAGGGATGATCTTTCTCATAATGTCCCTGAACAGATGGTTTATGTAAAAGGTGGCTGCTTTGAAATGGGTCACACATTCAGGGATTCGCCAGGTAATGATGATCCTGCTCATGAGGTTTGTCTGGATGACTTTTATATGGGTAAATATGAGGTAACACTCGGGGAGTTCAGAAAGTTCATTGACGAGACCGGTTACAGGACCGAAGCTGAATGGCAGGATGGATGTCACGGCTGGGAAGGCAAAGGCGAAAAGAAAAAGAAAACCTTCAACTGGCGGAATACCAGCTTTTCACAAACAGAAAAAGACCCTGTTGTCTGTGTAAGCTGGAACGATACGTATGAGTACATTAAATGGTTGAATAATAAAGAACGTAAAAACTATAGGCTGCCTACAGAGGCAGAATGGGAATATGCGGCACGAAGTGGGGGAAAGAAATATATATACAGCTGGGGGAAGGGTGGACCTTCCGGGAATATTGCCGATAAAACAGCGATGAAAAAACTCCTTGGCAAGAGTGATTCGGGAGGATATGACGATGGATATGCCTTTACATCTCCGGTAGGGAGTTTCAGTCCGAATGAACTCGGCCTTTATGATATGTCAGGAAATGTCTATGAATGGGTTTCAGATTGGAAATCAAGAGAGAATTTTAGAAATAGCTCCAGGCAGAATCCACGAGGTCCGGAAAAAGGAACAGTGAAAGGATTGCGTGGAGGTTCCTGGAATCCCTTGCCTGAAATTGTGAGAACAACGGAGCGACGCTGGGCCGTTCCTGGAGCACGAGGTGCGTGGATGGGTTTTCGACTTGTGCATTCTATTGGTGCATCTGAATTTTGAATCCGGAGGTGCAAAAATGATAAAATGATATGAATCATAACTCTAATCCGTAATGATATAGTAAGAATCTTATTTAAAAGGCGATTATGAAAGATGATAATAAAGATTTTGGTGTAAATGCGGAACGCCTCAAGATTGTGCTGGAAGCTGCTAACGAGGGATTTTATGATTGGAATATGGAAACGGGTGAAGCATATTTTAGTCCACGCTACTACACTATGCTCGGTTATAAACCAAATGAAGTTCCGGCATCCTATGAAACCTGGTTAACATTGATACATCCTGAAGATAAAGAATATGCCTTGAATACTGTCAAGGAACTGAGTGATGGTAAACGAGATAATTATGAAATTGAATACCGCCTGAAGACCAAGTCTGATGAATGGCGATGGATAATAAGCCGGGGCAAAGTAATAAAACGTGACGACAAGGGGAATCCCCTTCGAATGGTAGGAACTCACGTTGATTTTACTGAACGTAAACTAGCTGAAGATGAGATAAAAACAAGAGTAGAGGATCTTGAAGAATTTTATAAAATGTCTATTGGTAGAGAGACAAAGATGATTGAGCTAAAAAAAGAGATAATGAAACTAAAGGCAAAACTTTCAGCGTATGAAAACGATCCTGATAATTAGTCTGTTTTGATGTTGTATTCTGGATATCCCTCGATTAAATGTAAAATTGTAACGAACAGAGAAACGATGATTAGTTCACTTAGTAACAGTAGAAAAAGAGAAAAAATGGTGGGCAATCTCGGAATCGAACCAAGGACACGAGGATTTTCAGTCCTCTGCTCTACCGACTGAGCTAATTGCCCATTCCATTAAATTAATCATGGTTTGAGTGAGAGAAATAATAACCCATATTTTCGCTTAAAATCAAGATAACGCTTTTTTTCTTCTATTCTACTAATATATATAGCAGTTATCAGTACTCTATTTACCCAATAAAAAGAACCCGGTCCACGGACCTCTATGATAAAAAAGAATGACATAATACTGGCACTGATATCAGGGGCCCTGTTTGTCCCTGGATTTCCGCCATTTGACCTCTATCCCATTGCATGGATTGCGATCGTCCCTCTTCTTATGGCCCTGCAAGGGAAAAACCTGAAAAGCTCTTTTCTGATCGGACTCTTAACAGGTTTTGTATATTTTGCCGGTACAATGTACTGGGTATTTAACTCAATGTATTCATACGGCAATATCCCTGCAGGCCTCTGTGTTCTGTTTGTAATCCTGCTCTGCACTATCCTGGGCGCCTATGTCGGCCTATTCTCTTTGCTCTATAGATACGTTTCTTCTAAATCACCGGTCCCTGCCTTTATTACGGTTCCTGTAATATGGGTCTCGCTTGAATTTGTACGTACATATGCGTTTAGCGGACTTCCATGGTCATCGCTAGGATATTCCCAATATAAATTCCTGCCTCTTATCCAGATCGCTGACATTACCGGGATATATGGCGTTTCCTTCATTGTGGCGGCATTTAATGGTGCTGTATTCGACCTGATTACTTACAGACAGAACAAGGCGGTTGATAGCGTTCCGGCTGCAGGATGGCCGCAGTTACTTAGTCTGCCGCTCTGTATTGCTATTGGTATCATCTGCATCTTCTACGGTAACTCCAAACTTAAAGAAAGTGATAATTCCCGGAAAATAGTAGTGAGCGTTGTACAGGGTAATATTGACCAGGGCAAGAAGTGGGACAGAATGTTTCAGATGGAAGTTATTGACACGTATAAAAGACTTTCTCTTGATGCCTTAAAAGGATCGCCCGATATGATAGTCTGGCCTGAAACAGCAGTGCCTTTTATTTTTGGTACGGATGAGATACCGACTGAGGAAATCACGGAATTTCAAAAAGGGCTCGGTCTTCATCTCCTTTTTGGAAGTGTATTAAAAAGAGGTAGCAGCATGTCTCAATTGTCGAACAGCGTTGTTCTCATGTCTCCGGAAGGAGAAGTGCTATCAACATATGACAAGATGCACCTTGTGCCGTATGGTGAATATGTTCCTTTCAGAAAGTTTCTTCCCTTTATAAATAAACTGGTGGCCCAGGTAGGAGACTTCATCATTGGAAAAGAGACAGTTGTAATGGAAACGCCTTTTGCAAAAATTGGTAACCTTATCTGCTATGAAATAATCTTTCCTGGCATGGTCAGGGAATTCGTTGCAAAGGGTGCTAATGTCCTTGTAACTATAACAAATGATGCCTGGTTCGGTCGTACCCCGGCACCGTATCAACACTTTTCCATGGCTGTATTCAGGGCCATTGAAAACAGGGTCCCGGTCGTAAGGTCCGCGAATACAGGGATATCGGGTTTTATAGATGCGAAGGGAAGAGTAATCGATAAGAGCGGTATCTTCGTGGAAGCTGTACTGACAGAAGAGATTGCGATCGGAGATGAAAAGAGTTTTTATTCCAGAAATGGAGACCTGTTTGCGTATATATGCGCTGCCGGTCTTTTATTATTGGTGGTACTTAGAAAGTGGAATAAAGATTAACGTCGAACATCGAACGTTCAACATCGAATATTGAATGGTTAGCCTGAGATGGTTGTTTTAATTCGACGTTGGATGTTGGACGTTCGATGTTCAACGTTCGTCTTAAATGTCTTAAATCCTAGTTCCTGCCTTTTTTGGATGTTTCTTCCTCGTAGAACTTTTGATACATTACTTCCCATTCAGAACTACCTTCATATATCGTTTTTGAATAGGATTGAAGTTTTTTCCTGACAAATTCGTCTATGGAGTCGCCCAGCTTTAATTCAGTGATAACGACTCTTTTTATTTCCCGCCTGATAGCGCTTTCTTCAACAACAGGCGAAACAGCTTTCTTCTCAAGAAGCCCTTTAAGTAGAACATGCGAAAGATGGTTTATTTTATCGTCGGAGAGTTTCATATGATTATATTGCGCTCCCTGATGATTTTGTGTTTTGTCATATCGAAAAGCCTGCGGTAATCGAGGTTGCCTTTTTCAATTTCCGCGTCGAATTTTTTTAGCATATCACGGATTTCATCATTGAGCCTGTCTTCGACCATAAGCTCATCAAGCATCAGTTCCTCAACCAGCTTTGTTACCTCTTCTTCTGATGCCTTTAATTCAATCTGTTCTTTTGCCAGAAGATTCTTAACGATCTCCTTTGACAAAATAGGCAGCGATCCCTTGGGTATTCTCATTATTTCTCAATAAACGGCAGGAGAGCTATGTTCCTTGCGCGCTTAATGGCCCGTGTTAATTGTTTCTGATGTTTTGCGCAGTTGCCGGTCATTCTTCCAGCCACGATTTTACCTCTTTCAGTAAGATAGTGTTTAAGGGTCTTAACGTCCTTATAATCTATAAATTCTATTTTGTTTGCACAAAACCTGCAAAATTTTCTTCTTTGAAATCTCCTGTATTGCAATGTAAACTCCTTATATTTATATCGTTAAATGTTTTATTTAAAATGGTTCTATATCGGTTGATTCGTCAGGAGGGCCGAAGTCTCTCCCGCCGCCGCTGTTTGGTTCAAAGCCGGATGCCGCCTGTTTGCGTGAGAGAAAGCGCACGCTCTGTGCAACGACTTCGTGTTTGGACCTTTTCTGACCGTCTTCCGTTTCCCAGCGTCTTTCCTGTAGTCTGCCCTCAATAAGGGCACTGCTGCCTTTATTCAGATACTGACCGCATGTATCGGCCTGCTTGCCGAAAACAACAATGTTAATAAAGGTAACTTCTTCCTTCATTTCATCACCCTGCTTGTACTTGCGGTTAACGGCCAATCCAAAATTACATACGGACGTGCCCTGTGGTGTATACCTTAGTTCAGGATCTCTGGTGAGGTTTCCTATGAGGATGACTTTATTAAACATGTTATTTTTCCTCCTGCGCAGTCACTTCCTCCCCGGCTTGTTTTTCTTCTTCTTTTGCAGGTTCCACATCGTCAGTTTTTGCGGCAGCTTCAACAGGAGAAGGTAAAATGGCTTCAATCTGTTTCTTCTTGACGAGCTTAATGACCATAAATTTCAGGACTGAGTCGAGTATTTTGCAGAGGTTCTCAATCGCGATAATTGTTGCTGGAGGTGCTTTGAAATGCAGGAGTGTGTAATTGCCTTTTTTCTGCTTGTTCAGTTCGTATGCCAGTTTGCGGCGGCCCCAGTTATCTACCTTAAATATTTCGCCGCCTTCTTTGGTGATGACGCCTTTGACCTTTTCGATGATTTCTTCAACAGCACTGTCATCGATATTCGGATCAAGGATGATGATCTTCTCGTAGTAATTCATTGTATGTCTCCTTGTGGATTATTGCTTTTCTATATAGAAAAGATATGCCCTTTCGATAAACGTAAGAGCAAAGAGTATATTTTTATAGCATATTGAAATGCAAAAATCAATGAAGCGATGAATTTTATCATGTCTTAATGTTCTGAAAATGTATTGTTTTTTTAAGGTATAATAATTTCCAAAGCTAAGAACTGCATATTAAAGTAACCCCGGGGAGGTAACCATGATTCTTGAAAACATAACCATGAAGGAGTTTAAGGGGCACCTTAAAAAGACCAAAACCATACTTTTCCCCTTTGGCACGATTGAAGAACATGGCACGCATCTTCCTCTGAATACAGACACATTGATAATCCATGAAATTCTTAAACGTGTGTCAAAAAAACGAAGAGTCTTTGTTGCGCCGCCAATATATTACGGTGTATGTACGACAACAAACCAACATCCCGGAACAATTAGTATTACTCCGGAAACACTGAGGAGGCTTACCCGTGATATCGTAAAGGATTCATATAATAAGGGATTAAGGAAGTTTTACCTTATATCCGGCCACGGCGGGGGCCTTCACATGTCAGCATTGAAAGAGGTGGCGGAGGAACTGATTGAAGAGCTCAAAGGTGCAACAATGGCTGTCATATCTCCTTATGATGTTTTACGCAAGGGGCTTTCCGAAATTGCCGACACGCCCAATGATTCACATGCAGGTGAAATTGAGACCTCTTTGGTCTTATATCTTGCCCCTGAACTGGTGAAAGGACGTTCAAAGGAGGAATATCCGAAACTCCCCAGGCCGTATGTTGTAAAAAACAAGCTTAAATACTGGCGGGGAGGGGTATGGGGGAATCCTGCTGCGGCAAGCAGGGAAAAGGGTGAAAAGGCCGTCAGATTAATTGTTAATAAAATAATTGAAATCATTGATCAGGCTGAAAATAAAAAGCTCTAGTGCTTTTCCTTAAATCCTTTTTTGCCCTTTAAGCTGCTTTATAGCTATACTATTACTTATCAATAAACAGTTATGAATAAAAAGAAAATTCAATTCCTGATCAGTCTTGCAATTATTGCCTTATCTATGTTTTATGCCTTCAAGGGAGTTAATCTGACAGAGCTTAAAGAGGCTTTTGTGTCAGTGAAGTATATCTATCTTTTCCCTTCAATGTGCCTGGTTTTACTGACCTATTTGTTCCGTGCCATGAGATGGCGTTACCTCATACGTTCTGTTAAAGAAGTTAAGATATCAAACCTTATCTCTCCCTTGATGGTAGGTTTTATGGCCAATATGCTTCCTGCAAGGGCAGGTGAATTTGTCAGGGCATATTTGCTTTCCAGGAAAGAAAATATCAGTTTCAGCGCATCGTTTGCAACTATCTTCATAGAAAGGCTTTTTGATTTGACGTTATTGCTTCTTATGCTGATTTCCATATTGCTATTTTTGCCCGGGGCGTTTGTATCCGGAGACGCCGGAGACTCTTATCAGCTGGTTGAAAAAGCAAAGCTCTTTGGTGGGATCAGCGCTGTACTCTGTCTGTTTATTTTTCTGTTTTCCGCTCTCCTTCAATTCAAAAATGAATGGGCCATGAAGATAGTAGGTGTGCTTGTAAAGCCTCTACCTTTAAAATGGAGGGAAAAGGTGTTTAATGTTGTGCTTTCATTTACGAATGGGCTCAAGATTATAAGGGACAGAAAGGGTTTTTTCGCTGCGCTTATCCTCTCTTTTCTGGTATGGACTTCAATTCTTCTTACTTACTATCCTCTTTTCTATGCCTTTGACATTGCTGCCGAATTGCCAATAATATCATCACTTTTCATAATATGCGTCACGGTTTCAATTTTTATTACAGTGGCCCCGACTCCCGGGTTTCTGGGATCATTCCATTTAGCATGTGTCGCCGCGCTTCACGGGATTTTTGGCATTCAAAAGGCTGTTGCCTTAAGTTACGGTATTGTTACATGGTTTGTATCAATAGGGTTGACTGTTTTTATTGGAGCAACTATTGCCTTGAAAGAAAACCTTTCCTTGAGTGAGTTTTCATCTGATACGGATCAATAAAACAACCTTTCTTTGACTGTTTTATTCCTGAAATCACTTTTCTTTCAGAGGGTTCAAAACTTGCTTGTTAGAATAATTTACAGTTATAATATAAGTTCTGAAAGAATCATATGAATAAAAGAAATCTCATAATAGGCCTTCTCATTGTTGTTCTGTCATCTTATTACGCCTTTAAGAATGTATCTTTTGAAGAGTTAGTTAATGCTCTTAAGTCGGTACATTATATCTATCTTATTCCTTCCTTGTTTTTAGTATTCCTGACATTTTTATTCAGAGGGATGAGATGGTGTCGTCTTATCGGCTCAGTAAAGAAGGATGTAAAGCTTGCACGGATATGGTCCCCTTTGATGATAGGTTTTATGAGCAATATACTGCCGGCAAGGGCAGGTGAGGTCATTAGGGCATATCTGCTCGGTAAAAAAGAGGACATCAGTTTCAGTGCTTCATTTGCGACTATTTTTGTCGAAAGATTAATGGATATGATGATTTTCCTTTTTTTGCTTATTGGAGTGCTTATCTTTAGTGCGGACACATTTATACAGGGAGAGAATGGAGAGAACCATCGCCTGATGGGCTATATGATCAAATTCGGCTGGTTTAGCTTTATCGGTTCGATAGGTATTTTTTCTTTTTCCGTGCTGCTTCAGTATAAAAACGACTGGGCGATGAAAATAGTTGAGTTTTGTACAAAGCCGCTTCCTGATAAATGGAGGGACAAGATTATAGGAATGGTACACTCGTTTACCGATGGACTGAAGATTTTGAAGGATCCCAAGAGCTTTATTATTTCACTCTTTCTTTCGGTTCTGGTCTGGGCTGCTATGATTTCAACCTATTATCCTATAAATATGGCATTCGGTTTAGAATCGGAAATGCCGGCTATAACTTCTATCATTATCATAAGCGTATCGATTGGTATTTTTATTTCGCTCTTTCCAACGCCCGGATTTCTGGGAGCTTTCCAGGCAGCCTGTGTTGTGGCCCTTCATGAAATATTTGGTATTTCAAAAGCTGTTTCAGCAAGTTACGGGATTATTGCCTGGATCATCGCTATGGGATCCGTTATCCTTGCAGGACTGTTTTTTGTTTTGAAAGACAATGTCTCTTTTTCCGAGCTTTCAAAAAGCACCGAAAAGGCGGAATAATCATCTGCATATCAAACGTTTCTTACTTGTTCAGGTTAGACAAACTCTCTTCAGCTTTTCTTGCATAATCGCTTTTCGGGTACTTTTCTGCAATTTCCCTGTATAATTTCTCAGCATGTTCCCGGTTATTCTGCAACTCCTCGAATTGGGCTGTTTTGAAAAGCTCCTCTGCCCTGTTTTCAGAGCAGGCGGCAAATAAAAAAAGAGAAAGCACGATAAAAAGCAAAACAGTATGTTTCATTAGTCCTCCGTTATTCACGGGGGCCTTTCCCCGCCGCCATGTTACATGCTCATCAGCAACATGGCGAATTAATAAATATGCACTAAATATAGCACTATTAAAGAAAAATCATGAAATTAATTGAAATGCCACCCTTATATATGATAACCTTATTATTACTCTAATTATAGAGAGATTTAAAGTTGTATAAAACACACGTCCATCTAACACTCTTTTCGGCAGTGTTCCGGAAACCCGGAATCCGGAGAGAAAGGACGGAGGAAAAACTGAGGAGGTAGTTATGGTTGTAACAATGAAAAATCTTCTGGAGGCAGGTGTTCATTTCGGACACCAGGTAAAACGCTGGAATCCGAAAATGAAAAAATTTATTTTCGGTCAGAGAAACGGCATTTATATTATTGACCTTCAGAAAACTGTAAAGATGTTCGAAGTTGCATATGATTTTGTAAAGGACCTGTCTGTAAGAGGGGAATCCGTTCTCTTTGTCGGAACAAAAAAACAGGCCCAGGATGTCATTGTTGAAGAAGCCGAGAAATCAAATTCATATTATGTGAACCAGAGATGGCTGGGTGGCATGCTTACAAATTTCAAGACAGTAAAGCAGGGGATAGGTAAGCTTAAAAAAATAGAACAAATGAAAGAAGACGGGACGTATGCGCTGCTGACGAAGAAAGAGGCGGCCAAGTATGAAACCGAAAGAATGCGTCTTGAGAAGAACCTGAGCGGGGTAAAGGAAATGAACAAGCTGCCGGGAATCATTTTTATCATTGATCCCAAAAAAGAGGCCCTCGCTGTTGCTGAAGCAAAAAAACTTTCAATCCCGATAGTCGCCCTGGTCGATACAAATTGCGACCCTGATGACATAGATTATGTGATACCTGGCAATGATGATGCCATAAGATCGATCAAACTTCTTGCGTCAAAAATGGCTGAAGCTGTTCTTGAAGGCAGAAGTATTTTAAATAAGACTGTTGAGGAGGCTGCTGCAAAGGAAGCTGCTGAAAAAGAGGCGGCTGAGGAGAAAGCGGCGGCTGAAAAAGAGGTGGCTGAAAAAGAGGCTGCAGAAAAAGCGGCTGCAGAAAAAGCGGCTGCAGAACAGGCAGCTGCTGAGGATAAGCCTGCTGAAGGCGAACAACAGGAAAAGAAGGAGGAAGTATCCGAATGAGTATTAGTGCAAAAGACGTAATGGAACTAAAAAACCAGACCGGTGTTGGAATGATGCATTGCAAGAAGGCCCTTACTGAGGCTGAAGGCGATCTTGAAAAGGCACTGGATCTATTAAGGCAAAAAGGATTGGCTATCGCATCCAAAAAGGCTTCAAGGGAAGCCTCTGAAGGGCTTGTCAGTTCTTATCTTCACATGGGTGGTAAAATCGGTGTTCTTCTCGAGATTAACTGCGAAACGGACTTTGTCGCAAAGACAGATGATTTCCAGGGACTGATAAAAGATGTTGCCATGCATATAGCTGCATCAAACCCGCTTTATGTTAACCGGGAGGAAATTTCATCAGAAGTAATAGCTAAGGAAAAAGAGATATATGCATCTCAGGTAACGAACAAACCTGCGGAAATTGTAGAAAAAATCGTTACAGGAAAGCTGGAGAAGTACTATTCCGATATATGCCTGGTAGACCAGGTTTTTGTAAAAGACCCGGATCAGAAGCTGAAGATCAAGGACTTGGTTGTTGAGAAGATAGCTAAGCTTGGAGAAAATATTGTGATAAAACGCTTTTCCAGGTTTCAGCTCGGAGAAAAAATCAGCTGATAATAGTATGAAGACACCGACAAAATATAAAAGAGTCCTCCTGAAGTTAAGCGGTGAGGCCCTGATGGGTGACAGAAGTTTTGGAATTGATCAGAAGGTTGTGGAGTATATCGCGGGTGAGCTTAAGGGGATTTCTAAAATGGGTGTTGAGATTGCAATAGTTATTGGCGGAGGTAATATTTTCCGAGGATTGGAGGGAAGTGCCGAAGGCATGGAGAGGACTTCAGCTGATTACATGGGCATGCTGGCGACCGTGATCAATTCACTAGCAGTACAAAACGCTCTTGAGGTACACGGTATGCCTACCAGGGTGCAGTCAGCAATAGAGATGCAGCAGCTTGCCGAACCGTATATAAGAAGAAGGGCGGTAAGGCATCTTGAAAAGGGGAGGTTTGTCATTTTTGCCGCTGGTACAGGCAATCCCTATTTTACTACAGATACCGCGGCCGCACTTCGGGCCGTTGAGATCGGGGCTGAAGTCATCATTAAAGCCACAAAGGTAGATGGTGTCTATAGCAGTGACCCGATGAAAGACCCTTCCGCTACGAAATATAGTAACATTTCATATATTGAGGTCCTTAATAAAGGCCTGAGAGTAATGGATTCTACTGCAATATCTCTCTGCATGGAAAACAATCTTCCGATAATGGTTTTCAGCATGATGAAAAGCGGTAATATTAAAAAAATACTCGAGGGTGAACAAATAGGGACATTGGTAGAAGGAGGAGGTCCTTATGCAGCAAGAGGCGAGTAAAAGATTGACGGAAAAAATGGACAAGGTTGTCGATGCACTTAAAAAGGACCTTTCCAACATAAGGACGGGTAGAGCGTCCTTGTCCGTATTTGAAGGCATAATGGTAGATTATTTTGGTACTCCGACCCCTATCAGCCATATTGCGACATTGAGTATTCCTGAAAGCAGGTTGGTTACCATTCAGCCCTGGGATCCTAAAAACATTGTAGATATTGAAAGAGCGATTCAGAAGTCGGACCTTGGTTTAAATCCGAATAACGATGGATCAATGATAAGGATCTCGATCCCCGTTCTCACTGAAGAGAGAAGGAAAGAGATTGTGAAGCAGGTGCATAAGCGGGGCGAAGAAGCAAAAGTCACACTCAGGAACATACGTCGGGACGGGAACGATGAGATGAAGAAAATCGAAAAAGAAGAGCATCTGAGTGAAGATGAAACAAAACGATCGATAGAGGAAATACAGAAATTTACGGATTCGCATATTAAGAATATAGATGAAATCCTGAGTCATAAAGAAAAAGAGGTTATGGAAGTTTAGATATTTAGGCTGTATGTAAAATTTTCATATCCGGGTTTAATTTTTTAATAAGAAGAAAGTGAAAAACTATCATGAGTAACGATTCTTCATTACCGATTAAAGGAGTCCTGAATAAACTTTCGATCAAGGATCTGAACATCAAGGGCAAGAGAGTATTCATACGGGTTGATTTTAACGTGCCCCTTGATGAAAACATGAATATCACTGATGATAGAAGAATACGTTCAGCCCTTCCGACCATTAATTATGCTATAGATGAAGGTGGCAAGGTAATACTTGCATCCCACCTTGGAAGACCTAAAGGGAAAGATGACAAGAGGTATTCGCTTGCATCTATCGCACGGAGACTGCAGAGATTAATCAAGAAAGAAGTTGCCTTTCTTCCTGATTGCACAGGTTCACAAGTCGAAGCAGCAGTTGACAATATGATTGAAGGAGACATAATCCTTCTCGAAAATCTTCGGTTTCATAATGAGGAAGAAAGAAATGATGAAGAGTTCAGCAAGGACCTTGCGAAGATCGCTGATTTTTATGTGAATGACGCATTTGGGGCCACTCACAGGAGTCATGCCTCGATAGTCGGTATTACAAAGCTCCTGCCTTCAGCAGCCGGTTTTCTGCTTCAGAAGGAGATAGAATATCTACAGGGCGTAGTGAACCACCCTGTCAGGCCGTTTGTCGCTATTCTGGGTGGTGCGAAGGTATCGGGCAAGATAGACGTTATACGCAACCTTGAGGATAAGGTTGATAAGGTCATTGTTGGCGGTGGAATGGCTTTTACGTTTTTAAAGGCAATAGGATATGATGTTGGCGACTCTATTGTAGAGGATGATATGCTTGAGTTGGCGAATGATATCAGGAAGGGCGTTATTGCTAAGGGGGTAAAATTTTATCTCCCTGTTGATTGCGTTATTGCCCAGAGCATAGAGCCTGCGGCTGAGACCAAACTCGTTACGACACAGGAGATCCCGAATGGATGGAAGGCAGTGGATATTGGGCCCGCCTCCGTTAAGCTGTTTAAGGAGGCAATTGAAAGCGCGAAGACTATTTTATGGAATGGTCCTATGGGCGTATTTGAAGTAGACGCATTTTCCCGCGGTACATTTTCGATAGCCCATGCTGTTGCCGATGCGTACGCATTGACAATTGTAGGCGGTGGCGATACAGATCTGGCGGTTGGGAGGGCTGGTGTCTCGGAGTCTATTTCTTTTATCTCAACCGGAGGCGGTGCAGCCCTTGAGCTTCTGGAAGGGAAAGACCTGCCTGGGCTGGTGGCTTTGACGGAAAAATAACAAATATCTAAGTAAGGGCGTATCGCGATACGCCCTTACCTGTTTTTCATATGCCGCTCAATCTCTCTCTTCGCTTCTCTGTCCTTAATTGAGTCCCTCTTCTCATACTGTCTTTTACCTTTGGCAAGGCCTAATTCAATCTTTGCCTTTCCGTTTTTAAAATATATCTTCAACGGTACCAGGGTGAGGCCTTTCTGGCTGATGTTTCCCCAGAGTTTATCTATCTCTTTTCTGTTCAATAGGAGCTTTCTAGTCCTGAGGGGATCATGGTTCTGAATATTTCCATGGCTGTACGGGCTGATGTGGCAGCCGAGGAGGAAGACTTCATTGTTTTTTATGATTGCGTAGCTCTCTTTAAGGTTCGCCTTGCCTGCCCGTAAAGATTTGACCTCTGTGCCCTGGAGCAACATCCCTGCCTCGTAAGTTTCCACAATGGCATAATCATGATATGCTTTTCTGTTGGTAGTTACCGCGTTTTTCATGATAAAGAGGATAGCTTTATTGTGTTAGACAAGTCAATATTCAAGGGCTGTAAGGGTGTGTAATCAAATAACAAAGAGGTAAAACTCATATGCAATAATGAGAATATAAATCTTTATTGCGATAGGCAGAGATATTCTTGTTACGTTCACATTCTTGAACAAGCATAATACTACCAGTGAAGCAGCGGTAATAACAAACTTGATCGTTGTAAAGGGCAGAATCCCGAAGTCCAGAAAGTAGGCCATGATGGGGTTTGCCTCAACGACCGTGCCTTTGTCGATCAATTCAAGTGTCATGTACGCGTCCAGACAGCTTAAGCATAGAAGGAGTATAACAGCGATAAGCAGCCGTGTGCTGTATAAGTCTACAAAGAGATGATCTTTCTTGTTTTCTCCCCTTCTGATGATCTTTCTTTTGCCGCCGAAAAAAGTGTATCTGCTGATAACAGGAGTCGGGCATTTTCGTCTGTCTGATACGGTCCTTTTGTTTGAGTTTTCTTCCGGTTTGTTTATATTCATTATAGTATCACTCATTTAGTATTCGGCAGTTTAGTCTTATTTATAAAATGCAAACTGTGTGCCAAATGATAACATGTTGATTTATAAGTATAAAAAAAAATTAGCATATTGAGTTGTAAATAAATCCGACACTAATTAAGTAATTATCCGACATAGTTCCAAAGTTAATTGGGAAGAGTTACATTACTTTGTTGTTCTGGTATACTAATGACGATCATGGAAAAAAGACAATCAAAAAGGATAGTTATTGGTTTTAAGGTTCAGATTACCTCTGGCGAAAAAACCTGTGAAGGAATGATAGAAGATCTTTCCGAGGTTGGCGTTGGCGTGATTACTGTTCCGGCCGGGAATGAATTGCACTTTTCTCCTGGAGAAATGGTTGATCTGAAATTTCAGCCCCATCCTGATGAAACGCTGAATTGTCAGTGCAAAATCAAATGGCTATCAAAGGACCCGTCTCATGGATTAACAACCAGAGTAGGGATGGAGATTATAGACCCGCCCTGGGATAAAAGCGGTTACTTCCTCTAAAAAACTGCCGGAGAAATTATTTCAAACCCATAAACACAAGTATGTTGTATATAAGCCAGGCAAACCCTGCTGTCATTGGCAGGGTAAAAATCCATGCAAGTACTATTTTTCGTGCGACTCCCCACCTTACAGCTGAAAGTCTTTTAGTAGCGCCTACTCCCATTATACTTGTTGTAATAACATGTGTGGTACTGACCGGAAGCCCTAATGAACTGGCACCGATAATTACAGCTGTTGCAGCGGTTTCAGCGGCAAATCCGTGGACCGGCTGGAGTTTAAGCATTTGATGTCCCAGTGTTTTTATGACCCTCCATCCACCGGCTGCTGTACCCAGTCCCATTGCAAGGGCGCAAATAATAATTACCCAGGCAGGGACCTCTATATGTGTAATGAAACCGCCGCTGAAAAGCGCAAGGGTTATTACTCCCATTACTTTCTGGGCGTCGTTCATGCCGTGACTCAAGGCCATAAATCCTGATGATATGATCTGCAGGCGTCCGAAGTGCTTATTGACTAATCCTGGAGAGGCATTGCAAAAGAGCCTGATAATGAATTTCATGAACAGGTATCCAAAAATTATACCGATAAAAGGAGATGTAAGAAGGGCTGTAAATATCTTCGTAAGCCCCTGCAGGTTAAGCTGGTCGAATCCACCCAGATGGGCGACACCTGCTCCTATTATACCGCCTATCAGTGCGTGTGACGCACTAACCGGTAAACCGAAAAATGTCATGGCTCCGTTCCAGACAAAACCGGAAAGCAGCGCTGAGGCTACGACTACCTGAGTGATGTCAGAAGGATTTACTATGCCTTTGCCTATGGTTTTGGCGACAGCGGTAGACAGAAAAGCCCCAACCATGTTCATACTGGCTGCAAGTATTATAGCCTGAAGTGGTGTCAGTACTCTTGTGGATACAACAGTAGCGATTGCATTGGCTGAATCATTCCAGCCGTTGCTGATTTCAAACAGTAGTGCAATGATAACTACGACGATTATAATTGTTTCAGGCATGTTTCAGGACTATGCTCTCAAGAATGTCTGCAACGTCTTCACATGTATCATTTGCCTCTTCCAGGTGTTCGTATACTTCTTTCCATTTAATAACAAGAATAGGGTCTTTTATATTATCAAAGAGCTTTACAAGCGCCTCTCTGAAAATTCTGTCACCCCTGTTTTCAAGTCTGTTAATTTCAATGCAAAATTCCTGGATATAAGAATACTTTTTGTCTTTCAGACAACCGACCGCTTTTATAATATATTCTGTCGTTTCAAGGAGCACCTTGCAAAGTTCAACAGCCTCTGGCGGGGCGGACTTCAGTTTAAACAACATGGCCCTGTCTGCGCTGGCCCAGATCAAATCAAGGACATCATCTATGTGATTAACAAGCGCGTGGATGTCTTCTCTGTCAATAGGGGTCAGGAAGGTTTTGTTCAGCTTGCGCATGACTTCGTGAGTTATCATATCGCCTTCCTGTTCGGCCTCATAAATTTCTTTGACCTTGCTCTCGGCGTTTTCCAGGTCTTCCATCATCTCAACCAGGAGTATCGCGCCTCTATGAACATTAAGCACGGCTTTTTCGAACATGATGAAAAAATCGGTTTCTTTGGGGAGTAATCTTCTTAGCATTATATCAAAAACATGGTTTTGAAGTTGTTTTTTATAAGATTTAAGAATACAGAAATATAGAGTTAATGTCAACGAAGTGCTAGGAATTGGGTATTCAGGCCATGCTTATTGATTGATTGATTGATTGATTGAGAAATATTAAAGGGATCATTTTTATTGCCCTGTTGTTTTTTATTAGCTTATGATATTTTATTATTGTGCCAGCCTGATCGTAATCTGATAGTAGATATTGTTTGAGAAGACGTTTATTACGTTAAAAGGGAGATGCGGATGAAATCTAAACTTTGTAGTGTCTGTCTTATTATGCTTCTGGCATTTGTGCCCTCTGCCTGCTCTTCTAAGAAAGACCGTTTATTATCAGGGAAGTGGTCTCTTGCGAGTCAAATGATTGGAGGTGCCCCTTCTTCATTCTGGTTTAAGGGAGGCGGGGATGTTATTGCTCCCTGGGAAGACCGCAATTTTGCTATGAAGTCAAAAGGCATATACGAGTTTATTGATGATACACATATGAAAATTACTATGAAAAAAGGATTTTATAAAGGCAATACATATTTTTTTGATATACTGGAATTAAGTGAAAACAGGCTGGTTCTCAGGACCAATTATCAGAAAGTTAAATTTAAGAAGGTAAAATGAGGCAGTACAGGAAGTTGTATAGTCTCTAAATTGATGCTGTCTTGAGTTCGGGGGGTGAGGGTCTTTTTCGTTTTATTTAAGTTTTAAAATGACTATTCCGAATAAGAAGCAGTAAACCTTTTTAATTTGTAATCATGGAGGTACAACATGTTTGGTAAATGGAGTGGCATAGAAGAAGAGATTGAAACAGATGATAATGGAAGCAAAAGTATCGTTAATGAAAAGGAAGAAACAAGAGAGGTCATGGAAGAGAAAAGTCCCAAAATTGTTCCTAAAAAAACTGAAAGTACAAGTGTAAACACAATTTTGAAGGGCAGCAAACTGACTGGAGACATTAACGTAACATGTGATCTGGAATTGAGTGGTGATGTTGAAGGTAATATCAAGTCTTTAAAAGACTCCAATATTGTTATTAAAGGGACCTGTAAAGGTAATATCGAGACAAAGGAAGGAAATGTTGATATTGTAGGTGAATTACATAATGGAAATATCATAGCCGGAAATAATGTGACTATTACCGGAAAGTTCAACGGAGGAGAGGTCAAGGCTAATGGTAAGATATATGTGAATGGTGAATTCAACGGCAAGCTCGAGGGTAGCGAGGTTGAAATCGGCGCTAATGCAACAGGAAAGGGTGAGCTCATTTATAAAGAGTTCATTTCAATTTCCAGAGGTGCCAGTGTAGAGGTCCAGGTTGTGAAGTTTCAGGAAGGGCTCAAAGCCGTAAAGAACCCTCCTGAGAAAAACATCGTGGACATTAAATTAAACGCAAAAGATAAGACACAAGCGAATTAGCATACTGAAAAATTATCAGGAACAAGACAGGGGTGAGCAATCGTTCATCCCTGTTTTTTTAATTAACATCTCTTTAGCTCTCCCTCACTCTTGAGTTTTTCTAGGTTTTCTGGTAAGTTAGCATTTTAGGAGGCTATTATTTGAACAGAAATATGTCGGGACATTTTTACAGGGAAACCTTGGTTGTCAAAAAGTACTGCTTGACATACATTTTTGCAAAACTTTTACGTTTCTCGGTTATCTGCATACTAGGTTCCTTTCTGCTGTTTTCTGCTTGTGCTACTCCAAATACAGAACAAATAAAAAATGCCGAGGCCCATAATAAACTGGGATATTTGTATTTGAACAACAATAAGTTAAATCTTGCTTTTATTGAATTTCAGAAGGCGATCAAGCTTAATCCAAAGAACAAAGAGGCCTTAAATTCTCTCGGTTATGTCAGCGCAAGGTTCAAGAAATTTGATGAAGCGGAAATGTATTACAAACAGGCTATATCAATAGCTCCGGATTATTCCGATGCGATGAACAATCTCGGTTTTGTATACCTGGATTTGGAAAACTGGGACGAAGCGATCAGATATTTTGATAATGCGTTAAAAAATCAAATGTACACTACACCGGAAAAAGCATATTCAGGAATGGGGTATGCATATTATAAAAAGGGAAATTACCTGAACGCCGAGAAAGTCCTTAGGAAATCGCTCATTCGCAATCCTGTATTTCCTCGAACTATATACACTCTCGGGCTAGTTTATGTAAAGCTCGAAAAATATGAGATTGCGGTAAAGGAATTTATGAAAGCTATTGGAATTGTACCGGGTTATATCGACGCACATTGGGAACTCGCACAAACCTATCTCTTAATGGGCAAAAAAGGCAAAGCAGCGAAACATTTTGAAGTAGTTGCCGAGGGGGATGTGAATATTGATAGAAGAAGAGAAGCGTATGAATATATAAGACAACTTCAGCATTGAATGGTTTAATTATTAATTTAAACTCCTGATTCCTATATGAACACTCCCGGCAGTACTTTAAAAGCAGAGAGAAAAAAACAAAAGAGGTCTCTTGAGGAGATCGCAAAAAAACTGAAGATAAAAATCGAGTATCTGAAAGCGATTGAGGACGATAATTATCAGCTTCTTCCTGCTGAAGTATTTACAAAGGCATATATGCGTTTGTATGCAGAGGCACTCAATATAAAAAGCGATCATTTGTTGAGTTTATACAAAGATGAAAGTACTGCGGCAGCTCCAGTCGAAACGGTTATTGAACCGAAGAAGAGGAAAGTTAATTTTAGACCGTTTTTAATAGTGATGGTCCTTTTATTGATAGCAGGCCTGACGTTTTATCTAACAAAGTATGAGGCACAGGAAACTGTTCAGGTGATCGCAGAAGAAACTGTAGAAGTAAAAGAACCTGTAGAAACTGAAGAAATAGTAGCGCCGGCAATTATTGAAAAAGTAGAAGCAATTGAAAAAATGACGGTTGAGTTTGTTGCGACTGAACTCACATGGGTATCAATCAGTATTGATGAAGCAAAGCCTGAGGAATGGCTTTTACGAACGGGCGATTCAAAAACATTGAACGCTTCCAAAGGGTTTGTTATCAAGGTAGGTAATGCGGGGGGGACGAAACTGCTTTTTAATGGTCAAGATATAGGAGCACTCGGACATCATGGTAAGGTTGTGGATATTGTGTTGCCTTAGCTGTAGCAGGCTTTATGAATCTATTTGCCTGACCAATTTTCATATGATACTTGAGGATTTTCCTGATTACTTATTTTGTCCTGAAAAAGGAATTTGCATTCTCTGAATACTCGTTGATTTTCCTGTCTTAGTATTTATTTCAAGTAGAACGCAGGAAAGTATGGCATCCCCTTTTGCTGTTTCAAAACGGCATGGAATCTGTGTGAGAAACTTATCTATTACTTGTTCTTTTTTGACCCCGATAATTGAATTAATAGGACCTGTCATCCCGACATCAGTAATAAACGCTGTGCCCTTGGGAAGGATTCTTTCATCAGCGGTCTGAACATGCGTGTGAGTGCCTAATAAAGCGCTAACCTCTCCGTCAAGAAACCATCCGATTGCGGATTTTTCAGAGGTTGCCTCAGCATGAAAATCAACGATAATAATTTTTGCCTGTTCTTTTAAAGCAGAAAGCTCTCTTTTTGCGGTCTCAAACGGGCAATCAAGGTTGTTCATAAATACTCTCCCGGAAATATTCAGAACAGCAACCTTCTCACCATTGGAAGCGGATATGACTATGCTTCCGGCACCTGGAACATCATGAGGGTAATTAGCGGGTCTCAGTAGGCGGTTTTCTTTAGTAATATATGTAATAGCTTCCTTTTTGTCCCAAATGTGATTACCGGAAGTCAGAATATCTGTTCCAAGAGAAAAGATTTCTTCACTAATTGATTGTGTTATTCCAAAACCGCCGGCTGCGTTTTCAACATTAGCTATTACAAAATCTATCTTCAATTTATTAATAAGCCCAGGAAGCCCTTCCTGCAGTGCTCGTCGACCAGGTTTACCTACAATGTCTCCAATAAACAGAACTTTCATATTTTTAGCCTAATAAAAAGGGCGACTCAAGCCGCCCTTCTTGTTGTTATTTGAATTTTAAATATTAATTCTTAAATCTTTTTTGTTACTTTGCAAACTCAACATACCTGGACTCTCTTACAACAGTTACCTTGATTTGTCCTGGATACGTAAGTTCTTCTTCAATCTTCTTGGCCAGGTTCCTTGAGATCTGGGCGCATAACTCATCGTTGACTTCTTCCGGTTTCACGATGATTCTGATTTCCCTGCCGGCCTGTATCGCATATGATTTATTTACGCCTTCAAATGATGTTGCGATTTCCTCGAGTTTCTCAACCCTCTTTATGTAATCTACCAGGGTCTCTTTTCTTGCACCTGGTCTTGCAGCGGACAAGGCATCAGCCGCGGCCACAAGTGATGCTTCAACAGATGCAGGGTCTCCCTCACCATGGTGGACCAGTATTGCATTGACAATTTTGGGTTTTTCTCCAAATTTCTTTGCCTTATCAGCCCCGATCGATTGGTGAGATCCTTCTATTTCATGATCAATGGCCTTACCGATATCGTGAAGAATACCAGCCCTCTTGGCAAGCTTTTGATTCACCCTTAGTTCACCAGCAAGGATACCAGCAAGGTATGCGACCTCTTTTGAGTGCTGTAGAACATTCTGTCCGTAAGATGTCCTGTATTTAAGTCGCCCGATCAGTTTTACCAGTTCTGGGTGGATCCCGTGGAGCCCGAGGTCGAAGACTGCCTTTTCTCCTTCTTCTTTTATGATCACATTGATTTCTTTAGTAACTTTTTCGACTATCTCTTCGATTCTTGTGGGGTGTATTCTTCCGTCCCCGATCAATTTTTCGAGAGAAATACGCCCGATTTCCCGCCTTACCGGGTCAAAACATGAAAGAAGGACTGTCTCGGGTGTATCATCTATGATATATTCAACACCGGTAGCAGCTTCAAGGGCTCTGATGTTTCTGCCTTCTCTACCTATGATTCTCCCCTTCATTTCATCGCTAGGAAGACTGACCGTTGAGATTGTATGGTCACTGACATAATCACTAGAATATCTTTGAATCGCAAGACTCAATATTTCCTTGGATTTTCTGTCTGACGTTTCAAGGACTTCGTCTTCAGCACGTTTTGCGATCTTTGCAGCCTCGAATTTTGATTCTTCTTCGATCCTTCTAAAAAGCTCTTTTTGCGCATCTTCAACGCTTAATTCCGCAAGTTGTGACAGTACTTCCTTTTGCTTTTCGAGCAGTTCGTCATAGTTGCGTTCTTTGTCCTGCAATACTTTTTCCCTGTCGTTGAATTCCTTTTCTTTCTTGCTTAAAAAATACTCTTTTTTGTCAATCTGTTCATGCTTCCTGTCAAACATTTCCTCTCTTTGACGCAGCCTTTTATCCAGCTGGTTTAACTCGGTACGGCGTTCTTTTGATTCCCTCTCTGCGTCTGTCTTTAAACGAAGAGATATATCCTTGGCTTCAAGAGAGGCCTCTTTTTTTATTGCATCCGCTTCTCTTTTGGCATCCTGTAAAACATGTCCGGCTTGTTGCTCTGCTTCCTGTAACTTTTTATCTGTACTCGTTTTTTGATATAAAAGGGACAAGACGAAACCAACAGCGAGACCTGCAGCAAGAACAACATAGAGATATACTGTGCTAATCATTTATCTGCTCCTCCTTTTACGTAGTCTTTTCCTGAATACTTTCTCGTAACCTTCATCAGAAGGGAAAAAGAATTTTTTATTGTTAGTAACATACTGTTGTTCAATGTAGTGATCAGTGTAATCATGCGGATATTTATATCCGACTCCTGCTCCGAGACGGGCAGCGCCTTTATAACCTGTACTTTTTAAATGATCAGGTACAGGAGAAAGTCTTTCCTTTCTAACGGTTGATAGTGCGTTATCTATTCCTGTGTATGAAGCATTGCTTTTGGATGACATACATATATAGATTACGGCTTGCGCTAATGGAATACGTCCCTCCGGCATTCCTATAGATTCTACTGCGTGCAGAGCTGATACTGCCAGAGGCAATGCCTTTGGGTCTGCATTGCCGACATCTTCGGACGCGCATATAATTATCCTTCTTGCAATATAAAGAGGGTCTTCTCCAGACTCTATCATCTTTGCGAGCCAGTATAGAGCCGCGTCAGGATCACCCCCGCGCATACTCTTAATAAAGGCAGAGATCGTATTGAAATGCTCATCTTCACTGTAATACAATGCTTTTTTCTGTAATACTTCACTGGCAAGAGCTATATCATAACATGACTGTTCCCTGCTTCTAAGAATGAAAACGCCTAATTCAAGGGTATTTAAAGCTTTTCTTGCGTCTCCTTCCGAATTAAGTGTAAGAAAATCCAGCGCATCAGGATCGATTTTAATATCGAATTCACCAAAGCCGTTTTCCGTATCGCTCAACGAATTCTCTATTATCGACTTGATCTCATTTTCAGTCAGAGGAACCAGCTGAAATATTATCGATCTTGATGAAAGTGCTGGAATAATTGAGAAAAAGGGGTTTTGTGTAGATGCTCCGATTAATGTTACTGTTCCGTTTTCAACATCGGGCAGCAGGGCATCCTGCTGTAATTTGTTGAACCTGTGGATCTCATCAATAAAGAGAATTGTCCTGCCAGCTTTTCTTGCTTCCTTAATTGCCTCTTTAATCTCTTTGACACCAGATGTAACGGCATTCAGTTCAATAAAGTGCGCACGGGTCTCTGTGGCTATAATATGTGCCAGAGCGGTTTTTCCGGTCCCGGGAGGGCCATATAAGATCAGAGAAACAATGGAGTCCCTTTTAATGGCTTCCCTGAGTGGCTTTCCATGTCCAAGTATATGTGATTGACCGATGAAGTCATCCAGGCTCCTGGGCCTCATTCTCCAGGCGAGAGGAGACTTCCTGTCAAGTTTAAATAGTTCCATATTGTTACCGCAGTTTTCCACGGTTCCCATTTATATGCAGAATACGATGACCTGAAGGCTTTTGACAGAGGAAATTTATGAAAGGAGTTGGATTAAGTCAAAATAAATCTAAAATCTATAAAGTTAACCTCGTTTGTACATATCAGCGATAGCAGGCGTTTATAAAGCAACGGACAGTACCGGACCTTTTTACGAGGTGAATGTTTTTTTATATCTTTAAGATTATTCATAACCCGAGAAACCTTATCTGTCAAAAGAAAATCAATATCAAGTCTCGCAAATGCGAATTATAAGGAAACCCACCTTGCCGTCTGGAGAGAAACTTGAGTCCCTGAATACAGGTGGGTGCCTTGAAAAATAAGATCAGGCTTATTCCCCGAGGGGCGCACAACACTTACTAATCTCTGGCTCCCTAACTCTTGAATGTCGGAATAAGTTTCAAACCGAATCACAAACAAGGCAGGAGACCTACCTTTTTCATATTTTATAACAGAAAACGAGCCTTTTAATCAAGTAAATAAATAATGTGCAAATACTGCAATGCCTTAGATAAGCCCGTAATTAATAAGGATAATCTTTAATTTTTCCTTGTTTTCTGCGCTCATTTGACATAAGGGAAGTCTCATTTCTTCCTCTATTTTACCCATCAGGCTCAATGCTGTTTTTACAGATATTGGATTTGTTTCAATGAACATCCCTTTATTTAAGGGCTCGAGTTGGAAATGTAGTTTCCGGGCTTTATCGATATTTCCGTCCAACATTGCCTGGCACATGGCAGACAGGTCTTTTGGGGCCACATTGGCTGAAACAGAAATAGTGCCTTTGCCGCCGAGTGTCATCTGCGTGAATGTGGTAAAGTCGTCCCCTGAGAGTACATTTAATTTATCACCACAGAGGCGTATTATTTCACTGGCCTGTGCCATGTCTCCGGTGGCCTCCTTAATCGCAACAATATTTTTCATGTCAGCCAGTCGAGCAACTGTCTGGGGAAGCATATTCAATGCTGTACGTCCCGGGACATTATAAAGGACTTGAGGGATATCAACCGCTTCGGCTATCGCCTTATAATGTCTATAAAGGCCTTCCTGTGAGGGCTTGTTGTAATACGGAACCACAAGAAGGGCACCGTCAGCCCCTATTTCTTTAGCCTTATTTGTCATCATTATTGTTTCACTGGTTGAATTTGCACCAGTACCGGCAATGACAGGGATCCTTCCTTTGACAACCTGGACGGTAAGCTCAATGACTCTGTAATGCTCTTCGTATTCGAGTGTGGCTGATTCACCGGTTGTACCGCATGGGACTATTGCATGTGTTCCTTCCGCAATATGCCATTCGATAAGGTCTGTTAATGCCTGTTCGTCAAGCTTGTTATTTTTAAATGGTGTCACAATCGCAACAATTGAACCTGTAAACATAACTCCTCCTATATAACGTATTTAATTCTGAAGTATAAAGTTTAGGTAAAACGGCAAATAAGGTCAAGCGGAAAATATGGAAAAAGCAGCCAGGGTATGAGTATTTGATGGTTTAATGAAAGAAAAAATCAAATCGGAGTGAAAAAAATCTTTATTAGTTATATATTATTATGTGTTCATTACTATTAATACAAGGAGATGGTAACACCTAAATGTTTGATCTTGGTACTCAGGAACTGATACTTATATTTATTGTGGCCTTTTTGGTCTTCGGTCCTAAAAAGCTTCCAGAACTCGGCAGAACTCTAGGCAAAGGCATAAGGGACCTTAAGGCAGCCATGCGAGGAGTACAGAACTCCTTTGAGGATGTTGAATCAGGCATGAAGAATGATTTTAAAAACGCGTCAAACATGCTTGAAGATTCTGTATACAATTCTATTGAACCAAATTTAAAAGAAAAAAGTGCTAAGAAAAAAGGGACGGTCAAGAAAAAAGAGACGGTCAAGAAAAAAGAGGTCCTGGAGGAAGACGGGAGCATGTCTCTTTTTGATGAAGAAGAAATCACAGAGGAGCTAGAGACGAAAGAAGAACAAAAGGCTGCGGACTTAGAAACGGACAAAGATGGATAAAGCCCCTCTGACAGAACACCTTGGTGAATTAAGAAACAGAATTGTTATTATACTAGTCTTTGTTTCAATAGCATTTGGACTTTGTTTCTACTATTCTGAGTATATATTTTCTTTAATAACATCGCCCTTACATACTACCGTAGCATTTTCTCTCAAGTCACCCTACATTTCTATGATTCCCTCGAGTAATCCTGATATTAAACTCATTTTTGTCGCGCCTGCCGAGGCGATATGGATGCACATAAAGATATCATTTGTATCGGCATTTGTAATATGTTCTCCTCTCATTTTCTTCGAAATATGGAGATTCATTGCTCCCGGTATGCTCGAAAAAGAGAGGAACTATGCCCTGCCATTTGTTTTTATTACATCGTCACTTTTTTTTATAGGTGCTGCTTTTTGTTTTCTTATTGTCCTTCCGTTTGCAATGAATTTCCTTCTAACCTATAAAACCGAAAACCTCCAGCCAATGATTTCAGTGGGTAAATACACTGATTTCTGCCTGAAATTTGTCCTTGCATTCGGGGCCATGTTTGAACTCCCTGTTGTTACGGTTTTCCTGACGAGGATGGGAATAGTAACTCCTGCATGGCTCGCAAAAAACAGGAAGTATGCAGTGCTAATTGCATTTGTTGCAGCGGCATTACTGACACCAACACCCGATGCCTTTAATCAATCATTAATGGCGATCCCAATGATCATTTTATATGAAATTGGTATCCTCGCTTCTAGGCTTTTGGATAAGAAGAAGAAAAAAGGAGAAAAATCCGAAGAAGGTGAAGCAGATGATAAAGGGACTGGTAATGATGATATGAATGCTGAAGAAAGAGATGAGAATAAGGTTGGTAAAGATGATATAGATGATGATGGTAACGATGAAGAAGATGACGATGAAGAAGATGACGATGAAGAAGATGACGATGAAGAAGATAACGATGAAGAAGATAAACTGCGATAAAAACCTTTAGTGCATATACAGCTAGGCGTTGATTTTGATCATTGCAAATTGATGCTTATCAGTTCTTGCTGCTTCCTCCTGCCTTGATTCTCTTATATTTATCTTCACCAACACATTCTCTGGCAAATGCACACCAATCCAGGCATGTCGGGCCGAGAACACGTGATGCCATTTTTCCACAGGACTTACATTTGGTTTCAGACTCGTCACTCCATATTTCTATTCCTGAGCCGCAGAAGCGGCAGGTAATATCTTCGGGTTTCGGATCTCTTATATCTTTGCTGCCAGGACATTCACTTTTGAACATTGTTACCTCAATTCTTTTTATTTATCATATTAAATAACAACTGTTATGTCTATGACGTGGGTCATAATATTGCCCGGGTATGATTCTAAACTTTTTCATGAAAAAAACCGATATATATTATTAATAAGCAAAATTAGAGCTTTTTGATAAAAGCAGGTCGCGTATCATGTTGAATTTAATTTAGAATTCATGAGTTACCCGTGTATTCCTCTTAAATGTAAACAATATGAATGTGCCTTGAAAATAATCAGTAGACAGAAAATTTGTACGGCTGGTAGTTATTTGTGCTCTAGGTGCTTTAAGGGATGGGGAGGATATGGACTCAAAATCTTTAGAAATCATTGATGATATTGTAAAAAACCTTCGAGAAGATATTCAAAAAGTAAAATCTAATGGAAATACTCCCATAGTAAAGGAGTTAGACGAACAATTAAGTAAATTGAGTTCGTTATTCAAGAAGCAGCAGCAGGACCTGCAAAAAAAAGAGAGAGACATAGCGCATCTTGACTGTGAATTGGGCCGTGCCCTGGAGCATATAAAGGTGAAAAATAAAGAGATACAGGAATTGATCGTTACTGATAGTATTACCGGTCTTTTTAACCGTGACCAGATTATGTTCACTATTGAAGAAGAGATTGCACGCTGCGGCAGATATGGTTATCCCCTCGCACTCATGATGGTGCATATTGATGATTTCGATGATTTTATCGTTAAGTATGGCTTTATGGCTGGTAACAATATGCTGGCCCTTGCCGGTTCTCTGATAAAAAGCAATATCAGAAAATTTGATCGTGCCTTTCGATATAAGAATGAAGAGTTCATAATAGTGCTTCCGGAAACGGATTTAACACTGGCTTATATGGCAGCTGAACGTTTGCGGAACAATTTCAGGAAAAATACACTTGTTGTACAAGGAAACGGTGGGCAGTCTGAAGAGAACGCTTCAGGTACGGTCAGTATCGGGATTACGGCCATTTTCCCTTATGCAACGGACAGCATTAGCATAGAGGCCCTTTTCGGACAGATGGAAAGGGCTTTATATCAGGCAAAAAGCAACGGCGGTGACTCCAGTATCAGATACGAATAGAATTTCATCACAAAACATATCCAGGGGCACGAGTACCGTGCCCCTACATTTTATATCCTATTCTGTTTAAATCTTGTTCCAGCAGTCTGTATGCTGTAATTTAGTGTCCAGAATTCTATTTAGTTCTTCTTCAAGAATTGAATTTTGGCCCTTTAAACCCTCAAGGAGTTGCCTTGGGATTACAACTGAACAGAGTTTGTCGTTTTTGATAAGCTGGAATTTGAAGGCAATATGCATGAAAATATAAAAGATACGGAGCACAATAATAGACCCGTCTATCTCCTTAATCTTTTCTTCGACAATCTCATAAGATGGTACCTGCTTTTTTGTTACTTGACGATCCATATTTCTTTTTCCTCTGACTTTCTATCTGTTAATTTTTTTTAATTTCTTATTCATTTTTATATAACACAATTTAAATGTTATCGCTATGTTAAATAATCCATGATATGTATTCTGATCCAGTTAATGTCCCACCAGTATAAAGGAGATACCTCATAACCATGTATGAGTATTCCAAAATGCAGATGGTCACCGCCAGCCAGGCCTGTAGCACCTGTTTTCCCTATTGTCTGGCCTTTGTTTATTGTTTGGCCATCACTTACCATTATTGTGGATAGGTGCCCGTATAGGCTCATTAGGCCCATACCATGATCAATTATTACCGTGTTTCCATAAATACTAAGGTCTTCGGCGAGTACGACAACGCCGGAGTTAGCGGCTCCCACAGGAGCATGTGAAAAAGAGGCAAGGTCATATCCAAGATGTACGGCCTTACTTATTTCTTTATCGTTATAAATATATGTACGCTCATCGCCGTATGTTGCCATAACCTTACTGTTTCTTAATTGCAAAAACCGGCCGTCCCATAAAATCTCTTTTTTTGTATTTTTCGCGATCTCTATAATTTTTTTAAGACTTTGCTCTCTCCAGTCTTCATTTACTTTTTTGAAGGCGCCTTCAGGATCTGTTATATTTAAATCATTCAGAAGAGGGCCTACAACACTGTTGATAAAGGTATCACCGATTTGAATCGAAGAGGTTTTATATTCCTTTGCCTTTATTTTGGTAGAGAGGGCACGTATGCTCCTGTTACCGGCTGCATCTTGTGCTATTGCATAAAATATGCTGCTTTCATCAGTATCAAAGGGAGCAGGGAAAAACACATAATACTTTTTCGCAATTTTGTTATTTGAATGCTTTTCCGCATCGTAGGGCTCTACCCCGTATCCGGGTACTGGTTCTGTCTGCAGGTCTTCCATTAAACCGGTTTCAAAGGCAGGGAATGTTTTATCTTCAAGTCTTATATAAACAGAATCGGCATCTGTTACTCTTAGGACAGCTATTCCTACGCTGCCTTTATTTATTATGGGAGGTGACCGTAATGCTTCAAGCGCAGGGGGTATGGTATCAATTATCGTTTTAAATTCGTATCGGACTTTTTTGAAAATACCGGCTTTTGCCTTTATGATGATTACAGCCTGTCCGTCAGTCAATTGATGGTCAGCTGGCTTTAGCCGTAAGGTATATAGTTTATTCTTTACAGAGGGGCTGTCTTTCAGTAATTCGGTTATCTTGCCTTCCTGGTAAATAGAGACTTCCAGGCTCTTCAGGTTTTCCCCTTTAAAAGAAATTGTGTTGTCGGCGGACAGGATTTTAAAGCCATCCGTTCCGGTGACTTTAGGGTCAGATATGAAAAAGAGCATATATGCCGCAACTGTTACAATCAGGAAGAAAGAGACCAGTATCAGAAGGAGACCGATGCGGCCAAAACCACCACTGTTCTTTATTGTTATATTGTTATCAGCCATGTCATTATTTAAATAAATTATATAACTATTAATTAGGTTAATTCTTAATTAGCCTTATATATTGACATAATTAATATCAAAATGCAAATAAATCTCACAGCTTGATATTAGTTCGTATTAAAAGATCTGTCGGCATTTTCAGAATAATCTTAAGTTTTATATATGAAGAAAATATGAAATTATCTGACCAGTAGAATAAATTGACTTAAGAATGTAAATGCATTAATATTTTTACAGTTATGAAACCTTCTGTAAAAACTACGGATTTTCTTGTAATCGGGGGCGGTGTTGCCGGTTTAAGGGCAGCTATTGAACTTGCATCAAAAGGAAGTGTCCTTGTCCTGACAAAAGATAAGCCTACTGAAAGCACAACTGGTTATGCGCAGGGAGGAATAGCGGTCGCCTTAAGTGATGAGGACAAAGTATCTATTCATTACGATGATACGATAAATGCGGGTGACGGACTCTGCGATGAAACTGCCGTAAAAATAATGGTTGAAGAAGGCCCCGAATATATTCTTGAGCTTATGTCATGGGGTGCTGATTTTGACAAAGACGGAACTAAGCTTTCTTTTACTATCGAGGCGGCCCATACAAGGAAAAGGGTCCTTCATTCCCAGGGAGACTCAACCGGAAAAGAGATCGAAAGGGCACTTATTCAAAAGGTCCGTTCATTTCCCTCTGTATCCAGATATGATTTTGCGTTTACCCTTGATCTGATAACGGATAATGACAGGTGCATTGGAGCAACCGTGCAAAGGGGAGATTCTATTATCAATATATACGCTAAAGCCGTTATTCTTGCTACAGGCGGGGGAGGTCAGATTTTTTCACGGACTACCAATCCAATGATTTCAACCGGTGATGGCATAGCGATAGCTTACAGGGCCGGGGCCTTGATCTCGGACATGGAATTTGTGCAGTTTCATCCGACAACTCTTTATTCTCCCGCTGCACCGCAGTTCCTGCTGAGCGAGGCAATGAGAGGCGAAGGAGCAATCTTAATAAATAAACATGGGAAGCGCTTCATGTCGGATTACCATGAAATGTCAGAGCTTGCATCAAGGGACACAGCCACGCGGGCAATAGTATCTGAGATGGTCAAGACTAATGTCAGGAATGTTTTCCTGGACCTCAGGCACATGGATAGTGAGATGGTTAAAAAACGTTTTCCCCAGATATATGCAACATGTCTACAGTACAATATTGATATTACGGAGGATATAATACCAGTATCTCCTGCCGCGCATTATATTATGGGAGGAGTGAAGACAAATCCAGATGGGGAAACAAGTCTTAAAGGTCTTTTCGCTGCCGGAGAAGTAGCTTGTAGCGGTGTTCATGGTGCTAACCGTCTTGCCTCAAACAGCCTTCTTGAAGGGCTGGTTTTCGGGGCAAGGGCAGGGAAAAAGGCTGCTGAGTATATTAAGGATATAAAGGAAGAGCATATTGCCGCTAAACAGGTCCCGGAGATCAGTGTCCCGGATGCAGCAGCTTTTGACATAGAAAAAACCCGCAGTTCGCTAAGGCAGCTTATGTGGAATAAAACAGGGATAATACGCTGCGAAAAATCTTTAACAAGTGCAATGAACTGGCTTAAACGAAAGAAAGTAATAACCGGGACTGCTTTCTATGACAGGAGAAACGGTGAATTGAGAAATATGCTGACTGTTGCGAACTTAATTACTGACTCCGCACTTTTAAGAAAAAACAGTTTTGGCGCCCATTACCGTTCAGACTTCAAGGAAAAAGGTGAAAACTGGTTAAGGCACTCAGTCTGTCAAAAGGGCTGTGATGCTGACTGGAGTGAAGATAATAACTGATTACTTTTTTTCTTTAGGTATTGGACTGTAAAAAGGGCTTTTAATAAACGCCTCGTTAAAATAATACGCGGCCTTCTTCATGTCCTTCTTTTCATAATAGGCGTAACCCAGAAAATAGTATGCTTCCGAATCAGGAGTCTCCTTAATACGTTCTTCCATCATATTTATTGCAGCTGTTTTTTTCCCTTGATGATAAAGAGAGTAGGCTTTCTCCACAGATGAATCCTGGGCCCAGCATAGTGAAAAGGAAAAGATGGATACGATTACCAATACCAGGACAATAATTCTCATGATGACCTCCTCGCGTACGGGCAGGTTTTAAACCTGCCCCTACCTAATTACTTAAGGATTTAATTTTTTTCTTCTTTTTCTTAATCTTTTTCAGTTCCCTTTTTTGAAGCATTATAAGGTCTCTGTAAAACTTCGTTGAGAAGGCTGTGGGAACGGTCCCTTCTTTAAAGAATTCTACCATTTTTTTGGTCTGATTTGTGGCAAGCAGACCTGTTACCGGATCAATCACCGCGGTCACAATACCTTCAGGGATTTTGAAGGGTTTCTTTTCATTGACTCTGTTACGGCCGTTAAAGGGAGATATCTCCGAGAGGGCCTTTTTCATGAAATTGACCCATATTGGAGCTGCTGCCTTTGAACCTGTCTCTTCGTCACCCAATGTCCGGTTGTTGTCAAAACCTACCCATACTCCTGTAACCAGTTCTGGAGTGTAGCCGATAAACCACGCGTCTTTATACTCATTTGTTGTCCCGGTCTTTCCAGCCACAGGTCTTTTGAGCGCCCTTGCCCGCCAGCCTGTTCCTTTCTTGACTACGTCTTCAAGCATGGAGGTTGAGAGGAATGCTGATTGAGGATTTATGGCCTTAACCCCTTTGGGCTGGTTGTTTTCAACAATGTTACCGTCTGAGTCAACAATATATTTTATTGCTATCGGTTCCATTCTGACTCCGCCCTGTGCCAGCACACTGTATGCGGACGTAATCTCAAGAGGAGTAACACTTAAGCTGCCGAGAGCAAGGGTCAGGTTATGAGGGAAAGGGCCGTCGATACCTACTTTGCGAGCGAATTTTATTGCATTATTCACTCCGATATTTTCGAGGAGCTTTACTGTTATTATGTTCATTGAATGAATAAGGGCAGTTCTGAGTCTTGTTGCGCCATGATATTTTTCATCATAATTTTCCGGTTCCCAGTCACCGTTATTTTTGCTTTTATAGATCAATGGCTCGTCTATAATCAGGCTTGACGGGGTATAGCCGTAATCCATTGCAGCTGCAAATATTATCGGCTTAAATGCAGAACCGGCCTGCCTCCTTGCTGATACGGCCCTGTTAAATTCACTTTTTCTGAAATCGTAACCTCCTACGATGGACCTTATATATCCTGTGGACGGTTCGATCGCAGCAAGCGCACCCTGTACAATCGGTTCCTGCTCAAGTATAAAGACAGGTTTGTTTTTGTTTGTCTTTTTTACCCTGACATGAATGATATCACCCGGTTTTAATATATCGGTAAGTTTAAGATTTTTAAATTCTTTTAGAATATTGCCTTTTGCGTCAATTGTTTTATTGGCCCACTTTGCATCTGAAAGTGAAATGCTTCCAATAATCCCTTTTGTTTTGACCTTGGCGTTTGAAGCAGACACTTCCAGGATAGTAGCTGTCATGAGGGCGTCTTTTTTAAGGACAACTTTATCAAATTGAGTTTTTTCCTTCAGTTCCTCTCTGAGATTAATTTCTTTGTGGCCTATCGGTCCCCGAAAGCCCTGTCTTCTGTCCACTCTCCTCAGGCCCTTTTTAAGTGAGTTTACTGCGGCAAGATGAATGTTCCTGTCCAGGGCCGTGTAGACATGCAATCCTCCTTTATATGTCATCTCTACCCCATATGCCTCCTCAAGATACTTTCTGACATATTCAAGGAAATAGTTCGGGGTGTATTTTTCCTGTCTTGCGCTTGAAAGGTAAAGGGGTTTTTTATATGTTTCTTCGACCTGTTTATCCGTAATATACCCTTCACTCTGCATCCGCTTCAGGACAACATACTGGCGCTTCTTTGCCTTTTCAAGGTTACTGTAAGGTGAGTACCTGCTCGGGGCCTTGATAAGTCCGCCCAGGAGTGAGGCCTCGGCCAGGGTCACGTCCGAGATTGATTTACCGAAATATGCCCTTGCCGCCATCTCGATGCCATATGCGCCGTGACCAAAATATATTTTATTCAGATAGAGTTCAAGGATCTCCTCTTTGCTAAGGTTTTTCTCTAGTCTGAAAGCAAGGGTTGCTTCCTTTAATTTTCTGATTATCGTCCTCTCAGGAGAAAGTAGAACGACCTTGATGAGCTGCTGGGTAATAGTGCTGGCGCCTTCTTTTATTCTGCCTGCGCGAATATCTTTTACCAGGGCACGAATAATACCGATATAATCTACCCCCTGATGGAGCCAGAAACGTGAGTCTTCAACAGCGATAATTGCCCGTATTAAGTCTTCGGGGATCTTGCTTATGGGAGCATACTCGCCTTTTTCAATTCTAAATTCACCAATAAGCGTGTCATCATCCGCATAGACCTTTGTGCCGTTTGCGGGCATAAACCCTTTTATTTCATCAATTTGCGGGACTGCACGTACAAGGGCCAGATATCCGCCTATAGTAGCGCCGATAGCTACCACAATGATGAAAAGAAGTGACCTGAGTATAAAACCTTTCATATAAAAGAATTATAGTGTTCATGTAATTGAAGTGTCAATTATTGCAATACGGTAGGGGCGGGTTTGAAACCCGCCCTTACATTAGTGGATCTAAGGATTTGTGGTACTATTCTTCTTCAAGCGTAATTGCTTCAACAGGGCAGTTTTCTTCAGCAGCTTCGCAGCATTCGAAAAATTCACAGCCTTCAGGGTCTATGACTTTTGATGTTTCATCCATGACCTGAAACACACTCGGACATATTTCTTCGCAGGCCCCGCATCCTATACATAGGTCTATATCAACAACTGGGGTCATGATGTTACTTCCTCCATTATTGACGCAGCCAGCAGGGGGAACATTATCTCGTGATGGCCTGTTAACGCGTATGATTTTCCTCCGGAAATGACCGGTCTCCTTAGTACATTCTCTTGGCAGCGGTAATGCTGAATAAAATCCATATTCACGGTCGTAAAATTCTTGACATTGTTTTTTAAATTCCTTGTCACAGCGATTGCTTTTAAAAAGACCTCCGGCAGTATTACAGCTGAACCGAGATTGATATAAACACCACCTTTTAGGTCTGCCACAACTGATGATAATAATTTGAAATCGCGCATGCTTCCTTCACCGATTGACTTACCGTCTGCCTGCGGATGCATATGAATAATGTCAGTGCCTATTGCAACATGTATAGTAGCGGGCAGATTATGTTTTGCGGCAGCAGCAAGTATGCTTGAGTCTTTGAATTCGGACTTGCCTTTTAAAATATGCTCGCCTATTGCCCTTCCTATTCCGAGGCCATGCTTAACACCTCTGTTTATTGCCCTGTTCAACCCTTTGCCGGTTTCATCAGCCATGCCGAATGTTCCCCTGCAGAGTTCAACATCAACGTCTTCCGAGGTATGTCCCATCAGGCTGAGTTCAAAATCATGAACAATACAGGCACCGTTCATGGCAACTGCTGTAATAATATCGTTTTCGATCAGATTAATAATAATTGGTGAGAGTCCGACCTTTATCGGGTGTGCTCCCATACCCAGAATAACGGGCCTGTCCTTTTTTCTTGCCTTTACTATGGCAGTTACGATGTCTTTAAAATTCTCTGCAGCTAGAATGTCAGGAAGGCTGTCCAGAAAATCACTGAAGCTTCCGCCTTTAAAAGGCCGGGCAATTTTATCGCGTTCGACCTTGCTTTTTCTAGCGTTTAACTTGCAGGTTTTTACTTTGTTAAATGATATAGGTTTGTATTTTTTTGACACACATCAATATAACTTGCAGGGGAGGAATAGTCAAGAAGAAGGAAGATAAGAAGCCTGGCAATTTTATATTTGACATACAGGAATAATGCAATATAATTGATACATAAAAAATAACGTTGATTCATTAAATAATCAGGCTGCAAACATCAAAAAGGGGGATACAAATGGATTATTTAAATGGGAAGTTCGGGGCAACACAAATCGGTAATAGCAAAACCAAAGGCAAGGTTCGGTTCAAACTTTTTTTTCCTGATACATCTGCCCCTGAAATTAAATCGATTCAAGTTGCAGGCTCATTCCAGAAGGCGGCAGGGCAGACTAAAGACTGGGACTTTGAAAACGGGCCGCATCTTGTATCTTCATCCGTAAACGGTGGCACTATATGGAGCCTGAGCACCAGTAAAGAACTGGATCAGGGCTTTTACGAGTATAAGTATTATGTCACTTTCAAAAAAACGCCTGTTGAAAAGCGTAAGGTCACTGATCCGTTTGCCCGGTACGGCGGTAAGGAAAATGAAAACGCCGGTTTTGTTATAGGCGGTTCCAGGCCTAAGGTAAAACCGTTAAAGAGCGGGAGAAGGCCCCTGAGAGATTTGATTATCTATGAGTTAATGATAGATGACTTTACGGACGAATACAGGGGGGAGAAGGCCCTGATAGAAGCAGTTACTGAAAAAATTGACCACCTGAAAGAACTCGGTGTGAATGCGGTCCTCTTTATGCCATGGACTGCGTGGCAGGGAAGTAAGTTCAACTGGGGATATGACCCGTTTATGTATTTTTCGGTTGAGCACAGATATGTATATAACCGGGAAACACCGAGTGAAAAAATATCTTATCTGAAGAATCTTATTAATGAATGTCATAAGCAGGATATTCATGTCATTATGGACGGTGTATTCAATCATGTAGGGTATTCTTTCCCCTACCGTGAGTTTTACCGTGACCGTAACAGCTGTCCGTATACAGGCCGCTTCGGCGGGGAATTTCCTGGATTGAAAGACCTCAATTTCAATAATAGATGCACACAGGAATTCATTCGTGATGTCTGTTTATACTGGATCGAGATTTTTAAGATCGACGGTATCCGGTTTGACAATACTGTAAATTTTCATATCAAAGGCGACAACAGGGGTGTGCCGAAATTGTTTGAGGAGATACATGATTATCTTGATGATAATAACGAAGAGAATTTCTCATTGACGATTGAGCATCTCCAGATGAATGCTGTTGAGGTAACAAAGAATACAAAAGCGACCAGTTACTGGGACAATGCGATGTATGGCAAATGCTTTCATAATCTCTGGCACGGACAGATAGATTCCGGTATCTTTAATACATTAAACAATAACAGGTTTCTCAAAGGGACGGGAAAAGTGCCGACGATCTATATTGGGAACCATGACCACTCTCATGTGGCATGGCAGGCAGGGGCAAGGGCCAATGTTGGATCAAACCTCTGGTACAGGACCCAGCCGTATGTCATTGCCCTGTTCACTTCTCCGGGAGCGGTGATGGTCCAGAACGGGCAGGAATTTGCCGAGGACCACTGGATCGTGGAAGACGATCAGGGCAGCAGTCGCCGTGTCCAGCCCAGGCCCCTTAGGTGGGACTACAAACATGACAAATTCGGAAGTGTATCGTTTAACCTGTATAAGAGATTGGCTGAGATTAGAAAAGATTGCAATGCAATGCGAAGTGATAATTTTTATCCCGAATACTGGGAAGAGTGGCAGACCCGGTTTAATTCTCAGGGTTTCGGGGTGGACACTGAAAAACAGGTCGTGATTTATCACAGGTGGGGAGAAGACAAAGCCCACAACCTGCAGAGGTTTATTATTGTGTTGAATTTCTCTCATGAAGATCAGACCGTGAATGTACCGTTTTCTGATAACGGGGAGTGGACTGATCTTCTTAGTTACGGCAATGGGCAATGGGGGGCCTGGAAGATTATGGTCCATAATTACAATATGACTTTGAGAATAGGCAGCAGCTGGGGGGCTATTTTTTATCAATAATATTGGTAGGGGCGGGTTTTGTAAGGGCGGGTTTCAAACCCGCCCCTACAGTTGTATATAATACAGGCTTGAAATATCATAGTGATATGGAAGCCCTCACTGAATACGGTTATCTCGGCCTTTTTATCGCATCGTTTCTGGCAGCAACAATACTGCCCTTTAGCTCAGAGGTAGTGCTCAGTGTATTATTGCTGAATAATTATGACCCGTTTAACACTGTTGCTGTTGCTACTGTCGGAAATGTACTGGGTTCTGTTGTGAACTATGCACTGGGCTTGTGGGGAAGTATGTTTATAATGAAAAAGCTATTGAGGATCTCTGAGAAAGATATAAACAATGCTGAACAACGGTTCAGAAAGTATGGAACATTCAGCCTGCTTTTTGCGTGGGTACCAGTAATTGGAGATCCTTTGACGGTTGCGGCTGGAGCCTTAAAAATAAATTTCGTGCTTTTTCTGGCCCTTGTTTCTGCAGGAAAATTGCTGCGTTATATCATTGTGACCATGTCCGTACTATCAATATAGGATAAAATGAACAAAACAATAGACCCGAAAGAATTCGGGCTTCATCCAAAGACAGTAATCGAAGAGACTGCCAAAAACCACTTACACATTATTATCAATAGAAAAAGCCGGATTATAATGTCTGATGGTAAAAAGATCCTTAAGAAGGCTCTTACGATAAAAGAGCATCAACCCAAGGCCAGAGTGAGCCTGAAAACTTCCGCACCCATTTGCAGCAAAACGGTAATATTCCTGAAAGAAAACGGCATTGATGTGGCTTGAAAGAGGGTAGTTGAGGAGAGACTAAAAATCCCCTTTGTGACAGATCAGGCAGAGTTTCCCTTCTGAATTATCTACCTGTAAAAGTTTCTTGCGTATTAATTTGCCATGCGGCTCATGACATGTCCCGCATTCTGCAACCGCTGACTCCATAGTATCTCCGAAAAGAGGGACTTTACCTGTTTGCCCCAGGACATAATAATACTGTCCTTCCTTTACAATATTCTGATTGATTTTGTCCGGACTGAAATCAAAGGGTGAGAATTTGATGGGATGATTGTTCATTTTATGAACTCTACTCTTGATAATATTGTTAGACAGTATTGTTACTGTCTCTTTATGACATGATTCACAGAGCGCCGACTGATCTATCATGTTGAGCGGTGCTTTCTCAGGAGAGGTAGAGAGGTGACATATATAGCATATGCTCTCATTCCAGATATGAACATCATTGAAACTAACATTTTCAGGCTGAATATGCTGGGAAGCAGAAGTGGAAGCTACCATTACATTCAGCAGGAAATAAAGTAAGAAGCATATAAAAGAGTTAATCATAAATCTGCAATCTCCCATGTAATCAGTTTATATATAAAATCATATCATATTTTATTTTGTGTACCTGTATAATTAATCCATGCCTACACTGTATTTGATTGATGGACACTCGTATTTATATCGCGCATTCTATGCGATCAGGAACCTGTCTGCTTCTGATGGGACGCCTACAAATGCAATTTTTGGCTTCACCAATATGATACTAAAGATCATAAGAGAGAAAAACCCGGACTACTTTGCGATTGTATTCGACTCACACGGACCGACCCACAGGCATGAAGCATATGAGGACTATAAAGCCAACAGGCCGGGCATGCCCGAGGAAATGATTCCGCAGGTTCCAATAATAAAGGAAATAATTAATGCATTTAATATAGAGACGATCGAAAAACCCGGTTTTGAGGCAGATGACATTCTGGGCGTACTCGCAAAGGATGCTGAAGAGGAAGGGTTTGAAGTATTCATCGTTACCGGGGACAAGGACATGTGTCAGGTAGTCAGCCCCGGGATAAAACTCTATGACACGATGAAGGAAAAGATCACCGAAGTAAAAGATGTAGTCGAACGTTTTGGGGTCAAGCCGGAGCAGTTTCCTGAAATCCTGGCCCTGATGGGTGACAAGTCGGACAACATACCGGGGGCGCCAGGTATCGGGGAAAAGACTGCAGTTAAGCTCTTGCAGGAATTCGGTAACCTGGATGAACTCATCATTAACAGGGACAAGATAAAAAATAAAAGGG
>PJEL010000389.1_pt1 | contig 52171 bp, 46 predicted proteins | sample 1853271 | NCBI WGS metagenome assembly PJEL01 (sample SAMN08108733, study PRJNA415343) | Invertebrate metagenome, whole genome shotgun sequencing project. | host: Globobulimina | place: Sweden: Gullmar Fjord | collected 2015-08
AGTAGTTTACTGCTGTTCCACAGGTGAGTACAGATCAACATTGGTGTTTGCCCTGCCACTACATCTGATTAATATCTCTCATGTCTTGTCTTGTCTTGCTTCATACTTCGTTATAGTGGCAAGTATATTAAACATAGTGGTACAATTATATATACTAGTAGATATATATAAAAGAAAGGGAACGACAGGGGTCATCTCGCCAAGTTCCTCATGTACGAGAAGCTGTCGTACAGGTCCTTGATGGACTCGATATTTCGAAATACCACCAGGCCAGGTTGTGCATCACATGGAACACCGCATGATGATGACATGTATCAAGTATGATTAGAACATCCATGTATGTATGTATGTATGTATGTAATTTACAATATTACAAAATTCTTTTGGATTCATCCAACGTATACGTTCTATCCATCGAGGCATTCTGGGTTCAATTGCACTCGTGATCACTCCCTACCACTAGAAACACAGGCGTATCATCTCGCAGGATTTACTCAATTATTGTAGTATTAACAGTAATATTGTACTACCAGTTTACAAAAGAGGTCTTCTTTTTTCGATTCGTGTACGTTACTATTGACATCCATCTTAACGCGGCGTACGCGTGCGAGGACAGACCAGCCACGTTCCCACTGCGTCTATGGACGCAACCTATAGGTCTAGCTAGAAGTATGTCCTATGGGACTAGTATCTAATCAACCAATCTTGTATATGCAGGATAGAATAATGTCTATAGGTTCACAGGAGGGAGCGTGGGGATTGCTTTCACTTGGGCGGCAGCACAGGGTTTTGGAACCGAAGAATCTGGGAATGGAAAAGCATGTATCCACATTGAAAAAAAATATCAAACAAATACGGTCTGAAAAAGAGGAAGTAAATAAAAATCTACAAAAAAAGACGGAGGAAGCCGACAGATTGAGGGCAGAGTTGGAGAGGACACGGCAAGAGTGTCAGAGAGGCAGAGATTTGATCGAAAGCGGGAAGCAATTGGATGCATTAAAGACTCTGATGATTGCATGTCTTACTCGATCCCTCACGTCTGCTCAGATTTCAGCCGAGCAGAGAGGGTTGGTTGTGAAGGAGGCCTTGGCCTTGTTTGGTTCTCATCATGCTGATGCAGTACTGCATGCTGTTTTGGCCGAAGACCAAAATACCAGGTGGGCATTCCTACAGGATTTGGTGGTCAGGAGATATAATCCACTATCATTGTATCTTAAAATGGCTGATCAAATCAGGAATGGATCTGGTTCGGTCGCTCGGAGCGTGCAAGATATGTGCGTGTATCTCTCCAAGATGATTGATCGAAACCCACAAAGCATTTCCGTGTGGTGCCAGAATCATGCTCATACCAACCATCCTGATTTGGAAAATCTCTGGGATTGCATCAAATCGATTAAATCTCTATCGAAAGAGAAAGAAACGACATTTGATGTGCTGAACACCATGATGAAAAAGTTCCAACATGAACCCAAGTTTGTCAAGTATCTCAACTCCATGATATTTGATGGCATGGGAAGGTTGTGCGAATCGTCTTCTGTTGGTTTATTCCTTACATTTGGCATCTACTTTGAGAATTCGACGACTGTAAAGGATCTGTGCATGAAAATTACAGAGAAAGCGAGCATGGAATATCTAAGAGGGGGTACGAAAGAGTACATGGCTATCGAAAGGAAACTTGAAAGTGATCATTCTGAAAATGTTTCACGCCTCTGGCACGCTACAAAGAACTTTTATGACACAAACAAACATCCAATCATGTACATATTGGAGCTTTCAAAACTTGAAATCTTTGAGGACATGAAGACACTGGCAGAATCAATCTGGCAGAGGGTCATACAGGGTCTCAATAATGTTGATGCGATACAGCAACAGATGGTTCAAGATGTTCCAATGCAGCAAGAACAAAAAGATTCACCATCGGTTGGTCAGTCTGCCACGCCTCTGGAGACGCGTCAACAGGAGATTTGTCTTCATGGAGGTGCGCCAAAACCACGCAGGCCTTCAAAGAGACCGAGAGCAGTCCCAGTCACGGATGCTCGAAGAGTTGTGCGCAAGGATGATGCGACTCCATCTTCCCACGTGGTTTCAGATAAAACCAAGGTACAATGTCACTTTCAAGGGAGGTTTTTTACGGCTACTGGTATCTTCCCATTTGGAGATCTGGATCACCTCAAAACTCCACTGGTCATGACAGATTTCAAACACTGGTTCCAAAGCTGTCCAAACAGATGCAGCATCCTCCAAAGCACATTTGAAAATATATATACACATACCGATTGGACTGCACTATCAAGGGATGAATCAGAAAGTCAGCCAATGGATGAAGCATTTGAAGCAATCGAGCGAGGAGAATTCATCGACCCGAATCTGTTGGGTAGCAGCAAGCACTTATCGCCATGGCAGGTCTTTCACCGCGTTCAGATGAATGGTGGCTATGAACATTTGTCAAATGAGGGTACCTGGGACGAGCATTTCCCATCAAGTGGGCTTCAAGTGAAGAAAGCCTATGTTGATTTGATAGAAGGGGCTGAGTTTGAATGTTTCCTGAAATCTTTGGAGGAGTATAATGCGTGGGTGTTGAGACGTGATCCCAAAAGATGATGATGGAGCATTCCTTACTATACTACAGGGAATGTATGTACATCATGTACAGGACAAACCATGAATTCACGAGTACATGTACATGAACATGGTCAATGCAGATCTGCATTTTGTATATTTTTTATTTCACGTAGCGACGTACGCATCCATCACCTTTTTAATACACCCTATATCCTACACTAGAACACTTGGATACAATAATAATAATAATATAAAGTCCTACTATGGGAGACAATCAACAAGATACATACAAGTACACATCAATCTTTGTTTCTACTCCTACTACACCACCTGCTACAATCATGAAGATTGTTCTTCATGATTATTTGAATCAAGAGGTACCCCAGAAGCTGCAAAACTACCTCTAGAAGCAACTACAGCAGATGTATCCAGCACTTTTCCCTTGTGCAGGACATCAGTCACAGTATAACTTTTATGCTTACTCAGAGGACGACACAATCTAATCTTCACAGTATCACCTACATTACATTCATCATGTTCATCATGCGCCATGATTTTGGTTGTCCTCTTCACATGAGTCTTATATTTTGTAATCTTCTTTACTCTATCAATGGCAACAAGGATAGACTTGTCCATCTTATTGGACAACACCTGCATCAGGAAGTAATTGATTATAATGACAGTGATATGGTATAAATGAAAGGAAACACGTACACGTCCAATAAATTCAGTTGGTCCAGGCATGTCCTTGGTCGGTTGCAGTGGAAATGTCCACCACTCACGTCACGGCGATTGACCTCTGTTTGAGGATTAAATGATTTCAGGATGATATAGTTTACCAATGTAATTTCAGTTATAAATAAATATGATGATTGAACTTGTACTGAGTTTGCATAGAGCTACACAAATCTTGCTTTTGCAATTTTGGAAAATCTTCCACTTATACATCAATCAGTGTTACATGGTATTACGAGACGATTTCTTCTTCTTGTTGTTCTTTTTCATTGCATCCTCTGGCAATGCTTTGGGTTGATCAAAGGTCAGGGCCTGTTTCCTGGAAGGTTTCTCAAGCGTCTTTCCTCCTTGCTTGAGTGCACTTCCTTTTGGCTTGGATGTTGGTGGTGTCCTAACATTCTCTGGGAACGGTGGTTCTCCGATCCTCCTCACAAGATTCTTCCTCAGGTTGATACGCACACTCTTTCTCAGAGATGGTTGTGATTCTGGAACAGGGTCAGAGACAGGAGTTGCCCCAGCCTCTATCGGAGTCACTGATGTCTTTTTCTTCTTTTTCTTCATCTTCTTTGTAGGCTGCTGCTCCTGTTGCTCTTTTTCCTCTGCGACTGTTTTGTTGATAGACAGGCCATTTTGTTCTGCACTGCTACGTTTCTTTTTCTTTGTTTGTTTTGCCACACCAGAATCACTCAAGGACGGTATCGTATCTTTCCGCGGTTTCTTTGCTGACTTTTCTAAAATTGACGAGATTTCGTACAGATTCTTTCTGTTGCGAGCATGTGTGTCAGCACGAGATCCTGCAGGTCATGATGCATGTATGGTCAGAGATTGAACCTGGCAACATGGTATTTGTTGACAGATGTACAACACATGACAGTAGTAGTATTCGGAGAGATTCAGCTGCACTATTCATGGAGAATATCATATGCAGATAGTTTTCTCCATGGAATGGATGGTCAACTGACAACGTACCCAATGTAAACAAGTGTTCAGCCATGGCCATGATATCTAGAGAGCTAAATGGCACTGTGTCAAGGTGTTCTGGTATTTCATGAAAGATGTCATTCCGCATCTTCTTCAAGAGTATCGTATTTTTCGTCTCGGCCAGCCCCTGTACAAATGGATCCAGAATGGCAACAAGGGCATCATTGCTTGGTGACCGATCCTGGCATCGTCCAAGCTCTGGCACAACAATTTCACACAGATAATACGCAAACCCGGCACCCAAGTCATTTGCCGTAGGTAACAATATCACATCATCTTTCAACACGGTAGAATACGTTTCAATCAACTCCAGGTCCCTGTACATGAATTCTACCGATTATTGATTGGTCTCTTGCATGTTCACAGTGAATGCACATACCATGTCGATTGTTTAAACAACTCCAAGCACGCAGAGTAGAATTTCCTTACGAGTATGAGGTACTTGTTCATCCGATGTTGATCTATTCCTGCCCATTCACGTTTCATTGTCTCAACAAAAGCTTTAAAATAAGACAAGGCAACAGGTGGAGAGAGTTGGCAGAGAAGTCCACTGAGTCGTTCAGCTAATGCAGTCTGTAATACGGGATATCGTTTCGTGAAGTTATAAGAAATAAAGAAATGATAGTGATGAGTTCAGAGACATCAGATCATGCCAAGGAAGACATGCATGTCGCACCTGGACAGACACCAAGTCACTATGCCAGTAGCAAAAGTATAGAGCCTTCCAGAGACGGATGAGATCCTTTTGAGATACATTATCATGCGATTCAAGCCAATCACATAGTAAACCAAGTCCTTTTTCACGTGTATCTCTATCAGTAGAGCCAAGAGCGCGTGCTAATCCAGAAGAGTTTTCTTGGACGGCAGGCTCTAGAAGAGGCTTTGATCGCTTCTTCTTTTCTCTTGATTTCTTCATTTTATCTTTAACGTACTATATAGTAATATTAAATGCTTTTATCCTGTTTTGCTATGACGATTTCTGTCACCAGAAATCCAATGCCACTGATGAAATAACATGTTGGTACAAGAAGCATTGCTTTTTGTAAAGATGTCTGTGATGCAAGTACAGCAATAGCGAGTGGTCCTAATCCGCCAATGACGTTTCTAATGCTCAAATGGACGGCGCTTCCTGTTGCGCCGAGACCTGATGGGGATACCTCTCGTACTGCAATTGCTGCTGGAGCTCTCCATGCTTCAGACAAGGCAAAGCCCACAAGTAATGCAGCAAAGGACTGTTTATAGTCGGGAGCTAGTATTGAGAGAGCAATAAAAGGCGCTGCAGCTATATTTGCGCCAGCGGTAATCCATCCTCGTCCTCCAATTCTATTCAGCCAGTCACCTAATATTCCAGCACCAACACCCCCAACCAGGCCTCCCACAGGAATGACTACAGCGAGAAGTGGAGCGTAGGTATCTGGTGTTATTTCATAAACCCTTTGATAAAATGTTGCTTGCCACGCGACTAATGCCCAGGACCCTATGTCATTAAATGTTGATGCTGCTGTGAGGGAAATAAATGCTGGGTCTGCAATCATGCCTTTGACTTTTGTCATGCTTTCTGCTAATGTCTGTGTTGTTGAAGGATGCTCAGGAACCAGTTCCTGCTTTATTTGCTCTGTTTTCTGTGTTTCTATGTTTCTCAGGAACCTTGATGATTTGAATGGGTCCCCAAGGAAGCCTTTATTGCTTGATCGCACCTCGTCAATAGTGAGAAAACAGAGAACAGCAATGACAATACCTGGAGGACCTAGCCACGTGAGAAGCTGCCTCCATGCCCCAAATGCTGACTCTAATGCAACTGCTTCTCCTGCCCCCTGCGCATAGGAGTAAATTGGGGACACTGCTGCATAGTCCCCCTGTGTATACATGATTGTCACCAGAGACAGGTCTACCTTGTCCAGTGGCACAAGTGTATAGGCAAAATCTAAATTTTCAATGAGTGTGGGAACACCAAGTTTCCCAGCAATAACAAGGGCTCCAAATGAAAATGCCCTGCCTATGTAAATCGCAGAGTTGTACACTGCCATGGCTGCAGTCCTTCCTTTTGGAAACATCTCTGGGATGAGTGAAAAGCAAATAGGGTTTTGCGTTGCCTGTGCCACAGCAAATCCTATACGCGCAGCTAAGAGTTCACCAAATCCAGTTGATTTGGAAGCAGCAAGAGTCAGCATGCTCCACGCTAAGATGCCTGCACTAAGCATACGAGGCCTGTCTACTCGATCTGCCAAGAGACCCATAGGTACAAGAGCAATCGCATACAAAATTGTGTACCCAGCCGTCAACAATGCCCCCTGACTATCTTCTAAATGTAAATCACTCGAGATGATGGGGAGGAGTGCCGGCAGGGCAAAGCCAGTTGTAGAATGGTGTAGATATGAAAATGAGAGCACAATAAGAGCCCATACAGCACCAATGGAACCTTTCTCACGCTTTGGAGGTTCATCTGAAAATGGTTCTTTTTCAACAGATTTGGAAAAATCTATCGGTACGTACGAGCCCTCTGTATCCAACTCTTTTGGATTTTCTGCTGCTGCCTTGACTACTGCACTCCTCTCCGGACCTATCCTGAAACCCTTTCCACGACACCTGAAATTCATGCATATTGGCCTTCGTACTGCTGATATTCTATGTAATGTACAAATTGAAGCCATGATCTACATGCAATAAGAATCAAACCGGAGAATAAGACTGAATTTCTTTCGGAATACCCTACACATGAAATGTCTCCAGTCCTCGGACAAATACTCACACATACCTTCGGCACAGCCCTAGAGCCAGAGACTCCTGTCATTATATAGATTATATACACAAAATTAATGGCCGATAGGGCACTGTGGGTCGGATGTCGTGACACCAAGCGGACTCGGTCCTGTATCTACCCAGTGTTAGCCTGAGTCGCCATTTCTTCAAAGAGTACCAACTACTACGACTACTATAACGATTAATACATTTATAAATTCATCTATGGTATTGCAATCGACTCTTTCTGATTTGTAGATGGGATGTTTGCTCCTCAAAAGATTCACAGGGTACTGTTTGGCAATCTCATGAGCATCACATGGCTACCATATGCATATGGTCTCTACCATGTAGAGTCTCTCTCCCTGTGTATAGATACACACACATACGCAAAAGTACGTGAGAATGCTCTCTTCAGAGAATCTGCCAAGTACCGGATGAAGATGGGTGCGTGAAAGACAACAATATTTACATGAGGAATAAAGCCTAACACTAGAGAATCCGGATCATTTTTCTATGAATATTAATCTTCCTTTGTCCAATCATCGGTCTCTTCATCATCCAATTCATCATTATTTTTCAAGGGAGCTGTACCTGGAGCTGGTTCAGAGCTATGGGCTCCCCTCTTTTTAATTCCCCGCCCCCTCGACCCTCCAACTACCACCTGGCCTTGTTTATCGCGTTTCGTCATATTTTTTAATTCTTCTTGGGTGTATTCTTCCTCATCATCGCCGAAAATAAGGTCTGGGATCAAGTCGCCTATGCTTCCTATGGCATCTGCAACAGTATCCATGCCCTGAATAAGTTGCATTCCAAAAGTTGCAACACCATCTGTCAGGGATTCAATAGACCAATCATCTGTACGACCAGCTTCTGATTCTCCAAAGATAGACGACCATAAAGACACTTCTTTCTCAATCGCCTTGTCATCGCCATAATATTTATCCTGAAAAACAGTCAGCAGAACCAGTTGTCAGACAAGTTGACACCCTACACACTCTACACAGAGAAACACACGAACCTGCAGTGCTTTTCTTGCACCATCAAAATTATTTCCATATAAGACTAGTGCTTCTTTGACGACACCTTCCTCTAATTCTGGAAACTGCCGTTTGAGCTTATCGTACAGTTCCAGGTTCAAATCCATTGTCACTCGTATTCCACCTCTTTTGCTGGTATACTTTGTTGATTTATATACTTTTAGATAGAATTACCGGGGAAGATTTCCAACCCGATTCCGTGGTGAAATCCCTTCGGGATGTAAACAGCCTCGTTCGTCTCAAACACGACAAGGCGTGAAAACACCTGCGTTCGCCGATTAAATAAATATTATATATATATTATAATTGCTCATCTAATGTATCCGCGACTTCTTTAAGAATCTCTGTATTTTCGAGGACCTTTGCTGGAGCCTTTGCGACCCTCTGCCATCTCTCTCCATGATGGGGATCTGCGGATTTGCATTGTTCTATGACACGATTGGCTGATTCTTCTGTTCCATGCTGACATTCAAGTCTATAGAGAGCAGCCCAGAAGTCTCCAATATCGCTGTTCAGGGTTATGGCCCTGGTGAGCCAGGTTCTGGCCTTGTCAATCTTTCTGTCCTGCACGAAGAATGCAGCAACAGCTGCAATAACATGGGGATTATCATGACATCGCTTCAGCGCATCCACAGATCGTGATTTCCTCGAAGTTCTTGGTGCACAAGAAAGATATTCAGCCCAAAGAATGCCACTTTCTGGGCATTCCTGCAGTGCTCTTGCCATGAGGGTATCTGCTGCTTGCAGGTTTTGATTTCTGTATTCAGTTCGATAGGCATGGAGCCAAAGAATTTCATTCTTCGGATTCTTGAGGCGAGATTTTTCAAGAATTGCTCTTGCCTTGGCAACAGCTCCTTGTTCTTCTTCCAGTCTGGCAGATGCAATCCACAGTGGCTCTGCATGTGGGCATTCCCTCAACCCTGCAGAATATGCCCGCCGTGCATCCTCAGTGTTACCAAGTGCTTGCTCCATTTGTCCGAGCATAATGTGAAGTTTCCAAGCAGTTGGATATTTTTTTATTCCTTGGTGAAGGATATCTCGTTGTGCGTCGCCATTGTTGTCAAATCGTTCTAGTACAGCGCTTTTTATCCACACTCTTTCAGAAGATGCATCTGGATGTTCCCTAGCCTTGGCAAGAATGACTCTGGCCCTTTCAAACTCTCCACTTTCAAACTCCACTTTAAATGCAGCCAGCCATATATCTTCCGAGTCTGGATTACGTAGGAAAGCCTCCTCCAAGATTGACCTGGCTCCCTGAATATCACCAAGCAACCATTTTTCCTTTGCTGCCATGAGCCAGAGTACCTCTGCCTGAGGACACGTTTGAACGCCTTGCTGCAAAATTTCAAACATACTATCAATCTTTCCATGATTTTTTTCCATCATTGCAGCCCTTCTCCAGATTCCTTTTCGTGTTGGGAATCGTTCCAGGGCATGTGAGTAGATTGCTCTTGCAGTCTCAATGGAACCATTTTTAATACACTCTTCAGCATCACCTAGCCAGGTGCGCTTCTTATCCTCCTCTTCTATATCAAGATCTATCACCTCTGATACTATTGCTTTACATGTTTCCACCATGGGTGGCTCTGACTTCTCTGCCGACTCTGCTGCCTCAATCCACCACTGCCTATCAATAACAACTCCATGATTCTTCAGTGACTTTACAGCTCTTGGGATTATTTTAGCCGGAGCATTCTGATTTCCCTGACTCTCCTCAAGTTTTGAAGCTGTGATCCATACCTCAGAGCTTGTAGGAATCGCCTGTCGGGCCCTATTAAGGATCTTTTGTGCATTCTTGTATGTTTCCAACCTTGCCAACGCAAGCCACAGTTCAACATGCTGTGGGCAACATTCAACTGCCCTTGAAAGCAAAATTCTTGCATCATTTTCATCTGATATTTCAACGACTGCTTTCCATAATCTAACACTCTCCGGAATCCTCTCTAATGCCCGCAGAAGAACACGCTTCTTTGCAGCAGCATCACTTTCCAAGTTTGCAGCATGCATCCAAATATTGACAGAGTCTGGAAGTGCAGCAACACCACGGGCCAGTATTCCTTTCGCATTCTCTGGGGTTTGTAGGCGTGCGGCTTCTATCCAGAGATCCTCTGAACCAGGGCATAACTCACACCCTTTGAGAGACATTTGTCTTGCATCAGCAAGCTTGCCTGCCACTTCTTCCAACCTTGCTGCAGCTATCCATCCAGGAGCATGCTTTGGGTTTGTATTAATGACCGATTTCAACAACAATCTAGCCTTTTTAATATCACTGATTTCTGCATCCGATTTCAGAGTCACAGACTTTAAATCAGTCAGATACCCCTTTGGATCAACAACTGTTTGACCACTGACAGAGTCTGATATTCTGTCCAACTTCAGCTGAACAACAGTGTTTCTTCCTTCTCCAATCGCTGTCAAATCAGCAGTGGTTGCTCCACCAACAGAAGCTTCAACTGCAGAGACAGTCGCACTCCTATCTGCAGCCATGGCAAGCATGTTATCAGGCACTGGAACAAACTGTTCCATTCTCCTCTTTTTGTTCGTGTAATCTCCAATATCAGGAATACTTTCCCATTCAGACGCATCCACAGTTGCCAACTGACGTTTCAAATCAGAAAATTGTTCGCTAATATTGGGATTTTCCCGTCGAAAAGTTTCGAGTCCCTCCTCAGCCTTGGCCTCCCTTTTCGCCTTGCGTCGCTCATCCATCCTAGCATCAACAGATTCCCAAATTGCCTCTGCTTCTTTATCCTCTTCATCCATGCCTTTTTGAGAAGAAGAGAATACACCGACATCATTGCCCATGAATGCATCAAACTTTGAATCATCTGTCGTGATGGCTTCCAGAGGCATATCAGGAGCAGGCATGGAAGGCCCAACATCTGACCTGGTGGTAAAACCAGACGCCCCTCGACCAGCACCAGGTACATATCCAGGTGGTGGTTTAAGTGCATTAAAATCAATTTTCACCCCAGGGGGTAGTTGTGTCCGTTTACTCGACATGTTCTCGTGTTATTTTGAACATTTCCTCTGAGAGACCACCCTTGTCAAGAGAACATATCAATCTCTCGACCAAATCTTCGACGGACAATATCCCTCAAAGTATACTATATAATAAATACTATTTATTTAAAATCATCATGAAGGTCGTATTTTTCTTGATCAAGGAAATGAACAAACAATTTTGTCAAGTTTCCTTTTTTGTTTTTTGCCAAGCAAAATTTTGCTCATCATGATTTGCTTCAAAGCAGACATCATCATGGAGAGCCACTATTGATTATGAATAGTATATAGTATAAAAATATCGTAGAAACGGAGAGAGGGATGGGTGTGAAGCAAGCCTCACTTCTAGTGTCCCTTTGGTCCCACTGCCAAAGCAACAACTTTCAAACCAGGGGAGGATGGACGAGAACACTTGGATCACCGTTGTGGCTATGTACTGTGATATTGTACATTCTTCTCTTTTCTGGTAGTGTATATGGACGGGGATCGGGTCAGGAGGAAGAGATATCTTGCGCAAAGCGTGTTGAGGAGTTTTCTAAAAAGTATGAGAGAATAGCAGTCTCACCACGAGGAGACAACGTGCATGGGCAGTCTCCGTTTGTATTTTTCTTACATGTACCCCGAACTGCTGGGAAAACGTATTCGACTTGCTTTTTGGATGCATCCTTGCGGCCTTCCAAGCGCTGCATGCCAGGATATGACAGATTAAGGTACCCCCAGAGTCCTGAAAAATGTGAGTATTATGTGAGCCATGATGATCTGAGTTTCCTGGACAATCTTCCAGCAGATGTCAAAGACAACGTCATAGTAGTTACGCAGCTTAGAGATCCCGTTCAGAGGGTTATTAGTGCATATGAATTCGGAATAGAAGTTGCTGGCAGGAAAATCAACACACCGGACAGTAAGATTGAGAGTATGAAGCAAAACATGACATCAGTGAATACGTATAATGTGTGGCCCTGGAAATATATTGTACCATTTGCTCGTGAACATATCCGGGATCGTTTGGATGCAATTGTGGAAGAGCATGGTGAAGTACTGCCATTTGAAACCCATGTCGATCCTGCAACAAACAAGACGTATTACTTTGATCGTAAAAAAAATACAACGACCTGGTCAATGCCAGCCCCAAATGCCACACTGAACGCCTACGATAATGAGTTGACAATGCCTCTACATGAGTGGATTGAAACTCCAGAAATTGAAGACTTGATACACAATGGACACACACTTCAGGTGTTGGGAATTTCCAACACATCATTCTGGAGCGAAGCGCCGAGTCTACGACGATGCTTTTTCAAAGACGAAGAATCACGAAAAGAGTTACTCGACATGGCAAAGAAAAAGCTGTCACACATGCGTCATGTGGGACTGCAAGATACTTTGGAAGAGTCTGTTGCCTCCCTTGCTGCCAGTCTACAGCGAAAGATGAACGATTCCGTATATAAAAGTATCCCACTGAAGGCATATTTCTATGATGAAATGTCAAATATACCAGATTTTGACATGATGGTGACGTTTAATTCGACTTCAGATGGAGGAAAGTACAAGTCATTGTCAATACGGGATGCTCGTTACCTGATGCATAATTTGACTCTTGAGTCAAACCAGCTCAAGAAGGATATAAAAACCAAACAAGGTACCCTCAATGCATGGATCGAGAGAGAGGAGATATGGATGGATACGATGGAGGCTGAGATGACATCATCATTACGATGGAGGTTCCGCAAGAATGTTTGGAGACCACTCAAAAAGGCAGCCAAATGGTTGCAATCGTACGTGAAACACACACTTCTCCTGGAGAATAGAAATGATGAATATGAATATGAGGATACATACGACGACCAGGATCAGGAAGAGCTGCTCAAATCTAGCCCATTGAATGACAACATTACTGCATTAGATGAAGAAGTGTTTCATCTCCAAGAGCGAAGCCGTGCGATCGGCAGAGATTATCACGAATTGAAAAAGATTCCAGTAGTATCTGGAGTACCATTCGGCCCCGACGTGCGTGCATACGTACCATTCCCTGATGAAAGCCACATGTTGCCCAACAGAACTGTTGGGAGCTATTTTGCAACATGCTCTAAAGATGCATACAAAAAGGGCAAGAGGAAACGCGGTAGACCGTTTTTGCAAATGAGAAATGAAAAGAATCAGGGATTTCTGTTTGGTTCTTTTTCTTCAAGGTCGGCGAATGAAATTAGAGAAGATGTTGTATCAAGAATCAAAGAATTGAATGCAGCTGATTACCAACTGCTCGAGTTTGGAATACAAGTCTTCAAGGAAACTCTCCAGGCTCAAAAACGTAATAATCTCTTGGAAGATATTGCCTCAGTTCCAGAAACAAAACCATCAGACCAAAAGCAACCACACAGTGCTCAGAAGAAGCACACAGAGCTCTAAGACTATGTATATGTATAGACTGTATACTCTGCATCCACAAGAATATAGACTGATACTACTAGGAATAGGATTTGCTCCATGCCACAAGAGCATCCCGTTGCCTGGTATTCAACCTCACCAATGGCCTCTTTTGTTTCATACACGCAATTGCCTCATCCACACTATCCACCTCTCCCATGGCAATCAGCATGGCTCCCATCACAGTCCCACTCCTACCATGTCCATGAGCACAGTGTATATACACAAGATACGCAGGATCACGTGCATATGGCATGGCCCATGTAACAGCACGTTGTATCTGATCGGGACTGGCTGCATGTGAATCCCACACAGGAACCAGGTGATATCCATCAATATCCCCTCCAACCCTACAAGGAAGTTCACACGTAACATCCACCACGACTATCTTCTGATCTTGACGTGTAGCTGGAAGGAGACTCTCATCTGCAGGCCAGGCTCCTAAAAACAGGGTTGGGATAATTTCATCAAATGGCGGTTCATCCCCATAGGTTCGTTCCAAGTACAGTTTGGTCTGGATTCCTAGTTGATATGAGTACCCAAGATAATATCTGAAAGGATCCATGCTTCCATCCTCTCGCTTCCCCAGCAACCACGTCGTCTTGGTCGCAAGAGCCGATGATGATGCGAGGGACACGGCATACCCAACACATACTGCATGCCAGGCACACACATCAATTGGCCTGCACAGCCATACAGTGTACGTGCTTTGAGATAGTATTCTATTCAACAGAACTCTTTTAATGATATATTCATGAACCAGCGCAATCCCAGTAGCCAGTATCCCCACAACCCCTGATAATTTCAATCTCAGGCACTTGGCAAGTTTCCGAAAGCCCTTGAACACCATTGTGCCCGTCTCCACCCGTCGTCAGCGATACCTTGTTCTAGTAGTATTTGATACTACCATCCAGATCTTTCATACATTGAAATCTCATCAATCACGTTGCTTCTTCTTCTTCTTCTTCTTCTTCTTCTTCTTCTTCTTCAAGCTATGGCAAGGACCTTTTTGTCTTGTCTGTTTGTGTCCTGTTTCAACAAGATTCTTCAAATCGTAGATATAAAAATGCAATAATACTAGTTGTATACATACATACTGTAATGAATCCATCTCACATGATTGACGACGACGTGTCTTGTGCTACAAGCTTGGCATCTTGAGATGCCCATTGAGATCCTATGGGATCCTAGCGTATAGTATAGTGGGGATGAATTCATCTATGCCATCCCTGCATGCGTGCATAGAAGAACAGGTATAGATCTAGTCAGTCAGTCAATTGACTCATCAATCATAGTTGAAGAACACCATCTGCATCATACATGCCTGTGAAGAACCTTGTAGCTTGCTACCTGTCTATAGACAGTGGCAAAACCTACTAGAGCAAATGTCTTGTCCATCATCATGATCATCATCTGTAATAATAATAAACGACATATACTAGAAATACTCTTTCTAGATCTACTGTAGTTGATAGGTGTCGAGATATTCATACGCCAGTCAAAGACTCTCTGAGACTCTTTTCTGCAGAAAAGAGGTCGTTTGTCCTACTGTATAGGGTATACCACAGCAGCAGAGTATACGGGATCATATTTAATTACATTTTTCTGATTCACGACGACGACGACTATAGCGTGTGCTTTGCTGGGATACCAGTGTGGTTACCTACCTTGACCCAACCACCCACAAATAACCATATGTGACTCTAGTATGGATCACGTTCGTCGAGATGTAGAGATCCGACAGAGGATCATGTCAATGTATGTCATCCTGTATATTGTTACAAACTGCATGACATACTACCATACTGCATCATGATGTGCCTGTAGATATAACAAGGAAGAGGAGGATTTCCCAACAAAGCTTGACTATGATGATTACTTGGAAGAACGAGAGGATATTATATGTAATCTTGTGGAAAGAATACAGGTGAGTGAAATGGAAGCAAAGATTGCCAAGTATAAACAAGAGAATGGGGAAAGTATTGCGAGGAATGAGGCGAGGAAACTGCAGAGGATCCTCGAGAGTACCAAGGAGGATGACCTAGGGCCAATGGAGGATGGTTCTGTAGAACATGTCAATGTACTGGATGGTGGAATTCATGATGATAGTATGGTGCAGTTGCCTCATGATGTGAAGAAACAGTCGAGGGAAGAGTGGAAGAGGATGGCATGTTCGAGTGGGTGGAACCCAGAGATGCAACGTGCAAAATGCATCCAGCTGTTTTCGTCATCACTGCACATCATCCCAGCTCAATGATAGGTGATTGTAAGACTTGAAAATAAATACATACCATCATTATGTAATTCTACGTACTTTTAAAAAGAATATCTGTATCTGTATGCCTATCGAGAAGAGAGAACGGAAGAGACGGGCATCACCTGCCGTGGATACGTTTCTTGGTCACCTCCAGTTGTTGGAGACAGAGGCGGGTCGTCGGCAAGGGATTCAAGAGTTCAAACCGCAACCTGGTGATGTCATTGTTGCTACTCCAGCGAAATGCGGGACGACGATGATATTGCAGCTTGCTCATTCGCTGAGGTCTCGTGGGGATGAGGATTTTGAAGAAATTAATGTGGATGTCTGTCCATGTTTGGAAATGGCAGTGGATAGTGGGGTTGATATATACATGGACCAACGGTTTTCTCCTCGTCTTTTTAAAACGCATTCGTGGTATCACTACTGTCCGGGTATAGGTGTGGAAGGTGTGAAGCATGTATTTGTGATGAGAAATCCTGTAAAGGCTGCCATCTCGTTTTACCATTTTCTTGGTGGGTGGTTTTTTAACAAGGATGAGATATCAATAGACACGTTTATACAAGAGTTTGTTCTCGAAAGGTCCTCCCCGACGAGTTGGATGGAGAATGCGTCGATATGGGATACGATAGCGAGTTGGTATCCACATCGGAATGATGAGACTGTCTTGTTTCTGACATTTGAGTATATTGTTCAGCACAAGCGAGTGCATGCAGAAAAGGTGGCCTCATTCATGGGCTTGGAGTATGATGATGACCTTCTTGATATTGCAGTTGAACAATCTTCTATGGAATGGATGGGTGCGCATCCCTCAAAGTATGATGAGCATCACTTGAAGCAGGCACGAAATCGTGCATGTGGTCTGCCTGCTGACGCAGGGTTACATGACAAGTCTACTGGCAAGATTCGGATGCATGCGTCATCGGATAGTATATCAGATACAACGAAAGAGATGTTGCAAGAGAAATGGATGGAAACCATGTACCCAGTGACTGGGTGTAGAACATATGAGCAACTGTGTGATACCATGGCAGAGGAAATGTACAAGGGATGGTGGTGATATGCTTACACTCCTATATCCAACAATACTGTTTGAATCGTATTCTTTTGTTTCTCTGTAAAGTGTGTCATAAACTGTTGTCCAATCAGAGGGACAGGTATGTTGTCTTTCACAGCAGCATGTGCTGCTGTGTCCTTGGAAGATGCGAGCGTCTTCTTGCACGCACGCAAGTAGGATTCCATCTGTTGGAAGAGCAATTCGATTGAAGAGGACCAAGAGTTGCTGTGCGCAGATTCGCTGACTGTGTTGTGGAGATTGAGCTCTGCTCCTCGAGAAAGCACTGCTCCAAGTACATCACACATCCAAGGTTTTCGTTCCTTGTCAGCAGGTCCTTCTCCTGGAGCAAAGAAGGACACTGTGTCGCCAAAGATTGTACCCTGTGTGATAGCGACCAATGCATCTCCTAGTGCATGTGGTGAAGACATCTTTGAAATGACTTGCATCAAAGCCTTTGCTAATGCTGAAAGCGTGTCAACTGTTTCCGTATCTGTCTGCTTGATAGCACGTGTTCTGAATAGTGTTGCAAGCTGACGCAGTAAAGCCCACACAATTCTGAAATTAGGGTCAACTCCCTTCATCTCCTTTGGAGGATATACAACCTTTAAGGAGCGTATGGCGAGGACTCGACCCTTATTGCGTGCCATGAGCCTTAAAAACACTCCATCAGAATCACCTTCTGGAGTCTCTGAGATTCGCAAAGATGATGCGAGTCCGTCGGTAAGAAGCGCCCTTCTTTGTCGTAAAGCACCTTCATTCTCGATATCAACCCCTCCAGATGCTATGAATATTCTGTCTACATCCTGGACATCCAAGATCAACGCCATGCAATCCTCAATCATGATGCGGGCTGCCAAGGCAGGCTCTTGATCCAAACGCTTCACCTGTGGCTTTTCGGTATCAGTCTCCTCAGTAGAAGAATCAATAGAAAGCTCCATGAGGGGGCGAGGTCTTCTGATGTTTGAAAAAGCGACCCTGCCCAGTCCATCGAGCTTGACAAAAGAGACACTCTCTGATGCAACTTTCTCTGTTGGTGCCAGCTCACGTACGGATTCAGGAGCAAACGTCTCAATGTTCTTTTTATCGTAATATCTGTCCAAGAAAGCCTGGTAATAATAATCTTCAAGGTAGGGTGGTACCATGTGAAGCGCCTTTGATTGCATAAACAATATGCTGTCAATCTCTTCCCTAGACATGCACCACGAGGAAGACATCTTCTTTGAAGGTAGCTTTTTGACAGGGCTTGTCTTGTCTGCTAAATTCAACGCTTTTAATCTCTGTGCCAAATTATTCGAGAGATCGCTGACAGGAGGGCCGTTATTCTGTGGAGCAGGCACCTGTGGCCCTGGAGTTGCTGGATGAACCTGCCATGGTCCCTGAGGAGGAGGAGGAGGAGGAGGTCCTTGTGGAGATGGCATTGGTGCTCTCACCATTGGACGGGGTGGCCCTTGTGGAGGAGGCATTGGCGCTCTCATCATTGGAGGATATGGCGCATGCTGAGGTGGAGGGGATACTTGCTGCTGCTGCATAATCATCTCTGGTGTAAAAACACCCCTCTGCTGAGCTCCAGGAGGGGAGACCATTTGAGGTGGATTCTGTTGTGATCCTGCACGAAGTTGTGCCTCCAAGTCATGTGCGGTAAGAACTACACCACTAGAATGTGGCTGTACAGGCTGATGCAGAGGTGGAGGCTTTGGGAAAGGCATGTCTAATACACCTCTTGACATTCCAAAATCCATGGGCTGCTCTTGAGCTGGCACACTTGCTGTCAGAAGTCCACCCAAAGCAATGCTTCCGGATGAAAATGCATCTGATGATTTCTGTACATCTATATGCGCAAGAAGATTGTTTTCCTGCTTTTCTTGTGGCATTAAATCAGCAAGAGGATCATCATCTGTGTCGTCAAGCACACCATCCCCTTTCCCCAACAAGTTGGCAAACATGCTTGCATACGACAAATCATCTGCCTGCTCTTCTACCTCCTCTTCCAGTCCACCCATCAAGCCCTCTTCTTCTGGTGGAGCATCCAGTCCTTCTTCAAGCGCCCCTCCCAGATCTCCATCCACTGCACTTAGGTCTCCAAAAAAACTAAACTGAAACGCTTCGGAAGCGGAAGCGTCTTCAGCATGCTTTCCGTCACGCTGCATGAAGAAAATGATTTTAAAATGAGCGTTCCATATACCACAATACCAAGGAATATCATGCATAGTTCGATACGGGAGCCCAAATCAGAAAATGGAACACGCACCTCTTCCACTGCGGCAGACACAAAGCCTGCGTCGTCTAAGTATGGGTCCATGCGACACGCTAGATCTATATATCTATTTTCTAGTTTATGAGGTTTATATCAGAAAAAGGTTGACTGCAAAGAGAGTGCATGTGGTTCCTTTCTTTTGAAACTTGGCTGAAACCAGCACGATAGATTTTTTCCTCTACAAACGAAATATTTTGATTTCTTCTCGTTCCACGACTAATCTGCTTGTATTTATTTATAAATAGAGTGATATAATGTATATATACGAGATAATATAACCATGTATAACGGTATGTCGTTCCTTCGAGTCCCATGCAGTCGTCTTGACATGTCAAAAATCTTTCAAAAGCTCATGCAATTCCCTTTGCGGCAGCCACACGATCAAATATTGTAATTACTATATAGGTATTGGACTTACATCCGTGCGAGGGACTGGCACGAGTGGATATGTGCAAACAAATAAGTTTAATGTTAGAAAGAGGTCTGGGCACAAGAAACATGGGAATGACGGTGATGGTTCCGGCCATACGAAGAAAAAGGTGGCGAATAAAGACATCATAGAGCATAACAAAAAGCGAGAAATTGAAGTCAAAGTCATGGAGTATCGGATTTCCCTGGAAGATGATGATGATGTAGAAGAGGGTGCTATCGAAGGACTCGTGGCCAAGTTTCGGCAGGAATTGATGGAAAAAGATACTATAGATTCTGAAAAGAAAATTAGAGATACTCATGAAATAGCAGCTAGGAAAGAGAAAAAAATGGAGGTGATGAAGCATGCCTTGGGATTTTCTGATAGGGATATTGTTGAAGGAGAGGCATTTGATAGAGATCTTCAGCAGAGGAAAAAGGAAGAGCGGATTGCGGAAAAGAAACGTCAAGAAGAAGAAAGGATACAAGAAAACAAAAGGATTGAAAAGAAACGTAGAAAGATGCATAGAGCTGGGTACTACGAAGAAGATGAACGGCCAGAGAGATACAATCATGGTGATTCAGAATCTTCATACTCTCAGAGTGAAACGTCTTCTTCGCAGTCAGATCATTCCGATGAGGATTGAATCTGTTTTAGATGAAAATGAATGTTACATACGTTGTTTGAAGTACTTTTTAAGAAATAAAGGGCACCTGAAAACCTTGGGTTGAGATTCCAAGTCACCTGCTGAGGAACGGAGCAAGTCATCTTCTCCAGTTCCCTGCAAAAGAACATGACCATGTTCTTCAACTGCAGCACGGATTCTATCCTTCGTTTCACGCAGAGCCGTTTCTTTGTCAACTTGAAGCTGCTTTTCATCACGTATTTTGTTGATACGAGACATGGATAACGGACCTATATCCTGGAATGCGGCAGAGAGCAGTGCATCCCTGTCAAACTGCAAGGCACAGGCAAAATGCAGTGCCTTTACCAGGTCGCCCGAGTTTTCTGTCGCCAGCAACTCTTCTTCGTGTATCTTTAGAATAGCAAGGGCGATTCTGTATAAAATTTTGGGACCTTCGCAGAATAAGACATCCCACACACGTGCAACCGTTTCCAGAGGGAGTGATGTAGCAAACAAACATAAAAACCATTCTGTTGATACCATTGAGAAATCACACTCTATCATCTTCATGTGCTCTGCAAGATTTGGAAGCTTTTTCGCAACAATTGATTCCAATGTCCTCATTTCTACGTGGCACCCTGACAGAGAGCTTGCATACATATCCTTGTACAGGATACCTGGCGACACATCATGTCCAATCAAACCACACATTGTCCAGAATGCCATCTCTTCATTGTACTCTAATACTAAAAGTAACATTCCAGCTATATAATTCATTCCTTGGCAGTATCCAACTTCCTGATGGATACCAGAGAAGGCATAGAGCACTCGTTGCAGAGATACTTGTCCCACGCTACCCTGGATCCATTGATTGTTGGGAAATGTTCTTGGTACGTCGAGGTCTATCTGCCTCATGCATTCCAGCGACAACTTACCTCGCTCTATATACAAACTATATGTCATACCTAGAGTATGCTCATAATATTTTTTCGTACCACACCCGCCAGAGAGAGCAAACCATACATGTTTCCTGAGGTGTGGTGGAACACCACCTCGACACAATCGTTTTGTCTTGTCATCTGCAACCAATGCATACACATCCACCTGATTCCACAGTCGGCTCTGATACCTTTCATGTCTCAAGCATGTATGTAGGACCCGCCCCACGTCATTCGACGTTACAGATGGACTCGTGGAAGAAGAAGACAATGATGAGGAAGGAAAACGTTCAAAACCATACCCATCAACGTCCCCATCGACATCCAGCTGATCAACACCGATGCACTCTTCCTGCCGCGACTTTGTATCATGTAAGAGACGCTTCATTGATCCAGAGTATGTCACGTGTGTCCAGTGCAGGACTTTGTCAACAAAATCTCTCGTCTTGGTTGTCCTTTTCTCAGGCAGCGACATGGAATGTCTTCTATCTATCCACAGTATTCCTCAAAGGTGCATCTTTCTATACTTTTACAAAATTATAATTGCAATTCAACTCTCCCACGCCGCTATATACACCATACGACATTTCAATTCAGCAACTGCTTGCATGGCCATGGCCTTCTTGTAAGAGGTAGTTATGGCATGCTTGTTTTATTAAAGGTGCTCCATCTTCAACACATAGATGAGCAGTACTGGAAGCTCGAGATATCCATCTTGATGGAAGCAAACCACGTGGAGTGATTCCTATACAGGAATGTATGTATGTGCACATACACGTGTATTTACGCATCCATACGTATGGATAATGTATACATTCACATGTGGATTGTGACAATCATGATGATGATGAGCACCACCAATGGATGGTTCCTGATCACCTAGTATCATGGACACCCACGTTGCCATCATATTGACAAAGACACCTGTGTATGGGCCAATTCCAAAATGCACCCACCCATCCCAGGGGTTCACTTTTCTTTTCTTGATTCAAAGAAACGATGGTTCCTTTCACAGTATATTACTATTACTGTGGTAGAAATAAATAGTAAAAAGAAATATAGGCAAAGTGAGTCACGTGGGGAGCAAGTGAGTGAGAATGTTCAGTCGTTTGTTTGGAGAGAAAAAGTCATCGATTCAAGGTGGACAACCTTCCTCCTCACAACCTAAACACTCTAAAGAAATTACACAGACACTGAATGCTTTAGAAAAATTACAAGTCGTACGTCGTTGTTGGTGTGGAAGTGGATGGACTGAACACGTCGTCGTGATCACGGAATTTCTTCTCTGATTATCCTTTACCATGAACCATAGTACTCATGTATTCTCACTCTCGTGCAGGCTTCTGATGGTATTCTCAAGAAGAAGGAATTCTATGAAAGGCGTGCCGAGAATGAAGTTACCAAGGCGAAAGAATGTCTGAAACGAAATGACAAGAAGGGTGCCACACTGGCACTTCGACGGAAAAAGATGGTGATGAGTAGAATGGAGGCTTTAGAGAATAGTTACTTGCATATACAAGAACAAATATTAGATTTGGAGAGTTTACAGACTACTACAGAGACATTTACTGCGTTGAAAGAGGCTGCCAAGGCTCAGAAAACTGCCCTTGCAAAGCATGATGCAGACTCGGTGCAGGATGTCATGGATGACCTGCAAGAGTCGCGTCAGAATATGCGAGATGTACAGGATGCATTTGAACTTGGGGGGTATCAAGGTATTGATATTGATGAGGGAGAGCTTGAGGATGAACTTGCAGCTCTAGAGGAAGAAGATTTGAACAAGGAATTGCTGTCAAAGCCAGATACGAGTGGATTAGATCATGAAAAATACTCTATAGATTTGAATGAAGAGCTTCCTGAAGTTCCGAAGCAGCGACCCCAAAAGATTACCGCTACCACATCAGACAAGGAAGCAGAAGATCTGCTAGCAGAATTGGCCTTGTGATGTTGAAAAACATCGCATGCTCATAGAGTATCTATATTAAATATAAAGAAGATAGAACCTTGGTATTGTATTGTTTTGTAACATAGAACGTTATAGTAGAAGGGCAAATCTACTTTTTCCAAGTCCCGCATGCCAATTCATTGGCAACCTTTAGACGACACATGGGACGCAACGAGAGACGTCCAGAGGAAAGTGCTCCTCCTGAGATCTTTTATAATGATACAGAGGCAAGAAAATATACAGATAATAGTCGAATCATTAAAATCCAGACGGCATTGACTGAACGAGCTCTGGAACTGTTGGCTCTCCCAGACGACGGCACTCCAAAACTCTTGTTGGACCTTGGCTGTGGTTCTGGTCTCAGCGGAGAGACTCTCACTGAACATGGGCATATCTGGGTGGTATGTTATATTCTATAAACCATCCTCTGGTTCATTTCTGACTGTATTCGTGTGTGAATCCAGGGTACTGACATTAGTCCAAGCATGCTCGAGGTGGCAGATGAAAGAGAGGTGGAAGGAGACTTGTGTTTACACGATCTAGGCCATGGTATACCGTTCCGAATGGGTACCTTTGATGGTGCTATATCAATATCAGCTGTACAGTGGCTATGTAATGCCGACACAAGTGCACATGACCCAAGGAAACGGTTGAGGCGGTTTTTTGAGACATTATATGCCTGTCTCTCCAAAGGTTCCAGGGCAGTCTTACAAATATACCCCAAGAATACAGAACAGGCTTCGATGATTTCAAGTGCTGCAATGCGTGTAGGATTCTCTGGTGGTCTTGTCGTAGATTATCCTCACAGTACCAAGGCAAAAAAGTACTTTTTAGTTCTCATGGTGGGTGGTACTGCAGCCGTGCCCATGGGCAAGACTGATGGGGATGATATGATGGATGACGGCGACGACGACGAACGGGAAAGGCAGCAGCATGTCAAAGTCAATGACCGTAAGACACGCAATAGGAATAAAAAAGGATCAAGGACAAAGGGAAAAGCGTGGATTTTAAATAAAAAGCAACAGCAACGGCATCGTGGACAAGCTGATGTCAGGCCGGATAGCAAGTACACCGGACGAAAACGAAAAGATCGATTCTAACTGTTTACATGTTTATTATGCATCCAAAGAACAGCTCTTCCAATGAGCATCATCGATAGTTGAATACAAGTGGCCATCTTCCACCAGGCGATAAATTGCAGCCATGACTGTTGACTGATCCAAACGATTATTCGAATGAGCAATCACCTCTGCGACACCCATTCCAGCTTCATTACCAGATGTATCCATAGAGTTGAAAATATTGAGAACCTCCGTGTCCACTGGGGCCATGCCTCCCACCTGTTGATGAACAACCTGCTGTTGCATTCCGGCACCACCAGTCTGTCCAGTTGCAGCACCAGAACCCCCCTGTGGCGTCGTTCCTTTCGTAAGATGCAAGTGCTGGAAGATAACTTGACTCAGGTGATATGTGATTTCATTAAAGTCTGTAATAGGCCTGATGGAAAAGGCATTGATGGATGTCTCATTGTTATACTGTGTCACATGTCCAAACACCCTGACATACATCCCATCCTTGAGCTGACCACGCTGATCCCTCTCCATATCTTCATTACCATCATTGTTTATGTACATTTTCACCAACACACTACCCGTCCCGTCATCCAGAACCATTGTGAAAATTACCTGATCTTCCTTGACGTTGGACATTTTCCCAACCAAGGCAATATTCGAAACCTCCTTCCCGTCAACCACCAATCCATCAGAATTCTGTCCAATAGATTCAGACAGCTGTTTAATCGTCAGTCGACGCACAGATTGACTCTGTGTATCGTATGATTTCTTCGTCCCAGTCTCCTTGCCTTGTTGAGCATCAGGACTCGGCATAAAGCCTCCTCCATTAAACTGCTGTGCGTCTTCAAAAGCCCCACCAAACATAATACTACGAGTAATATTCACGTCGTGTTGTTCAAGAAGAATGAAGAACGAGGTGTAAAGGAGAGATCTCTGCAACAACCGAACGTCCTTCCGTTTAAATGAATAGCAAACCTCTTCTTGGTGGTAGAGTAGTGTACGACTACTACTCTGGTAATGATTTGTTTGATTATATGTAATGTTTTGGTCGAGTATCTGGAGATGAGGACGTGTATTGTTGTTGGCCATTTCAAAATTCTCATTCAAACTCCAGTCTTGGTTTCATCTATGTATAGTTGAAACCATCATGTTTCTCTCAGAATTCGTTTACAGGATCATTCATTTGATTGTTGACTACGAATACTACAAATCAATCAATCGGATGGACTCGTCGATGAAGCATGCTGAGAAAGTTGGGCAGCAGCAGTAGGCAAGAAGGCAGGCCCCTTGGCCTGCCTTGGAGTTCTCAGTTCCCCAGCCCTATCTATATACTCTATGAAAGCCATCTGAGCAGCATCATCCCGTCTCTTCTGCGTACGAACAACCCTTGTATATCCACCATCGCGTTCTTTGTATCTATCAGCCAACTCTCCAAACACCTTTTTCACCTGGTCGTCTCGTCTCAACACACCAGCAGCATGTCTCCTGGCGGCAATTGTTCCCTCTTTCCCCCATGTTATCACTTTATCAGCAATTCTCCTGAGTTCTTTTGCTTTATGTATTGTTGTTTCTATTCTCTCGTGTTCAACGAGTTGGCTCACTTGTGTCCTAAGAAGACTCCAACGATGGGCACTCGAACGCCCCAGTCTTCTACCTGCAACACGATGTTTCATCGTATACTAGTAGATCTATAGAGAGAGTATGACGTTAGTATGTTTTATATTATTTTGAAACATGAATCTCTGTTCAAGAAGAGAGTATTCCCTTTGCAAGGGAACTGCATGCCATCGTGTATCATGGTCAAGTGGAAAACCACCATCATGATGGTGATACTCATATTGATGCGTATATGCATATATATGGCTGGTGTTTGGAGATTGAGGAGAGTACTTGAATCACGGAGTATCCGTACGTACGTACCATTGATAGAACAGGCTTGCATATATAGGCCCAATCATTGTGACACTGACTCAATTCAGTGAATGCCTTGATATGTACAGGTATATCATTAACAGAGTCACTCACAATTTACTAGATAATAAGAATATCTTACATTCACCCTGTCACAACAACCGGACAAAATTCCCCGATGAGATGCTCAACTTGAGTCTTGCCACTTAAGTGGCATAAGCTTATATGGCCAAGTTTGGGCCACGTTGGCAAGATCTTAGTCTAGACTAGAAAATGCATCTGTCGATATCTCGTAGATGCAGCTGCTACGAAAATAAAATATAAACCCTGGGTACATACGATCAATGCATTCATAATAGCATAGACATGCTACCTTTACAGCACTCTTCTATCAAGACGTGCAAATACCATGACGTCAAGGGTACCGCCCGCCACTGTGAGCCTGCCCATGGGATTCTGGCTGTTTTTGCTCGTCTTGTCGAGTAATATCAACGGATTCTATTGTAAAAAGAACAAAAGATCCGATCTTGGTGCTACAGATGGGTCGTGGAAACTCGTCAAGATCGAACCAAAGGAAATCGGGACACTCTCAGACCTCACAAATGGAATTTACTCTATTAAAGTCTCTGGTGGGCGATCTCAGTCATGTGGACTTGGTTCTGGAGGTATGTTTGTTTCTATTCATGTCTTGATCGATTGTTGATTGAATATATGGCGAGCAAGTCTCAGCGCGTGTACATGGTTGCAGAGCTCATTGGTTTTAACAACAGGACATGCTCTGTGTCCTTATCTCCAAGCACTACGGCTGGTCCAGTGATAAGAGAAGCGAGTAAATCTCAGATGTGGCGAGAGTGGATGGTTCGGGTTGAAGGAGGCAAGGATGCCGTTGAAAAGAAGGTGACATTGCAGGCTTTTGTGGACCCTGATGTCGGTAAGAAGGCCAAGTGCCTTGGGTACATGAGTACTTTTTATGGCAATCCCTCCTACCCCAACGCATGCTCCACTCCACCGTATGGCACCGGTGTGTTTCTGAATGGTACCAAGGATTTGTCCAGTACAATAAAGGGTGGTCCCCAGGTATGGTCCGTTCGTGCTGTTTCTGGCAGTGAGAGCCAGAGAGACTTTGAGCTGCATGCATCCAGCAAGCCAGAGGAGTCGTGTGCTCGCGTCCTCTCCTTGGATGGATGCCAGGGGCGTCCAACACTATCCATGATGGGATCATCGTCAACCAGTGAGGGATCACCACTCTTCTCATCCTGGAAATTTATCAAGCAATACGATTTGGTATCCACAGCACCACCCCCAACACCTCCTTCTCCAACACCATCTGTTGTAGGCCCTCCATTCATCCCAGGTCCAGTCATCTCTGGACCTAGTACAACATCATATGGGTATGTGACAGTCACTATCAAAGAGATTGGGGGTGGCAATGGCTGCTCTGTTGGATCCATCGTGTTGACATCAACTGGGGGTGCCATTGGATCTGTCCCAGCAACTGTAGAGGTATCGTCTGGTGTCGGTCAGAGTGTGCAGATTGCAGTGAAAACCGATGGGTATAATTCTATATATGCAGTTGGTGTGTGTACTTCTGGAGTCAAGACAGAGATCTCAAACGGCTTGTCTGTATTTTCCAGTCCTGATGCTGGACCAAGATATGATTATCCCTTGACATTTACACTTGTCGTTGAAGATGGTTATACTACTTCAAATCAAATCACTGATGCTGACAAGAGGCAGATATGTATCAATTTGCTCGATGAGGTGCCTGGAGGAGTATGTGAGGTGGTCAACAGCTTTTTGGTCAAGTATGAGCCCGACGATCGTCGTCGTTCCCTTCTTTCTAATATTGAGACTGCCACAGGCATCACTATCACAGCTAAGTACACCAGCAATTCCTCTGCTACAGAGCTTTTTGAACAGCTTGTCGATGACGAAGGTACTATCCGTGCGTCACTTGTGTCAGGTCTCTCAGTGCCTTTCCAGTCTTCGTTCCCAGATGGCTACGATTTTAACCTTGCCCCTCAAATACCTGTTGTCACCACTATCAATGTGACTGATAGCACTTGGACTGGCTCTTGGGCAGACACTTGGTATAAAGATGTAGTATATCTTGTCTCCTGTAGTACGGGACGTTTCTTCACTGAAATTGTGAATGGACCTAGTACAATTGCTACATTTGATACATGGACAGGTATGGCTCCTGATACAACATACTATTGCTCAGTAGGAACCAGGTACCCTGCCCAGTATGGAGATGGAATTTTCCTGTCATCAAACTATGTGGAGATCAAGACTCTTGATATTATTGGTAGGTGATGCTACAAGAATGCCAATTGGTGAGTGGCAAAGTACTGCAACATGATTGAATACCTTGAACTATGCATATTCATGTGTGTAATATACACTGCACCCTTGCAAGGTAGATCTACCTGATGTGAACATGACTGAAGGAGACTTCTTTCATACATACTCATGCACCAAAATGAATTATTTTTGTTGTATTATATCATCATCATTTTGTTATAGGAGAACGATTCATCATAATGACCTTCTGTCGTGTCACATGTCGTCATGTGAGAATTCACAGACATGTGAGGTATCATGACGGTCGTCAGCAAGCTCAGAGAGTTAGGGTACATAGTTCCCTTTCTAAACATGGGAATGACGATTCGTATGATTTTACATACCAGGGGAGTGATGGGAGAAAAAAGGCGACGTTTGAAAATGCATTCAAGTCTGGTGTCCATGGGACACTCAGAGACTATGTTGATCATGCTCCCTGGGAATTTGGATACCAAATGGCGGAGAAGAATCTTGTGTGGCATGATGATCTAAAGGATCGGCTGTATGCTCGGGTTGCCTCGGAAGAACTGAATATTACAGAAGAAGAGCTCGTGGGGTACCTGGATCAGCTGCGATCTCTGATGCCTGATGCATCAGAGAAACTTGCCAATATGCCGATTAAGACTCTTAGTCGCCTGATTAAAAATATTGATACGATACCAGAAAAGCTCATGAGGTTGAAGATGATCTTTCCCAAGGCAAATGCGTCGTTATTGGCCATTAGAAACCCTGAACTGGTGCTGGGTTTCGACTCTGACCACTTGCAGACAATAGCTGATGTACTGAATGACATGTTTCCAAAGCTTGAAGTTGATAAACTGGTTGAAGAAAACCCAAGTATGCTTGATATAGAAGAACTGCATGTAGCCATGGCTGAGGCTCAACGGATCATGCCAAATCTAGATGTTCAGAAAGCCATGGGGTCAGATCCACAGTTGATTTTGAGTTTTCAGAGAGGTTCACAATTGATACCATACGATCCAGTCTCTCCAGAAGAACGACAGCGTGATGAAGATGAATATAATCAGTATTATACCTGATCTTGAGGAGACATTTTCTTTCGGCACTGTGTGGCACAAGTGAGCAGGCGAGAGAAAAACCCATCCACCTCACTTTTGCTTGTTCCCAAGGCTGCTGCAACTGTCATATATGTATGTGGATATGCATCATGACTCTGTCCAAAATGCTGAAACTCGACACCTCCAATGCATACTCGCTTTTTCTCTGTATTAGTCAGGACCCTGGCTCCAGATGCACAGCGTTGAAAGAGCATGGATCCTAGGAAGGATGCATTCTCTCCAAACGAGTCAAGAGTCATTCCAAATGAAATATCATTTGAAGGTACAAGTATTGGACTTTCTGAGAGAGTATCACATACTTCAAATAATCTTTTGACGAGGTATTCTTGTGTTGCCTCCCTCTTGTCAAGCTCCTCAACCCATCCAGACTTTCCCCAATGCAAGAGTGTCATCAATACATCGAGTGTCGGAGATATGGAGGCTCTCCCTGGATATAAAGAATTCACTGTGTTAATTAAACCGGTTTGATCTTTGTGAGAAATCATACACGAGCCACCCACTGGAACCATGAAATTTTTATCAGTACTCTGGACAACGCCGTCTACTCTCCCTTTCCTCCATGCTGATGTAATCAATCGACATATATTCCTGGATTGGACCCCATACGCGTTGTTAATGATATGAGGTATGTTTGAAGATTTACAAAAACGTGCAATGTCCACCACGCTATCAGGACATCGAGGTGCAAAACAACTCGTTGTTGTCAGAATGCATGCAACATTGTCAAATCCAACTCTCCTAGCCTCTTGTTCCATCATATCCACGTCAGACACGAGCGCATTCCCCTCTAGCTTTAGTGATATCACAATTGGTATAAATCCTGCAGCTACGATTGACTTGATGCACGTCTTTTGATCAATACGGGACCAAATGACATATTTTGCTGTAGGTCTGAAACTACGAAGTCCCATCATTGCCAATACCAGGGACATTCCAGTCGCCACGGGGATGATCAGAACCTTTCCGACATCTTCGAACCCAGCAATACAACAAGCATCTTTAACGAGATAGTTTGCAACCTTTGCAATGATGGATGATCCTGCTGCTTTTGGCTGTTCTGCAGATAATTCACCTGATCTCCCTATGCCATGTGACATTCCATAATGCCGTTCTCGAACAGCTTGATATGCAACTCTCCCTTCACGTTCACCAAGACCGACATTATCTATAAAGTTGTTGCTATCCATCAGGGATACCTCGTGCAGAAATAACCGAATCATGTCATCATCCCAACCATGCTCAGGAAGTTTCCTGTTTGACAATAAAGCTTTCACAACTTTACGTCGTCGTTGCAGGGCCTGTGATCCTTGAGTTACATACGTTGGAGACACAATGGATGTTGCAATCTCACAGTTTGAATCGTCCATTGAGAATCTACGAAACCACAAGGCGTTCCAAACGTGTTCTCAGGACACCACGATAGGTGAATCTACACCCAGAGCATCACGCGTCTCTTACGGTTGGCAGTTAGTTGAACTATTATGGTTATTAATCAGTCTTTAAAAACATTAGAGTATTCACAATGAGATGACATCATGCAGACTTGGTGGATTTTCAAACCCACTTTTTGACTTTTTTTTCTCTCAACTGACCTGCATTTGCGGTGTATGTGTGATGATGGGGCTATTTGCATGAATATATCATTAATCATTAAATTATATTGTCATCATGACATCTGATGATGGAAATAAGGGGGATGCGGTCTCGGCGGAGTTTGAGCATTCGAAAAGTGAAGCGACCCGTCTCATCTCAGAATACATCGAATATGCCGGGGCTTCTGGGGGGGTTAAGAATATTGAACAAAAATTTCATTTCACGTGTAGCACATTGCGATCCCTAATGCGTATGATGGAAATGGCAGTTGACGAGGCTGACAGGTAAGTTTCAACAATCTCCTATGGAATCGCACTGTATTGTTAGTATTCAAACGTATATGTGCAGGGAAGAAGAATCTGAACGGTATAGTAGAGCACTGTCGAAGCAGCGATACGAGTATGAAGAAATCCTGAAGGGTTTCAAGGCAGCTGCTGTTCATAGGAAAGAGAAGGAACGTCAGAAACGATCTCATGCAAGAGAGGAATTATTAGGATCTACTCAAGCATCAGTCGTCAGAAAACAATGGAGGGATGAGTCGGATCTAGTGTCTGCATCCCAAAAGATTACAGAAAGTATGAAGAGGACAAAGAACATATTGGCACAGGAACTAGAACAGAGTGGAGCTCAGCTAGCTGCTCTTGGAATGTCGCAAGAAACTCTTGCAAAGTCAAACACTCAGTATCAAGGTCAACACAGCAAGTTGAAAAGAGCAAAGGGGCTTCTTTCGACCATTGATTGGCAGAACAAATCAGAACGTTACCTGCTGTGGGCAGGTCTTTCCTTATTTTGTGCAGTGGCTTTGTACATTATACAGAAACGAGCCCTCTACTTTGTTCCTCCAAGCCTTAGACCAATGGCATTCGTGCGATATGCATTGAGAATGCTATTTGGTACGAAAGAGCCAACATCCTCTTCTCTAGACCATGCACAACCTGACTCCCAGCTGGAAGATCCTCTTATTCGTGAAGAACTGTAAATGTCCTTAACAATCAAAAATATATAAAATACATGTGTTAAACGTTACTCAATGAGTGGTACGCGAGGCTTGGGGAAGTTTCTCTCCAGCCTTTCTAAGGCCACGCAATCTTCTGGTCTTGGAGGAGCTGTACTCGACCAGGGTAGCAATGTTGCCTCTGTTATCCAACAAGGTTTTACAGTTGGTGTTTTTGGAGCGTCTAGAAGTACTGTTCAGTTCTCGTCGTATGGTTGGACACGTCTGTTCACTGGTGCGACACGGAACCACTCGTTCCGGGGGACTGTCTTGGGGATGCCATTGCAATCTTTCCGAGGTAGACGATTTTATAGCTCTGATCCTCCTCCCAAACGTGGCTGGGAGAACTTTTATCCAAAAGGAAAGGGTCGTAGACCTGCACAGGCCAAGAAACCTGTGGAAGAAATGACGAAAAAAGCTGAGCAGGCAGGGGAGAAGCCGACAATGGAAGCTTCCACAAAGAATAACTTGCAACAGCTCATTCCTCTCCTTGGCATGGGTCTGTTGGCAGCGTCTTTCCTTGGGTCTGGAAGAGAGTTGACCCAGGAGGTGTCCTTCCAGTGGTTTAAAACACACCTGCTGTCGCAAGGCGTCGTGGAACGTGTTGAAGTAGCGAACAAACAGACTGTAAAAGTTTATATTAGGCCATCGGCAATCAGGACAATGATTCAGGCACAGCATGAGCAGCACGTGAATGATGGAGATATGAGTCAGGATGTCATGTACCAAGAAGATGCTCCGGAGGCTCAGGTAGTCGATTCAATGCCTGCAGGAGGTACGCGAAGAAAAGAGGAAGGTATATATAGATATTATTTTAATATTGGAAGCGTGGATGCGTTTGAAAGGTCCATGGAGGAAGCTCAGAGGGGACTGGGTATTGACCCAACTGACTGGGTTCCCATTAAATATACATCTGAGATGAGCTGGTCTCAAGAAATATGGCGACTGGCGCCAACATTACTATTAATTGCTGGATATGTGTGGTTCACTCGGAGGCAATTTGGTGGACTGATGGGAGGTGGAGGAGGAGGGGGCCCTGGTGGCAGAGGGTTGTTCAATGTAGGCAAGGCACAAGTCACTGTATTTGACAAAGCCGCCAAGGATAAAATTAGCTTCAAAGATGTTGCTGGGTGTGACGAGGCTAAAATAGAGATCATGGAATTTGTCAATTTCCTGAAGCATCCAGGCAAGTACAGAGAGCTTGGTGCAAAAATTCCTCGAGGTGCTCTCTTGGTTGGTCCGCCTGGAACAGGAAAGACCTTGCTGGCAAAGGCCACAGCCGGGGAGGCAGGTGTTCCATTTTTGTCTATTTCAGGATCTGACTTTATGGAGATGTTTGTCGGTGTGGGGCCTGCACGTGTCAGGGACTTGTTTGCTCAGGCCAGGGCACAAGCACCATCAATTATTTTCATTGATGAGATTGATGCGATTGGACGAGCAAGAGGTAAAAGTGGATTCGCAGGTGGTAACGACGAAAGAGAAAATACATTGAATCAGCTACTTGTTGAGATGGATGGATTTCCGACCACAGCAAATGTTGTTGTCCTGGGAGGCACCAACAGAGCTGATATTTTGGACAAGGCACTCTTGAGGCCGGGACGTTTCGATCGTCAAGTTTCCATTGACAGACCGGACATCAATGGAAGAGAAGAGATTTTCCGTGTTCATTTGAAGAAGATTAGACTCGACAAGCCAATTGATCATTACAGTGAGAGGCTTGCTGCACTTACCCCCGGCTTTGCTGGTGCAGATATTGCAAATGTATGTAACGAGGCAGCTTTGATCGCTGCACGGGCAAATAAAGATGCAATTACCATGCAAGACTTTGAAAATGCTGTCGACAGAGTGATTGGAGGTCTGGAGAAGAAGAACAAGGTTATAAGCAATACAGAGAGAACGACTGTAGCTTATCATGAGGCAGGACATGCCGTCATCGGATGGTTTTTGGAGCATGCAGAGCCATTGCTTAAGGTTTCCATCGTACCAAGAGGAACTGCAGCACTTGGATTCGCTCAGTACCTACCAAATGAAAACCTTCTTATGACAACTGACCAGATGAATGATATGATGGCCATGGCCTTGGGTGGGCGTGTAGCAGAAGAAGTGATGCTTGGTAAAATTTCAACGGGAGCTCAAAATGACCTTGAAAGAGTCACACGAATGGCATATAGTCAAGTGGCTCTCTATGGTATGAACAAAAAGATTGGTCTGCTATCATATCCTCCAGAAGATGGCAGGATTGACAAGCCTTACAGTGAGGATACAGCCAGGGTAATTGACACCGAGGTGAGAAATCTTGTCGATATATCATACAAGAGGACTAAAGAGCTCATGTTGGAAAAGAAGGGCCTCGTGGAAAAAATGGCACAAGCACTGTTGGAGAAGGAAGTCTTGAATCTTGAACAACTCGAAGAGGTGCTTGGAAAGAGACCTTTCAAGGTGGAAGGCCTCAGAAATATCGACAAGTACGCTGGAAATACATCTTCAGACAATATATCAGCATCAGATGAGGATGACAACGCACAGGGAGGTCATGGACCAGATCACATCACAGATGAGCCTGCAGTGGAAACTGTAGGAGCTGCCTCAGATGTATCCTCTGCTTCAAAAGATGACGAGGATGAAGATGAAGATTCGCCTGGGGCAATGAAGCCCACATCAGTAAAGAAAGCGCCTCAAAAAGGCAGCGGAACGTTGAAACCAGGTACCGCCTGATGTAAAGTAATAACTGTATCCAGTGTAATTGAATATTACATCACAATAATCTAAACAATGGTGTTGGAAGCAGCAGCAATACGTGGCCACAAATCAGCACATTCTTTTGCTACAGGTCCAGCAATTGCGGATCCTTTCATCTCTCCCTTCACATTAACAATAACTCCAGCATTATCCTCAAAGTAGATGTAGGTTCCGTCCTTCCTGCGCCATGGTTTGCGCTGGCGGACAACAATTGCTGAATGTACCTTCTTTCTCAAGTCTGGTTTACCCTTCTTCACGGTAGCCATGACCATATCTCCTGGTGCAGCAGCTGGAAGACGATTGAGTCTTGATCCCCATGCAACCACGGAAATAATGTACAAGTTTTTACCACCACTGTTATCTGCGCAGTTGATCGTGGCAGCTACTGGGAGACCCAGTGTAATGCGGAATTTGTTTCCCTTTACACCACCCTTTCTTACGACCGTGGCCATTTTGTATGTCTATGTATATATCTGCAAACACAGCAACAACCATCAGCAACACTGTAACAACACAGCACAGTCTCCCCGGAGTGTGATCCACACATCCCTGCCACTCCCATGTACGAACAATGAAAACAGAGATAAAGTCGGCACAGAAGCAGGACCCAACACGCCTGTATGCCTTGGCGCCGTCACGTTCGTCACCCAAGGCAGTCAAGCGAGACGACTTGCACGAATGAGAATCATTGTCCTCCACCAAAGGAACATCCATATCAGCAGAAATAATACTATATGATGAAATCAGTATGAATATCCTACCCACATGCATCAGGAGAACAGAAAAGTCCGTGACAATTATTGGAGGCGGACATTCCGCATCTCTCCCAACATGTATGATAGGATAGAGACTGCTTCGTTTCAGTACGTATTATTTTTCCAATAATATGCATATATAACCCCCAGTGACCAAATCGTCTCAACTCGCTCCACTCGTCTTGCCGCCGCTCGACCATGTCGACGACCTTGTCCTTGCGCCAAGCTACGCCGTTCGTATCATAAATGAAGTCTAACGTACCTTTTGTTATTATTTACTAAATAAATAATACCCCCCAAAGCCTAGATATTCCATAATTTGATCAAATTCCTGCGGTCGGTCTTTTGGCACGAAAAATGATATTTGATATTTTATTTTTTTCGTCCTGCAAGCATATTTTTGCGTGTAAGTCTCAAGACAAATCATCGACACCCTGAACAATTCTTTTGAGACAATTACAATGTATCACGACACATAGAGAATCAATCATACCTGAGGAAGGAGGAGACCCAAGAGCATGTCAAGGAGGATTCTAAACAAGAGGCTCCTTGTCGCGTGCCTAGACTCTGCATCACTGCTTAAAAATAGTAGTCCAATATCACATAGTAGCAGTATAGCATCTGGAAATATCCATGGGAAAGCATCTGTGGTTGGAAGACCAGACGTGACGTTTGCAAGACAGTTTAGTATCATCCCTTCTTCTTGGGGCTTTGGCAATGAAACCAAATCATCGAATCAGCACGATGAAGACAAGGAATTGCCAACGGACATTAGTGATATGGATCAGTTGACAGAGTCTGCTGCAATGACTGGTGTGGATGACTTGGTTGACCTGGCACAGGTTGCAGAGAAGGCAGCTCTGGAATCTGCCATGGAAGGAGCATGGCTGCCAACTCGGACTCTGCAATGGATTTTGGAAAGTGTTCATCATGGATCCGGTCTTTCATGGTGGCAATCTATCATGTTGACCACGGTTGGTATACGTGCAGCTACATTTCCCATCATGCTGATGCAGATTAAAAACACGTACAGATTGTCTCAGGCTCGACCTGAAATCGAGCATTTAGTTGCCCATATGAAGGAAGAGCAGGCCAGAGGCAATCCTAATGCAACTGCAGATTACCAACAGCAGGTTATGAGGGTCTGGAAAAAGTACAATGCCAACCCACTCAAGAGCATGGCAAGTATTTTTGTCCAAGCACCTTTGTTGATTGGGTTCTTCTCTGCACTACGAGGACTTGCTGCTGCAAAAGTACCATCCATGGTAGAAGGAGGAACATTGTGGTTTCAGGATTTGACAGTTGCTGACCCTACCTATGCTCTGCCAATTATATCTGCAGCATCCTTCCTCCTCATGGTTGAGTTGAATGCTGCAGATGGCATGGAAGGGCAAACAGATAAAATGCGTTCTAGATTCAAAAATATCATGAGAGGTGTTGCCGTGTTGATCGTCCCATTCACAGTCGATCTCCCCGCTGGTGTCTTCATGTACTGGACTGCAAGCAACATGGTATCTCTGGTTCAATCATCTGTTCTCAAGATACCATCAGTCAAGAGAAAGTTTGGCATTCCGGTGTTACAAAAAGTGGCCACGACAACAACGTCTACTCCAGAGAGCATACCACCAAGCACTCAAGGGACAGTATTGTATTCTCAAAAGCCAACCAAAAACAAGCCAAAGAAATCCAAAACGTCATCAAAAAAGCGATGATTGGTACATATCCTCGTGTCATGTGGAAATATAGTGTAAATAAAACTAAAATACTACTTGTATGTAGGTATATATGCAACCCTCGTGGTGTTTGTACGAAGATCCCCTCTCCTGATCACAACAAACAACCATGGGCGTGGGTCTCAGAAGAGTTGCCGAAAAGTATGGTACCGTGCATTGTCAGAATACGTAGCGTGTTGTGTGTCTTACCAAATCGTGGTCTGCAGGATGAGGCAAGTCACCGGTTTCGGTGAGAGGAATTTTCAGAGAACGTCAAATCAGCGAAACGAAACCATGATGAAGGAGGCGAGTGAGTTTGCGTCCCATTTGAAAAAGTGCGATAAGGCCATATCTGACATGAAGGCAGCCTGTGAGTCGATGATCTCGACGACAAAGATTGCCATGAGTGCTCCTTTGCCAAGGCTATTTGAAGATACAGCTGCTGTTGCTGGTGGATCGAGCAAGTCTATGGAGACTATCGGAGGTCCAGGATTTCATAGTGAAGAGTTTGGGCGACTCTCTCAAACTGCATCTGCTTCTATTGAGTCTCAGGTATTAGTTCCTATCAAGCGTTGGTTGGATGTATTTGGTGCCTTGTCTGCTCGGATGAAGGAAGTAGAAGCTTTGAGATTGGAAGTAGACTCAAGGAGGCATACTGTCATTGATCTTGCAGCCAGTGTGGATAAGCAGAGGGCAAAATTAGGAAAGGTTGGAGGACATGATGCCAAGTTGGAAACATCACTTGACGAGACGATTAAAAAATTGCAGCACAAGGAAGGAAAACTTACCCGTACGTTGTCGTGTTTTGTATTAGTGTGTGTATAATGTTCAAGTAATAACATTATGTATTGAAACGTCGTGGTTGTGCAGTTGCGGTGCAATCGTATCAGGAAAAGGAGCAGTCACTGTATGTTGATTTGTCCACACTCATCAAGGATGCGGCATGGCTGAAACATTACGTTGGATCGGCTTTGAAAGTACAAGGCGATGCCCTTTTGGGTGCATCTAATGCGTTGGGTGAAAAGTCACCACGTGGAGATGCGTCAATCGGTGGTATATCTGGCGTGTCACTTGGAAGTAGGGAACCATCAGAGACTGGAGCAACACACAGAGAAGATTCTCTGAATACTGCTGGTAGATCATCCTCTATGCATGATGCAACAAACCCTTCTTCATCTAAAGAAGTATCAGAAGGCACCACCAATCCATTCTTATCCTCTGGAGTCATTCCTCAGTAGGATGGATGTCAGAAGAGATGAATCATGCATGCTTGCCTTGGTATCGACGTCAACGTTGACGTTTGTTAACAAACAGCCGCGGGCGCGTCCCATGCAATCGGATATCCGATTTAGAATCGATTCTATTCTAGGTCTTCGTAGATTGCTGACACATTAAATTATCATATCTAATATATCGTATAGACTTGCCTCTAAGATCTCTGTTGATACCTTCGCTTTTACTACATAGGGTTTCGTGATGTTTCGAGTAATTGGAGAAAAGTGCGTTGATTCCGTGACTGAATTATCATTTGATTCATTTCTTATAATTCTATAACTCTTGAACTACAGGGTCCGCCAGACCACCGGGTTCACTGGCAAGATCGATCCGACACCTAATGATGACTACACCAAGATGCTCAAGAGTTGCGGTGATTTCTCTCAAGAACTGAAGAAAACATACACAAAATTATCTGCTATGAAGGCTGCTACTGGGGAATTTGCCGTGTCGGCGAAGAAGCTTCTTCAGACCCCTCTGCCAATGAAGTTTGAGGCTACTGCCACACAGGCTGGTGGTGCAGTTCAGTCTCTGGCGACTGTCGGTGGAGGAACGTTTGATAGTGAGAGTATGGGTGGACATAATATAACTGTTGGTCAGAAACTTGAGTCTGATGTTCTCACGCCGATGAAGAAATGGTTGGATACCTATGAGAGTGTCAAGGCCTCTCTCAAGCCAGTTGAGGATCTTCGTCTCGAACTCGACTCTCGCCGTCATACAGTTGCAGATTTGGCTTCTCAAGTTGATAAACACAGAGCCAAGTTGAATAAAGGTCCGGATGCAAAGGTGGAGGCCAAGATGGAAGAGACAATCAAGACACTCCAGCATAAGGAGGCCAAGTTGACCCTGACTTTGGAGAAGTTCCAAGATGCTTCTTCCCTTTTGAAATCAAATTTGGAAAAGCTCATCGCAACTGCAGCTAACACAAAGTACTATCTGATGGTTGCTTTCAGAGAGCAAGCAGCAGCATACACGGCTGCATGTGAAGCCATTGGCGATGTGCCACCACCCTCTGACGCAATCAGCTTGTCCAAATTGGAGATTGCAGATCCAGGAGCCACAGCTGATGACGCAACGTCTGGTGCAATGGAATCTCCTGTTCCAGGATCCCCTGCTGCCCCTTAAACTTGTTTACCTTTTGAGGGGTTGTGTTTGCATAAGGCATTTTGGATTTACTCCCTTACATTGCATTTACTTTTACAAACGTGTAACGTGTTGACAGATTTTATTTAATAGTATTCACTGGTTTTGCATGTTATCCATGAAATTTTTAATTGCGTTCAAGAATGCCTCGGGATCCACATCTCCTGGTGCATTTGATCCTACTGCTTTGATCCTTTCTTGTAAGATTGGCGATTCAAAGAGAGAAGCTTCTTGTCCAGATGTTCCTATGCAAGTGAATGTAGCCTCATCGGAAAAGTCAAAGTGATGATATGCCTCATAGATGTCATCGATAGTGATGGATTCATACATTGCTGTCAAATCTCTCAAGCACTCGACTGATTTCAATGGTACAGAAGGTGACTGAATATGTGTCAACAATGCAAGCCAGTATCCATTATCCTTGAGGTCAGATTCATGTCTGGTGATCAATGTTCTCTTTGCTCGGAGCAAATCTCTCGAGGTAAATGGCTGAATGGAACCACTTCTAAGGACGCGCATGGAAGCCATCATGGCGTCTTTGATTTTCTGTGGTGTCGAGGTAACATTGACATAGAACCATCCAGTGGGAAGCCTGTCAAAGAGAGACAATTCAAATGACACATCATACGTCAATCCCAATGTATCTCGCACTGTGGTGAAAAGCCTTGAGTTAATCATCTCACTGAGAAGGCCTAGTGTTGCACTTGCATACAATGGATGTTGTCTCCTTAATTCTCGTGCTCTCTGTACATCTGCCTCAGACGCACCTGGAGCAAGAGGGGGTGGAGGGCTTTGAATACTAGCAGAGTCTATATGCTTTAGAGTACCATATTGGTTTCCAAATTCACCCCATCTACACGGAGCAAGTCCAGCAATATATGCACATGCGCGCTCATCAGAATCCTTAAGGTGCCAGACAGAGTGTCTCTGGTCAAGCGGTGGATCGCAAATTGCAGGGCATTGGGACAGTGCATCACCTGGGCCTTGGGCATTCATCTTTGGCTTTACTGTACCCAGGTACATTAATATTGCATGTTCGAGTTCATGTTCATCAAAGTCACCGACGATTGAGATTTCGAGATTGCCTGCATGGAGCTGTGCCATCACATCCTCTTTCATAGCATCCAATGTCAATGCAGCAATTTCGTCAGAGCTGGGATCTCTGAATCTGCGATCTTCTCCAAGCATGGCACCCATGATTTTATCTGCAGTTGCTCTTTCAAGAGACTTTGGCAATGCTCTATAGTGAGAAACATACATTTGTTTGGAGCGCTCCATCGCAGCCTCCTCCCATCGTGGGGCTTCAAGGAAGAGATGCAACAACTGCAAAACAGCTGCCATTCCTCCATCTCCGACAGCAAAGTGGAAGTCCATACAAATGAATTCTTCATTTGCTTCTAAGACACAATTAATCAACCTAGAAATGCAGAAAAGTTCAACCTGAGCCCTGTCCCAGTCACCAACAGTTCCACTCTCACTCAAGGTTCTGGTACCTACAGCAATAGCGCCATGTCCATGTGGACTGACAACACCTCTCTCTTCGAGAGCTCGCCCTCCAGCTGCAACGACACGAACCATAGCACCCATTGGCTCATTATCGGTTTTTCTGTAATTCACAGTGATGCCGTTTGACAGACGGCGGCGCACCACTCCCGTGGCTGGATCCATTGCTGCTTTGTCGTCTGATGAGGAAGCATCAACAGGTACAAATCTAGGCTTGAGTTCATCCATTAATGCCATAACAGCGTCATCAGATACCAAGGAGTCAGGAACATCGACGTCTTCGAGGGCTTCAATTTCAAGGCCTTTCTCTGAAATGGCAGCCCGGATTTCATTTTCGTCTATTTCAAAGCGAACTGCTCCTTCTGGAGGCTCTTCATCTGAAGTCGAGTCATCCAAAGCAGCAGCAGCCATTGATGGATCTACGTGCTGTGTTGTTGCCATGCTTGCTCCACGCTGCATTGGTGCTGCTGCACCTGAGCTGTTTCCACTTGCATCCATAAATGTTGGAATGCATGCAACCACAGCCGTGGCGATGGATGGTCCAGGAGTAGCCCATTTACCAGGATCTGCTTGATATTCTTGTAACAATGCAGCTTCATCCCCGTAATGACTTGCAAACGAAAGGATGGACTTGCACAAGGCAGATACTTCGTCAGGTGTAATTGTCTCAGCTAGTTGGACAAGGTATTCGTGAGCTTGCCGCTGTTCTACCACTGCATGGCCCAAAGCCATGCTCTCCATGACAAACTCAAGATTATCCAAACTAGGTACCGAATCTGCTCCTTCTGCAAGCTGTTCGCTGTCTCGAAGCAATGCAGACTTGTAGCGTTCAAGCTCTGCTGCTGTTACACCATGCTGCTGTAATCTTCTGACTTCCTGAACAGCTACCTGAACTGCACCTCGCCAATCTTTTGGCTCAGACGTTATTGTTAAGGTTGAAACAGCGCAGCCTTCTCTACCACTATCGCTGTGATCCAGTTCGATCCCAATGAAGGGGGGGTCAGCAGCAACATATCTGGCATTGATTCTGAATTGCATCACACTCAGCATAACCCGTACCATGAACGCTCTCTTCAGGTCATCCAAAGTCTTCATAGGTTGTATCGGAAGCTTGCAAAAGATAGAGAGCTGGAATAATTGCAACAGTCGATGTCTAAATACACTAATAGGAGCTTGGAACCCAGTCTGAATCATGGGCTCACATCCCCATTGATGCTCTACAGGGGGTCGAATCATACCACTTGGTGATAAATGTGCTCTTTCTAACAAAAGACCTTTATTTGATTCACCCAAGTCGACACCTTCTGTCATCACCTCGGGATTCAATCCATCCCCAGATGCCTGTCTGCTTCCATGAACCCGAGCTGGGGCCCTCCCAAAATTTTCCTCAATCAATCGCTTTGTCTCGGTAATGTCCACATCACCCACGACATATAGTGTAGCATTTTCTGGGTAGTAATGCTTCTTCCAGAACTTCATTATCTCTTCCCGCTGCCACTGTTGAACTTGATCCATCTTTCCAATAGGGAACCTGCATCCAAGTGCGTTCTCCCAGTGCAAGTACTGCAGCAGCTGACAATCTACCCTATACTCGATAGTATTCATCATTTGAGCTTCTGCTGTCACTGCCTTGCGTTCCTTTTCAATCCTAGCAGGAAGCATTTCTGGCTCAAATGCAATTTCTGTCAGTGCATCCAAGACTGCGGGAAGCATTGGTCGCCCATTATTCGCATTTGCATGCGGTGCATGTACATGGAACACGGTATGGTGAAAATCCGTATACGCATTCGATCTCGCACCAGTACCTAACAAGCCTTCTCTCTTTTTACTTCCCAAGAAAGTAACATGCTCCACCAAGTGAGCAATTCCCTGTTCATCCTGCTCTTCGTCAACAGATCCTGCATGAACCTCCAAATGAGCCTCAAATCTATTAGGTGGACTCACATTTGGCAGGATGACATAGCGAAGACCATTGCTCAACTTCCCAATCTCCAAATTAGGATGGTTCTCCAAGACAACATCTTTCAGGTAGTCAGACTCTGCTACAGCTTGGACAGGTGCCACGAGTGGCCAGCGCTGTTTCCAGCCAAGAGAACGCGCCTTGTTCTTTCCCACGTTCAGAATTGTCGAAGATCCAATGCTTGCTTTGGGCACAGCCAGCCGTGGTGTTGCCAGAGAAGAAGAAACATGCAAGCACGTCGTCTGAGTCTCCTGCAGGCGAGATCTAATTTGCCTTCTTTGTACCCCTTTTCCAGATGTAAGTACATGGTTATTCTTTCTTCTATTATATACATCCAAGTGACGTTGAACACGTCCGGTCGACAGTGGACAACTCATGTCTCTAGAAAGTCTCCTTTCAGTCAAAAACTCCTACCACACCACGTTGGTTGGTCGTATAACTACCTCGCCGTTCGTATCAGTGATGTAATATATAGCTTAATTTCAATATAAGATTGGTTATGTAGCGGTAATACCACGTAGAACATACATGTGAGAGCCAAGGCCACGGTCGAACCCGGGTGATCCTTTGGTTTCCACTATCCTCTGCTGAAACCAAAACTTATCACTCCTCCGATACGTGATCATCAGCTTTACAAATCAACCTCTGCTCTGATGCATTCGCGTATTTCACAAACTTAATTCGTTTGAAACACTGATAGATCGGAATCACGATGAAGGTTGCCTCCAATGTTCAAAAGGTACGCACGCCATGTCCTAGCGCAGCACTGAATCTTGACGGTATCTGACAGAAAGACTCCTCTGAGGCATGATTGGTGATCATCTGCCCTGCAATCTCGATATAAATATACATTTGCAAGATCGGCGGGTCTTTTTCTTGCTGCATTTTTGTTTTCGAGCGACGACACCCGTGTCTTGAGACTTTCTTACCACCTTTACCTCTTGTATCCATCCAGGGCACAAGCGCCCTTTTGTCGACAAGAATGTCGGGGGCGAGACAGGGAATGAAGATTCAATCTTCTCATCAGGCATGCATGGGAGAGGATAGACGTGTGTCATCCCAGTGGATTGGCACAGCTCTGAGATCTGGAAGACAGTCTGTCCGTGTATGTGCTACTGCTCAGGATCTGGCACCAAAGGCAGCAATTACAAAAGTATTGATCGCTAATAGAGGAGAAATTGCTGTTAGAGTAATCAGAGCATGCAAGGAGCTTGGCATCAAAACTGTGGCCGTGTACTCTACTGCAGATGAGGACTGCCTCCATGTGCAATTGGCTGATGAGGCTGTATGCATTGGAGAGCCAGCTTCTTCTGAATCCTACCTGTCCATCCCAACCATTATTTCTGCTGCAATTAGCAGAGGAGCTGATGCTATTCATCCAGGGTATGGTTTCTTGTCCGAAAATGCCACATTTGTTGACATTTGCCATGATCACGGCATTGAATTTATCGGCCCAAAATCCGAGTCTATTAGACTTATGGGAGACAAGTCCACTGCTCGTGACACCATGAAGAAAGCAGGTGTACCAACTGTTCCAGGATCTGATGGTCTTATTTCTACACCTGAAGAGGCCGTTACAGTTGCCAGGGAGGTTGGTTTCCCAGTGATGATCAAAGCTACTGCAGGAGGAGGTGGTCGTGGAATGCGTTTGGCCAACACGGAGGAGGAATTCTTACCACTCCTCAAGGCCGCTCAGCAGGAAGCAGAAGCTGCTTTCGGAAATGGAAATGTTTATCTTGAAAGATTTGTGAATAACCCACGTCATATTGAGTTCCAAGTCTTGGCTGATAAACATGGAAATGTAGTTCATCTTGGAGAGCGTGACTGCTCCATTCAGAGGCGTAACCAAAAGCTTTTGGAGGAGGCTCCATCTCCAGTACTTACACCAGAAGTAAGAAAGGCAATGGGAGATGCTGCAGTTGCTGCAGCAAAGTCTATCGGATACATTGGTGTCGGAACCATTGAGTTCCTCTGGGAACCAGCAGGATTCTACTTTATGGAAATGAACACCAGAATCCAGGTGGAACATCCAGTGACTGAGATGATCACCGGAGTCGATCTCATCCAGGAGCAGATTAAAGTGGCCATGGGAGAAAAACTTAGATTCGCTCAGGAAGATATCCAGTTCAAGGGACATGCAATTGAGTGCAGATTGAATGCTGAAGATCCATTCAAGAACTTCAGACCAGGACCAGGACGTGTCATTGGATACTTGCCACCAGGAGGACCACACGTCAGAATGGACTCTCATCTTTACCCAGATTACACTGTGCCACCAAACTATGACTCATTGCTTGGAAAATTGATTGTTTGGGGAGAGGACCGTAATGCTGCAATTACAAGAATGAAGAGAGCGCTGACTGAGACTGTGATTGCCGGAGTTCCAACGACTATCCTGTATCACTTGCTGATTCTTGACAATGAAGACTTTATTGCTGGTGATGTGGACACTGGCTTCATTCCAAAACACGCTGATGAACTTACTGAACCGCCAGTGCTTCCAGAGAAGGACAACAAAGTCATCAAGGCAGCAAAGAGAGCTGCCAAAAGAGCTGCCAAGTCAAAGGATCTTGCCTAATTGACATAGTAACATAGTTAAAACAGTTATAAATTTTCATTGTAACAATAAATGTAGTAATCTAGGCTTGGGCGATCTGTGTTGTGTTGTCGAGACTCGAGGCGAGTTCAACATGGGCATCGCTGACACCTATACCAAGGGCAGGATTTTAGGTAAAGGTACATTCGGAGAGGTTATTCTTGCAACACATAAAGAAACGGGAGAGGTTGTGGCTATCAAGAAGATCCGAGTGGAAGACAAGAAACAGGTATGTCTTCTCTCTCTCTGTCCGTCTCACCCACTTTTTTGTCTGCGTCTGTATGTGATCATCAAGGTGTATATGCTGTAGGGAGTCCATGTGACAGCACTTAGAGAAGTCAAATATCTAAAGGAACTTCACCATCCTAATATTGTCAAGCTTATTGAAGTGCTTTGCCTGAAAAGAGCCATTGCTCTTGTGTTTGAGTATATGGATACAGATCTAGAGAATGTGATCAAGGATCGTTCACTCGTCTTATCAGCTGCGGATATTAAAGCATACATGCTAGGTATGCTGCGTGCATTGCAACACTGCCATGAGAGATGGGTGGTCCATAGAGATATCAAGCCTAATAATTTCCTTATATCACGGGACGGTGGGATCAAACTCACTGATTTCGGTTTGTCTCGAATATATGGGTCTCCTGAAAGGAAATATACAAATCAAGTGTTTGCTCGATGGTATCGAGCACCAGAGTTGCTGTTTGGATCCACGTGCTATGGCCCAGGAGTAGACATGTGGGCTCTTGGTTGTGTTTTCGCAGAGCTACTCATGAGAAAGCCATGGTTTCCAGCCGAGACGGATGTGGAGGTTCTTTCAAAGATTTTCAATGCCCTTGGAACTCCAAAAGATACGGATTGGGCTGGATTACGAAATATGCCTGGGTTTATCGAGTTTCCTTCAAGGGAGGGTAGACCTCTAGAATCTCTGTTTCCAGGGGTTGAAAGTGAAGCAATTGATTTACTGGCAAGAATGGTCTCGTTTGATCCTCGGAGGAGAATAAGCGCATCTGACGCACTAGAACATTCGTATTTTAAAGTAAAACCCGCGCCAACAGAGCCTGACAAGCTTCCCAAGCCTCACATCCTTCATCACCATGCAGCAGCACAGGAGGACAATGACCAGGATGAGCCACCCAGGAAGAGTGCAAAGGTAGACCCTTCCCTTGTCAGGTCACTATTTTAATCAAACTCTCTACTATGTTAAATGAAAAATTATCTATGGAATTGTACAATTTCACTATGCCTTTGGCAATACATCTCCTACAACAGCATCCTTATTGTCATCTGCATCAGCCAAGGCCTGGACACCATATGCAACCTTTGTTGGAACTTGCTTGATAGAAACAGCAACCTTTGTTGGCAACTGGTTGAGAAGGCGAGCAAGGGTAGCCATGAGCTCAGTCTTGGTTGGCATCTTCTCCAAGCGTTGGATATCAGCATCTGTAAGAGCCTTTCCGGACATAACTCCTCCACTCATTGTAAGTGCAGTGATACTATCACGTTCTTCTGCAGGAACAGCTTCAATAGTCTCTTTCTGGAAATTCAAGTATGCCTTGATGGACTCGGAGATTGTCTCTTCTTGAATAAATAACCATACATTGTCTCCCTTTGCAGCTGGCTTCAACTCTTCCCATCCATCAACCTTATCAGCGGCAGTCTTCAACAGTGTGTTTTTGCATACCAGCAATGTAGCTCCTTCAACTGGCAGGCTGCGTCTGAACTGCTGCATTTGTTTCACTGTCAACCCCTGGTAGCGAAGACCCACAACCACGGAGCTCTCTTCTAAAAGTGGCACAAGCTTACCGACTGTCTCTTCCTTCTCAGCTCTGCTAAGAGCTTGGGACACAACCTGGATGAAATGAATACAACAACAGTCATGCTGGGTGAAGACAAAAGCCAGCCGCTAGAACTGACCTCAAGCAGAGGTCGTCCAATATCCAAGTCAAGGGCGGAGAATCGCCCAGGAGAAGATCAACATAATATATAAAGCACATACCTGCAGGCGTTGCTGTTCCACCAATCTAGAAGACTGCCACATTGGGCGACCAGCTACAGTCGTAGTAGTCATCTGGCGCTGTGGAGCCACATGGCTCACGCATCTGCACAGAAGTACGCACATTGTACTATTAGAGACCAATCATGTATAATTAATGCCTATCAGAGCCATGCGTCACCACATAGTGGGTCCGTTTGTATGGCTAAGATGGCGTGCAGCGGGGGTGACAATATCTCCCAACAAACCTACCTTGCACTGGCTGTATTCATGGTGATTTCAACAATGCTCGAATTGGAATTGAAAAGGGCCATGCCAATGTGAACATTCTATGATATGGACCTTGGTTGTCTTTCAGATCACAAGGAAGACTGTCGTCCTTCCATTCCAAAGAACCAAGAGCCGTCGGCCAGTCTCTTGATCACGTGACCCATCAAAGAGGATGTTTGATGGGCTCTGATGATTGATTTAAAAATAAGAGAACGGCCGCTCTTGTGGCATAGATATCTGACTATCTGTCCAAGGAATTTCATTACCAATTATAAAAGAATAGAAGATGGTACGTTTACTATATAGAGAGTGAATAGCGGATCAGGAGGAGGAGGAATAGGTGCTCCGTCCATGAGTCATGGCTGCTGCTGGTAGACGTTCTCGACAATGAATTCTCCGACTCTCTGTGTCATTACATACATGGATGAAATTTCATCTATGTAATCGTATGGAGAATAAAAGAGACTCTTTCATGGTGGTGACAGAGTGCCAGAGGGTCCATGTGTCGCCGTCAATCGTCCAAGACGCCAGCAAGAACTCCTGTTGATGTATCTCTCCCTGAGAGATGATATCTACCCTTTTCACTGGTATATATTTGTTTTGTGTGAATCAAGTCGTGGCAGTAGTTTTGTTCTCACTCGTGTCTTTCAATCCTCTTGCAGTCGAAGCGTACGAAAAAAGTTGGAATCGTGGGTAAATACGGAACCCGCTATGGTTCTAGTTTGAGAAAGCAGATCAAGAAGATCGAAGTTAGTCAGCACTCAAAGTACTTCTGCAGTTTCTGTGGAAAGTATGGCATGAAGCGTTCTGCTGTTGGTATCTGGAAGTGCAAGGGATGCAACAAGACCCAGGCTGGAGGAGCATACACTTTGAACACACCATCTTCTGTCACCGTCAGATCTACTGTACGTCGTCTTAGGGAGCAGACTGAGAAGTAAGCAACGATATGGTTGGAATAGAGGATATGCTAGTAGTATAGCACTGTTTCCAAAATTCACATTCCATTTCCTATTAATTATGTAGTATGTAACTTACGATATGGACGTGCTTTTTCTTTTTATTGTATATTCTCAATGATATGATGTGATGGAATTTCCTTGCGTTTTGATCCATGTTTAGGAGAGAGCATACAATCATTGTAATATGGTGATGAATATCATTGGCCCATCCAAGAAATACTGTCCCAGGAATGAGGGTATCCCAGAATCCTAAATAAAACGCTGACCTGTCACTCGTGCCGGCAGTATTCAATTGTCCATAACACTTGCTTGATACACGTAGGAAGGTATAGTGTAAGAAACGTGTATATAAATCCATCCATCAATCAGGAACTAGTTGTACAGAATGGTGTTGTACACTGGCAAGAAGACAGCAGTAGTAGTAGCCACGGTACTCGTTTTATCCCTCTCGAGTACACATGGGCAGCTAGATTTTGACTGTGTACGAAACTCCCCTGAGATATTAACTCAATGTGGAGCAGAGCTTCAATACTCGGGGGCTGTGATTCCATTCAACCGTTCAGTCCCAGCAAGTGAGGATGAGATTCAAGCAGTGAGGGATGCATTTGAGGAGAATAAGTTGCCTACGGAATGGTGTTGTGCAGTTGCAAAGGCCTTCTCTGAAGCAAAATGTCTTTGCAAATCGGATATCAGGCAACTATTACCTGCTGTCGGTTTTGAAGTAGCTTCCATCAATTCAGTCATGAGTGTTGTTCAGGAGTCATGCGGTGGATTTCAGTACATCACAGAGTGTTAGTTTTTATAACGATATAGCATCATCCTCTTCAGATAATGAATACACTTCATTAAACGCGTGCGTCGAGTTCTTGAAAGTATCTGGTAAATTTCTTCCCAGAGCAATGAGTGTTTGAATAGTGTGGTCTCTATCTTTGCTGTTGATATTTTCATACATGGCTCTTTCGGATTCCTGAGTCTCTTTTACCATCTGTATCTCTCGTCGCAGTAGCTCAACTTCCTCTGACGCATTGTGCTCAGATCTGAGGAGCTGTTCATATTTTGCCCTTAACATTGTATTCTCTCTTTTCATCGTAGTATATGACTTTTTCATATTCTCAAGCTTTGTTTGGTATGTAAGAAGGAGCGACTCCTTTTCGAGTAACTTTCCATGAACTTCACTCTCTTTTTTCTCGGCCTTTTCAAGCTCATCCACGTGAATATGATATTCTTTGCAATGGTCGAGTTCTCTCTCCATCTGGCTTACCACATCATCACGCCTGCCAAGTGCCATCTTGACATGTATCAACTCATTATCTTTGAATCTTCTCTTGTCTTTCTCTAGCTTTGTCTCGGCCTCAAGCTTTTGACATTTTTTCCGTTGCTTTTGAAGCTGAAAATTGAGAGCGGCGACCTCCTTCACCCTTCTATTCTCTTCATTTCTAATCCTGGAGAGGAGGCCTCTGATAGTATATGGATCATCCATAGTGGGCTCTCTAGGCCCTATGACACGTGTCGTTCAATCTTTTTGGCCTTTCAATCACCTTTCGTATCAAAATAATATGTTGTGTTACATATTTGGTGTGTACAGGACGAACATGTCATTATCTGTGAAGAAGCCTGGTGTTGACCTTGTCCTGGATTTTGTCATGAGTCAAGCATCCTTCTTGAACGTCATAGGAGTCATATCTCGTAAGATGGATTCCAAAGTAGCACCAAAGGCTTGTCGAGAAAATATAGAAAAAACCCTCTTCCTGGCGTCATCACCCATGGAAGAAACATCACCCAAGCAATCCCTCATTCCCTTTGCAAATTCTATTGGGTCTGGATCCTTCAGGAATCCAGTAACACCGTCGACAATACTTTCCCTTGGTCCACCACTGTTACAAGCAATAACAGGTGTCGCAGATGCCATTGCTTCTACCGGCACAATTCCAAAATGCTCATTTGTTGGTGTGTAGAGTACTGCCTGACAGGCACACAATAGAGCCAAACGCTGTTCATCCGAGAAGGATTTGATAAACACGACTCTATCATCAACTCCACAGTCTACTGAGATAGATTGAAGTTCTTCAAGGTAGTCGACATTCTCTGGGAGTCTGATATCATATCCCCCTGCAACTATTAAACCAGGTTTCTTACCTGAAGCATCCTTCCCAACCAATGCCAAGGCACGAATGGCCAGCCCAATGTTCTTCTTCCTTTCATATCTATTAATAGAAAGAAATGTGGTCCTAGAGTTCAGTAATGATACAGCATCATCAGGTAGGCATGATAGGGAGGCTTCTCTTAAAGCCTTGTCAGATGGTATGGACACGGCAGGATACAACACATCAGGCACAATCCCTCTCCTGTCCAATTTTGTAAATGTCTCCTTGAATATCGATTTTGTATACTCACTATTCACAAGGACTCTATGTGCCATACCCGTGCTCCATTCTTCCATTGCATTCAAAGGGGCCCTGTAGACTTTGTGTATCAAGGACTTTGGTGAGGACAGTAGTAGATCAGGAAAGTGGCAATAAAAGAGAATACGAACGCGAGGATAGAACATCTTCAAAAGCAGCACGGTGATTGACACCTGATCAACAATCACTACGTCATACGCCTTTCTTCCCATCATGTGTGCTATGCACAGACTCCATGCCATCAGCATGCACCGTATGTATGCACACAATGCCATAGCCCGACCCCCTATACTCCTCGGAAAATATCCTCCACGCACTAGAACTCTAAATATCCCGCTTTTTGTCTCTTCAAAGCATCTGTCTCTATCATAATAGGCAGTGTATACGTCCACAGAGTGACCCCTTTGACCAAGCTCTGTCGCAGCATCAACAATCAGTCGTTCCGCCCCTATAGAATCCACATCACATGATGATTTCTATATTTATGAAAAGTTATTTTAAATTCTCCATCATACCTCCAAGCCCTAGATCTGGATGACAAAAGGCTATTCTCAGAGGTCCTGGATCAGACCCTTTTCTGTTTAGAGTAGAACGCATTTTCTAGCACGTGCAGGTATATTTTTCAGGCAAAAACATATACATTGTTAATTCAATGAGAGATGTACATTTCTAGACAACATATATAGAAGAAAAACACAGGAAATATGCGATTTCTATCAACTTTGGTATTCTCTGCCTTGGTGCATTAAAAAAAACGTATCTAGATATGTTTTTTTAAACAATCGTACGATATATAGTACGACAATATGTCTCACTTCAAACTTGTATCCGCCATTCAACGATTAACTCATGGGCAAAGCGGTCGATTCGAACCCATTCCATATTTCATTGATCCAGGCAGG
>PJEL010000390.1_pt1 | contig 52124 bp, 45 predicted proteins | sample 1853271 | NCBI WGS metagenome assembly PJEL01 (sample SAMN08108733, study PRJNA415343) | Invertebrate metagenome, whole genome shotgun sequencing project. | host: Globobulimina | place: Sweden: Gullmar Fjord | collected 2015-08
CACGTCGTTGGTCGTTGGGGTCAGACACGTCGTTGGTCGTTGGGGTCAGACACGTCGTTGGTCGTTGGGGTCAGACACGTCGTTGGTCGTTGGGGTCAGGCACGTCGTTCGTCGTTGGGGTTGGTCTGTCGAGTCTGGCTTGCTTCTCAATCGAGAATCGCAACTAGCGGCCTTGGATTTCCTTTCTCGGATGTCGTCACCCAGCTACCAACCAGACATGCCTAGACCACTTCGAATTGAATTTGCCGGTGCACGGCACCATGTCACCAACCGCGGCGCCCGAAAGGAGCCCGTTTTTCGGGATGACTGGTCGCGGCGACGATTCCTCTCTCTGCTGTCGCTCCTCCCGGAGCGGTACAACGTTCTCGTCCACGGCTACGCGTTGATGACGAACCACTACCATCTCGTGGTCGAATCGGTCGATGGCAAACTACCCAGGGCCATTCAGTTCCTCGACGGGAAGTTTGCTCGGTCCATGAACGTCCGGCACGCTTGGGACGGTCCGATTTGGAAGGGCCGATACTTCAACTCGGTGGTGGAGTCAGCCAAGTACTGGCGCCACCTCCTGTCCTATGTGCACCTCAATCCTTACAAAGCCGGCCTGCGGCTGGAGATGATGGAGCCACTGTGGACCAGCCACACGGCATACGTCGATGTTGCGGATCGCCCGGGCTGGCTGACAACCCGCGATTTGCTGGAGTCGTTCGGGGGCGTGGCGAACTACAGGAAGTACCTGGACGATGACGCGGAAGGTCGGGTGCTCGAACCCGAGGGGTTCCAGACGGTGCTCCGCCGCCTGGCGCCCGAGACGGGTCGGTTCAACCAGCGCATCGGGCAGTCCACTGTTCAGCTCATCGAAGACGCCCTCGAACAGGTCGCGATGGTGACAGGGGTCGCCATGGAGGTCCTCGCGCGACCGCGGGACGGCGCCGCCAACAACGACGCGCGCTGTCTAGGAGCCTGGTGGCTGGCGACCACGACGGACGCTCCTGTGTCAAGAGTAGCCGCTTGCCTCGGATGCACCGGCCCCACGATCTCCAAACGGATTCGGTTGCTGGAGAGCAGGCAATCCAAGGCTCATATCGCTGAGTGGGTTGTCGCGCTGCGAGCAATCCGGAACTGACGGTAGGATCCCGTAGGTCTCGCCCGGCGACGTGTCAGACCCGAGCGACCAGCGACGTGTCAGACCCGAACGACCAACGACGTGTCAGACCCGAGCGACCAACGACGTGTCAGACCCGAACGACCAACGACGTGTCAGACCCCGTTTAGAACTTCACGACGAGTCCCGAGGTGAGTGACACATCGTCGGTCTCCACGTCCTGGGGCGGGCTGTGGTCGTGTTCCAGCCTCGCTTTTGCGTTCCAGTCGAGCTTCTCGGCCAGCTTCACGGTGAACGCCAGCTCCTCCAGCGCTCGCCAGTTCGAGAGCTTGTCGACCCGAGGCTGAAAGAAACTCGTCGAGGCCAAGGTCACCTTCTCCGACTTCACCGCGATCGTCAGATAGTCGCTGTTCCGCGCGAAGATTCCAGCATCGTCGTCTCGGGCGCCCTCCGACATCACCTGGTGCTCCATCATCATCGACAGGCCGATATGGGCTTCAGCCCAGTCATTTCGCCAGATGCGGATGTCCACTCCCGCACCGGCCAGATCGCGGATCAGCAGGGCTCGAAGAGCGTTGTGATCGACCTGCACAAACCCGAAGGCGGCGACTGGATCGGCGAACATCCATCGGTGGCGCATGTTGACGAAGGCCTTCTCGCTGACGAGATCACCGAGCGCATAGGCGACCTCGCCGGAGCCGGTTAGGGAGCTGAGGTGACTGTCGCTGTGTTTGACCCGCACGCCTGCAGCCGAGGCCACGGCGGCCTTGTTCTCGTTGCCGGAGAGCAAGGTGGTTCCAGCCGAGATCGAGCCGTGCCAACCATCCTCGATGGAGCCGACCGAGGGGGAGAAGACGTTGACGATGGTGGCGTTGGCGTCAACGATCAGCGCCAGTAGGAGCAGGGACATGCGGTCCTCCGAGCCGCGCTTCTAACGCTGCCGAGGCTCCGGGAGGCTGATTGTCATGTGGGCGCCCCCATGTGGACCGTTCTTCGCCGATATTTCTCCGTCCATCGCGACCACGAGGCTGTGCACGATCGACAGTCCCAGTCCGGTGCTGGGCTCGTCTCCGGTCGGCTGGGCGCTGAGGCGGGCAAATCGCTGGAACATCAAGGCGTGGTCCTGAGGCGTGAAGCCTGGCCCTTCGTCTTGTACACAGAGCACGCGATCCGTGATCACGATCGTCACCGCGCCCCAGCGTGGGCTGAACTTCACAGCGTTGGAGAGGAGGTTCTCGAGGATCTGGCCCGTAGCCGTCTGGTCGGCAAAGACTCTGCACCGACCCTGGGCCCGGACTTCGAGCCGGATGTCCTTCGACTCTGCGGAGGCGCCGAGACTCTTGGCGACTTCCCTGGCGAGCATGGACAGGTCGAAGTCCTCATGCATCAACGCGCGCTGGCCGGACTCGATCGCGTCCGCGTCGAGGAGGTTCTCGATGAGGTGCAGCATGCGTTGGGTCTGTTTCTGAATGATCGCCGCGGGCGCATGAGCACTGGGGGCCTGGGCGTCGTTGCAGATGAAGTCACTGGTGAACACAATCGCTGTCAGCGCGTTCTTCAGGTCGTGGGAGGCGACCTTCAGGAACTCGGACTTGGCGCGATTGACGCGTGCAAGCTCGATATTCAGGGCTTCCTGCTCGGCCGCGTTCCGGTGGAGCGCCTCGACTTCGAGCTTGACGCGCATAGCTGCGAGCTGACCGGCTCCGTTCTGCTTGTGGATGGAGGTCTGGAGCTCGTGCATTGCCTTCTGATGCACCAGGGCCTGTCGATGGTCACCCTCCTCCTCGAGCGCAACTGCAAGGATCCCGTGCATCTCGGCGAGAGAGGGCTGACTATCGAGGATCTTGGTCTGCTCGAGGGCCTCCTCCAGCATCCGCAAGCCCTTGGTGGGGTCGTTGCCGGACCAGTCACGATCCAGGAAGAGCCGGCCCATCGCCATGAGGCAGGGCCAGCGCACACCTGGCAGGTCCCCCGCCAGCTCGAGTGCACGGAGGCCGGCGGCTTCGGCGCGTTTGTGGTCTCCCGCGAGACGCGCCGCTGTACAGAGCTGCTGGTACGCGAACGCCACGCGGTTCTTGTAGGAGGCCTCGTCGAGCAGCGACAGCGCTCGCTCGATCCCGGCCAACGCCGAAGCGAACTCGCCGAGTTCGATCTGGCTGTGGCTGGCGTTGATGAGTGCGGTTCCTTCTCCGAGCTCATCTCCGACGGAAACGCTGAGCTGACTCGCCTCGTCGTAGTAGATCAGGGCGGTGGCATCATCGCCCAGCTCGCTGAAGTGGATGGCGAGGTTGCAGAGCGCCAGCGCCGTCGCTTTGGCGTTTCCGGACTCTCGGCGTAGCTCGAGGCTCAGCTGGTGAAAGTGTAGGGTTTCCTCGATGTTTCCGAGGTGCCCGTACGCCATCCCGATCGCGTTGTATGCCCGCGCCAGGTCCGGCTTGCGGTGAAGATCTGGCAGCACACCGAGCAGCTGTCGGAGGCCTGCCGTGTTGTCCCCTTCGACGACGTAGGTGGTCCCGACCAGGATCCTGGCATCCAACACGAGTTCGGGTGTCGCCGCAGCTTTGATGGTGGCCATTCCGACGGCCCGTGCTTTGCCTGGTGCCGCTTCGAGGCTGTTCCACGCGTCATCCAGAACCTGTTCCGTTTTGGTCGGCATGGGTCACCCTACCTCGGCGGCCACTTCAGTTTCGGGCGGGGTTTTGTTCAGGGCTCGTCAAACGTTGGCGCCTCGCGGGTTCCCGTGGTTTACATCGCGTCGGGACGCCTCACCTAGGCACCATACCGTGGAGTTTCTTGATGCGTGCTGCTCTGTTCCTTAGTTTGGCGCTGGTTTCTACCCCAGCACTGGCCAACGATTGTTTCGCAAACAGTCGGTGGAGTGTGGAGACCGAGCTGGGCCTTCCGATCTCGGTGGAGCTCGGGGCGTCTGACTCGAGCTTCCGCGCCACGGCACTGCAAGTTCGAGCGAAACTCTCCTGCGAAGTCCGCTCGGAGAAGAAGTCGAAATCCGAGGTTGCCTGCGAGATCCAGGACATCGGCGTGCACGGAGCGACCCCGGGTGGCGCCAAGATGGTTGCCATCGAAGCGACGTTGTCCGAGATCGATGCCGAGCTCACTGGCGCGACGGTGGTGTTCACTTCGACGCCGCAGCGGCCTATCCAGGAGCCCCATCTCGAGGGAGGCGGCAAGGGCCTTCACGCCGAGACGCTGGACTACATCGCCGAGCGCCTCGTTGCCGGCTTCGACTTTGGGAAACCTGCCGACGAGGACACCTGGAAGGAGAGGGGTTCGAGGCTGATGGATCTACCCGCGCGAGTCAAGGCAGGAGGCCGGTCCAAGGTCGAACACACCGTTGTTGCCCGCGACGACGCCATCGAGGTGGCTACCCGCGGCGATGGCACCTTCGACATTGCCCCGCATCTGTTCTTCACCGATCCACTTGCGACGGAGTCGAAGCGCGCCGGCCTCAATGAAAAAGCGGAAGCGGGGGAGCGCGGCACTCCCGATTCTGGCGAAGGGCTGGCCCTCCGGGTTGTCACTGACGAACTGAAGCTCGAGCCGAAGCTCGGCGTTCAAGGCGGTCTCCGAGACGCTGCTGCTCTCCCGACGGACGACATTCCGCCCCACGCGATCTTCGAAACCGAGATGGTCGCCCAATCGATCTTCTCCGCGGATGGCGTACTGAAGGCGCGCGTCTGGGCGCTGTCGGCGAAACCCACGTCGTCGTCGGTCACCTCTGCACAGGGCTGGACCGCGGGTCGCGTGGAGCGCTTGGCACACGACGCCGCGTTTTTCGTCGGAGATACGAGCCCGACCGCACCCCCGGGAACCATTGGCCGCGCCCACCTACAGAGCTGGGTGCCGCTGGACGAGGGTGCTGGCATCTAGGTTCCCTCGTCCGGTTAAGGGACCGGTGGAGGGGAGCTTTGCAGTTCGCGTGGATAGCCAACGGCCAGCTTCATCTGCAGTCGGCGGATGGCGAGGTGACCGAGTGGCCTAGCGCTTTTGCGGCTCAGGTCCAGGAGAATGTGCAGTCCATCCAGCGGCGCCATGCTTGGAAGTCCCAGGGCCGAGGCGCCCGCTTTGCATCCTGGGGCGCAGCGATGCCCGAGGACCAGCCCAGCACCATCACGCCCGCGATTGTCACCGCTCTCACACGGGGGCGCTCTGCCGACGAAGTCCTCTACGTCGTACAGACGCCAACTGTGAGCGCGATTCTCGGGCGGGATCCCGGTCCCGTGCCCATCGAGCTTCGCCTCTTCCATACCGCCGACTTCCGGATCACCGACGTGTCTGCCGACGAGGCCAGGGACAAGATCGCCTGCGCGGTCAACCACCCTTCCGGGGTCGTCAACATCGGGCTGCTGAACGCCCTGGGCAGTCACTGTCGGGACGTCACCGAGGGCGACTCCATCGACGCCGCGCCGCGCTGGTCCGCCATCGATGGAGAGCGGCTCGTCTATCAGTCTGCCGGGGTCGGACGCGACGACAGCGGTCTCTACGGCGGGCGAGGCGCCTTCGAAATCCTCGCTCTGGACTTCGACAAGGGAGACGTCTTCGACCTGGCCAAGAAGGAGGGTTTTGATCTGCTGGTCCCAAACGAGGCCAGGGACGGAACGCTCTACTACATACGTCGACCGTACGATGCCACCCCAAAGTCCGCATCGGCCAAGGACATCGCCATGGACGTGGTGATGTTTCCGGTTCGCCTGGGACGCGCGGTGCTCGGCTGGCTGGACTTCTTCACCGTGCGCTACAGCGGCAAGCCGCTCATGACGGCCGCCGGTCCCAAGCGCGAGGGTCCCGACGAGAAGTGGATGATGCTGATGGGCAACGTCATCGACATCGAGCAGGCGCGCCTCGAGTCGCTCCAGGCCGGTGACGAGACGCCAGCCCTCGTCCCTCAAGACTGGGAGCTCGTTCGCCAGCCCACCGATGGTGAGCCCGAGGTCGTCGCCAACGCCGTCTTGGCCTTCGACCTCTGCCCTGACGGCAGTCTGCTCTACACCAACGGCCGCGCCATCTTTCACCAATCCGGGAGCGAGGTGGTCAAGCTCGCCGAGGCCGAGCAGGTAACTGCCGTGTTGAGCCGTTCATGAGCATCGATCCCCTCGATGTGAAGCAGGTCCTGGTCTACCGTCGCGACCTGAAGATGCGAAAGGGCAAGATCGCCGCCCAGGTTGCCCACGCCTCCCTCAAGGTGATTCTGGATCGCAATGTGGGCACGTCCGAAAGGCTCGTGGTGCCCCTCGAGGGTGCCATGGCCGCGTGGATTCGCCGTCGCTTCACCAAGGTCGTGCTGTCGGTGGACTCCGAAGAGGCGCTCCTCCGCATCCACCAAGAGGCGCTGCAAAGGGGCATTCCCACTGCCTTGATCACCGATGCCGGCAAGACGGAGTTCGGGGGCGTTCCGACAAGAACCACAGTGGCGGTGGGGCCGGCCCTTTGCTCGGAGATCGACGCCATCACCGGGCCAGAGGGCATGGTGCCCACCAAGCTCGCCTGACGAGGTGCCAGAAATGCAGCAGAGAATCCTGGTCACGGGCGCCGCCCGAGGAATTGGCGCTGCGACCGCCCGAGATCTCGCCGGCCGAGGGGCTACCGTGGTCCTGCACGCCAACCAGAGCGAGAATCGGGCGTTGGCGCTGGCGGCTGAGCTTCCTGGAGGCCCGCATCCGGTAGTGGTCGCCGATCTTGCCGATCCAGATGCGGTTGTGTCGCTCTTCGAGGGTGCGGGGCCTCTCACCGGACTGGTGAACAACGCTGGGATCTACGAGCCTCATCCTCCGCTCTCGGTCGATCTCGCTACCTGGCGTGCCCACTGGGATCGCACCTTGGCCATCAACTTGCGCGCAGCGGCGGATCTGAGCTTCCTCGCCGCTCGGGCTGGGGCCACGAGGATCGTGCAGGTCAGCTCCCGCGGGTCTTTTCGAGGCGAGCCCGAGGCACCGGCGTACGGAGCCTCAAAAGCTGCGATGAACTCTCTATCTGGCTCGATGGCTCGCGCTCTGGCAGCCCAGGGCATCTACTTCTTCGTGGTGGCGCCGGGCTGGGTGGACACCGAGATGGCCGCGCCTCACCTGGACGCCGAGATCGTGGCCGGGATCCCGCTCGGACGCGCCGCGACCGCCGAAGAGATCGCGGCGACCATCTGCTTCTGCCTGTGCGACGCACCGCCGTCCCTCACGGGCGCCGTTCTGGACGTAAACGGGGCTTCATACCTGCGGAGTTAGCGCGCTGCAGCGGTCATGCAGAGCTGCAGATAGACCTCTGGTGCCTCTCCTGCGCTCAGAGCGGCGGAGAATTCCGCGACTGCCCTGTTGTTGTCTCCCGATCTCCAGGCCTCTCGGGCCACTGCGAGGTGGCCGATGTCTTCGCCCAGGGCGCTCGCGCGGTCATAGGCTTGTAGGGCGAGAGTATGGGCGCCGTGGGTGGCCATGGCGTCTCCGAGCCGCCGCTCCTGCTCACCATTCACCTTGCCATCCACTGGCAGGGTTCGCATTGTGGAGAAGACGTCGTCGGCGACCGCGAGCCTGGCCGGCAGATCGAGGTCGTGCAGCAGCACACGGCTGTCCCCGGCGATGGAAACGATCCGGCGCTGGTCCAGCCACCACACCCCGACGACGGGACCGTGGTGCAGCGTCTCCTCCCGAAGCTCGAGACCGGTCTCGGTGTCGAAGAAGCGCAGGGATCCGTCAAAACCACCGGCGGCCAAGTACTTCCCGTCGGGGGAGAAGGCGGTGTTCAGGAATGGCCCGTCGTAGGGACCCAGGTCGTGTAGCCGCTCTCCATTTCCGTCGAAGATGCCCACGTGACCATCCCAGCTCCCGACCGCGACCCGGTCGCTGTGGGGGTCGAGGGACGTCTCATAGGCGCGCTGTCCGACCTTCACCCGGTAGCGCTCTTCGCCTGTGCCGACGTCCCACGCGACCAGATGGCCCTCCCTGAAGCCGGTGCCGTACAGGGTCTTGCCGTCGACGCTGGCTTCCAGGTGCCACGTGCCGCCCTCGAAGGTGCCTTGGTGCAACCAGCGCGGCTTCTGGGTGTTGCGTTCGTACAAACCAACGTTTCCCTCGATGTCTGCCATGGCCACCAGATCATCGCCGACCAAGGCGACGACGAAGGCCGGCAGATCCAGGAGCTCGTCGACGATGCCTGTCCGCAGGTCGAGGACCGACGCCGGGCCATTGCTCGCAAACAACGCGATCTCGTCGTCGCCGAAATAGAAGGTGCGCACGGGTCCTTCCGGTGCCGCAAAGCTCGCGAGGGGGAAACCCGTCGCGATGTCGATGATCTCCAGTTCGTCGCCGATCACGCCGAGCAGTCGGCCATCTGGTGACACCCTTGCTGCGGCTCCGACGGCGGTGGTCAGCAGGCCCCGCAGGCGAAAGTCGGGTCGCGCCCACAACAATGTCCGGTCGTCCGCCCCTTTGCTCACCAGGAGGTCGCCGCTGGCGTAGACGTCGCTTGTGGCCCGGGTATGGCCCTCGAGGAGAGTGAGGGTCTCCCCGGTCTGCGGCTCTACGACCTCCAGGGCGGGTGTGACGCGCGTCAGGAGCAGCATCGCGCCGTCCTCGGTGAAGCGCAGCTTGCGGATGCCATTGTCGTCGCGACGCCAGGCGACCTCGCCGGTCTCGAGGTCCTCGATCCGCAGCGAACCCTCACTCTCGTCGTAGAGTGCGAGCTGACCCTCGAACTCGGCGACTCTGAGGTGGGTGTCCTCGACGGTGCGGATCGGCCGTCCGCCAGGGAGCTCGATCAGCAGGCTCGGCTTCTGATAGTGGGCGATAATCCCGCTGTTGGCGCCCACCCAGCTCATCGCGCCAGAGCCCAGATCGGCGGAGGTCCAGCCGTCAGGTCCTTCAGTCCAAATCCTGCTTGTCGGCGGCGTTCCTCCGCTCTCGACGATGAAGCCCGAGCTGCTCTGCGGGAAGATGTGGGATCTCTCGACTGCGGCCATGAAGAGGGGAGTGTCGATTCCCGACTCGAGATCCCGGCGGATCACGCGCCCTTTGACCTCCTCCCAGACGATGGGTAGCCCGGCTTCGAAGGCCGCCGTCAGCGACCGTCCTCGCTGGGGCCACTCGCCGGTACGCCGCCCCGAAGGCAGATCCATCTTCACCCAGATCTCTCCCTCCAGACCCAGCAGCACGCCATCGGTCATCGCCTCGGGGTGGAAGTTCCTGTCGGCGATGGTCGCCATGGGGGCCGGCGCATTGTGGTAGGTCGCCCACAGTCCCAGCTCGGCACTCAGAGTGTCCTGATGGGTGGCCTCGAGCGCGGTGAGGGCGCGTCCATAGGTCTCCCTCGCGTCCGCGAAGCGACGGGCAGCAGCGAGGGCGTCGGCAGTGGTGACCTGCTGTACGGCGAGGCTCTCCTGGACCTCGGCCTCGGCCCGAAGAGCGCGTTGAGCCTCTGCTTTTGTGTCCTGGACGTATCGGTAGAGCCCACCACTCAGGACGACCGCGGCCATCGATGTCGTGACACTCACCCCGGTCACCAAGGGTCGATTCCGGCGGATCCACTTCAGCGCGAGCTCGGGGGCGCCGTACTGAACGGTGGCCAGAGGCCGGCCCTCCAGCCAGGCGGTCATGTCGGCGGCCATCGCCGGGACAGACTCGTAGCGATCTGCCTTTTCGCGGGCCATCGCTTTGAGCGCGATGGCCTCCAGCTCCCGGGGAACCATGGCGGCTGGTGCCCGCCGCGACGGCGGCTCCACGACGCCAGCACGAGCTCTTGCGAGGACCTCGGTGGCGGTGTCCCCCTTCCAGGGGCGGGTGCCGGTGAGGACCTCATAGAGGATCGCGCCAATGGCGAAGATGTCCGTCCGCGGGCCGATCTCGTCCAGATCACCCCGGGCCTGCTCTGGAGCCATGTACGGAGGGCTGCCGATGACCGAGCCCGCCCGGCTCATGTCGATGGAGTCGTCGAGTCGGTCGGAAGTGACCCCCAGTCCAGGTCGTTTTGCGCTTCCGATGCGGGCCAGGCCCCAGTCCATCACCTGGACCTCGCCAAACTCTCCCACCATCACATTGGCCGGCTTCAGATCGCGATGCACCACGTCGCAGGAGTGGGCAAAAGCGACGCCATCGCAGACCTTGAGGAGGATGCCTACCAGCCGGACCAGACCCGCCATGGCTTCGGTCTCTCCCTGCTTCACGGCGGCGGCGACCTCCTCCATCTCGTCGGACAATTCCTGACCGCGAACCTCCTTCATAGTGAGATAGAGGTCGCCGCCGGGGCCCCGACCCAGCTCGTGCACCGGCACGATGTTCGGATGCTCGAGCTGGCCGGTGATCTGTGCCTCTTGGGCGAAGCGCGCCGCGTGTTCGGATCGACCGGGCGCGAGGACCTTCATCGCCACGTTCCGCCTGAGTCGTCTGTCCCAGGCGCGGCGGACCTCCCCCATTCCCCCTCGTCCGAGGAGGCGATCTAGCTCATAGCGGTCTTCGTCCCTGACGAGTCGAACACCACTTTCGTCGGTCTCGGCGTCCGGGACCCCGGTCTCGTCATCCGCGGGGGCCCAGGTGTTCGCGGTTGTGGGAGGCGGTTTGTCCGAGTTGTCGTTGCCCGGCACTTACATGCGCCCTCTTGCACCGGTTACCAGGACGCACATGTTACCTCCGACCCTTGAATTCTGACACGGTGCGTCCCAGAATCGGACGACAACGAATGTTGGCGGCCGGATTCTCGAGATGGACCGGGGAGGGATTCTCCAGTGGTGCGCGCGAGCGCGTCACCAAACAGAATAGCACGAGGAAGAGATGTCGCTCTACGGGATGTTTCGCGGAATCGGGCCGACTGGCTTCGGGCATAACTCCACCACCGACGAAGTCACCGAGGGCCTCGATCTATCCGGAAAGACCTATCTTCTAACGGGATGCAACTCCGGGATCGGCAACGATACCCTGCGGATCCTTTGTGAGCGTGGAGCGCGGGTACTCGGCGCGGCGAGGACCATCGAGAAGGCCGACGCCGCCTGCCTGGTGGCCCCTGGAGAGGCTATTGGCGTCGCGTGTGAGCTCTCGGAGCCGAGCTCGGTCCGCTCAGCTGTCCAGACGGTTCGTGATCTCGGGCATCCTCTGGATGGAATCCTCTGCAATGCCGGCGTAATGGCCCTGCCCGAGCGCACCCTGCTGCACGGCTACGAGGCGCAGTGGTTCACCAACCACGTCGGACACTTCATGCTCGTCACTGGCCTGCTCGACGAGCTGAGCGAGGCCGGACGCGTTGTGATGACATCCAGCTACGGCCACCGCATGACCTATTCCGAGGGCGTGCGAGTCGACGATCTGAGCGCCGAGGGTGGCTACGACCAGTGGCAGGCATATGGCCAGTCAAAGCTCTCGAACTTGCTCTTCGCAAAGCACCTGTCCACCCTGCTGAAGCCAGGGCAGACCGCCAACGCGGTGCATCCAGGGGTCATCGCCACCCGACTCACTCGTCACCTGAACAAGGCGATCGACGGCATCTATATGGCGGTTGGACCGGCCTTGTTCACCAAGACCATCGCCCAGGGCGCCTCGACACAGGTCTATGTGGCCGTGCATCCCGACGCCGCGAAGTTCAACGGCAAGTACTTCGCGGACTGCAACGTCAAGACTCCCAGTGGCCACGGAGAGGACGCAAATCTCGCAAAGGCGCTCTGGGAGAAGACCGAGGAGGTCGTCGCCAACTTGACCTGAGCCCCGACTGATTGCCGGCGCTACTATGTCTGGCCGGAGGATGGATGGCATACGGAGCTCGGGAAGTTGTGCTGCACTACGCCACGAGCAAGCGCATGGCCGATGCGGTTGCGATGCGGTGGAGGGCCCTCGGGAGCACGGTCCAGGCAGCGATCGACAAGGTGACCGCCGAGGAGGAGAGCGCCCGTGCAACCCTCGCGGCTGCCTACCTGCTCGAGCTCACCCCCGAGGCGCTGCAGCGGGTTGAGCAGCTCACTGGATTTCGTGGTTTCACCCGGCGGGATCCCCTCAAGGCGATGGCGCACGAGGTCGAGGTCCTCCGCAAGACAATCGCCCGGATCATGGGCGATGAACGCTGGCAACGGCGGATGTATCTGGTCGGCCCCACCGGAGGGCTCACGGCCGCCCTTGCCGAGGCCCAGTCCATGCTCGAGCCATGGGAAGAGGAGTGCGCAAAGTTCGAGGATCTAGCGGGGTTCCTGGAGCTCTACGAGGTCAAATACGACACGCCGGCGTTCGGGGAGTTCTGGTACGAGCCGAAGTACTGGAAGCACTGGGCGGCCGGAGACCGGATCTGCGAGCTGCTCGACAAGCCGGATTTTGGGGACGACGTGCTGCCCGCATATGAAAAAGTCAGGGTTCCCCGGGAAGAGTGGCGAGGGCAGGTCGCCGCCGCGAACGCCAAGATCGACGAGGTACACAACCTGGTCCAGACCCGCGACGCCGCCGAACAGCGGATCCCGCTCTTGCCGGACATGTACCTCGCGCAGTGCCAGCATCAGCTCAGCGCCTTCTTCGCCAACGCCGATCTCGGGCTCCTCGAGGAGTGGATCGAGACCGCGGGTGGGGATCGAGGCGTGCAGCAAGTCTTGCGGAGGTGCGCCGGCCTGAAAGCCAAGCTCGACATCCTGCAAGAGCTGCGGGATCGAGGCATCAGTGACCAGATCGCCCAGTTCGAGGGGCGGGCCGCAAAGTACGCCCGCAAAGCCACCAAGTTCGGTCGCAGCAAATATCACAGCCGGACCTTCTCCTCCGTGGATCTGGACACAAAGTTCAGGGAGAAGCTTCCAAAGTACGAGTCCCAGCCCGACAAACTCACTCGGCAGGTCGCGCGTCTGATGGAATACGACGACTATGGTCGCTTCGACCTGAACAACGACCCAGAGCTCTGGTATGTGACGTTCACCAAAAAGCGGCCTTCGCGCTTCACCCCACGCCTCCGCAGCTGGTACGAGCGCAACCCGGACGCCGCTCCCGAATACGACGCCGACGATCTCGGTGGCGCCGTCGCCGAGGCCGCCGCGACCTTCGATCGACACGACACCGGATACCTGTCGTGAGCGGAGCCAAGCTGCGAATCGTCTCCTACGCGATCAACGGGCGGGGCATGGGCCACCTGGTCCGCCAGCTGTCGATCCTGCGATGGGTCAGACGGATTGCGGCACTCCTGGACCGCAGCTGCGAGATCTGGATCCTCACCTCCTCGGAGGCGGATACCCTCGCTCGCCGCGAGGGCTTCGTGTCGCTGAAGATGCCTTCCAAGGCGATGATGAGGGACGCCGGAATCGAGCCGTCGCGCTATCTCGCCGTCGCGCGGACCTGGGTATTGCAGACCATGGCCGGACTCCAGCCCGATCTGCTCGTGGTCGACACCTTCCCTGGAGGCAGCTTCGGAGAGCTTGTTGCCGCCCTCGAGCTCGCCGAGCACCGAGTGTTGGTGGCCCGAAGAGTTCGGGAAAAGTTCGCGGAGGAAGATGCTTATCGAGCGTTGCTCCCTCTCTACGAGCGCACGATCTTTCCGGATGATCGCGCCGGCGGACCCATTGTCATCCGCGAGCGCTCGGAGCTCCACCCTCGACACGAGGCCCGAAATGCTCTGGGCATATCGGGTGATGTCCCCGCGATCTGGGTCACTCGGGGCGGGGGAGGGGACGTAGATGCAGCCAATGAACTCCCGCGGCTGATCAAGGCCCTGCGCGGACGGGGCTGGCACGTAGTGGTGGGCGCTGGGCCCCTCTACCAGGGTCCTGAGATTCGTGGCGAGGGCATCACCTGGCTGTGCCGATATACGCCTGTCGAGCTCTTCAATGGCCTCGATGTTGCAGTCTCGGCGGGTGGCTACAACACCTTCCACGAGTTGATGTTCGCTGGAGTGCCGACCGTCTTCTTGCCGCAGCCGCGCATTGCCGACGATCAGAGTGAGCGGGTCTTGCGCGCTCAGTCTGCGGGTGCTGGAAAAGTTGCAGCAAATCTCGCCGAGGTTCCAGAGCTGGTCTCCGAGCTGCTCGGCGATCCCCGTGCCCCGGAGGCGGCTCGGGCGCTCGTCCCGGAAAACGGCGCTCGTGCTGCGGCTCTGGAGATCCTGTCTACCGTCTTGCCAGCGGCAGATCTGCACATGGCGTCCGAGGTGCTCACTCCGGGGCTCCTGGGCCTGATACACCGCACTCGAGATCCAAGGGGAAACGCGGCGAAGTCCTTGAGGCGAACGCTCGCCCTCGTCCGGCTGCTCTCCGGGGGCCTTCCCTCCGATGTCGCCAGGCGGCGGGCGGTGCTGAGCGATCTGAGCCTGAAGGGTCACGCCGTGCCGGAGCTCGCCGATCCGCAGACCAGCGGTATCGCGCGCTTCGCCGACCTGTGCGCGCGAGATGCTGTGCCTTTCGACAGCGCCGAGCTCGTCATTCGCGGGCTGTCCAAGAAGTTCCCGGCGGCTACCGGTACGGAGCTGATCGACGCGGCGGATGTGCTGTTTCCCGTGTTTGCTCGCTTCTTCGATTGGATGGGTGTGGTCTCTTTGCTGCGCGCCATTCCGACACAGCGCAACTACGTGATCGGGGCTTTCGTGGCCGACGTGATGCCTTGGCTGGCCCGACACGATGACCTGTTCGACGCCGTCCGCGATCTCTCCAGACTCGAGGGGGCGGGCGAGCGCTCAGTGGCCGAGGTCCTGAGGCTCCTGGGCGCACCGACGCCGGAGGCCAAGTGAGTGCCTGGCAGGATCAGGTCCTAGCCGGAATTGGTGAGGGAAGGCCGGTGATCGGCCCCCAGACGGTGCACATCGATGTCACGAATACCTGCAATGCGAAGTGTGTGACCTGCTGGGATCACTCGCCGCTGCTGAGAATCCAGCGGCCGCAGTCTTGGAAGCGACGTCTTTTGTCCATCGAGGACTTTGAGGACGTGATCGAGCAGCTCGCAAGGCTAGAATCGATCCGCGCGATCGTGCTGTCGGGCATGGGGGAGCCGCTCACGCACCCGCGGATCTACGACATGATCGCGGCTGTGAAGGCCCGGGGCTGGGAGCTGTCGATGCTCACGAACCTGGTGGCAGCCGACATCGACCGTCTCGCCGCCAGTGGAGTCGACCAGCTCCTCGTGGGGGTCCATGGTGCCACTCCCGGGAGCTACAGCGCCTTCCATCCCGGCTGGACCGAGGACCAGTTCTTTGCGATGTGTCAGTATCTGCGCCGACTCACGGCCAGTGGCATTCGCGTGAGGCACGTGCAGGTCATCAATCGAGACACCGCGTCCGAGGTCGTCGCCATGGTTCGGTTTGCGCGTCGGTATCGGGCGGACCGGGTGAACTTCAAGCTCGCCAGCTTGTACGACGGCACCGAGACCTGCGCGATCACGGCCGATCAGCGGGGCTGGCTCATCGCCGAGGGTTTGCCCCAGGCCACTGCCACGGCGGACGCGCTCGGGGTATCGACCAACCTCGCGCTGTTCGGTCGCCAACTAGCGGCCGCAAAAACAGATATTCGAGCCACTGTACCCATCGAAGACATCGGCTGCTTCATGGGGTATGCCTACAGCCGGATCACCGTCGACCATGAGGTGTTGTACTGCTGCAACACAGAGGTCCGAGTGGGCTCCCTGCGCGAAGACCCATTCAGTGAACTCTGGTACGGAGAGCGCTGGAACAAGCTGCGTAAGGCGCTGGCCGCCGGGCACTGGTTCAAGGGCTGTGACAAGTGCGGAAAGCTCGAGCAGAACGCCAAGTGGTCGGAGCGAGTACGGGTGGCCGCCAAGTGAGGAGGATTCCAACGGTCGAGTGGCAGGTCGCGGGCGCCTGCAACTACGACTGTAGCTATTGCATCCAATCCCGGCGCTATCGGCGGGGAAGGCCGGATGTCGAGCAGCTCGAGAACGCGATGAGCTTCTTTGCGAGCCTGCCCGGCACCTGGGAGATCAAGTGCAGTGGCGGCGAGGCTTTTGCGCACCCGGCCTTCATGGCGCTCGTCGTTCCCGGCTTGATGGCGCGCACCGAGCACCGGATCTCGACGCTCACGAACTTCTCGGCCTCCAACCGGGATCTGATGCGCTTTGTGTCCCTGACCCGAGGGCGTCTGTCGGTGTTCAGCGCCAGTCTGCACCGCGAGTTCGTGAGTGCCGAGGACTTCGTCACGCGGGCGGTCTGGTTCACCACCCAGCTCGATCCCGAGGTCCGCTTCGTGGTCAACCAGGTGGTGCTTCCCGGCCGCGAAGCCGAGGCCCTGCGCTGCCGTGATCTCTTGGAAGAACAGGGAATTCGCTGGTTTCCGCAGCTGTACAAGGTGGGCGGAGGCGTCGCGCAGTATCCCGACCCCCTCGTCCTCCGCGAGGTCCTCGGTGAGCTGCCTGGACCTCGCGACGCAAACACCGCCCCCTCCTACAAGGGCCGATTGTGCTGGGCTGGGGTGGACTATTTCACAGTGGACAAGACTGGAGAGGCCTGGTCCTGCCGCACAGCAAAGCGCCACGGGGAGGGGCTGCTGGGCAACGTCTATGACCGGAGTTTGGCTCGCCTGCAGCGTCCCAGCCCATGTCCGTGGCGGATCTGTCCGTGCACGGTGCCCGCCAACCGCGGCATGATCGAGGGGGTGGTGTGAAGCCGAGATACCCTCTAGAAGGTGTTGTCTCGTGGAATATGAACACGACGTGCAACTATCGCTGCAGCTACTGTACCCAGCGCTTCGTGGACGACCGAGCCCAGTGGGCTTCGGATCTTCCGAGTTTTGTGGCGGCTTTTTCCGCACTGCCTGGAGACTGGGAGATCAAGCTCTCCGGCGGTGAGCCGTTCCGGCATCCCAACTTCCTCGACGCCGTCGGCGACTTGGTCTCTGGAGGCCTGCGCGTCAGCGTCGTCACCAACTTCTCGTCCACCAATGCGGACCTCCAGCGCTTTGCGGATGCCACCAGAGCGCGACCCGGGTTGTTCTCTGCCTCCTTGCATCTCGAGTACGTCGATTCGGAAGCCTTTCTCGAGAAGCTGATCTGGTTCGGTGGAATCTTCGCTGGCAACGTGTGCGCGACTTGTGTGGCAAGCCGGGACAATCTCGAGCTTCTGGCCGAGCTGCGGGATCGCTACGCCGAGAGGCTTATCCGGCTGAAGATCCAGCCCGAGAAGCAGGATCGGGAGGTCATCGGCTACACAGATGTCGAGCACGCGGCCTTGTTGGCCCTCGGTGGTCACAACGACACCGGGGCGGTCGCGCCGAGCTTTCAGGGCCTCGAGTGCTGGGCTGGGGCGCGCTACCTCATCGTCGACCACTTTGGCGACGCTTTTCGCTGCTACCCTTCCAGACGCTATCGGAAGGAGTTCCTGGGCAATGTCCTTGACGGCTCGTTGCGGCTGCGCAATGAGACGCGACCCTGTCCATACGATTATTGCAACTGCACTGTGCCCCAGCACCGGGGCATGATGCCAACAGGAAAGACCGATGACGCTCGCCGGTAATATGAAACTCAAGACCTTCGTTGGCATCGCCGTGGTGGTGGTGTTCGGCGCCGGTGTTCTGACGACTGGGGCAGCGGTGATGCTCTGGCCGAGTACCGACGGTGTCGAGTATGTGCCACCCCCGGCGTCCGCTGTACCGGGGGCTGCTCCGGCCGCTCCGACTGCCCCTCCCGCCGCTCCAGCCACCCCGACCGGGAACCTCACCCCGGTGCAGAAGGTGGTGATGGGCTACGCAAACAAGGACCTCGGTTCGAAGAAGCTCAAGGACGTCAGCAAGGGCAAACCTTACAAGATCAACGTCTACCAGGACGACGGGCAAAGCACCGCAAACCGCGCCAAGGTGGACCTGAACCGCAACGACAGGTGGGACGAGAAGTGGACCTTCGACGGCGATAGTGTGCAGCGCAAGGTCGCGCCCGCCGACGACGAGAACTACACCGAGGTCTACCTCTGGAACGGGGAAGACTGGGCTCCCGAATAGGTTAGGAAACTCGGCCCAGTGAGCGAGCCGATGTCCGACCCGAACTACCGCACCGATCCCGATGTCATCAACGGCTTCCTGCGCGATGCCGGTGGCTACGGCGAGGGCAGCGCCGAGGCCGTTGTCTCGCCGCGGTCCCTCCAGGACGTCGTTGCGGTGATGGAGCGCGCTTTTGCGGAGGGAAAGGCCGTGACCGTATCTGGAGCGGGCACTGGCCTGTGTGGTGGCAGGATCCCAATATCTGGGATTATCCTCGATACTTCACGGCTCAAGGACATCGCTCCAGTGACCGGAGCGCGTGTTGTTGCCGGTGCAGGCGCCACGCTCGCCGAGGTCTGCGAGGCCGCCGAGGCCGCTGGATGGCTGTACCCGGTGGACCCGACCGAGCGGGCGTGCGCAATCGGGGCCACCGTCGTCAACAACTCCTCGGGTTCTCGGACCTATAAATACGGACCTACGCGGGATTACGTGGAGCGCATCCAGTGCGTGCTCGCAGACGGGACCACGCTCCATGTGTCCCGTGGCCAGACAGTCGCCGTTGACGGAGTGTTGAGCTTGGAGACGCGCTCCGGTCGGGTGCAAATCCAGATGCCGGAAATCCAGCAGCCCGACGTCACCAAGAACTCGGCGGGCTACGCCAGCGCTCCGGGTCTCGATCTGGTGGACTTGCTCATCGGCAGCGAGGGCACGCTCTGTGTGGTGACGGAAGTCGAGCTCAGGCTGGTCCCGATTCCCGAAGACGTGCTTGGATTACTGGCCTTCTTTGTGGATGATGACGATCTGCTCACCGCCGTGGAGGCCTTCCGGGCGGCCCCCGAGCCCTTGGACGTGCGCGCGGTGGAGTACCTCGATCGCGGCGCCCTCGATCTGGTCCGAGACACTTTCGAGAACCTGCCGGATGGGGCCTCGGCCCTCTATGTCGAGCTGGAGGTCCACGGCGACGACCCCTTCGACCACCTGGAGGGCTACCTCGACGCCGCCGCCGATGTCTGGGTCGCGAGCTCGCCGGCCGAGCGCAAAGAGATCCGTCAGGTTCGCCACGCCGTTCCGGCCCAGTTCAACGAGCTTGTCGTTCGCAGTGGTCACTCCAAGCTGGGCACCGATCTGGCCGTTCCCCACGACCGTTTCCGCGAGATGTTTCGGTTCTACTACCAAGAGCTACGTGCCCTCGGAGTGCCCTTTGCCGTCTGGGGTCACATCGGAGACGCGCATCTGCACTGCAATGTGGTGCGATCCAGCGAGCACGAGGCCGTCAGCAGCGACGCGATCTATGGGCGATTTGTAGACAAGTGCCTCGCGCTCGGAGGAACGGTGTCGGCAGAGCACGGGATCGGCAAGCGAAAGGTCGAGTATCTCCGTCAGATGCACGGGGAGGAGGCCGTTTCCCGGATGCGCGCCATCAAGCTGGCCCTCGATCCCAAGGGCCTGCTCGGTCGCGGCAACCTGTTTCCAGAGGCGGATCTTCCTCCGTTGGTGGCCCTTTGACGGCCGTGATCTCACCCAACAACAAGTTTCTCGGGCGTATTTCGGAGCGCACCCGCCTGAGTCGGCTGGTCGATAGCTCCGCTGGCGGAATGATCTGCCTGGTTGGCCCGCCCGGCATCGGCAAGACCCGGTTGGCCTGCGCCTTCGCGGAGCAGTGTCGGGGGCGCTCGTACTTCTGTGATCTGTCCGGCTCGCGGTCGGTGTCGAACGCGCTGGGTGCGATCGCAGCGAGCCTGGGCATCCCAAGTCAGGGTATCGGCGACCTCCAGGGCTTCGTGGATCGCATCGGAGCCTGGCTGGACGGAAATGGGCCGCAGTTGGTGATTCTCGACAATGCCGAGCAGCTCTTGCCCGCCATCGCGCCGGTCTTCGCACAGTGGAGGCGCGCTGGGACGTGGCTGTTGGTCACAAGCAGGCAGGCTCTGGGGATCGACGAGGAGCACGTGGTTCCCGTCGAGCCCCTCGCTCTCGATTCCACGGCGATCGATCTGTTCCTGGAGCGGGTTCCCCGGCACGCAGTGTGCTCGGTCTCCCAGTCGCGGGACACCCAGACCCTCCGCGAGATCGCCGTCACCCTCGAGGGCTCTCCCCTCGCCATCGAGCTGGCCGCTGCCCGTCTGCAGATCATGTCATTGGATGAGCTGCGCGACAGGCTGAGCCATCGCTTTGCAGTGCTCGCTGCACCCCATCTCAGCACCCGCCACAGCACGCTGTACGCCGCCATCCACTGGTCGTGGGACCTGCTCGGAGACTGGGAAAAGAGCGCCCTCGCCCAGCTCTCGGTGTGTGGGGGCGCGTTCTCGCTGGAGACGGCCGAGGGCTTCTTGGTCCTCGAATCTCCCGATCCCGGGCACAGTGGGCTCGACGCGGTCCACTCCCTCGTGCAGAAGAGCTTGGTCCAGGTCATCAACAGCCCCGAGGGCACCCGCTTCAAGCTGCTGGACTCCATTCGTCAGTTCGCTCGTCAGAAAGTCGATGGCTCTGGCGCTGCCCGTCGACTCGCCCGATGTCTGCTCGCGGGGACCGAGCCCCTCAAGACTGCGGCATCGAAGGGTTCCGTCAGTGCCTTCCAGGCCTTGTGTCTCGATCGCGATGTGCTGATGAGCGCGATGGAGGCGTGCATAGAGCTTCGAGACCGCGAGGCGGTGGTGCTCGCTCTGCGCCTTGCGGGGGTGTTGCACGCCGTTTGGGGGGGACGAGACGCGCTGCACTCTCACGTCGAGAACCTCGACAGGGTCATCGCCGCGGTCGCGGGTTATGATGTCCCGATTGTGGACGAGCTAGCGGTGATATTGCAGCATCGCTCGGTGCGGCTGGAATGGCAGGGCCGGTATGATCTGGCCCTTGCCGACGCCGAGCGGGGGCTCGAGCTGGCGCGATCCATGGGAGACGACAGCCTCGCGGCCCGGTTTGTGGGGCTGATGGCTGGCCTGGCGAGCCGACGACGGGACCCAGAGGGTGCTAAAAAACTTGCGGCCGAGTGCCTCGCCTTGGCCAGGAGTGGCTCCGATCGTTCGGTGGAGGCTCTGGCCATCTTGACCACCGTATCGCGGTCGGAAGAAGCGACGAGGGTCCCAGAGCTTAGGGTTGCACTGGAGCTGGCCGTCGGAGCCAAGGACGACGCTACGGCAGGCGTGCTCTGCCTGGAGCTCGGTGACGCCCTCGCCGATTCAATCGGGGATCCAGAGGCCCTCGCCTTGTTCGATCGCGCCGCCTCCCTTCTTTCCAAGGAGTATGCGCCCCGTCGAAACTCACGGGCCATCGGGAACAAGGGCCTCGCTCTGTTGCTCGAGTACCGATGCGAGGAGGCCGAAGTGTGCTTGGAGACTGCCCTACAGAGCATGCGAGTCCTGGACCCGCAGCTGGCCTACGCCTATTCGGTGTTCTTGGGCATCTCTCAGCTGGCGCAGGGCAGGATCGTGGACGCCAAAGAGACTCTTCTGGCCCATGGGCAGCACGGTGGACCTGTGGGCCCGTACTGCATTCTGCGGGCGGTGGGCTGCGCGTCCTGTGCGGTTCTCCTCGATGATAGCGATTCGGCGGCACTTCAGGCGGACAGCGCGGTTCAGAGGCTGAAGTCAGCGCCCCATATCGCGTCGGGCTCGTTCGCCGGCCTCGGGGTGTTTGCGCAGACCATCGCGGACGTCGTTCAGTGTTTGCTGATACTCGAGGCCGGGGATCGGAACGCTGGCTCGGAGGTGGCCGCAGCCCTTGGCGCCCGGGTGGAATCCTGGCCGATCACCCCCGACAATCGGGTTGCGGCGATGATGATCTCGCCCGCGATAGACCATCTGTCTCGGCAGGCCGACGCCTGGTGGTTCGACTCCGGCGGTCTCTGGTTCGAACCCCCTGGTGGGGAACCCGTGGACCTCACGCGGCGCCATGCTCTGGGCCGAGTCGTGCAAGCCCTCGCGCGTGCCCGACTCGAGACGCCGGGCTTGGCGCTGTCTTCGGCCTCCCTTGCCGCTGCTGGATGGCCGGACGAGAAGAGTTTGCCTTCCTCCATGGCGAATCGGCTCTATGTAGCGCTTTCGACCTTGAGAAAGCTCGGGCTGGACTCTCTGGTGAAGAGTCCGGATGGCTATCGGCTCGACCCCGACCGGCCGGCGCGCCTCGTGGATGGACCGTGATCGGCGCTGCCTGGCTATACTCCACTCGACTTGGGAGCTTTCGTTTGATGACGAGAAGTCTGTTGATGTTCACTTCAGTGGTCGCCGCGACGCTGTCACCGGCCTCCGGACTCGCGGCGGATTGTCCATGGCAACGAGACGACGTGATGATCTACGCGACGATGACCAGGGTCGTTGTGGACGATGTCGAATACAAGGTGAGAGGCCAGCTCAATCGAGGGAAGTTCCTGTCGATCCTCATGGCCTGCGACGAGCCGGAGGCGGCGCGTCACTTCCAGGGGTGGCGAAACAGCCGGACCGCCACGAACATCAGTGCCGCCACGCTCTTTGGGTTGGTGTACACGCCCTTCGCCGCCGCTGGATCCGCGTGGTTCAAGCAGCAGATGATCCTGGATGTTCTCGGGCAGTCGGAGAATCGGTCCGAGGGCATCACGGGGGGCCGCTAGATTCGGTCAGAGCCGCGCGGACACTGCGTCGGCGGCCGATCTGGCCCATGTCCTCTCGCTTTGCCGCAGCCATTCGCTGGCGTCGGCCTCCAGGGCTGAGACGGACCACCGACGGGCCGTGCCATCCCAGCTTCCGCTGTAGAGCCACCGGCCGTCAGGACTGAAGGCCACGGTCGCAACGCGCTCTGCATGACCCGGGAGGAGAGCCCACAATCGACCCTTCTCCACGGAGTAGACCGCGGCGGATCCAGCCATCGTGCCAGCGGCGATCCAGCGACCATCTGGGCTCCAGGCGATGTCGATGATGGGTTCGTCGCTCGAGAACCGCTGCAAGACGTGCCCCTGCCCATCGGAGACGACGATCTCGGCGAGGGTGCAGGCTGCTATCCGCCCGTCGTCGGCGAGGTCGACGGCCTGTCCATCGGGGAAGTCGAGGACCCGGCGCGCCTTGCCGTCGTGGACCCAGACCGAGTCGCTCGCGAGCAGGGCAACGCCGCTTCCGGAGGCTCCAGCGTCGAAGAAGACGGTCTGCCTCACTCCTTGTGACAAGGAGCCGTTCTCGTCGAAGATGCCGGACGAGCCCGCATAGTCGAGGCCTATGAATCCGGAGGGGCCGAACGGTGCAACCCTGCGATATCGCGCCGTTTCGGGGGTCTTTGTCGCGAGCTCCCAGGTTGTGGTGTCGAAGATGTGGATACCGCCTGCGCCCATGCCCGCCGCTCCGTAGTGGCGGCCGTCGCGGCTGAAGGCGCCGCCTTTCACCACCAGCTGCTGCCAGCTCAGCGTGGCTAGACGCGGCCCCTCGGTGGACCAGATCGTCGCGAAGCTGTTTCCGTCGGTGACTGCGAGCATCTTGCCGTCTTGAGAGGGATCCACCGAGGTGATTCCGGCGCCGGTCCAGACCTCGAGGAGGGGCATCTCCGGGACATTCCAGCGCTCGATCCCGCTCTTGCCGGTTGTGGTGAACTCTCCTCCGTTTACCCGCGCTTGGGCCACATCTGCGGGCAGGCGCGTCCTCCAGTTTGGGGCGATCAACATCGGCGCGAGCTGATCAGCCTTGGCGATGATGAGGCCGTTGGAAGCCACGATATCCATGACGCGCCCCCCGTGGGAAGCGTGGGTGCGGACGATCTTGCGGCCCTCGATGTCGACGACGCTGATCTGTCCACCGCTCAGCGCGACCGCGAGTAGGTTGTGGTCCATCCAGGCGGCTGCGGTCACGGGGAACCTCAGGATGGGTTCGTAGGGCTGGACCGGGCCGTTCTCGGGCCCGAGTTCCCACGAACCGTCCGAACACAGGACCAACAGGCGGCCGTGCCCGCGTGCGGCCCCTGCTGTGGTCGAGGCCTCGCAGGAGCGGATCTGTCGGATCTTCCCGGTTGCGCCATCGTATAGACGTGTGCCGTCGAGGTTCGTGATCACGGTCACGCCGCGGTCCGGCGTCCCGAAGATCAGTCCACCAATGACGTCTTCGCGGTCTATGAGCTCGCCGGTATCGAGGTCGAGGACGACCAACTGGTTGTTTTTGTCAACGGCCAAGGCGCGCTGGGAGTGCTCATCCAACGCGCCGATCTGGAAGGTCTCGTCGGTCTCGAAGCGAAGGGAGCCCGTGTTGGCGTCCCAGACCGATATGCCGAGACTGTCGCAATAGGCGAGCTCGCCCGTGGGGGAAAGGCGCGGCCGCGCACATGGCTTCTCTCGGACGGAGAGCCGCTGCAGGCGCACCCCATCGCTACCGGCCAGGACTCCTCTGGCGGTAGGGGACTCCCGCAGTATGAGAGCTTGAGAAGCTAATAACTCCGCTTCTGGTGCAATCCCGCGCAGGAACGCGTCGGCGCTCCGGGCGGCCAACGCGTCGGCGAGGCGCTCGTCTGCGGTCTCGAGGGCGTCTCGGGTGTCTCGCTCGGCTGCCTCGGCTGCCAGGCGGGCCTGGTCGATCCGGATTGTGGCGATACCGGCGGCGGCTGCCATTCCGAGGAGCGCGATTCCCGCAGCCGCGAGGGGGACCCTCCACGTGCGCACGAAGTCGATGAGGAGCTCGGTGGCGGTATAGTCGTGGGCGAACACACGGCGGCCGTCGAGCCACGCTTCCACTTCGAGCGCGAGCTGCTCTGCAGTCCGGTAGCGCAGGGAAAGATCTCGGGACAACGCACGGTTTACGATGGCCGCCAGCACCGGGGGGGCGCCCTCACTGGGTGGGGGGACGTCGTTTCCCACGACTTCCTCGAGGATCTCGGTGGAGTCAGAGCCGGAAAAAGGCGGTGCACCCCCGATGATTTCGTAGAGGATGATCCCAAGGCTCCACACGTCGGCCCGGGTGTCTGGTGGCCTGCCAGTGGCTTGCTCGGGGCTCATGTAGGCCGGCGTACCGACGACTGCGCCCGCCATCGTGTGGGCGCGATGTTCTGCTGGAATCCAGTCTTCGCCGCCCTCGTCGTCCGTCATGTCCAGCGGACGGGCCACGCCCCAGTCGACGACCTGGGTCTCTCCAAATTCCCCGACCATGATGTTGGACGGTTTGAGATCGCGGTGCACGATGCCGTGGTTGTGGGCGTAGGCCATGGCCTGACAGACGGCGAGGAAGGGCCGGATCAGGCGAAGTCGTTCCTCGAGGCCTGCCGTTTCCGCCAGCACCGCAGCCAGCGTCGACCCGCGGATGAGGCGCATGGTGTAGAAGGGCCGTCCGTCCTCATCGTGTCCCGCGTCGTAGACCGGCACGATGCCCGGATGCTCGAGCTGGGCCGCGATCCACGCCTCTTGTGGGAGCCGAGCGTCCGTGCCCTGCTTCCACGCGACCTCCCTCCGGAGGCGCAGGTCCTCGGCGGAGTGCACGGTGCCCATGCCGCCCCACCCAAGGAGGTTGCCCTTGTCGTACCTGCGGTTTTCGTTGGTCTTGAAAGGGTGCTCGCTGTCGGAATCCGCCGATTTCCCGAGCCAGCCGGAAAGGACGGGAGGGTCGTCCTCCATCAGGTGCGATCCTCCACCAGGTCTCCATCGTTCAGCAGCAGCTCCAGCTTGCCCGATCCGTCTGCTCGGATGAGATCGCCTCGGATTCTGGCCGCTCGGAGCTTGTTCCGCAGACGGGACAGGTTCACGTCCCATTTCTTGCGGAGGGCATGGCGATTAGACGTGTTTCTCCAAACTTCTCCGGCGATCACTTCCCAGTCCGCCGGACCGCCCAGGGCGACCAGCTCGCTCAGGATCCGCGCAGAGATGCCACCGAGTGCGATGACGACCTGGTTTTCGCGATGGATATGCACGCTGTCGTACATGGCGACCAGGCGAATCGGTGCCTGGATGCTCCCTTGCATTCGGGTCGCTGGCTGCCCGGCCCGCTCGAGCGGCACCGCGATGGCTCGCCACTCGGCATCTGCGGCAGACCAACGGTCACCGGCGACCAGCGACCTGGCCTGGGCGTCGCCGATTTGCAGGCGCCAGGCGGTGCCGACGCTCCAGATGTGGGCAGCGGCCCGGGGATCGTACCGGGGAACCAGTCGAATTCGGGCCTTTCCCGCCAGAATCGAGCAGACGCTGCCGATGATCTGCTGGGGAACCCCCTCCGCTTCGATGGCGAGCACCTCGGTGGGCAGGACTACCTCGGAGACTTCGATGCTGACCCCACCGGCGATCTCGATCTGGAGTCCCTCGGCTAGGGTGACCTCGGTGAGCGGCTTGCCGTCCACGGCAAAGCGACCTCGCAATGCCAGTAATTTGAGTTCGCTCCCGCGAAGACTGATCATTGCATGGGCTTCGGAAACGCGGGCGTCGTCGAGGTGAACGGCCGCGGTGGCCAGTCGCCCTACCAGGTCGCCGTGGCTGGCGATGACACTGGATCCATTGGGCATCTCGAGTCGGACGTGGGCGAACACTGCGCGAGTCTATCTGTTCGGTGCGCCGTAGCGCATCCTCCTGGTAGCCCTATTTTGCGCCGAGGGGCGGATGGTTTCCGGATTGGGCGCGCGCGGCGGGAGCTGGCGTCTCGGAGGGGTTTTCGCTGGCCGGCAGTATTCGTTCCTGGGGGCCCTGCCACACCCTCAGGTCGAGCACCATCGGCTCGGGGGGGCGGCTCGCGGCATCTTCGGCGATGCGGCGCTCGATGTAGGCCAGGACCTGGTCAGCCGGTCCAGACACGACCCGTTTCTCCAACTCCACGAAGCGGGTTTCGCACGGCTGGATTGCGAGTTCGAGCCAGACAACGTCACCTTTGACGGCGGTAATCGGGCTCGCTGGGAATGCGCAGAATCCCTGTTTCCAGTGGGTCATGCGGTCCGAGGGGAAGGTGCGAATGTGCACGCCAGGCGCCAGCTTCGCGTCAAAGGCGAGGGCAAAACCCGTAATTTCGCCAGAGCGATGTGCCTGGGCTGCGATTCCAGAGAGCTCTTCAAAGGTCTCGGGACGTTTGAAATCGATCTGCTGCCACCGGATCCAGGTGCTGTAGAGCTCGTCGAGGTTGACCCTGAAGGCGTGCTGCAGCGAGCGCAGCTGGGTGAGCATGGGTCCGTAGTCCAGGCCCATCTCCGCCAGATCTCGAGTCCACTGCTCGACTTTGCGGGCATAGTTGGCTGGACTCGCCAGCGCCGCGTAGCAGTCCAGGCCCTCCGGCAGAAAACCTCCGTCCGGCTTCAGGAAACGCAGTCGCGCATCCTCCATGAAGCGCGTTGTGTTTTCTCCGATGCCGGCACTGTCGAGGGTCTCGGACAGGATCAGGTCGACCTTCTCGGGTAGCTCTACGTCGGTGGACATGCCGTGGATTGGCACGAAGCGATCGGGCCCGAAGCCCCCGCAGGCCAAGATCTCCTCGGCCAACGCGAGCGCTTCGTCATCCACCTCGATGGCATAGACGCGCTTGGCGCCCGCCTGCAGCGCCATCAGTGACAGGGGACCCAGGCCGGCCCCAATCTCGCAGACCACTTTGCCCGGACACCTCATCTTCGTCGCTTTGCGGTAGGCGTCCATGCGCACAGGGTCGAGCATCATCAGCTTGTAGTCGAGCAGTGTTCGAGCATTCATGGAAGTCCAGTTCGGCCGGCGGACTGTTGACTGAAGCCGATCTGACTGGCCGAGACGGCGCGATGAGAGGCGCGACGAGAGCCGCGTCTCAATTTCCAGCTTTGACAACCTTCTTTGGTTTGTCGATCTTTATCTCGACCACTTCGACGCCGGCCTCGAGTGTGAAGGACCGGTCGCCATAGGTGTACTCCCCGACTGGGAGCATCCCGTCGAAGAAACCTGTGTTGCGGGCGACGTACATGGCCCATTGGATGGCCGCGACCTCATCAGGGGCGAAGGGCAGGGCGGCCCGACAGAGCTTCGGCCGCCATCGGTAGTCCCCAACCAGGTTCACGCGCCCGTAGCGGCCTTGCATGAGCTCGATGGCCTGCACTGCCTCGGGCTTGGCTTCGATGGCTACCGCGCGATCGAGGAGCTGATAGCGAACCCACGCCCGTCCCACCTTCCTCGCTGCCGCCGCACCGTCGAAGTTGTATTCGTAGGAGGAATTTGGCTTCTTGATGTTCTCCTTGAAGGGCTTTGCGGCTCGCTGGGCTCTCGGCTCTCCGGGGGCCTCGGCTCCCATCTCGTCACTGCAGCCAGCGTGGGCTTCGGGGAGCCAGAACGCGGCGAGAAGAAGTGCCAGGAATGCGGTTCGCATGGTCGAGACTAACCCGCCACCGCCGGTTCCCTCCACCGGCCCGCTCGACCTATGAGTGGGCCTTCGGCAGTGGGCGGTTCGTCGAGATCAGCCGGAGGACTTGCCCGGTCCACCCGAAAGAAGTCGGTGCGGGGGGCTCGCCATCCCGAAACCACGTGAGGAGGCGACATCGGTTCTCGTCATCCAGGGCATCGAGACCCGACATGGCCTCGGTGAGGATCTCGACACACCGAGCGCGCGTCTCGCCGCCGAGCCACAGCGCCACGGCGAGTGTCTCCCGGGCGCTGTGGCCTCGCCGATCACCGCAAGCCAGGTAGCCCTCTGCAGCCTTGGATAGCGCTTCCGCCGCTGGTGCCCACCGCCCCTCCAAGATTGCCACCTGCCCGTTCTGGTAGGCCACGCCGTGACGCTCGGCCTTCCCTGGTGCCATGGAACTCTCGCGAAACCGATGCCATGCCATCCTCGCCTCTACTGCTCGTCCTGTCCCGCATGCGATCCGGCAGTGCACGCTGTGGGCCTGCCAGCCGACCTGGCCTTGGGCGTTCAACCCCCGCAGGATCTCGAGCGCTTCTTCGGGGCGCTCCTGCAGGTACACGATCTCCGCAAGGAACGAAAGCACCGCCACGTGTATCTCGTCGAGCGGGCCCTCCGGGATCGGCACGGCTCGCAGGGCCTCCTCGGCTTCCGGATACCTACGCGCCCGCCAGTGCACGCCCGCAAACCGTTGGTAGATCCGTGCTCGCAAGCGAGGGCCTCGCGCCAATCGGTCCGCTTCCTCGAGATCTTCCCAGGAGCCGGCCTCCTCGTACCACAAGCGCAGGGTCGCACGGTGATAGTGCGCCGCTGCCCGGAGCTCCGCGGGTAGGCTTCCTCGAAGGACCTCGGTCAAGAGCTCCTCGCCGCGTTCGAATGGGGCGATGCGGTCGGTCAGCTGCGCACGACAGAAGGCCATCGTGAGCGTCGCCCGGACGGAGGGTTCCTCACAGAAGCGAAGGCAATGCTCCATCAGACTCCGCGTGGCCGGAGGCGCCAGCTCCGGAGCGATGACGATGTCGGCCTCGTAGTACTCAGCCAGGGCTGCAAGTATGTCTTTGGCCGGCCGCCCACCGGCGCGCTCGAGCCACGGGAGCGGCCGGGTCACGCCATCTACCTCGAAAGTCCAGCCAGCATCTGCACTTCCGGGAGCCCACTGCTCGACGAAGGTTGTTGGCACGCCCTCGGAAGCACCGCTCACCAGGCGCAGGATTCCACGCTTCGGCTCGGGGACCGCGTCCAGTGCTGCCCGCCATGAAGGCCAGCCCCAGCCGTGGTCCCGTAGATCGCATCGCGCTCCCGCAGCTTCCCAGGCTTGATCGAGCAGGAGCACCGGATTGCCGTGGGACCTCTCCACCACCACCTCCACGGCCGCCGCCTCTGGAGGAGGTTGATCCGTCGCGTCCGCAAAGGCGCACAAGAACAGGCGCCGCGCCGCAGCGTCGGACAGGGGCGGCAAACATCGCTGCCGGGCCCCCAGGATGGGCAGCGGTGTTCGCGCGCAGATCAACAACCGCGCGCCATCTTCGACCCACCTGTTCAGCCTTTCAACATCCGCGAGTTCGGCGACGAATATGGCGCGGTCGGCGCGCATCTCGCCGACGGTGTGGAGTGGCACCTCCGGCCAAACCTGGCGGGCAACGGTACGTTTCCCTTGCCCCGGGGGCCCCCACAGCACCACGGACCCTCGCTCGAGCAGCGCTCGCAGGGTACGGACGGTGGGCGCGCGCCCGACGAAATCTGGCGTCGGAGGCGCGTCCTCCATCAGGACATAGCCCCTCCCCCGCACGGTCTGTAGCGCCGGGCGGCCGTCTGCCAGAGCAGGCAGCTTCTTGCGCAGCCGGTAGACCAAGGTGTCCAGCGAGCGCTGAGAAGTGGCCTTCCCAGCGGATGCCAGGGCGCCGAGTAGCTCTTCCCGTGCCACCAGCTGTCCCAATCGGGCGGCCAGCAACCGTTGGACCAACATCTCGCTCTCGGTGAGTTTTGGTCCCCCAGCACTCGTTGGCTCAGCACTCAACCAGCATCCTCCTCGACAGGTCAGACTCGCGCCACTGCGCACTATGCCAACCAATATCGAGGGCTACCACTTCCATGGCAGTTCTGGCGGCCAGTCGGCCCGCGCCGTCGTTGTCGATCGAACCGAGTTCGGCATCACGGAATGGGACGGGAACCGGTAGCGGGGCGCGGCGTCCATACTGCAGATGTCCTTGCTTCCGTCGATCCTCGCGCTGGTCCTTCTGTCGGCGGCCACCCTGCCCGAAGATCCAAGGGAGCGAGAGCTGAGGAACACGGCGGTGACAGAGCACAATCTCGCGCAGCGGATGAGGCGTGTCGACTCAGCCCAAGCGATGGTCCACTACCGCAAGGCTCATCGGGCCTATGTCAGGTGGTTCGCCGCCTATGGACGGACGGAACGGGTCTACGACATGCACTATGCGTACGCGGAACTCATGTGGTCGATCAAAGACTACCGTGCGGCCTACGACCACTACATGCGGGTGGTTGCGCTGGATCCGGAGGGCAAACACAGCAGATTCTGCGCGGAGTCGGCGGTCTTTGCGGCCCAAGAGGTCCTGGAGGCGAAGGGTTCCGAGATCGTCGTGTTTGGTCCCGATGAACAGCGGTTTGTCGATGCGGCCGATCAGTACATCGAACACTACCCCCAGGACGCGACGAAGCGGCAAAACATCGCGTATAAGGCGGGCTATCTGCTCTACCAGCACGGCCGAATCGAGGAGGCCCGGGAGCGCCTGTTGATCGCGGCCGCGGATCCGTCAAGCGAGATCTCGAAGAAGGCGGCAGAGATCATCGTCGAGGCAGAAGCGGGAGAGAAGGCGCGCTAACGGAGGGTGCAGACCACCGGCTTGTGGTCGAAGTACATGGCGTCGATCACATCTGGATGGCCTTCGGTGACTCCAGCACTCCAGCAGTCACCCTCGAAGCTGTCACTCATCACGTGGTCGATGTTCGCGAGCAGATAGGTCGGCTCGGCGTCGGGGCCGACCTCGGTGTGGAACTGCATCTCGTGTCCACCGCCGACGAAGTCGTTCCATCGCTGGGCGCTCTCGTCGATGTCGCTCCAGCGTCCGGGATCGGTATTCAGATCACCAAGGACGATGTTGCTGTCACCGTTTGCGCCCGGTTCTCCGTCGCCGAGGTCGACGAAGACCTGATCGACCTGGCGGGCGCGACAGTACTCCTCTTCCGGGGTGAGACCGGAGGACCCGTGGTAGCTGACAACCGTGAGGGTCGAGCCGTCCACTCGGTCGATGACGCCGCGGGCCACTCGGGCTCCGTTCCCGCAGTCGTCGACGGTGAATCCCGCGAGATCGGCTTGAAAGCTACCGAATGCCGTACGAACTGCTAGGCATTTGTCCGACTTGCCGGGGTGACAGCGAACCTCGTAGTCCGGGCCCAGGACCTCCTCGGCGACGACGGGGTCCCCGGGATTCCAGCGCTCGCAGACGAAGTCTCCATTGGCTTCGGCGGGAATGGTCTCGCACTCCGTTGAGTCGAAGATCTCCTGAAAAGCAACGATGTCCGGGCGGATCTCCCTAAGCCAGCTGGTCGTTGCGTCCACTGCGGGGATCCAGGCCAGCCCATCGCCGTAGTAGGTGTCGGACGTCAGCGCGTGCTCGCCGGTGTAGCCATCATCGGGCTCCGCATCGTGAGCCATACCCTCGGTGGTGCCGCTGTTGAAAGACACGACTGTGATGGGCGTCACGTCTGGGTCTTCGACTTCCGAGGCGGCTCCGCAGCCGATGAGCACAGTGGCGATGAGGGTACGCGACACTCGCGAATCATACTACGGAGTATCGTGGCATGCGGGGGCTTCTCCCTCTGCATTGGCGTCGGCCGCTACCCGAGTCGTCACCGACCAGAGACCGGCCAGGAGAACGGCTCCAGCCAGCGTGTAGCGCCACACACGACCCCTGCGGGCGAAGGCCTGAAAGCCCGCTGAGAGTCCAGCTAGCAGTGGAACAGTGCCCAATCCGAACGTCACGGCGATGGCGGCACCGACGAGGGGATGCTCCGAGGAGACCGCGATCCCGAGGCCGGCCCAGAGCAGGCCACAGGGCAGCAGGCCGCTCGCCGCCCCAAGCAGGAAACGGCCACTGAATCCTCGCTTTTGGAGGAGCTTTGCGGCGGCTTCTGTGAGACCAGGGATCCGAATATGGGTCTCGGGAACGATACCGGCGAGCCGGCCCGAGAACCAGAGCAGCAGGGCGATGGAAACGGCGGCCGATACCCAGCCGGGCCCGGGTAGGATCGCGCCAAAACCACCGGCGAGAGCGCCGAGTACGGCATATGTGGTCAGCCGCCCAACGTGGTAGCCAGCGGGGGAGTCCGAGGCGGCGGCGGCAAAGGGCCCGCACATGCCGAGGCAGTGTGGGCTTCCCATCATGCCGCCGATGAAGGCGCCAGCGAACAGACCGGTCACTCGATCTCTCCGCGCTGAAGGGCGATGGCGACGGCCTGGGCGCGAGTCCGGGCGCCGAGCTTCTTTCGCGCGTGCTCAACGTGGGTGCGGATGGTGCCCTCGCCGATGCCGAGCCGCTCGGCGATGGCGTCGCTGGAGTGACCTTGGGCGACCAGCGTCAGCACGGCTCGCTGTCGGTCGGTCAGAACCGGCGCGCCAGGGACATGGGGCTTCATGCTGACGACGACGTGGGATCCGACTGCGGTGCAGACCAGATCGTGCTCGATGCCGCGGATGCTGATGACTCCGTGGTTCGCCTGGAGCTCGGGCAGGTCCTTGAGTCGAGTGGCACAACCCTGGACGCAGACGGGCGCGCGGTCGGTACGCAGGCCCCCAACGACGTCCCAGCACAGACGTCCGGTCCCGTTTCCGAGGAGCTCGCACGCGGACGGGGTCGCTCCCCTGACCACACCGTCTTCGTCGACCACGAGCATCGGATCCAATTTCCGCTCCTCCGCTCCGACGGTGTGCAGGATTCGTGCCGGAGGCCCTGTGAGCGCATCTGTTGAATGACAGATACTCGTTGAGATCGCATCCGTTGAACGACAGAACCCCCTTTGCGGACGAATCTGCGGAGGATGGTCCAGAGCAAACAAAATACCCTGAATGTGGGCGAGTTGGCACAATGCGCTGTGTCACCGCGCACGATTTGGACATCTGCTATTCGACATAGACGCGGGCTGCGCACCGGGGATCTTCGTGGGGTTGGCGCGATCCGGGACGAGTTGGCACGCGAGTTGCTGTTCAGGGCCGTGATTCGGAGGACAATCCGTGCAAAACACACCTCAGTACGACGACGCGGTGGTCAGGAAGTTCTTCGGAGCCACTGTCATCTGGGGCGTCGTGGGAATGCTCGTGGGCGTGATCATCGCGCTCCAGTTGGCCTATTGGCCGGCCAACCTCGGCTGGCCCTACACGACCTTCAGTCGCCTGCGCCCGCTGCACACCAACGCGGTGATCTTCGCGTTTGCGGGCAACGCGGTCTTCACGGCGATCTACTACTCGATGCAGCGCCTGCTCAAAGTGCGAATGTGGAGTGATCTCCTAAGCAATGTGCACTTCTGGGGGTGGCAGGCCATCATCGTCTCGGCGGCGCTGACCCTGCCCTTTGGCCTCACTCAGGGCAAGGAATACGCCGAGCTCATCTGGCCCATCGACATCGCCATCGCGCTGATCTGGGTGGCGTTTGCCATCAACTTCTTCGGCACCATCGCCGTCCGAAAGGTCCAGCACCTCTACGTGGCCATCTGGTTCTACATGTCGATGGTCATCACCATCACCGTTCTGCACGTCGTCAACAACCTGGCGATCCCGGCGACGCTCACGCGCAGCTATCCGGTCTATGCAGGTATGACCGACGCTCTCGTGCAGTGGTGGTACGGCCACAACGCGGTCGGCTTCTTCCTCACGACCCCGTTCTTGGGGCTCATGTACTACTTCCTGCCCAAGGCGGCGGAGCGTCCGGTCTACAGCTATCGGCTCTCCATTGTGCACTTCTGGGGCCTGGTCTTCCTGTACATCTGGGCGGGACCTCACCATCTGCTCTACTCGGGCCTCCCCGACTGGGCGCAGACCGTGGGCTCGGTGTTCAGCATCATGCTCATCGCGCCGAGCTGGGGCGGCATGCTCAACGGCTTGCTCACCCTGCGCGGAGCCTGGGACCGCCTGCGGACCGACCCCATCCTCAAGTTCTACGTGGTCGGCATCACCTTCTACGGGATGAGCACCTTCGAGGGGCCGATGATGGCGATTCGAGTGGTGAACTCGCTCACCCACTTCACCAACTGGACCGTCGGCCACACCCACGCTGGAGCCCTGGGCTGGAACGGCATGATGACCTTCGGAATGCTGTATTGGCTGGCTCCGAAGCTCTGGAATCGCGAGCTCTACAGCAAGAGCTGGGCGACCACCCACTTCTGGATGGCCACCATCGGCATCGTCCTGTACATCGTCTCGATGTGGATGGGCGGCCTGACCGAGGGCCTCCAGTGGCGCGCCATCGATGAGAGCGGCCTGCTCGCATATCCGAACTTCCTCGACACCGTTCACGCCCTGGCGCCCTTCTACTGGATGCGCTTCCTGGGCGGCCTGCTGTTCCTTGGCGGCGCCATGCTGATGGCCGTGAACCTCGGACTGACGGCCTGGCACGGCAGCACAACCCCAGCGACCGGGAGCTTGTCATGAACCATCGCTCGCTAGAAGGAAAGGCCACGTTGTTCGCCGTACTCTCGCTGATTGCCGTCCTCGCCGGCACCCTCGGTGAGCTGCTTCCCACCTTTGTCTCCGAGGCTTCCCGTCCCGAGGTGATGGAGGGCGTGACTCCGTACTCGCCCCTGGAGGTCGCCGGCCGCGACATCTACGTGCGGGAGGGTTGTTATGTCTGCCACTCCCAGTGGGTTCGCCCGTTCCGCGGGGAGACCCTGCGCTATGGGCCGTGGTCCCGGGGAGGAGAGTACGCGTACGACCGACCGTTCCAGCTCGGCTCCCGGCGCATCGGACCCGACCTGCATCGCGTCGGCGGAAAGTATCCGGACGCCTGGCACTACGAGCACATGCAGGACCCTCGTTCCACGTCCCCGACCAGTGTGATGCCGGCCTACTCCTGGCTGCACGAGTGGACCTGGGATCCGGACGATGTGCAGAAGAGCGTGTGGGCCCTGAAGATGGCGGGAACGCCCTATTCCGACGCTGACGTGGCAGGGGTGGCGGAATCCACCAAGGCCCAGGCCTCCGAGATCGTGGGCCGCCTGTCCGCCGCCGGCATCGAGACGCCTCCCGACCGCGAGATCATCGCTCTCATCGCCTATCTGCAGCGCCTCGGTGTGGATGGCCGCGCCGCCCTGAAGAAGGAGGGAAAATGAACCCGCTCTTCCACCACGCCGCTGGGACCATGAATGACGGGACCGGCATCTTCATGGGCGCCATTACCGTAGCGTTCATCGGCATCTTCGTCGCTTGGACCTGGTACGCCTACGCCCCCTCCAGAGCCGCGCTGATGGAGCGCTACGGCTCGCTACCCTTTGACGACGGAGAGTGACCATGCAGGACAAACTCCTCGGACACGGTGACGACAACGACGGCATCGAAGAGTACGACAACAACCTGCCGACCTGGTGGCAGGTACTGCTCCTCGTCACCGTCGTGTGGGCCTTCGGCTACGCGCTGGACTACCACTTCATCAGCGATCGCTCCCAGGCCAAGGCCTATGAGACCGAGATGGCGCTCGCCGCCGAGCAGTGGCCCCAGCTCGATGGACCGATCTCCGCCGAGATCACTCCAGAGGCAGTGGCCGCGGGCGAGGCGCTCTTCAAGACCAACTGCGTAGCCTGTCACGGCGCGGATCTGACCGGCGGGATCGGGCCGAACCTGGTCGACGCCGAGTGGATCCACGGCGGCTCTCTGGACGAGATCGTGAAGACCATCAACGTAGGGGTCCCAGAGAAGGGAATGATCACCTGGGGACCCATCCTCGGTCCGGAAAAAGTCGCCCAGGTCGCCGCCTATGTCTATCGGCAGTCTCATCCCGAGTAGCTGAATGCCGATCTCTCCCACCACATCCACGACACGATCCGACGGATCGAGGCTGTGGGTGTATCCGCGGCAGATGAAGGGCTCGTTCCATCGCTGGCACTGGTGGACTTCGGCGTTCTTGCACCTGTTCCTGGTGGTGGTCCCTTGGATCGAGATCGGCGGATATCGGGCGTTGCTCATCGATCTGCCGGGGCGAAAGGTGTGGGTCCTGGGCTATCTGTTCACGGCTTCCGACGGCGCGCTGCTGATGCTCATGGGGCTGTTTGCGACGTTTGCCCTGTTCTTTTTCACGTCGCTCTTCGGGCGCCTTTGGTGCGGCTACATGTGTCCGCACTCTGTCTTCCTGCTCAACTGGGTGCTGCCCCTGGAGAACTGGATCGAGGGGGATCGCAAGGCCCGGATCCGGCGCGACAACAAGGGCGTCCAGTGGCAGACGACCGCGCGCAAAGCGGTGAAGTTCGCCCTCTTTGGGCTCATCTCCTTCCTGTTGTCCATGGCCTTCATGGGTTTCTTCAGTGATCCGTGGCTGTTGTGGAGCTTCCAAGAGGGCAACGCCTCGTACGGAATCGTGGCTGCCTTCACAGGCATGTGGTTCTTCGACTTCGCCCTCTTTCGCGAGCAGTTCTGCAACTTCCTTTGTCCCTACGCCCGCCTTCAGGGCGCGATGATGGACGACCAGAGCCTGGAGATGACCTACGACACAGCCCGGGGTGATCCACGGGGAGGAGGCAAGGCGGCCATCGCCGAGAACCGCTGTGTGGACTGCGACTGGTGTGTGCACGTGTGTCCCCAGGGCATCGACATCCGCGACGGCTTCCAGCTCGAGTGCATCGCCTGCGGGCGCTGTGCGGACGCGTGCGCAGCTATCCACGAAAAGGTGGGTGGAACGACCCTGGTCCAGTACGGGACCCAGGCCGGTGCATCCGGCGGCGAGACGAGGCTATTCCGCGTCCGAACTGTGCTCTATGCGGGGCTGCTCTGTGTGATCGGCCTCGCGTTCGTGGGGATCCTCGCGACGCGCACCCCATTCGAGGCGACGGTGAATCGCTCTCCGGGCACGCTGTTTCAGGTGGATGGCGACCAGGTGCGGAACACCTACATCGTGCGCATCACCAACACCGGCAGCGAGTCGGCCTCGTATTCGGTCACGGTCGACGGGCTGGATGGCGCTTTGGTGTCGACTGCCCCGGTGACACTGGCCCCCGAGGAGAGCCGCACGGTTCCGATGGTGGTGCAGGTGTTTCATTCGAATAATTTAGTTCGCACCCACTATATCACCGTCACGATAGACGACGGAGAGGGTAGGGTGGTGCGAAAAGCGACCTTCAAAACCCCAGCGGGAAAGCTGGAAGGGAAGAGCTCATGAGGTGGATGGTCGGACTGGGCCTGACGTTGGCTGTCGTGGTGCTCATCAACCTGGGCATGCTCTGGTTGGCGGTACAGAACACTCCGGAGATCGTCGAGAGCTATGTCGCGGAACAACGCTAGCTCATCCGAGATCGCGCCCTGCCGTCACTGCGGAACGCTGGCGGAAGGGGCGGATTTCTGTTGCGCTGGCTGCGAGATGGCGTTCGACATCCTGCACGAAGCGGGCCTGGAGAAGTGGTACACGGATCGGGAAGACTGGGGTCCGCGCCCCCTGGAGCTCGGAGACGCCTGGGAGGGCGTGGAGGTCAGGGCCGAGGCCGGCGGAATGTGCACGGCGAGGCTGGCCATCGATGGGCTCCGTTGCGCGAGCTGTGTGTGGGTGACGGAGCGCCTGATGGAACGGACCGAGGGCGTCGTCGACGCCCACGTCAGCTACGCGACCGGCCGCGCCGAGGTTCGTTGGGATCCAGAGAGGGCCGCGCTCACCGACATTGTGAGCAAGGTGGCTGCCGTCGGATATCGGCCCCGACCCTTGCACATCGCCGCCGAGCCCGACCGCGATCTGCTCATGCGGCTGGGGGTGGCGGCCTTCTGCACGGCCAACCTGATGTCGCTGACCGCAGCGGTCTATGCGGGCTGGTCAGGGGGCATGACGAGTGCCTGGGCGGACTTCTTCCGAAACCTGACGTTGATCCTAGCTACTCCGGTCGCGACATGGTCGGCCGCTCCGTTCTTCATTGGCGCAATTCGCGGTGCACGGGCCGGGGTGCTGCACATGGACGTGCCGATCAGCCTGGCGGTCTCTGCTCTCTATTTGCACGGAGTTATAGCCACTTTCACGCACGCTGACGGGTATCTGGACTCCATGGCGATGCTGGTGACCCTGTTGTTGGTGGGTCGGCTCATCGAGGCTCGCGGACGCCGCCGGGTCCAGGAGGCGGTGGTCGACCTGTCCGCACAGCTGCCCAGTCGGTGTCGACGAATCGTGGGGGATTCGGTCACCGAGATCGACCCCTGTGACCTTCGTCCCGGGGATCAGGTCGAGGTTCCATCAGGCGCCGAGATCCCCGCGGATGGGCTGATCCTCGAGGGTAGGACCAGGGTGCGAATGGCCCTGCTCACCGGAGAGTCCGAACCCGTCCACCTCGGCCCTGGAGATCGGGTAGTCGCCGGGGGCATTGTCGACGGTCCTCCGGTGCGGGTTCAGGTCACGGCGGCCGGCGACGACGCGCTCTTGGGGCGCATGGCCGAGGCACTGGAGCGGAATCTCGGGCAAGAAGAGCGCGCCGATGCCCTCGCTCCGGGCTTCACTGCGGCCACCCTCGCAGCGGCCCTGTTGACGGCAGCTTGGTGGATGGGGACTTCGCCCGATGAGGCCCTTCGAAACTCGGTTGCCGTCCTGGTGGTGGCCTGTCCCTGTGCGCTAGCGCTGGCTCGGCCCTTGGCGGGTGCGGCGGGCTTGGCTGCGGCGGCCCGACGTGGACTGCTGCTTCGCTCGGTGGATGCGCTGCTCTCGCTGGCCGATGTTCGGCGCGTCGTCCTCGACAAGACCGGGACCCTCACGCGAGGTGTGCCCGACGTCATCGACGCCAGTGGAGACGCTATCCGCATCGCCGCCGGCCTGGAGCGCAGCAGCAATCACCCCATCGCACGGGCGATCCTGCGTGAGGCCATCGCCCGCGGCATCCCGATCCCTTTGAGCCAGGACGTGGTGGAGGTCGCTGGTGTGGGGCTGACAGGCGTCGTGGATGGCCAGCCCTGGGAGATCAGGAGCGGCGGCCCCGGCGAGGTCCTGGTCGAGGGGAGCCAGCTGCACCGCATTCGGCTGCGCGACGTTCCCCGAGCCGACGCCCGAGAACTGGTGGACGCCCTTCAGAACCTGGGTCTGGAGCCTGCTATCCTCACAGGCGATCGCCGCGAAGTCGCCGCTCGCCTGGCAGAAGATCTCGGAATCTCCGCCATGTCCGGCGCCGATCCCCTCGAGAAGGCGGCCTGGATCGAGGCCTGCCCGGAGCCCGTCCTGTTCGTCGGCGACGGCCTCAACGACGGTCCAGCCCTCGCGGCGGCCTCGGTCGGGATCGCCATGGGCACGGGTGCGACGGCTTCGGTGGTCGCCGCGGACGGCGTGGTTGCCGAAGACGCCCTGTGGCCCATGGTCGCCGGACTGCGGATCGCCCAGCTTACCCGGGACACGGTTCGCCGAAGCCGAGCTCGGGCCATCGCCTACAACGTCGTCGCCGTCGGTCTCGCCGCCGCTGGTTTCATCGATCCACTGGTTGCGGCGGTCCTGATGCCGCTCTCCAGCTTGCTCGTGATAGTGGACGCCAGTCGTCTGGAGTCCCGCGTATGAACGCCATTCTCTTCCTGCTTCCGATCGCGCTGGGGCTCGGAGGCCTGTTTGCGGTGCTCTTCCTGCTCGCTGTGCGCGGTGGGCAGTTCGACGATCTCGCGGATCCTCCCGAGCGGATCCTCCACGACGACTGATGGAACCGACCGGCTGGTTCGAGGTCTGTTGCTGCTGGGGTTGGAACCGAGATGAGACGGCGACGCGTTGTTGGACTGGGACTGGTGATTGCCGCGCTCGTGGCGCTGTATGCGCTGTGGCCCCGGGCGGAGGCGGAAGATCCGGCCCCAGGGCCTTCACCATCCGCCAGCCTGCGTGCTCGGCAGGCGCTCCGGGCTCTCGCCTCGCCGATCGTGGGCGATCCAGAAGTCGAAGAAGACGAGGATGAAGGCGAGGAAGTGATGGCGCTGCGAGAGGTGCTGCTCGTGGTATACCTGCGGAACGCTCGCAACGGTTTCCTGCTCTTCAGCGGCGAGGCCCGCTTCGACCCTGGGCTCTTCTGGCCGACCGCCGACGAGCTTCTGTTTCCGGACAGTGCCACCGCTGACGAGCTCCAAGAACTCCTCGAGCGGCCCGGTGCGCAGGCCGAGCGAGACTGGATAGCCCTGGCCGACGCCGAGGGGTTCTCCACGGCAGACGTCGATGTCGAGAACGAACCTTGGGCTGCTGTTCTCGGGTTGGAAGTAGAGCGTCGTGCGGCGGTGCGCGTGTACACCGACAGCTACGACGCCGCGTTCGAAGGCCAGCCGATGCAGCCTTGGACCCGTCCCTATCCGCCGCTGCCGGCCCAGCGCGTGCTCGGTTTGCCAGAGGTGGACCCGGTGCTCGATCTGGCCGAAGACCTCATCGAGATTCATCCCGACCATCCGGCCGCCGAATATGCCCGCTTGTACATGCTCGATGCCCTGGCGATGAGCAGTGCCGAGGACGCCTGGCCCGAGGCCGTCGACATCCTCCGGCAGACCGAAGATGCGCTGGTGATGACCCAGACCGCTCAGCTCCTCGCCGCGCTTCCCGGTGACAAGCTGCTCGAGGTCGACGATCTCGATCGACTGGGAGGTGTGTACGAGGACGCCTGGGATCTCACCGAGAGCCTGCACCTCGCCGCCTTTGGCCTCGAGCAGGCGATGAGACACGGCGACGAGCAGCGGACCCGAGGCTGGCTGGAGCGCTTCGAGCGCTCAACCGGAGACGCCTGCAAGGGGAAGGAGGCCGACCCGAAGTGCAAGATGTACCGGGATAATCTAGACGCCGCCATCGCTTTCATGGGAGACCGGGACGTGTCTGACGCCGCCACCTGGCAGCAGGCCTTCGAGATCGCCGCGTGGACCTGCGCGCGCGATCACGGCGTCGGCTTGGTGGCGCGGGGCTGGGCGAGATGGGAGGGTCAGTGGGACTGGCAACCCTGGGTCTGTGACGGCGCCGATGAGTGTCCAGGTGTCTATACGTCCTGCGTCGAGGCCCAGGTGCGGCGTGGGCCGATGCCCGAAGAGGACGCTCTAAAGGTCCGTCTCACGGTTGTTCAGTAGCGCAGCCCAATACCGCCTGCAGCTCGGCGTCAGTGGTTCGAGGCCGTCGAGTCTCCATGGAGTGCAACGTCACCGACGACCCGTCTACTCCCTTCGGGGGGTCCCGCAGAGCCATCCAGTGTATCGAGCCCTTCCGCGGTCTCGGTGAGACGTGCCCCGGTAGCCAACGTCGGTTGGTGCTGTGCTTCTCGTTGCGAATGTGCTCTGCGAGGTCCCCGCGAAGCGTTCGAATCGGGCGGTAGACCACGTCGTACAGGCCAAAGATGTCGTCGTCGGTGTCGGTTCGGGTCACCGAGTCCACCTCGTATACGCCGACGGTCTCCCAGCTGCACCAGTCCTTGTCACCGGCGACCTCGAGGGGCGACCGCAAGTTCGCGGCGAAATCGTGGGACCGCACAGTCGCGCACCCGGTGGTTAGTAGAGCAACAAGGCAGAGCGCAGTTCTCATGCTCAAAACGTAGTCCGACGCCATGGATTTGTTAACGCGCTACCACTGTGCCCAGTCGGTGTCCTGGGCGCGCAGGGCCTCCATGGTCCGCTGAACCGACCCTCCGTAGAAGCTGTCGACGACGCGCTGCAGGGCCTCGCGCCCCGCGACCTCTCGAGGGATTGTCGGCGTGTATTCGTGTTTTCCCTTCACCAACTCCCGCTCGATATGCCCCTTGCTCACCAGCGTCGCGAGGTGGGCTCGCACTGCGGAGTACGACGGTGGGTCGCTCATTTGCTGGTGTAGGTCTCCCGCGGAGGCTCCCTCGAGCTTGTAGAGCAGGTTCATCAACTGCCTTTCGCGACGACTCAGGGGATCGGGACTGGACATGCTGGAATACTAGCACAGGACCGGCAACTGGAGAGATCTAGGTTCTCGCCACGGCCTTCCCGGTGTACATCGACTCCACCAATGGTGCGTAGCGCTCGACGACGACCTTGCGCTTGACCTTCATCGAGGCGGTCAAGAGCCCGTTCTCGATAGACATGGGCTCGGGGACCAGCTCGAAGTATTTGATGCTCTCGAAGCTCGCGAGGCCGCTGTTGACCGCGTCCAGGTGTTTGGTGACCTCGGCTTTGACGGCGTCTCCGTTGGCGTCGTTGGGCACACCCTTTGCGGCGGCCCACGGCTCCAGCTCTTCGACGTCGATGGCGATGAGAGCGGTGCAGTAGTTGCGGGTGTCGCCGATGACAACCGCCTCCTGGACGAGGACGTGGTTCTTGAGGCGGCCCTCGATCTTGTTGGGTGCGACGTACTTTCCGCCCGAGGTCTTGATGAGTTCCTTCTTTCGTCCGGTGATCTTCACGAAGCCGTCGGCGTCGACGCTTCCCAGATCCCCGGTGAGGAACCAGCCGTCGTCATCAAACGCCTCGGCGGTCGCGTCGGCACGGTTGAGGTATCCCCCGGTGATGTTCGGGCCCTTGGCCACGATCTCGCCGTCTGCCTCGATCTTGATTGTGACGCCGGGGAGCGCTGGCCCGACTGTGCCAATCTTGAGGTTTCCGGGCAGGTTTGCTGTCAGTCCGGGGCAGGTCTCAGTGAGTCCGTAGGCCTCGAGCAGCGACAGGCCACAGGCCAGGAAGAACGCGTGCACGTCGGGATTGAGGGGGGCACTCCCGGAGAGCAGGGTTCCGGCGCGGTCCATGCCTAGGCGGGCGCGGAGCTTGGAGAGCACGATCTTGTCGGCGAGACCGTAGCGAAATCCGAGGAAGAAGGGGATCGGCTGCCCTGTGCTCGTGTAAGGAATGGTCTCTCTGCCGGTGTTTATCGCCCAGTGGAACATGCGCTGGCGGAACGGCGACGCGCCGGCGACTGCGGTCTCGATCCGGGACTTCATCTTCTCGTAGACGCGGGGTGCGGCCGGGATGAAGCCGGGACGGGAATCCCGGAGATCGTCGCCGAGGGTGGGGATGCCGGAGACGACGATGGGTGTGTTGAAGTAGGGGGCGGCGAACTGGATCAACCGGCCGAAGCTGTGGGCCAGCGGCAGGAAGAGAAACAGGCCGCCCTCACGGATCTCTTCCTCGAAGAGGCCGGTGCTGGCGATGTTTTCGATCATCGAGAGCATGTTCTCGTTGGTCTGGATGACACCCTTGGGCGGGCCCGTGGTGCCCGAGGTGTAGGTGTAGGTGCAGACGTCCTCGCGCCCGATCCCCGCGACACGTCGCTTGCGGTCCTCGGCGGTCTCCTCGAGCTTGGCGCTGCCGCGGGCCTCGAGTGCGGCGAGGCTCTCCCAGTCATCAGCTGGCTCGATGCCGTCGGTGTTCATCACCGCGATACGGGCCAGCGGCACTTCGTCGGCGGTGTAGTCCCGGTCGAAGAAAGTGAACCCCTTTCGCATGGCGCGGACCTTCTCGAGCTGCTCTTTGTCCTCGACGATGGCGAGGATGGCGCCAGTGTCGACGTGCACGTAGCCGACCTCTTCGGGCAACAGAGATGCGTAGACCGGCACGGTGCGCAACCCGACGCTGAGGCAGGCGAAGTCGCAGGCGATCCAATCCTCGCTGGTGTTGCCGAGGATCGCGATGGCGGCGCGATCATCGATCTTCAAGGCAGTGAGGATGCCAGACGCGATGTTCTCCATTCGCTGGCCGAGCTCGCCCCAGCTCAGGTCGGCGAATTCGCCGTTCACTCGTCGACGGATGGCCGGTGCGTTTGGCTCCTCCGCTATGCGTCGCTGAACCATTGCTCCGATGTGTGCGTCTGTCATGTTCACCCTCTGCGGCGGCGACCCTTAATCCGGTTATCAGTGCGGTGCCCGCGGCTGGAGCCCACGCCGGAGGAGACCGATGGCGTTGTTGCTCGCGATGATTCTGGCTTGCGCCTCCAACGCCCCGGAGCCCGAACCCTCGCCCGAACCCGCGCCCAAGGCGGAAGAGGAACCGCCAACCAAGCCCACAGGCGGTCACGCCAACAGGAAGAAGAAGGTCTCCGCCGATGATTTTGGCAGTGATGAGTTGGTCATTCCGCTCCTGAAGTTTGCGAGCGATGCGCTTCCAAGAACCGTCCCAGGCCTCCGCCCCTCCGGTGGGCCGGGCGAGTACGAAGTCGATCCCGAGACCTTCGAGTGGGCCGGCCCCCCCGTGCGCGAAGGTCGGATGCGGTACGCCCAGCGCCGGCTTCGAAAGGCAGTGCTCACGGTCGCGGGTCGGGCGAACTGCGACAAGCTGATCGAGGCGATCTCCGCTCCTCATGGCGAGCCGCAGGAGACCGTCTGTGCACAGCGCTTCTGGCAGACCGCGGACTTCGGCATCCGCTACAACGAGCGCCCTCCCCAGGCGATCTGCACCGTGGTGGTCCTGGTAGATAGCGCATTTCCGCCGGCAGAAGCGCCAGGTAGCGTCGCATTGGATACCGAGGGCGTCTTCGGCGTTCAGATGGGTGCGCCGATTGCCGACTTCGCCGACATCACAGCGACCGAGGAACGCGCCCAGGTTCACCGACGAGCCATTGGCAACCCCAGTTTTGAAGGCGTCACCACCTACGCGCCGACCTGGTCCTTCTTCGACGGCAAGCTGGAAGAGGTCTCAGTGCGCGCAAACGAGGACGACTGCACCCGAATGCGCGAGGCGCTCGTCGACACCTATGGTCCCGGCAACGAGGCATCGGGCAAGCGCGACCTGAACTGGGTCGGGTGCAATACGGCGCTGGAGTTTCGTCAGAACGACGCCCTCATGGCGTGTCGGGCGACGGCGCGCTCCGTGCCCGAGTACTTCGCCAGGGTCGAGTACGAGGCGAATGCTGCCAAGCGCAAAGCCGCCGAGGGTCAGGCGGTACTGCAGGCGTTTGTCTCCAAAGACGGCGAAAAAACGGTCGTCTCAAAGGGCATTATCGCCTGGCTGAAGGAAGATCCCGCCCGGGCTGAGGTGCCCTACACGCGCAAAACCATGGCGCGAGGGCGAGATGGCGAGGTCTCGGGGCTGCGAATCACAGACGTGCCGGCCGACGGGCTCATCTACGCTCTCGGCTTCCGAGATCGCGATTGGATCATGGAGATCAACGGCCAGCTAGCCCACGAGTACAAGCCAGAAGCCGAGCTGTCCGAGCTCAAGGTGACAATCCGCAGAGGGTCCGAGGATCAACACCTCGTGCTGTCCTTCGAGGAGGGTGTGCTGCAGCAGATCAGAGAGATCCGGAGCGAATTCCCATGATCGCACTTCTCGCGGGGATCGCCTTCGCTGCAATCCCCGCCCACGTCGATCTCAACGACCTCGATCGCTGGGAGGAAGGGGCCGAGCAGGTCCTCGATGGACCGGCCGGGTGCTGGGAAATGGTGGGCCGTGCAACCTGGGACTGGGACAGCGGCCGCTTTGGTGCCAGTCGCGGAGACGCACTCTTTGTTGGGCGTCTGGTCGACGGAGTCTGGCAGGAGTTCCACCTCGAGCCGCTCGGAGAGGTGGTTCGCGGTCGTGGGCGTAGCTCCACCGAGAAACGGGTCTACCAGATCGACGAGCCGCGGTTCGCTCCTCTGGTGGGCAAGCTCGTCGGCCGCCGTGTGAAAGTCGCGGGCTCCGAGCCCGAACCGGACGAGGACAAGTCCGACGACGAGTCTGACGACGACCGAGGCCCCAACAACCTGGTGCGGCGAGCACTGGACGATTTGGGCGCTTCGGTCGACACTTCATGGGCGCAGTGGGATAGCGAGCGCCAGGGCGTGACACTGTTTCGGTCGGTGCCCCTGAACGAGTCAAAGCGTCCTCCAGAAGCCGAGGTGAAAGCGTTTTTTCCGGGCGGCCGCGACCAGGCTGTCAGCGTCGATGTCGTGTTCCCGAAGCGCTTCTACAAGGGGACCTTCCCGAGGTGGAGGCTCGACAACGCCGTGGTCCAGGTCCGAGGCAGGCCGTCGGGAGGCGAGGTTTTTCCGACGGTGGAGTCCTTCTCCTTCGAGTTCGGGGTGTTCGGTTTCACGTTCAGCGGTGCCCAGACCATTCGCTACAAGTCTGCTCGCCGCTGCGGCGCCGAGATGCTTCCAGAGCCCCAGGGGCCCAATCTCCCCGAGACCCAGACCGCCGAGCCTCAGTCCGTCGAATAGGGCGGAAGGTGCACGATGGCGTGTGGTGCCAAAACTCGATCGGCGGACGGCGTCTTCGGCTGACCGACGAACAACGCCGCCGACTGGCTGTGAAAGGCAAGGTTCTGGGTAGGAAGATCCTCACTCGGGTTGCAGGGATCGTGACGCCCGACACGCATATGCGAAGTCTATGTCGCGGGCGCTCTCGAGCCAGGGGCGCCAGGCGTGGTCCAGCCACCGCAGGCGCCGCTCGACGTAGGGGTCCTCGGCACGCGGTACGGTCTCGTTGGCAAAAGCACGGAGCAAGCCCTCGAGGCCGCTATGGGGGCTCCACCCGATAGGGCGCGGACGGAGGAGGCCAGCTCGTCGAGGTGCTCACTGGGTGCCGGATCCTCAACCGAATGCTCGAGCTCGTGAAGCCGGAGTCGATCGCGGTACGAGACTGAGCGCTGCAGCAGATCTGCTGGGTCACGATTCCGCGGTGCACCAACGCCAGTGAGAGGCCTTTGCATCGGCCTTCAGTGCATTCAGCGCGGCACGATCAATCGGCCCCGCGGTCGCGAGACCAGCGAGCAACGGCAGCAAGACAACCATAGTGCCCCTGTACCCTACTGCAACGAGAAGAAACACCGTGTGGTCCTTTTATCGAATGCCGAATGCCGGGGATCCGTCAATGCCGACCCGGAGTGATTGAGATGCCTTCCACACCCCTACTCTTGCTGGCCCTGGGTTGTGTCAAGACCGCCGGCCCCAGCTCCCCACTGGCGGTCGATGGCGTGGTGGCGTGGCTCGATCAGACCGCGTTGCCGCTATCGGCGGACTTGTCGGCTCCTCCTGCGGACATCACCAAGATAGGACAGGTCATTGGGGACAGGCGGGTAGTCGCCATGGGAGAGACGACGCACGGAACCAAGGAGTTCTTCGACTTGAAGCACCGCTTCTTTCGCTACCTGGTCGAAGAACGCGGCTTCAGAACGTTGGCGATGGAGATGACGCGTGACGCCGGGGACGCGGTGAACCACTTCGTTCGGACGGGAGAAGGCGACCCAAGGGCTCTGCTCCAGGGCAGCTACTTCTTCTTCGACGCGAAGGAAATGCTCGAGCTGATCCTCTGGATGCGCGCCTACAACGAGCACCGGCCCACCGAAGAGCAGGTATTCTTCATGGGCTTCGACACGCCCGGCACCCCGGCCGCCGATGTAATCGCGGAGCGCTGTGGAGAACGCCTCGGCTGCCAGGTGGTCATGCGTGATGCGCTGATGGCCAAGCATGTCCACGACTGGCTGGACCAGCACCCCGGCGGCGCGCTGGTGTGGGCTCACAATGGTCACGCGGCGCACTTCGAGAGCACCGATGGCTGGAGGACGATGGGCCACTATCTGCGCGAGAGTCTCGGCGAGGACTACTACGCGATCGGCTTCGAGTTCAATCGGGGATCGTTCGTGGCTCCCGCCGGCGGCGACCTGCCAGTCCTGCGTAGCGTCGCGCTCGAACACCTCGGTGGGCTCGTTTTCAGTGAATACCTGCTGCCTCCCGCACCCTCGGAGTCGCTGGCGTTCCGGTTGTCCCAAGCTCGTGAGGACGACTATTTCGTGGACCTGCGCGCTGCACCGGCTGTGGTTCGGTCCTTCTTCGAGAGCAACCGAAACCTCCAGAGCTATGGCGCAACCCCTCCTCACAAGGATAGGCAATATGAGCAGTATGCGCCTTTGCAGCTGATCTTTGACGGCCTAATCTTCGTCGAGACGACCCATGGATACGGCTTCAATGGTAGTTGACGGTCACCGAACCGGATCTCGGGAAGTGGACGCCCGGCGATGGCACGATGCCTGCATAGCCCCCGAACATGCTGCCGCTTCCCCTCCCCGTCGTCCATGCCATCGCCGTCAAGGTCCGCCAGCGCGAGGCCGTCGAAGCCCACACCGGTGTCGACCATGGTGGTCGGGCCGAAGGCGAGTCCGCCGAGGTTCTCCACGTGGGCGTACTCGAATCCGACTGGCCGGTGAGCGAGCATCACGTCCAGGTCGCCGTCGCCGTCGGTGTCTCCCACAGCGAAGCCCTCGGGGTCGGACGGACCAATGGTGTAGGGGGCGGCGAAGACGGCCCCCACGGCGGGAAAGACCCACATTTCGGAGTACGCGCCGATCAGATCGAGATCGCCATCGCCGTCTAGATCCGCGAGCTGTAGGTCAGAGATGCGATCCTGCGAAATCGGAGTCATGACAGGCCCAATCGCGAGGTTGTCGTACCGGACCACACTGTCGGAGCTGTCGTCCCAGTAGGCAACGAGGTTCGTCCGCTCCATCGCCATCCAAGTCGCCCGACGCCAGACTCCTGCAGCGGGCGGTCCGATACTCCAGCTCGAAGCCGGCGTCGTAGCCGTTTCCGGTGTTGGTGTAGATGTGAAGGGTATTGGCCCAATCGTCACACACCGCCAGATCGACCAGGCCGTCTCCGTCGTAGTCCAGCGGCGTGAAGGTCTTGATGTCCCAGTTGTCGATAGCCAGATGGGACGCCGGGAACACTCCGATACCGTCGTTCTCGTGCCAGACCACCCCTCGCGCGGACCGGGTCACCAGATCGAGGTCGCCGTCACCGTCCATGTCCGCGGGAGCAGCGTCGTAGTACACCTCGGCGATGGGCCGTTGTTCCCACTCGGCCGCCACCGCGACCTCGAAGCTCAGGAGGGTCCCTGACCTGGAACGCAGGCCGGATCCAGGAGAACAGCCGCTCCATCTGCTCCAGGTCTTCTGCGGTCGCTTCCGCCAGCAGGCCACCGACCCGGCGGAAGAAGGCATCGCGGCTTCGTCGTCGGACGGTGTAGCGGGCCATGAGTCGGGCGACGTATGGGATCGCTTCCGGGGCAAGCGCGGCATGGACCTGTCGGAATCCCTCGGTGAGCAGGTCAGTGGCTTCGCCGGGGGCTCCCCGGATGGCGGCTTCGACGGCCTCGCGCGGGTCACCCTCACCAAACTCCTGATCGGCCTCGATGTTCTCCAGCAGAGCGTCGTAGGCTGCTCCTCGCAATGGACCATACCAGATGCGCCCAAAGCCGCCATACAACGCCAGCTGAGGTCGCGGCGCTGCCATCGTCGTGAACAACTCGCCCCAGGGGAACAAACCGCGCCTGGATCAGCACGCCGACGCACAAGCCCGAAGATGAAGATGCCGACGCCGAGGACAAGACCGGTTCGTGCGGCCTATTCTCTCAGACCGCACTGAGGGGACGATGAGCGAAGAAGCGCCCGGCGCGTTCCAACCCACCACCTATCTGGGATTACTCGAAGCGCGCTGGTTCGCCCAGTTTCTTGGGCTCGTCCAGAACCGCGACCGCACCCTCGTGAACATGCGCTACCTGGCTGCCCCCGAGGAGTGGCTGCTGACCGGACCCTCAGCCGATCGGCCCCATACTCCGGAGCCGCATGAGATGAACCTCGAAGGCTTCTCCGTCGGATACCGAGCCCCGTCCATGATGTCCTTCAGCGGCGAGCTCTTCGGCCCCCGGTACTCCTCGCAGGAAACTTGATGAGCGTCACGTGCAGCAGCAGTACCGAACCAATGCCGCGCCTGGCCAGATCCGGGCGGACAAACATGCCTTCGATACGGTCGCGGTCAATCTCTACCCATCCGACCGCAGCGCTCTCTATTCTGCGATCCACACCTCGATGGCGTGACGGACGCTCTCATCGGCGCAAGAGTCTGCTCCTCTTTGTCTACACCGGACGGGTTCCTACAGGTGCTCCCACTCGAAATCATCGAGGAGGACCGCGGAGTCATAGAGACCGTCGAACACCTCGAAGATCATCAGCTCCAAGGTGATGATCTCGCCGGGCACAACATCTGCGTGTACGGTTTGCCACCGGGTGGCCGCGCCCACTGGCCAGTAGCCGGTCCCCTCGATATCCCAGGTTCCGGCTGGACAGGTATAGCAACCCATTGGGTTGCAGGCCTCGATCAGGGAGCTGTTCACAGTGATGGGGTCGCCGTTCGGGTCCGTGGCGATGTTCCTGTCTGCGGGCACACCAGGGTGCGCGCTGGTCAGCAGCGCGAGGTGCACGTCGTTGGCTATGAAGCAGGTGTAGTTGGGGTAGTCGACGCTGAAGAACCGATACCGGTATTTGAAGCGGTGGGCATTGGTCGGCACCTGGATGACGAGCTGCAGGTTGACCGAGTCGAAGGCACCCGAGCCGAGCGCGCAGTTGCCCCCGCAGCCGACGACGTCCGGAAGCGCTCCTCCGTGCGCTGCGAGGTAGGAAGCAGGCGAATGATCGGTGTTGCTGAAGGACGTGCCGCTCGCTGGAGGGTCGAACCCCCAGTCGTTTTCGTCCCGCATCATCCCCGTGGACAGACCCGCCAGGGTCGGCCCCAGCTCAGGCAACGAGTTCCCGAATTCCTCCAGGACCGCGACCTGGTTGGACACGAGGGTGGAGAGCGCGGCGGGGGCGGGAACCGTGCCGTCGGCGTATTGGAGCTCGGCGTCGAGCACACCCCACACCGCCGAGCCCGGAGCGATGAACTGGCAGAGGTCCATGGCCTTGGCGAGATCGTTGCCATACGCAAAGAAGTCCGCAGTGGTCGAGCAGGGAGGAGGAGGAGAAGCGTCCGACGAGAGGGGATCACAGTCGTCGTCCTGGCCGTTGGGGTATTCGTGCGCACCGGGATTCACGAGCTCCGGGGACAACGGCCCACAGTCGCCGAAGACCTCGCAGCAATCTCCGTCAGCAGGCGAGTAACCGTCTCCGTCGTAGTCACAGAGATAGTCGTCCACGCCCGGGCAGAGGTCGTAGGCGTCGCAGACCCCGTCGCCGTCTGTATCGGCCACCGCCAGCGGGTCCCCGGGGCAGGCATCGCAGCCATCTGGTACGGCATCGCCGTCGCCGTCGAGGGTGTCGTCGAAGCCGGGGCAGAGGTCGTCCGTGTCGCAGACCCCGTCGCCATCGGTGTCGTCGGGGTCGTCCAGCGGGCATGGGTCGTCGGTGTCGCAGACTCCGTCTCCATCGGTGTCGTCGGGGTTGTCCAGCGGGCACGGGTCGTCCGTGTCGCAGAGGCCATCGCCATCGGTGTCGTCCGGGTCGTCCAGCGGACAGGCATCACACCCAGTGGGCACCCCATCGCCGTCGGGGTCGACGAGGTCGTCGAAACCCATGCACTGGTCGACGGAGTCGCAGATCCCGTCTCCATCGGTGTCGTCGGGGTTGTCCAGCGGGCAGAGGTCGAGGTCGTTGCAGATGCCGTCGCCGTCCTGGTCGAGGGTGGCATCGTTGCCCACGCACAGGTCGTCGCTGTCACAGATCCCGTCCCAGTCGGTGTCGTCGGGGTTGTCCAGCGGGCATGGGTCGTCCGCGTCGCAGAGGCCGTCTCCATCGGTGTCGTCTGGGTTGTCCAGTGGGCAGGGATCGTCGGTGTCGCAGACGCCGTCTCCGTCGGTGTCGTCGGGGTTGTCCACTGGGCACGCATCGCAGCCGGCGGGCACGCCGTCGCCGTCGGGGTCGACGAGGTCGTCGAAGCCCGCACAGAGGTCGTCCGAGTCGCAGGAACCATCGCCATCGCTGTCGTCGGCGGGATCGAGGGGGCACGGGTCGTCCGCGTCGCAGACGCCGTCTCCATCGGTGTCGTCGGGGTTGTCCAGCGGGCAAGGGTCGCAGCCGGA
>PJEL010000391.1_pt1 | contig 52035 bp, 48 predicted proteins | sample 1853271 | NCBI WGS metagenome assembly PJEL01 (sample SAMN08108733, study PRJNA415343) | Invertebrate metagenome, whole genome shotgun sequencing project. | host: Globobulimina | place: Sweden: Gullmar Fjord | collected 2015-08
GTGGGATGAAAGTTGTTACCGTACTTTAACGGTGAAATATAAATCGGACGCGGGATGGAGCAGTTTGGTAGCTCGTCGGGCTCATAACCCGAAGGTCGTTGGTTCAAATCCAGCTCCCGCAACCAATTTACTTGTTGAGAGACAAGGACCAGAAATGCGACACTAGCTCAGCTGGTAGAGCGCAACCTTGCCAAGGTTGAGGTCACGAGTTCGAGCCTCGTGTGTCGCTCCACTTTTTCTTTATGAAAAAGCGTTTTATTGCTTAGGCGATGAAACAGTAGTTGTTACCGTACTTTAACGGTGAATATAAATCGGACGCGGGATGGAGCAGTTTGGTAGCTCGTCGGGCTCATAACCCGAAGGTCGTTGGTTCAAATCCAGCTCCCGCAACCAATTTACTTGTTGAGAGACAAGACATGCAATACTTACATAGTGAGTTATGCATACCTACTACTGGGAAGTAGTAGCACAATGTAGCATTCCTGGATTTATCGATTACCGACAATCTAGTGTGTTGCCTCAAAGCGCTTTTAAACATTGGTTTAAAAGACCATAGGAAGCAATCAGCTTCAATACATCATCTTAGTTTCTATATCAGCACAGCCTCTATGAGGTTGGTTTTTTTATCTGATAAAAAGTAAATAAGATGCGCTGTAGTCACCAATCCTGTGAAGCATTGGTATCAAAATACGGTATAAGCCTTTCATAGCATCGCTATACTAAAGAGCTTGTAATACGTATCTGCTCTCATTTATTCAGATCATAAAGTAGCATGGAAACTGATGTTTTCAGGCTTTATACCCTTGTTGTTAAGTGAAAAGTAGCGCTTAATTCACAGAGTTATCCACAAAAAATAGTCTGTGGGTAAGTCAGTTGATTAGATGTGCTGATACGGTGTGAATAACTCTATATCTCTCCTTGATTTATCCTTTTTTTAATTATCCACAAAATGATTATTAACAGGCTAAGATACTGTTTTATATGGCTATGCTGCCATTTTTATTATACTTATATACAGCTTGATCAGTATGCTTCGTTATGGGAGTAATAGGCTGAATTTTTTATCCACCACCTGTGTTTAATGTTTAAGAAGCAGGTAGGAAAGAGAAGTGTTGAAAATGTTTTCCACATTCACTAAGAATGTAGGCTACCTCTCATTTTGCGTGTATAACTTCAGTGTATTACAGTATGCGAGCTCGCGATTTTAAGTGTTGTTAAGCGTCTCGTGGAAGACCTTTCTCGACAATGCGAACTAATCTTTTCGTGTTTGATGGTAGTACATCAATCGCATTCTTGGCGTATTTGTTGTGTTGCTTTTTGATTGCCCACTGAATATGTATATCGAGTATCTCATTGAGGGCTAATCGACTGTTTAATACTTCAAGAATGTCTACGTTATAAGGTGCGTTACCCATTGCTATCGCGATGTTTCGTAGCCATTGGATATGGCCAATACGGCGAATAGCAGAGCCTTCAGTATTCTTTAGGAATGTCGCTTCATCCCATAAAAATAACGTTGTTAAGTCTTGCTGATACAAGTTGTCTCGACAGTGATAATCCGTTTCTTGCGTGATTTCACCGTTGCGGCTAAATGGGCAAACTAACTGACAATCATCACAACCGTATATACGGTTTCCTATTTTCTCTCTTAATTCCTCTGGTATTACACCGTCAAATTCAATCGTTAAATAAGAAATACAGCGTCGTGCATCAACAATGCCTTCTTCAACAATGGCGCCAGTTGGGCAGCTTGTTATACAGGCAACACATTTTCCACATTGATTCTCTTGAGGTGTATCAACTGGAAGTGGTAGATCAATGAGCAATTCGCCAAGAAAGAACCAAGAACCACTATCACTATTTAAAATCAATGAATGTTTCCCCGTCCAGCCGAGCCCTGCTTTTTCAGCTAATGGACGCTCAAGAATTGGCGCAGAGTCAACAAACGGACGGTATCCAAATTGGCCGACTTCTTTTTCAATTCGTTGACCAAGTTGTTTAAGGCGATTACGGATAAGCTTGTGATAATCGCGTCCTAGAGAGTAACGACTGATGTAAGCTTTTAGCGGTTGCTTGAGTGTTTGAGCAAACCCAGCTTCTGGAGGCAGGTAATTCATTCTTACACTGATCACGCGAACGGTATTTGGCAGCAATTCTGCTGGGCGAGCACGCATCATTCCGTGGCGTGCCATCCAATCCATTTCTCCATGGTATCCTGCATCTAACCAGCGTTGTAACTGGGCTTCATGTTTTTGCAGATCAACATCGCAGATCCCGACGTCTTGGAATCCTAGCTCTTTTCCCCATAGCTTTATTTGCTGGGTGAGTGCGGTGTAATCGATGCTCATGATAGTTAGAGAATAGCCGTAAATTATGGGGTGCGAAGTGTACCACATAAGATTAAAACCAAAAGGGCTAGAACGGAAGAAATAGTCCATCAATTGATGTGGCATATATTCAAGGTTTTGACTGTTTTTCTCGTGTAATGCTGAGTTTTTTTTATACTTACTTATTAACTTGAAAGCCTTTGTGGTTTGAGTGCGTTTTTATTCAATTAATATGTGCCATCGTAATGGTGAGCATTTATATACTTTGCGATAAATTAGAAGGCAGGTAATGATGATTGCGCAGTTACCGACAAAACTATACCGAGCGGAACAAGTTCGTCACGGTGAAAAAGCCGTGGCAAAAATATTACATATTGATATGTACGAGCTTATGGAACGTGCTGGTCAGGCGGTGTTCATTACCTTAAAGAAATGTTTTCCAGCCGCGCGTTCGATAACGGTTTGTTGCGGAGGCGGAAACAATGGTGGTGACGGTTATATTGTTGCCCGCTTAGCATTGCAAGCTGGCTTAGATGTTCAACTGTTGCAACTTGATGTAGCCAAAGCACTGACGGGGGATGCCGCTAGAGCGCGAAATGCGTGGTTAGCTGCTGGCGGTAAAGTTGAGGCGCTTTCTGATACCGCCTCATTTACTTCAACTGATATCATTATTGATGCTTTATTAGGTACAGGGCTAAGCGGAGCGGTACGAACGAATATCGCTCGTTATATCTCTATGATGAATCAAGCCAGTAAACCAATTATTGCCGTTGATGTTCCTTCAGGGCTCTGCGCTGATACTGGTGCGATGCTTGGCATTGCGATTAATGCGACGTTAACCGTGACTTTTATTGGTATAAAGCAAGGGTTATGTACTGGTCAAGCTGGCCATCACTGTGGTGAGTTATTGTATGCCGATCTTGAAGTAGAGAGTACTTTTTCAACCGTTGTAAAACCAACCGTATTTCGTGTAGAACACAACTATGTTAAGCAGTGTTTACCTGTACGTCATCGTTCAGCGCATAAAGGGTCTTATGGTCGTGTATTGTGTGTCGGTGGAGATCTTGGCATGGCGGGAGCGATTCGGTTAGCAGCAGAGGCATGTGCAAGAACAGGGGCTGGGCTGTCGGCGGTTATCACACAACCTGACAATATTTTGTCAATCGTAACCGCAAGACCTGAAATAATGGTACAAGGTTGGTCTGACAAAGCCCATAAGAGCATTTCAAGAGTCGAATGGGCTGATGTTGTCGTATTGGGACCAGGGCTAGGAACGAGTAATTGGAGTAAAGCTTTATTCAATATTGTACGATCAACAGAAAAAAAGACGGTATTTGATGCTGATGGATTGAACTTATTAGCACAATCACCAGACTATAAAAAGAATCGTATAATAACGCCTCACCCAGGCGAAGCTGCACGTTTATTAAATATGGCTATTAACGAGATTGAACGTGACCGTTTTGCTGCTGTGCGAAAGTTGCAACAAAAGTACGGTGGTGTGGCGGTATTAAAAGGTGCGGGAACCCTTATTTTTGATGGACAGCAACTTTGGGTTTGTACTGCCGGTAATCCAGGAATGGCTACTGGTGGCATGGGCGATGTACTATCAGGTATTATTGGCGCGTTATTAGGGCAGGGATTATCCTTAGCGGATGCTGCCTGTGTAGGCGTATGGATCCACAGTAAATCGGCTGATTTATGCGCTCAGAAGGGAGAGCGTGGTATGCTGGCAAGTGATCTATTTCCGTATATTCGACAATTAATAAACCCAAGATAAAGATAATAATGCAAAAATTTGAAACCTTTCTTGCTGATGAGCAGGCAACAGTAGATTTAGGCCTTAGCCTTGCTAAGGCATGTGAACGCCAGACAACGATTTATCTTCATGGTGATCTTGGCGCAGGTAAAACAACGTTTAGCCGTGGTTTTATTCGTGCTTTAGGACATAAGGGGAATGTTAAAAGCCCGACTTATACCTTGGTTGAACCGTACGAGTTACCACCTTGGCAAGTGTATCATTTCGATTTATATCGTCTTGCTGATCCTGAAGAATTAGAGTTTATGGGGATCCGTGATTACTTTACAAATGACGCCATTTGTTTAGTGGAATGGCCTGAAAAAGGGCAGGGCTTGTTACCGGAGCCTGATATCGACTTGGAATTACGTTATCAAGGTGAACAGCGACAAGTAACGATTACAGCCAATAATGAGTATGGCTGCATGTTGATTAAGCGTTTGGAGATGTGTTGATAAGGATGTCTGTTCGTACCTGTATAACGATTTGGGTATTAGGCATGGTGGGGCTATTTAGCTCCATCGTTGCAGCTAATGAATTGAAAGGTGTTCGAGTTTGGCCAGCGCCAGATGAAACACGTGTTGTGCTTGATATGAAAAGTGAGGCGACATATTCCTATTTTACGCTGACTAAACCTAACCGTTTAGTGGTTGATTTAAAAGCAACATCATTAAAAACTAAACTACCTATTATTGTTAGTGATAGTGCTGTATTGACGAAAATCCGTAGCAGCAGTGCACCTGATAAGGGATCTTTTCGCCTTGTTTTTGAAACGAAAACGGGTATGACTCCCAAGCTATTTACATTAGCGCCGACGCCAGATGGTCATTATGGTTATCGCTTAGTGCTAGATTTACCACATGGCAAGATAGCCCCTGTAGTCCAGAAAAAAAGACCCTCAGGCAAAGTAACCACTAACCAACAAGCACAGCTACCATCAGGGCGTGATGATATTATTATTGCGATTGACCCGGGGCATGGTGGTGAAGACCCAGGTTCGATTGGGCCGACAAGAAAATACGAAAAGAATGTAACATTAGCTGTTTCTAAAAAAGTGGCGGCTAAAATTAATGCGACACTAGGTATGAAAGCCGTAATGACGCGTCGCAGCGATTATTTTGTGAATTTGAATAAGCGCTCTGAAATTGCCCGCAAAAATAAATCACATTTATTAGTTTCAATACATGCTGATGGTTTTACTAAACCCCAGCCTCGCGGGGCATCGGTTTGGGTGCTAAACACTCGACGTGCAAACAGCGAAATAGGTCGCTGGCTAGAGCAGCAAGAGAAGCAGTCTGAATTGCTGGGTGGTGGTGATGTACTGTCTGGTGATAATGATGATCAGTACCTCAGCATGGCGGTACTTGATTTGCAGTTCGGCAATTCGACCAAAGAAGGCTACGAAGTTGCTACCAATGTATTAAAGGAAATCAGTAAAGTGACGCGTTTGCATAAAAGCAAACCAGAACACGCAAGTTTAGCGGTACTGAAGTCGCCAGATATTCCATCGTTGTTGGTTGAAACTGGGTTTATAACTAACCCAACCGAAGAGCGTTTATTAAATTCGTCATCGCACCAAAATAAGTTAGCCAATGCTATTTATAAAGGTATCTTGGCGTATTTTGAAACCAACCCTCCGGAAGGTACGTTATTTGCCTCCCGCAAAGGTGGAGTAAAGCATAAAGTGACGTCGGGGCAGTCATTGAGTGTGATTGCTAAGCGTTATGGGGTGTCGATATCGTCGATCAAGTCCGTGAATAACTTGAAGTCGAATAATTTGCATATTGGGCAGGTTCTCATCATTCCTGGTTCTGCGGCATCCAATACGTCGAGAACATCTTCTATATCAGCGTCTTCTTCGTCAAAAACGGTTAAGAAAGTGGTGATACATAAGGTACAGCGTGGTGACTACCTGGGTAAAATCGCCAGTAAATACAGCGTTACAATGAACAGTATTCGTCAGCTTAATAACCTAAAGTCTGACAATGTTATGGTCGGACAGAAGTTAAAAGTGGAAGTGGATGCGCCTAAGTCGATTAGCCATAAAGTTAAGCGTGGTGAATTTCTGGGTAAAATTGCAACCAGTTATGGGGTCTCGGTAGCTAGCATACGTAATGCTAATAAGCTAAAGTCTGATAAACTAGCAGTTGGTCAGACGTTAATTATACCAAGAAGTTAATTATGCCGATTCAAATTTTACCTGCTCGGCTGGCAAACCAGATTGCAGCAGGTGAAGTCGTAGAACGACCAGCCTCTGTGGTTAAAGAGCTGGTTGAAAACAGTCTGGATGCCGGTGCCACTCGTATTGATATTGATATCGATAAAGGTGGTAGCCGCATGATCCGTATTCGCGATAACGGTAAAGGTATTGCGAAGGATGAACTCGGGCTGGCACTTAGTCGCCATGCAACCTCTAAAATATCTTCATTAGATGATTTAGAAGCCATTGTTAGCCTCGGTTTTCGTGGTGAAGCATTGGCCAGTATTAGTTCTGTCTCGCGTTTAACCCTCACTTCACGCACTGCAACTCAAGAAGAAGCTTGGTCTGCCTATGCTGAAGGGCGAGATATGGATGTGCAGTTAAAACCAGCAGCACACCCAATTGGCACCACAATTGAAGTACTTGACCTCTTTTTCAATACTCCTGCTCGTCGTAAATTTTTACGAACTGAAAAAACAGAATTTAATCACATTGATGAACTGCTAAAGCGCATAGCGCTTAGTCGCTTCGATGTGTCGATTACCTTGCGTCATAACGGTAAGACCATTCGTCAATATCGCGCTTCCCAAACACAAATTCAAAAAGAGCGTCGTTTAGTATCGGCATGTGGTCAAAGCTTTTTGCAACATGCATTAGCAGTGGAGCTTGAGCATGGTGATTTAAAACTATCAGGCTGGATTTGCACGCCGCAAGGGTCACGGTCACAAAATGATGTTCAGTACTGTTATGTGAATGGTCGCATGATGAAAGATAAGCTGATCAATCATGCTATTCGTCAAGCCTACGAGGCCAACTTAGCCTCCGATCAATACTCAGCATATGTGCTCTTTATTGAAGTTGACCCTCATCAGGTGGATGTGAATGTACACCCAGCTAAGCATGAGGTGCGTTTTCACCAAGCTCGGTTAGTGCATGATTTTATTTATCAGGGAATTCAAAGTGCTCTTCAGCAAGGGGCGATGGATGACCAACAGAGTTATCATGCGCCACAGCGTGCAAGTGCAATAGCGACACCTTATGCTGATACTGCCTCTGAATCGGTAGAGAGTGCTCACTCTCACCAAATAGCAGAAGCCGCGCCCGCATTACAGGCAATTGCAGACAGCCCAAACTACCCGAATAAAGCGCAGCCTGAAGAATGGTTGTCTTCTTCTGTGGCGAGTGAGTCAGCATCGAACACACAACACCAAGAACTAAATGATAAGCGAGAACGCAATGATCGTGCAGTAGAGCGTTCAGATTATACAAATGGTAAGCGTGCTATCGATAGCCTTTCACCACAGAGTAATAGGAATAGCGGCTCAGGGCGAAGTTCGCAATCGAGTTATGATGTTGCTCAACGACGTAATAATGCTGAATATCAACCAGAAAGCGCGCCTTCAAAGCAGGAAGTAGCGGCTTATCAACGACTCATTCAAACACCACCATCAATACCTTCACACGCTTCATCGGTAGGTGCGCCAGCAAAAGCGAGTACAACGTTAACTGGTGAGAGCCGTTCCACTGCTGTAACTCGACAAAATGTGGTTGATACACAAGTTGGGGTCGGGTTAGGCAAAGCTCTGAGTATTGTGGCGGAGCGTTATTTATTGGTTAGTCGGCATGATGGTATTCATGTACTGTCACTCGATCATGCTCAACGCTTGCATCATAAAGGCCAGTTACGCTTAGCAGCAACGGAAGGATTGAAACCTCAGCCGTTATTGATCCCACATTCAGTGCCCGTTGAGTCAGATTTGATAGCATGTGCAGAGCAACATGCACTGCTTTTAAAACAGTTAGGTATCAATTTAAAAGCGAAAGGTAAGTCTGGATTAATTATTTTGTCGGTTTGTTTGCCTTTAAGGCAGCAAAACTTACAACAGCTTATCCCAAATTTGTTAACCTACTTGTTATCTATCGCAGAAGATCCTGACGCACAGGGCTGGGATAAATTATGGGATTGGTTAGCAACACAGTGTGTGATGCCCGTTGATACGTTTAGTTTGTCTCAGGCGATCCAATTAGTGACCGAATTAGAACAACTATGGGGAAGTGATATTGAACAACATAATCAATATTTACTTCGTTCCGTAGATGTTAGTAAAGCAATAGAAGCCTTTTTATATGAGTAAGCCATTACCACAAGCTATTTTTCTTATGGGTCCAACAGCATCAGGTAAAACGGATCTTGCGATTCGTTTGCGAGAACAATTGCCTGTAGAGTTGATTAGTGTCGACTCCGCCCTTATTTATAAGGGAATGGATATCGGAACAGCAAAGCCGGATGAGCGAGAACTTACGTTAGCACCGCATCGTTTGATCGATATTCGTGATCCAGCGCAAAGTTATTCTGCTGGAGACTTCCGTACTGATGCACTTAAAGAAATGGCTGATATAGTTGCAGAAGGGCGTATACCCTTGTTGGTCGGTGGTACTATGTTGTACTACAAGGCTTTACTTGAAGGATTGTCACCTTTACCAGCTTCGGACCCAGATGTTCGAGCGGGGATAGAACGAGAAGCACAAGAGAAAGGCTGGCAATTTTTGCACGAGGAATTAGTAAGGATTGACCCAGTTTCGGGCGCTAGGATTCATCCTAATGATCCACAACGTTTATCTCGAGCATTAGAAGTTTTTCGTATCTCAGGTAAAACATTAACTGAGTTGACGAAAACTCAAGGTGAACCATTGCCATATCGGGTTCATCAATTTGCAATAGCACCCAAGGATAGGGCTGTTTTACATCAACGGATCGAACAACGTTTTGAGAACATGATCGAAGCTGGCTTTGAAGAAGAAGTACGTGCTTTGTATCAGCGAGGTGATCTTCACCCCGACCTGCCATCAATTCGCTGTGTTGGTTATCGACAGATGTGGGACTACTTGGGCGGGAATTGTGATTTAGACGAAGCGGTCTTCCGTGGTGTCTGTGCAACCCGTCAATTGGCGAAGCGTCAAATTACCTGGCTACGCGGCTGGAAAGATTTGACGTGGTTGGATAGCAATGATGGGGATGCTGCGTTACAAACAGTCACAAACTCAATTAGATGTGATGTTTGATTCGCGTGTATACTCTGAATTGTTTTGCGTATTTTTTAGTTTGTGTTCGTTGCTAATTACAACTACAAATAAATAAATAAATAAGGAAAAAAAGAATGGCTAAGGGGCAATCTCTACAAGACCCGTTTTTGAATGCGCTGCGTCGTGAAAGAATACCGGTCTCAATTTACCTGGTGAACGGCATTAAACTTCAAGGCCAGATTGAATCATTTGATCAGTTTGTGATCCTGCTTAAAAACACTGTTAACCAGATGGTTTATAAGCATGCAATTTCTACAGTTGTTCCAGCTCGTCCGGTGAATCATCACCATGCGAGCGATCGTCCAGCTACCCCAGAAAAAACAGAAGAATAATATTTTATTCAAAGTAAGGAGTTGATTGCTTGTTTGACCGTTATGAAGCCGGTGAACAGGCGATTCTTGTTCATATCAACTTCACGCAAGACGGGGAATGGGAAGACCTAAGCGAATGTGAAATGCTGGTCTCCTCTGCGGGAGTGAATACGCTACGTGTTGTCACTGGTAGCCGAAAAACTCCCCACCCTAAGTACTATGTGGGAGAAGGTAAAGCGCAAGAAATTGCCGATGCAGTTCGTGCTGAAGAAGCCGAAATTGTCATATTTAACCACTCCCTATCTCCAGCGCAAGAGCGTAATCTTGAGCAACTGTGTCAATGTAGGGTGATAGATAGAACAGGTTTGATCCTTGATATCTTTGCCCAGCGTGCACGTACCCATGAAGGTAAACTTCAAGTGGAACTTGCTCAGTTACGTCATATTTCAACTCGATTAATTCGAGGCTGGACCCACCTTGAGCGTCAAAAAGGTGGTATTGGTCTTCGAGGGCCGGGTGAAACTCAGCTGGAAACGGATCGCCGCTTACTGCGTGATCGCATTAAGACAATTTTACGTAGATTAGATAAAGTGTCAAAACAGCGAGAGCAGGGACGACGAGCACGAAACCGTGCTGAAATTCCTACTATTTCTCTGGTTGGTTATACCAATGCTGGTAAATCCACTTTGTTTAATCGCATTACAGATGCAGGGGTGTACGCAGCCGATCAGCTGTTTGCAACACTGGATCCTACATTACGTAAAATAGATGTAGCCGATGTGGGAACTTCAATTCTGGCTGATACAGTAGGATTTATTCGTCACTTACCCCACGATTTAGTGGCTGCATTTAAAGCAACACTGAAAGAAACCCAAGAAGCGACGTTGTTGCTTCATGTGGTTGATGCCAGTGATGAGCGTTTCCGTGAAAACATGGACGCAGTTCATTTAGTGCTAGATGAAATCGATGCTGGTGATGTACCTCGCTTGATTGTCATGAATAAAATTGACTGCTTGGAAGGTGCTGAGCCTCGCATAGAAAGAGATGAAGACGGGCTTCCCCGTTGTGTTTGGGTATCTGCAATGGAAGGTATAGGTATCGACCTATTGTTCCAAGCGTTAACTGAACGTCTTTCTGGCACCATGGTAAAACATACTTTGCGTTTACCGCCTGAGAATGCGGGTCGATATCGAAGTAAGTTTTATCAGCTTGGCTGTATTTTGCGTGAAGAGTATGAATCTGATGGATGCCTAATGGTTGATATTCGATTACCGTTGGCCGATTGGTCACGGTTACAAAAAAAAGAAAGTAATTTGTTAGATGACTTTATCGTTGCTTAATGGATTAAAACTGTCGTCATATCATATTGATGGAGTTCTATAATGGCGTGGAATGAGCCTGGTAACAACGACGGCCGTGATAAAGACCCTTGGGGTAATAAGAATCGCGGCGGACGTGAGCAAGGACCACCAGACCTCGACGAGGTTTTTTCAAAACTAAGTCGTAAACTTGGTGGTATTTTTGGGAATGGAAATAAAAAAGGTCCTTCAACTGGTGGCAGCGCTATTGGTTTAGGGGTAGTTGCAGTGCTGGCTACTGCAGTTTGGGGTTTTTCAGGTTTCTATACCATTGGTGAAGCTGAGCGAGGCGTAGTATTACGTTTTGGTAAGTTTTATGAAATGGTTGATCCTGGCCTTAACTGGAAGCCTACATTTGTTGATGAAGTTACGCCGGTAAACGTTCAGGCAATTCGTTCACTACGCAGCTCTGGTTTAATGTTAACCAAAGATGAAAACGTATTGAAAGTTGAAATGGATGTGCAATACCGTGTTTCTGAAGCGCAAAATTACCTGTTCAGCGTAACAAATGCTGATGATAGTTTACGCCAAGCAACAGATTCTGCATTGCGTGCCGTGATTGGTGATTCGACGATGGATGAGGCCTTAACAACGGGTCGTCAGGTTATTCGAGCGAGTACTCAAGAAGCGATTGAGAAGATCATTGAAAATTACGACATGGGTGTCCTTGTTGTTGATGTGAACTTCCAGTCAGCGCGTCCACCGTCAGAAGTACAAGATGCTTTTGATGATGCAATTGCCGCACGAGAAGATGAAGAACGTTTTGTTCGTGAATCTGAAGCTTACAGCAACGATATTTTGCCAAAAGCAACAGGTCATGCAGAACGTTTGAAGAAAGAAGCGCAAGGTTATTCTGAGAAAACCATCAATGGTGCTCTAGGTGAAGTGGCTCAATTTGAGAAATTATTACCTGAGTATGAAGTTGCTAAAGACGTAACGCGTAGTCGTTTGTACCTTGAGACGATGGAACGTGTTTACAGCAATACTAGCAAAGTGATGATTGATTCTAAGTCGAATGGTAACTTGTTGTATTTACCACTTGATAAATTGATGAATCAATCTGGTGATACAAAGACTAAAGCCGGTACATCAAGCAGTTCATATGGTATCGAGCTTGAAAAGGTTGAAAGCCCAACTCCAGTATCGACGTCACCACGTTCTGATACTGGCCGTCAAGGGAGATATTAATCATGCGTAAATTAATGATCCCAGTGGTTGTCATCTTTATCGCTCTGTTACTAATGTCTTTATTCGTAGTGAATGAAGGTGAGCGCGGTATTGTGGTACGTTTTGGTCGTATCTTGAAAGACAATAATACTGAAGTTGCTCGTATTTACGAGCCTGGTTTACACTTTAAAGTGCCACTATTTGACCGTGTACGTACACTCGATGCACGTATGCAGACAATGGATGACCAAGCAGACCGTTTTGTAACAGCGGAGAAAAAAGATGTAATCATCGATACGTACGTTAAGTGGCGTATCAGTGATTTTGGTCAGTACTACCTAACAACAGGTGGTGGTGATAAGTCGACTGCTGAAGCACTCTTAAAGCGTAAAGTTGTTGATAACCTTCGTGCCGAAATTGGTTCGAAAGAAATCAAGCAAATTGTTTCAGGGCCAGAGCGTAAAGCTATTGTTGAGGTTGAAGATGAACCTGCTGCTGCTGAAGCCGTTGTGAATGAGATTATTGCTGAAGTTGCACCTCGTAAAGAAGTGGAAGGCCAGCGTGATCAAATCATGGCAGATGTACTTGCTGAAACTAAAGTAAGTGCAATGAAAGATTTGGGTGTTGAAGTTGTTGATTTCCGTATGAAGAAAATCAACCTTCCGGATGAAATCAGTGAATCTATCTACCGTCGTATGCGAGCTGAACGTGAGTCTGTTGCGCGTAAGCACCGTGCACAAGGTAGAGAGAAAGCAGAAGTAATCCGTGCTCAATCTGAACTTGAAGTAGCTAAGATTCTTGCAGAAGCGGATCGTGAAGCGCGTGTGCTTCGTGGTACTGCAGATGCAACTGTTGCTAAGATTTATGCTGATGCATTTAATCAAGATCCAGAGTTCTATAATTTCTTACGTTCACTAAAAGCGTATGAGAAGAGCTTTAGTTCTAAGAGCGATATTCTGATCGTTGATCCGAATACAGAGTTCTTTAAGTACATGAAAGAGTCGAACGGCGTAAATTAATACGCGGTTAATGATAGATAAGAAGACAAGGCATGAGCCTTGTCTTTTTTTTGTGGCAACAATGCCACGGTATTATTACGAGAAATAGAATATGTCGAATACGATTTGGATGGCACTAGGATTAGTCTTAATTGTTGAGGGGTTAGGTCCACTGCTTGCGCCTAAGGGATGGCGAGATATGGTGAGCCAGTTAAGCCAACAGAATGATAACAACTTACGCCGCATTGGCGGGTGCCTTGTTGTTACTGGCAGTGTTATTGCTTACATGATGTATCGCAGCATGTAAATCGGGCAAGTATATATTCGTGATGCCCTTCTTGCTGAAATATTCCTTACCGTTAAAAAATGACTGCAAGGCGTACAGTAAGGTGCTAGAATCCTTTTTTAACTACAGATAGACGAAGAAGATGGCAAATAATGTAGTCGTTCTTGGCACCCAATGGGGTGACGAAGGTAAAGGTAAGATAGTAGACCTATTAACCGAAGATGCAAAATATGTGGTTCGCTACCAAGGCGGACACAATGCAGGTCACACCCTAGTCATTGACGGTGAAAAAACTGTCTTGCACCTGATCCCATCAGGCATTCTGCGTAACAACGTTAAATGTATTATTGGTAACGGTGTTGTTCTTTCTCCAGACGCGTTAATGAAAGAAATGGGCCCGCTAGAAGAGCGTGGTATCCCTGTTCGTGAACGTCTATTCCTTTCAGAAGCTTGTCCGCTAATTCTTCCGTATCACATCGCACTTGATCAAGCGCGTGAGCTTGCTCGTGGTAAAAAAGCAATTGGTACAACGGGTCGTGGTATCGGTCCAGCGTACGAAGATAAAGTTGCTCGTCGTGGTCTACGCGTTGGCGATCTATTCGATAAAGAAGCATTTGCTGAGAAGCTTAAAGAAGTAATGGCTTACCATAACTTCCAAATTGAGCATTACTACAATGCTGAACCAGTAAGCTATGAAGAAGTTCTTGCCGGTGTGATGGCGCAAGCTGACCTACTAACTTCGATGGTTATCGATGTAACTAAAGAACTTGATGATGCGCGTCTACGTGGCGACAAGATTATGTTTGAAGGTGCACAAGGTACGCTTCTAGATATCGATCACGGTACTTACCCATACGTAACGTCTTCTAACACGACTGCAGGTGGTGTTGCTGCAGGTTCTGGTTTTGGTCCTCGTCACCTAGGTTACATCCTAGGTATCGCGAAAGCATACTGCACACGTGTAGGTGCGGGTCCATTCCCGACTGAACTATACGATGGTCTAGAGAAACAAGACCCAGTAGGTAAGCACCTAGGTACAGTTGGTAACGAGTTTGGCGCAACGACTGGTCGTCTACGTCGTACTGGTTGGTTTGATGCAGTGGCTATGCGCCGTGCAGTACAGATCAACTCAATCTCTGGTTTCTGCCTAACTAAGCTAGACGTAATGGACGGCTTAAAAGAGATCAAGATTTGTACTGGTTACAAAACTCAAGACGGTAAAACTTTAAGTGTTTCTCCAATGGCGGCTGATGCTTACGAGAACCTAGAGCTAATTTACGAAACAATGCCTGGTTGGTCTGAAACCACGTTTGGTGCAAAGACACTTGACGCGCTTCCACAAGCAGCATTAAATTATATTGCTCGTATTGAAGAATTAACGGGTGTACCAATCGATATCATTTCGACTGGTCCAGATCGTAATGAAACTATTATCAAGGTTCACCCATACGGTGAATAATTACCTATAAGGTAATTGATAATGTTTGATGAAAGCCAACCGAAAGGTTGGCTTTTTATTGCCTGCCATTTGATGTTACCCTCTAGTCTATTTTTTGAGTGGCAAAAAGTTGCCGCTTTTTTATCGCTTTTCTCTAAAGTCTGAAATGGTATGGTCGATAAGCTATTTACGGCTTAAGAGAGATTCGTTGATGAACCTGCGCCACTTATTATTTTCGACATTACTGGTAGTTACACCTGTATATGCATTGGAAGATGTAGGTGATGCTGTACCTGTTTATACTGACTCTCAATTGATTAAGTTGTTTGAAAGTAATGCCCATCTGCAGCAGCTAAAAGCAGATGATTGCCAGTTGGTGCAAGATATTGAAGCACGGGCAAAACGTGTGGAATCCCCTTCTTACCAGTTCTTGTATGGCGATATGTTGGCTTGGGGCGTTTGTGTTGAGCGTGACGTTGAGTTAGGCGTATATTACATGCAGTCTGCTGCGCATCAAGGTTCACCTGCTGCACTGGAACAGCTTGGTCGTTATTATGCAAAAGGCACGTTAGTCCAACAAGATCGTGAACGGGCTATCCCATACTTACGCGAAGCGGCTGCAATGGGAAATGTTGATGCCCGCATTCAACTCGCTGAGTTATTATTGAATAATTACGGCAGCCCACTGGATTTTGAAGATGCATACCGCTGGTTGTATAACACAGTGACTGCCAGTAAGAGCTCGCATCGAAAAATTGCCCAGTTACGTATGGGGCTTGAACGCCGGATGCCTGAAAATATTATTGCACGAGCAAAACGTCGTGATACTTTTTGGTAAATCTTTATCTTCTTGCAAGGCTCCCTGCTTCTAATTCCATTCTATGTCGCAATAAAAAAAGCGTAACCATTGGCTACGCTTTTGAACTATGACACTTCGCTTTTATCGCACATACTGAATCAGTGAGCAGCTTCAGCATGTTTCCACAGTATCTTTTATAGTACTTTATGTGGACCAAAGCATTCGTAGTGAATATTATCTTCCTGCACACCGAGCTCGATAAGCTGTTTTGCAACATGCTGCATGAAACCAACTGGGCCACAGAAGTAATAATGCATTGCAGGATCAATTAATTGCGGTGCAACAGCATTCAAATCAATCATGCCTTGGTAATCGAAATCTTCAGCTGGACGATCTGTGGCTAGTGGTTCACGATACCAGATTGTTGCACTAATATGATCGTACTTATCTGCCAGCGTATTTACATAATCTTTAAAGGCGTGGTGACGACCATTTTCAGTTGCGTGCAACCAATGCACCGATGCTTGATGTTCTGTTAGCGCATCTAACATTGATAATGTTGGTGTTAAACCTACACCAGCTGAAATTAATGTAACGGGTGTTGTTGCCGGTACATCTAAGAAGAAGTCACCTGCAGGTGCGGCAAGTTGTACGGTATCACCAGTAGTGAGTTCATTGTGCAGGTAATTAGAGACTTTACCGCCTTCTTCACGCTTAACCGAGATTCGGTAGTTATCGGTACGTGGCGCAGATGATAAGCTGTATTGACGTATTTCCTGAAATTCAAAAGCGTCAGGAGTGAGGTAGATACCTAGGTATTGTCCCGGTTTAAAGTTTGAAACCGTACCGCCATCAGCTGGCTTGAAAGTGAAACTGGTAATAACGTCACTTTCTTGTGTTTTTTCGATTAATGTAAATTCACGCGTTCCACGCCAGCCACCCGTTTTTTCTTCATTTTCTTGATAGATCGCTTCTTCACGAGTAATGAATACGTTGGCAAGCACGCCGTATGCTTCACCCCAAGCGTCTAATACTTCTTGTCCTGGTGACAACAATTCATCAATTGTTGCCAATAAATGACCGCCAACAATTTGGTATTGTTCAGCTGTAATCATGAAACTTGTGTGTTTATGAGCAATTTTTTCAACAGCAGGCAATAGGGCTGCTAGATTGTCGATGTTGTTCGCATAAGCGCAAATTGCATTAAATAATGCTTCTCGTTGATCACCATTACGCTGATTACTCATGTTAAAAATATCTTTGAGTTCAGGGTTATGGCTAAACATGCGCTCATAAAAGTGCGCGGTTAGTTTTGGGCCTGTTGCAGCGACAACAGGTGCTGTTGCTTTAACGATATCAATAGTTTGTTGACTTATCATGACTTTCTCTTAAAGTTATATTTATAATGCACCTTATAAGTTGTATCTGATCTGTATCTTTTAGTCAATAACAAGATTAAAATGGACGAAAGAGGAGTTATTGTGCAGTTAACCAGTTTTACAGACTATGGCCTTCGTGCCTTGATATACCTTGCGACTTTGCCTGAGGGCGAATTAACCAGTATTAGTAAAGTGACTGAAGTTTATGGTGTATCTCGTAACCACATGGTTAAGATCATTAATAAATTAGGTCAACTTGGCTATGTGGATACTGTGCGAGGAAAAAACGGTGGTATTCGTTTAGGAATGCCTGCTAACAGAATTATTCTGGGCGATGTTGTGCGTGCAACTGAACCGCTGCAGATCGTTAATTGCAGTGAAGACTTTTGCCATATTACGCCAGCCTGCCAACTAAAAGGAATTTTGGCATCAGCAAGAAGTGCGTTTTTAGCTGAGCTTGATAAACATACTTTGCTAAGCTTAATTGATAATAATCCACCGTTACTTGTATTGCTCGATCGTCCTGTAACGGAATAACGCATATAACAATAACTTCCCATCTTATTAGTGGAGTAAAGTTTTTTGCTTTGCTCCCGTCTGTTCACCTATGGTTTGAGTATACCTAACGTATATTTTGCCAACATGGATCAGCTTATGTCCAAAGGTACAACCGATTTACCGGTCGATCCTTTCCGCGATCGCGAAGCATCAAATTACGAAAACCCAATTCCAAGCCGTGAACTTCTACTTGAAGTGATTCGTGGCTTTTCTACTCCTGTTAGCCGTGATCAGTTATTTACTGAATTAAAGCTAGAAGGAGATGATCATTACGAAGGTTTACGCCGTCGCTTACGTGCGATGGAACGTGACGGTCAACTTATTTTTACTCGTCGTCAGTGTTACGCCTTACCTGAGCGTCTCGACCTCATTAAAGGTCATGTTATTGGTCATCGTGATGGCTTTGGTTTCGTGCGCCCTGAAGGTGTAGGAAACAAAGAAGACCTCATGCTGCCTAGCCACCAAATGCGTGGTGTGATTCACGGTGATTACATTCTGGCTCAAGTGTCAGGTGTTGATAAACGTGGACGTCGTGAAGGCCGTGTTGTTCGTATTTTACAAGAAAGCACCAAGCAAATTGTGGGGCGCTTCTTCATTGAAGACAGCATGGGTTACGTGGTGCCTGACGATTCCCGCATTTCGCAAGATATCGTGATCCCGAACGACTTCCGCATGGGTGCTCGTATGGGAAATGTTGTGGTGGTTGAAATTAATCAACGTGCCACTCGTCAGCATAACGCGGTAGGTAAAGTCGTCGAAGTGTTGGGCGAAAACATGGCGCCGGGTATGGAAATCGAAATTGCCCTACGTACCCATGATATTCCAAACGAATGGCCATCTGAAGTCACTAAGCAAATTCAGGGGCTAGGCGAAGAAGTACCTGAAGAAGCGAAAGCAGGACGCGTTGATTTACGTGATTTACCATTAGTTACGATTGATGGTGAAGATGCCCGTGACTTTGATGATGCTGTTTTTTGTGAGCGTAAAAAGTCAGGTGGCTGGCGTTTATGGGTAGCCATTGCTGACGTAAGCCATTACGTTCGCCCTGCTTCAGCATTAGATAACGAAGCAACTAAACGTGGTAACTCGGTTTATTTCCCTTCCGAAGTGATCCCGATGTTACCTGAAGTATTGTCGAATGGTTTATGTTCACTGAACCCACAAGTAGATCGCTTGTGTATGGTTTGTGAAATGACTATTTCTGATTCAGGTAACCTGTCAGGTTATAAGCATTACGAAGCGGTAATGAATTCTCATGCACGTCTTACTTACACCAAAGTGAGTAAAATGTTGGATGGTGATGAAGAGCTGCGTGAACGTTATGCGCCATTAGTTCCTCATTTAGAAGAACTATTTGGCATGTATAAAGTGCTGAAGAAATCACGTGAAGAGCGTGGTGCGATTGAGTTTGAAACAATCGAAACGCAGTTTATTTTCAATGCAGATCGTAAGATTGACCGCATTGTGCCTGCAGAGCGTAACGAAGCACATAAAATCATCGAAGAATGTATGATTTTAGCCAACATTGCATCAGCACGTTTTGTTGAAAAAGCCAAAGAGCCTGCATTGTATCGTGCACACGATGTTCCTGGCGAAGAACGCTTACAGGGTTTCCGTGATTTCTTGGGTGAGTTGAGCCTGCATCTATCAGGTGGCCTTGAGCCTACACCGCGTGATTATGCGGCATTGGCGACGCTAATTCATGATCGCCCTGACAAAGAATTGATTCAAACTATGCTACTTCGTTCCATGAAGCAAGCTTTGTATCAAGCAGACAATATCGGCCACTTCGGTTTAGCACTGAAGCAATACGCGCACTTTACGTCGCCAATTCGTCGTTACCCTGATTTAACCTTACACCGCGCAATTAAGTACTTAATTGCGAAAAATGAAGGTAAGAACGAAGATCGTGGGACACCAACTGGCGGTTATCATTACTCATTCGATGATATTGATAAAATCGGTGAACAATGTTCAATGACAGAGCGTCGTGCAGATGATGCAACACGCGATGTGGCTGATTGGCTGAAATGTGAGTACATGCAAGACCATATCGGCGATGAATTCGAAGGTGTGATTGCGAATGTAACAGGCTTTGGCTTCTTTGTTCGTTTAAAAGAGCTGAACATTGATGGCTTGGTGCACATCTCGAATCTAGCGAATGATTACTACCAATATGATGCGATTGGTCAGCGATTGATTGGTGACAGTTCTGGTCTGGTATACCGTTTAGGCGACACGGTTCAGGTGAAGGTTGCTGCCATTAACTTGAATGATCGCCAGATTGATTTTGATATTGCTGGTAGTAACCGCAAACCGCGTGGTGAAGGTAAAACAGCAAAGAAAAAACAACAGCGAATGCGTAAAGCAGAAGGTATGCGCTCATTCGGCGGGAACCCAGCTAAGAAAGCGTTCATTGTTGAAGATGGTGAAGCAAAAACTGCGCATCGTTCGAAATCAAAGAGAGTACGCTCATCGGTGCGCCAAAAGCTGAAAGAAGGTGCTGTACCATTGGCTGAGGGTGATAAAGGTCCTGCTACGGGGGATCCAAAGTCAAAGAAAGCGAACGACCCTAAGCGTAAAGTGAAGAAATCAAGCAAGGCACGAAAGAAACAGCGTGCTGGTAAAAAAGAACGGTTAGAGAAGAAGGCTAATTAATGAGTAATGACATGATTTTCGGTATTCATGCCGTAAAAGCTGTTTTAGCGACAGACCCGGTACGTTTAATCGAAGTATTTGTGCTAAAAGATCGTCAAGATGATCGCTTAATGCCGCTACTTACTGAATTGAAAGACTTAGGTATTACTATTCAGCAAGCAGGTCGTAAAGCATTAGACGACAAAGCTAAAGGCGCATCTCATCAAGGTATTATTGCTCGAGTTAAACCAGCAAAACAGCTGAATGAACACGATTTAGATACCATCTTAGAGGGCTCTGAAAATCCGCTGTTATTGATTTTAGATGGCGTAACTGATCCTCATAACCTAGGTGCTTGTTTACGTAATGCTGATGCTGCTGGTGCCGCTGCGGTAATTATTCCTAAAGACCGTGCAGCACAGCTGACTGCAACCGCAAGTAAAGTCGCTTGTGGTGCTGCTGAAGTGATGCCTCTGGTACGTGTAACGAACTTGGCGCGTACCATGCGTGCGCTACAAGATAAAGGCGTGTGGATTGTCGGTACTGCTGGTGAAGCAACGCATGATATTTACCACAGTAAACTAACAGGGCCATTAGCCATTGTTATGGGTGCTGAAGGTGAAGGTATGCGCCGTTTGACTCGCGAAACATGCGATGACTTAATTAAAATCCCAATGGCAGGCTCTGTTTCAAGTCTTAATGTGTCTGTCGCGACAGGTATCTGTTTATTTGAAGCTGTACGTCAACGTCAGATTTAGCCTTTTATTTTAGCTAGATAGCGACATTATGAAGTACATAAAAGGGCTGTGATTTTCACAGTCCTTTTTTATTTTCATTTTTACTGGGATTAATACCTAAAATCTCTTGCTTCAATTGGGTATTCTCTATATTATTCGGTGTCCAAATTCTCGGTTCTTTTTTTAGTTCCTTGCTTCCTCTGGTTAACCGAGCCAAATCTGGAAGCTGATTAATCCGTAAGGAGCAACCAATGCGTCATTACGAAATCGTATTCATGGTGCACCCTGATCAAAGCGAACAGGTTGCTGGCATGATCGAACGTTACACTGGTTCAATCAAAGATTCTGGTGGTCAAATTCACCGTCTAGAAGATTGGGGCCGCCGTCAAATGGCTTACCCAATCAACAAACTGCACAAAGCACACTATGTTCTTATGAACATCGAAGCTGAGCAGTCTGTAGTTGACGAGCTTGAAACGACTTTCCGTTTCAACGATGCTGTGATCCGTAACATGATCATGCGTGCGAAAAACGCTGTAACTGAGCCATCTCCAATGATGAAGGCTAAAGAAGAGCGTTTCACTAAGCGTGACGACCGCGAAGAGCGTTCAGATCGTTCAGAAGCGCCACGTGCAGAAGCTCCAGCACCAGCACAAGCTGAAGCTGAAGACGAAGCTGCAGCTGAGTAATTTGTAACATGACCAATCGTTTGGTGTTATCTGGTGTTATCGCCAAAGACCCCAAACGAAGCCAATCCCCGGCAGGTGTGCCTCATTGTCATTTTGTGCTTGAGCATCGCTCCTACCAACGGGAAGCTGGTTTACCTCGACAGGTGTATTGTTACATCAACGTAGTAAGCAGTGGTAAAGGTTTACAAGTTCTCACTCAAGATTTAGCCGTTGGTGTACAGACTAAGGTAGCGGGATTTATCTCTTACCAAACCGGCCGTAATGGTATAGGTAAATTAGTGTTGCATGCCGACCACATTGAAATAATTTGTTCAGGAGATTAGCCCATGGCACGTTTCTTCCGTCGTCGTAAATTCTGTCGTTTCACTGCAGAAGACGTACAAGAGATCGACTACAAAGACGTAGTTACTCTAAAAAACTACATTACTGAAGCTGGTAAAATTGTACCGAGCCGTATCACTGGTACTCGTGCTAAATACCAACGTCAGCTAGCTCGCGCTATCAAGCGTTCTCGTTACCTAGCACTTCTACCGTACACAGATAAGCATCTGTAAGCGTAGTAGTTTTTAGACTTATAAAGAGGACAAGATAATGCAAGTTATTCTACTTGATAAAATCGGTAACCTAGGTAGCCTAGGCGATCAAGTAAACGTTAAGTCTGGTTACGCTCGTAACTTCCTTATCCCACAGGGTAAAGTTGTTATGGCTACTAAAGCTAACGTTGAAATGTTCGAAACTCGCCGTGCTGAACTAGAAGCTAAAGTTGCTGAGCAACTAGCTGCTTCTGAAGCTCGTGCAGAAAAATTAGCTGCTCTAGAAGCGATCGTTATCGCATCTAAAGCAGGTGACGAAGGTAAACTATTCGGTTCTATCGGTACTCGTGATATCGCTGACGCTATTACAGCGGCAGGCGAAGCAGTAGTGAAGAGCGAAGTTCGTCTACCTGAAGGCGCGCTACGTAACACTGGCGAATACGAAGTTAGCATTCAGCTAAACTCTGACGTATTCGCTAAAGTTAACCTAACAATTGTTGCTGCAGAGTAATAGTTTTTAGTGTTAATAAAAAAACCAGCCTTTGGGCTGGTTTTTTTGTATCTGTAATATGCCATTCATAACTGAATCGAGCGGTTTCGACAGAACTTCTTCCCTGAAACCGATGCACTAAATCTTAAACAGTAAATTGACCGTCATGGTTGAATCTCTCTTTTTCAAACCATCGGGTACCCAACTATTATATTTTTGTGAACTGCTAATCTTTATCGCAATGTGTTCGGTCACAGAGCTAGTCAGATTTATTTCACTTTCTAACGTACTGTTACTGTTACCCGCTATGCCTGTTAGTCGTAGATTCAACTCCATATTTTTAACTGGTTTCCACGTTACTTTGGTACTTGCCCTGATAATCAGTTCGTCGACCGTATCTGGTAAGACGATATCATCGTCACTAATTTCATCAAGATTGGGTTCTTGATGACGATAGCCTGGGCCTGCTTCCACTTCCATCAAGACGGTTTCGCGACGAAAGAGCTGATAACCCATACCTGTTGCTAAGGTAAAATCGATAAAGTACGGCCCATAGCGATCGTCAACATAATTAGCATTACCCAATAGATAGGCACGCTCATTGATTTTCATATCTGACTGTAATTCTAACGAACCTTTACGTTTGTCTTCTTCGCCATCTTTATTGACTAATAAGTACTTTGCTTCACCTGAGTGACGGAATTGGTTTTTTACATACGTAAGTCCAAGCCGCGTGTTCAACGATTGTGAGTCTGAATTACCCGACAATGATTGGTAACCAAGCTCTATCTCCGTAGATAGCGGTGAAGGGGGGAGGTTTGGCGTATCGTCATCATCAGCATAAGCGTGAGAACTGGCAAGCAGTAGTAAAGCGAGTAAGTATCTTGCCAAGTGTCCTCCGTTGCTCGAGTGTTATTTAAATAGCGTGTCGGTATAAATGCTGGCGGGCAGTTTACCTTAAAATTGTCAGCTTTTGGTCAAGAATAGCAAAGGGATACATCTTGCTCGCAGAAAAAACGTCATAATCATCTTATCAACAAAAAGGCATCTTTCTATTTATCCTGTACGAGATATGCGTAGAGATGACATGAATAAGGTATACTAACAGGCTTCGTTTCAGGTAACCGCGCGATCATTATGGCTGATAATAGTAAACCGAAAAAATATAAAGATACCCAGATGGATGCAATCAAAATGCCTCCACATTCATTAGAAGCCGAGCAGTCTGTGCTGGGCGGTTTAATGTTGGACAATGAAAAGTGGGATCGCGTTGCGGAGAAGGTTGTCTCAAAAGACTTTTATAGTCGTCCCCATCGTATTATTTTTGAAGCTACAGCAGCGTTACTTGAGGGCGGGCAGCCCCTCGATCTTATTACGTTGTCTGAACATTTAGAGCGTGCAGATAAATTAGAAGATGTGGGTGGTTTTGCTTACCTTGCAGAATTAGCTAAAAATACGCCTTCAGCGGCAAACATTGCAGCATACGCCGAGATTGTTCGTGAGCGAGCATTAATTCGAGACATGATTGGTGTGGCGAATGATATTGCTGATGCCGGGTATGATCCGCAAGGGCGTACCAGTGAAGACTTGCTCGACATGGCAGAAAGTAAAGTTTTTGCGATTGCAGAGCAGCGCACCAATGATAATGAAGGTCCACAGAGTGTTGATACCATTCTGGAAAAAACCTTAGAGCGAATTGAACTGCTATATCAAACGCCACAAGATGGTGTTACAGGTGTATCGACTGGTTTTAGTGATCTCAATAAGAAAACCGCAGGCCTGCAGGGTTCAGATTTAATCATTGTTGCGGCACGTCCATCTATGGGTAAAACCACGTTTGCGATGAATTTATGTGAAAACGCAGCAATGGACCAAGAAAAGCCGGTGCTTATCTTTTCATTGGAAATGCCCTCAGAACAAATCATGATGCGTATGTTGGCGTCATTATCTCGTGTTGATCAAACGAAAATTCGTACCGGTCAGCTTGATGATGAAGATTGGGCGCGTATCTCATCAACAATGGGTATTCTGATGGAGAAGAAGAATATGTTCATTGATGATAGCTCGGGCTTAACACCAACCGAATTGCGTTCACGGGCGCGTCGTATTGCTCGTGACCACGGCGGGCTAAGCATGATCATGATCGATTACCTTCAGCTAATGCGCGTGCCTGGCATGCAAGATAATCGTACTTTAGAAATATCTGAAATTTCACGCTCTCTTAAAGCATTGGCGAAGGAATTGAATGTTCCTGTTGTTGCCCTTTCGCAGCTTAACCGATCGTTGGAGCAGCGTGCTGATAAACGCCCTATTAACTCTGACTTACGTGAATCTGGTGCGATCGAGCAAGATGCCGATTTGATTATGTTTATTTATCGTGACGAAGTGTATAACGAAGAAAGTGCATTAAAAGGCATTGCAGAAATTATCATTGGTAAGCAGCGTAATGGTCCTATTGGCTCTGTTCGCTTAACGTTCCAAGGTCAATACTCGCGCTTTGATAATTATGCAGGACCTGCATTCGATGAAGAATGATCTTAGAATTAGGAATTAGGAATTAACGATGAAAGCGGCGACAGCTTATATCAATACCGACGCGCTAACACATAACATTCGACAACTGCATTTACAGGCACCGAATAGTAAATTATTAGCCGTAGTGAAAGCGAATGGATACGGACATGGCTTGTTACATGTAGCAAAAAGTTTACCTGATGCTGATGCATTTGGTGTTGCTCGTATTGAAGAAGCATTAACGTTACGTGCAGGGGGGGTCGTTAAACCTATCTTATTATTAGAAGGTTTTTATGGCGCATCTGATTTACCTATTATCGTTACGAATAATATTCATACTGTCGTCCATTCAATCGAGCAACTAGAGGCGCTAGAATCGGCTGAATTAGACAACCAAGCGGTTGTTTGGTTGAAGATTGATACGGGAATGCATCGCTTAGGTGTGCGCCCTGAGCAACTCGATGATTTTGTACAACGCTTACATGCCTGCGATAATGTCGCTAAACCATTGCGATATATGAGTCACTTTGGTTGTGCTGATGATCTGACGAGTAATGTCACTAACCAACAAATTAATACCTTCCTATCGTTAACGGAAGGCTGCAGTGGCGAGCGTTCTTTGGCTGCTTCGGCGGGGATCTTGGCCTGGCCTGATAGCCAGCTTGAATGGATTCGTCCTGGCATTATTATGTATGGTGTTTCTCCATTTATTGAACCAGACCGTTCAGCTGAAGCATTTAACCTGCAACCTGTCATGACACTAACCTCTAGCTTAATTGCAGTTCGTGATGTGAAAGCAGGTGAGCAAGTCGGTTATGGCGGCATATGGACCAGTGAGCGTGATACAAAAGTCGGCGTAATTGCGATTGGTTACGGTGATGGTTACCCACGTACAGCCCCGAATGGCACCCCAGTTTTAGTTAACGGGCGTATCGTACCCATGGCTGGGCGTGTGTCTATGGACATGCTGACTGTCGATCTTGGGCCTAATGCGCAAGATAAAGTCGGTGATGAAGCGGTTTTGTGGGGCAATGGTTTACCTGCAGAAGTTGTCGCTGAGCATATTGGCACAATCGCGTATGAGTTAGTGACCAAGCTAACATCACGAGTTGATATGACCTATTTATAATCGCAAAGTGAAGAACAGATTAATTTGAATTTCTATAAAAAAATTAAAGCCGTAGCCCTTGCTACGGCTTTATTGCATTCAGCATCAGTTTTATCTGATGAGCATCAAAAAAAATATACCCCTGATTTTGCGGCCGTTCCGTTTGCTTTTTCCAGTGACTCTTTAGGGTTCGCGGTTGGTGCGGCAGGCTTGATTAAAAGTGCTGGGCAGCCTCAGGCATCGTTGCTTGGTGTGGGTGTTATTACCGATAAAAATTCGTGGATAACCTTTCTTGCTGCGAACAATTATGTGTTATCACAAGATAGTCGATGGTTATTTGGTGCTGAGCTATACGCTGCTGATTTTAATCAGGCTGATTATTATGTGGGTGACGGCACATTGAATGATTCTTCTCAAGACGATGCCATTATTGCTGATGGTAAAGAAGCCCAATACCGTTTGACTGCTCGCTATATTTTACCGTTTGGAGCGGGGGAATCTGAGGGTTTCATGGCTGCGATTAAGCCAGTACGTACTCTGACAGGAAGCAGCCCATGGACGAGTGGGGTATCGTCATTAGAATTTCGGCCATTTTATCAAAGTCGAGAGTTTACCGATTCTACAGCTAGTGATATAGGCTTTGAAGAGCCGACCAGTGTATGGGGGCTTGAAACACGTTTTGATTGGGATAACCGTAATAATACTCGTAATCCTACAGAAGGTAGCCGTAGCCAGTTTTCTGTAACCTATTCCCCCGGTGATACTGATAGTCCGGAGTGGTGGAGATGGGAACTGAGCCAAAGCTGGTTTTGGGATTTAGGTGCATTTAAAGATCTTATTGATCAACAAGTCTTTGCTTTTAATGTTTATACCGGCGATACCCCTAGTTGGAATAATACCCAAAATATCAATGGCAAAGATGAATATAATCGCCCGCCAGAATATGCAGGTACTCGGCTAGGTGGTCTATATCGTTTACGTAGCTTCCAAGGCGGTCGTTATGTTGATCGTTCAGCATTGAGTTACAGCATGGAATATCGAGTCTTGCCAGACTGGCAACCCTTAGGTGACTGGCCCGTTTTTGATTGGTATGACGTACCATGGTGGCAGTGGGTGGCTTTCGTTGATATCGGCCGTGTTGCGGATGAATATAATTTAGTTGAGTTACATAAAGATATGAAATGGAGCGCCGGTGGTGCGATTCGTTTCCAAGTTGAAGGTGTGGTTGTTCGTACTGAAATCGCGTGGGGTAGTGAAGATAATATGTTTCGCGTAATGATTAACCAGCCGTTTTAATTGTTGCCGGGCTTACACACACTCTTCCTCATCGATATGTAGGTAAGACGCGTGGATGTTTGTTGAATGAAAATATGTACTAAACCAACATAAAACTGGTGTATCTCTGTAATTTGTTGTTCAATTTCATCGGTTATTAGATAGGGACGAGGGTTACACTTTTAGCTGGTGTTGCCTTTTGAAACCACATTAATTCTTGCGTCTTGATTGAAGCTCTGTTGCAATCAGAGATGCTACTGGAACAAGAAGTAATAATAACGTCTATTATTTACTCTTGGTTTTCGTGACCTGACTCAATGAAGGTAGATGTGTCTTCACGTCATAATCTGTCATAAGTTGTAAAATTACAAAAAAGTCTGATAAACAGACTGTATGCGCCACAACAACATTCGAATATCGGGGATCCATTGAGTGATTTGATTCGAAATGCTCGATGGATTGTACAACTAAAAATATCAGGAATTTCACCATGTTGAAAAACATCAACCCAACGCATACTCAAGCTTGGAAAGATCTGACTGCACACTATGAAGATGCGCAAGATCTACAATTAAGCGACTTGTTTGCTAACGACAGCGAGCGTTTTGCTAAGTTTTCTGCAACATTCGGCTCAGATATTCTGCTTGATTACTCTAAAAACCTTATCACAGAAGAAACGCTGACGAAGCTATTTGCATTAGCTGAGCAAACTGAACTAAAAGCGGCTATCGCCGAAATGTTCAGTGGTGAAAAGATTAATAAAACTGAAGATCGTGCTGTTCTTCACTCTGCATTACGTAATCGTAGCAATACATCAGTCGTTGTTGATGGTGAAGACGTTATGCCTAAAGTTAACGCTGTACTAGAGAAGATGAAAGCCTTCACTGCACGCATCGTTGACGGTGATTGGAAAGGTTATACAGGCCAAGAAATTACCGATGTTGTTAATATCGGTATCGGTGGTTCAGATCTTGGCCCTTACATGGTTTCTGAAGCATTAGTACCTTATAAAACGCGTTTGAACATGCACTTTGTATCAAACGTCGACGGTACGCATATCGCAGAAACACTGAAAGATTTGAACCCAGAAACAACGTTATTCTTGATTGCATCGAAAACGTTCACAACACAAGAAACAATGACGAATGCACACTCTGCACGTGATTGGTTCTTAGCAACAGCTCAAGATCAAGCACATGTCGCGAAGCATTTTGCTGCGCTTTCAACTAATGCAGGCTCAGTGTCTGAGTTTGGTATCGATACAGACAATATGTTTGAATTCTGGGATTGGGTTGGTGGTCGTTATTCACTATGCTCAGCTATCGGTCTATCTATTTGTTTATCTATTGGCTTTGACAATTTTGTTGAGCTATTAGATGGTGCTCATGAAATGGATCTGCACTTTGCACAAGCACCGTTAGAAGAAAACCTACCAGTGATTCTGGCGCTAATCGGTATTTGGTACAACAACTTCCACGGTGCTGAATCTGAAGCTATTCTGCCATACGATCAATATTTACACCGTTTTGCTGCTTACTTCCAGCAAGGAAACATGGAATCAAACGGTAAGTGTGTAGACCGTGGTGGCAACCCTGTTGATTACCAAACGGGTCCTATTATTTGGGGTGAACCAGGTACAAATGGTCAGCATGCTTTCTATCAGTTGATTCACCAAGGAACAAAGTTAATTCCATGTGATTTCATTGCACCATCGATTAGCCATAACCCATTAACGGATCACCATCCGAAACTAATGGCTAACTTCTTTGCACAAACTGAAGCATTGGCATTTGGTAAAACAAAAGAGCAAGTTGAAGCTGAGTTTGTTGCTGCAGGTAAAACTTTAGATGAAGTGAAAGACTTAGTACCGTTTAAAGTTTTTGACGGCAACCGTCCAACTAACTCTATCTTGATTAAACAAGTAACGCCGAAAGTATTGGGTTCTTTAATGGCTCTGTATGAGCAAAAGATCTTCACGCAAGGTGTTATCTGGAATATCTTTAGTTTTGATCAGTGGGGTGTTGAATTAGGTAAGCAGCTAGCTAACCAGATTCTACCTGAACTAAATAATGCAGACAGCATTACTGGCCATGATAGCTCAACGAATGGTCTTATTAACGCGTTCAAACAATGGCGTAAATAAGTTCACGTTGTGAAATAGTTGTTAGAAATAAGAACACCGCATTGGCGGTGTTTTTTTATCTGATAGTTATGGCTTTGTTTCAATGGTGAAGTAGGGTTAATCAAAACAGATTTCGATGAACGCTTTACCGTATTCAGAATTGAAAGGCATGATGATGATGACACCATCCGTCTTATGGGTAATTGTATGACCTCGCCCTGAGACTACTGCTGGGGTTGCCATTTCAAAGTTATACCCTTTATCGGCTAAAATACGTTTAGCCCCGCCCGTTACCATGTTGGTAATTTCACCAACCATATCAGTAACTTCTTCGTTGATACCATTCGGGCGCTCACCTAGCATGCGCTGCATGATTTCTAAAGCGAGGTTTTCATCAAAGGTAATCGACATTGATCCTTTCGTTTGTGGACCAATTAAACCAATTAAACCTGATACATCACCGCGTGCCACTTCATCTTTTTTAATGCGTGGCTTTTGTGGGGCCAATTCCATTGACGCCATGGTTTTCAGAACATTCAAAAGTGATGCTAAGAAGGGGTTTACGAATTCTGCTCGCATAATTACGTATTGTGCCTATGAAAATTTAAAATATTATTTGCTGCTTTGACACTTACGGCAAATACCGTGGCTTTCTACTACATGATGATTAATTTTAAAGCCGTATTTTTCTGATTTTTGGCGTAATAATTTTGCTAAATCATCATCATGAGATTCTTCTACATAGCCGCATTCATCACAAATCAATAATTGCGAACAATGATCGGCGTGCCCAAGTACACAACAAGCAATATAGCTGTTAGTGGATTCAACTTTATGAACGAACCCTTGAGCTAATAGAAAATCAAGCGCGCGATATATTGTTGGTGGCTTTGCTTGAGGCTCGGTTACTTTAAGTAAATCTAATAACTCATAAGCGCTTATTGAACTGTGGTGCTCAATAATTAACTCAAGAACTTTTAACCGTTGAGGTGTAAGTCTAACTCCTCGTTGCTCGCAAAGCTGTTGTGCTTTATTCAGCAGTTGCGTTTGATTAGCCATTAAAACCTCAGAAAACAGCGATAAGTCAGATAGTTTATCACAGCATTCGATAAACGTATGTCTGGTCTCTAAATTCTAGAACAATCAGGAGAATATTTCGCGAGTTTGATCACGCTACCGTATGTATTTAACAAAAATAACGTGATATGCAGATTAATAGCGTTTTCCTAAAATGTCATCGGCTTGTAATAGACTTTTATAACGTAAGTGTATTCGGGAAGGGTTTGTAAAGAATGGCGAGAAGGTTGAGTAACAATGTTAATTTTAACCCTTTGAAATAAAAGGTGAGGTGATGTGTGAGTATATCCGCCTTTACAGTTATTAATAGGGGAGGTGGATTGGTTGTTATCTGGTTTTAGTTTCTATCTTGGGGTTCGTTAATAAATCGCGTAAACTAGCGCACCTTGCTAATAAACACTGTGCTTTTTACTTTTTGAAGTATTGAAAAGCCTATTGGCAATATTTTGTATTTATAGCTCTACTTAGAATGAAGGTATGACAATGGTCACTGATGCTTTATTGAATAACCAAAATGATGAAATAAAAACGCAAGATAATTCTGGTTATCCAATGCAGCGTTTTTCCGTTGCACCCATGCTCGATTGGACTGATCGTCATTGTCGTTATTTCCATCGTCTATTAAGTGAAAATGCTTTGCTTTATACCGAGATGGTTACAACAGGGGCAATTATTCATGGTAAAGGCGATTTTCTGACGTTTAATGAAGAAGAGAATCCTGTCGCATTACAATTGGGTGGTTCAAACCCTGTTGATTTAGCGCACTGTGCGAAACTAGCTCAAGAACGTGGCTATGATGAAATTAACCTGAATGTAGGTTGCCCATCAGATCGTGTTCAGAATGGACGGTTTGGGGCTTGCCTAATGGGTGAAGCAGATCTGGTGGCTTTATGTGTTTCATCAATGCGTGAAGTGGTTGATATTCCTGTTACCGTTAAAACTCGAATTGGTATTGATGAGCAGGATTCTTATCAGTTCTTGGTTGATTTCATTGGTACCGTCAACGAGAAAAGTGGCTGTGATAATTTTACGGTACATGCGCGTAAAGCGTGGCTCAAAGGGCTTAGCCCGAAAGAGAACCGTGAGATCCCACCGCTTGATTACCCGCGTGTTTATCAATTAAAACGTGACTTCCCAAATATTATCATGGCGATTAATGGTGGCATTAAGACGTTTGATGAGATGGAAGAACATTTAAAGCACATGGACGGGGTAATGGTGGGTCGCGAGGCTTATCAAAATCCGTATTTGATGGCAGAAGTCGATCAACGTTTATTTGGCAGTTCAAAGCCAATTATTAAACGTCGTGAGGCTGCAGAAGCAATGTTTCCTTATATTGAACGCCAGTTGGCGAATGGCTCTAAACTGGGCCATATTACCCGTCATATGCTTGGGCTTTTCCAAGGTATACCTGGTGGACGTCAATGGCGTCGTTATATCAGTGAGAATGCGCATAAATCAGGTTCTGGAATTGAGGTCGTGCAACACGCGTTAGACAAAGTTCCCCATGATCTAGATGTATAACTAATATTAGTATTATTCAGACTGATTAAAGGTTGGCAATATTAACCATAATAAATGGCTATTTTGACCAAGCTTAGAAAGCGTAATCTTAATGAAAGGTTACGCTTTTTTGTATCGTATTGAAATACAATGAATTATGTTCTGACTCAAATAATGGCTTACTTTGTGCAGTAGTTATATGTAGATAATAAAGGGGAATGAATATGATCGAGTTTCTATTTTTAATTGCTTTTTCATTAGTACTGGTTTTTACCGGTGTCAGTATGATTGGCGTATTACTTGCTGTGGCCGCTGGTTTTGCCATTATGGCGGTCGCGGGTATGATTGGAATTGTGTTTAAGCTATTACCATGGATTGCATTGATTGCGGTTGTTGTGTGGTTTTATCGCGAGAAAAAAGCAGACAAGTCTCACCGCGAGAGATCGACATACCGCCGTCGTTACTAGCGGTATCGAGTTAATTTGTATAGCAACAATAAGTATTTTTGGGCTCAATAATTCAGCAAAGCGAATGAAGTGCGGTTTTCTTGTACAGCTTCTGCTATAGTCTTGCCGATTTTTTAAAATACTTATAAGAGCGGAGACTCGAATGAACAAATTAATGCTTACAGCTGTAGCGGCTGCTGTAGCTTTTTCTGTAGCAGTACCAGCACAAGCTGCAGCACTTTTAGGGGTTAAAGCCGGCGTTGACGTATGGGCTGCTAATGCGAAAGTTAATAGCACTACTAACGACAAAAGTGACGACACGTCCCCTTCATTTTACGTAGCATTTGAGCACTTTATTCCATTAGTGCCTAATTTCCGTCTTCGTTACAACGACATCGATACTGGCGCTGTTGTTTTCGAACAAACAGACTTAACTGCTTACTACGAAATCTTAGATAACGATGCGATTGCATTTGATCTTGGTCTTACAATGACGAAGTTCGGATCGGGTAACGTTACTCTTGGTGGTCAGAATGATACGTTTGATGAGTGGCAGCCTAGCATCTACGGTAACGTAGAAGTGGGTATCCCGATGACGCCACTATTTGTGTTTGGTGATTTAAACTTCAGTAGCTTCAACAGCAACAGTACTGTTGACGGTCAAGCGGGTGTTAAGTGGTCTATTCCTTTAGTTGCGCTTGATCTAAACGTTCGTGGTGGTTACCGCGTGATGGATTACGATTTTGATAGCGTTAAAAACAGCGATAGCGTGAAGCTTGACGGTTGGTTTGCTGGTGTTGAATTAGATTTCTAAGCCTGACTAATTGTATGAATATTAAAAGCCACGAATTATTCGTGGCTTTTTGTTGCCTGTTTCTCTGTTTTTGTACCATTTTTAATAAGTGACACATTCATCAGGAAACAGGATTATGACTATAGATGAATTACAGCGCTTATATTTAACCAGCGATTTAGTGGAAGCTGTTGTCGAGCCGTCAATCCAAACTAACGGATGGATTGTGGAATTTCGTCACCGTCGTGGCGGATTAGTCCCTTTAACTGACCATACTGGTAGTGAAAAATGCTATCAAGATGTCGATTCTGCAACAGAAAGTGCGTTTGAGGTCGGTTTTCATCAAGTGAGAATTGCCGACGCTTTCTAACGTATTCTTTCTACTTATCCGCCATATTGCATGCTTAGTAACCCATTAAGCCGCTTCCTCACGCCCCTAACCCTAACTAAAAGTTATAAAACATTCTCATCTATTCTTTCTTGTTATTTCATTCAGTGGCTAATCTAACATAACGCAATGTATAGGGAACGTCGTGTCATGTTACTTAAGGAATTATCGGCTGTAGCCAGCCCACTCAATGATCAACAAATAGATCAGTTACAACAAGCCGCTGCAGAATCATCACCACAGCAGCTTGCATGGATAAGTGGTTACTTCTGGGGGCTAAGTCAAACTCAGGCTTCAACTCATCTTCAATCAGTATCACAGCCCGGCGTTGTTGCCGCTGCGCAACCTGCTGGTAAATTAACCATTATCTATGCGTCACAAACGGGTAATGCTAAAGGGGTTGCTATTGCGTTAAAGGAAGAGGCGACTGCTGCGGGTATTGCTGTTGAGTTAGTATCAGCTGGTGATTACAAAGGTAAAAACTTCGCGAAAGAAACCCATGTCATTATTATTGCTTCTACTCATGGTGAAGGCGAAGCGCCTGATGATGCGATCGACTTACATGAATTTTTGCAATCGAAGAAAGCCCCCAAACTGCCTAACCTACAATATGCCGTTATTGGCTTGGGTGATTCAAGTTATGAGTTCTTCTGCCAAACGGCGAAAGACTTTGATAGTTACTTAAGCAAGCTTGGCGCTCAGCCAATGTTAGATCGCTTAGATTGTGATGTTGACTATGATGCACCTGCTGCGGAATGGCGAGTGAAGGCATTGGCCAAAGCCAAAGAAACATTATCAGCAGGTGATGCCGATGTTGTGCAGCTGCCTGTAACTCAACCTCAACAGGCTGTGTCGCAATACTCCAAGCAGAATCCGTATGCTGCGACACTGCTGACTAGCCAGAAGATCACTGGTCGTAATTCTGGTAAAGATGTTCGCCATATTGAAATTGATTTAGAAGGTTCAGGCTTAACCTACCAAGCTGGTGATGCACTAGGCGTATGGTATGAAAATGATCCTGAATTAGCGTTAGCCATTGTAACTAAAGTGGGGTTAAGCGGTGAAGAGCTGGTTGAGGTTGATGGTGAAAGCATTCAACTTGTAACGGCTTTAGTCAGCCAATATGAAATTACTTCCGCGAACCCACAGCTGGTGACGAAATTTGCTGCGCTTTCTGAGAGTAAAAAGTTAGAAAAGCTGGTGGCAGATAAAAATAAGCTTCGTGAATACTCGGGTAATACTCAAATCATTGATGTGTTAGCTGAAAAGAAAACCCAATTAAGTGCTGAACAACTTATTAGTTTATTACGTCGTTTAACGCCTCGTTTATATTCTATTTCTTCTAGTCAGGAAGAGGTTGGCGAAGAAGTTCATCTAACTGTTGGCGTGGTTGAATTCGAAAAAGGTGAAGAAAGTCGTCAAGGTGGTGCTTCTAGCTTCTTATCTCGCCGTCTAGAAGAAGGCGGAACGGTGAAAGTCTTTGTTGAAGAAAACAATAATTTCAAACTGCCTGCAGATGACAATACCCCGGTGATTATGATTGGTCCTGGTACTGGTATCGCTCCTTTCCGTGCATTTGTACAAGAGCGGGACAACCGAGAAGCTGAAGGTAAGAATTGGTTATTCTTTGGCGAGCGTACATTTACTGATGATTTCTTGTATCAAGTCGAATGGCAAAAGTACCTGAAATCAGGCGTGGTACAGCAACTTGATGTGGCATTCAGTCGTGACCAAACAGAGAAAATATACGTACAACACCGTGTGTTAGAGCATGCCGAGCAGGTATGGCAATGGTTACAAGAAGGTGCGCATGTTTATGTTTGTGGGGATATGAACCATATGGCGAAAGATGTACACGACGTATTACTGACCGTGATTGAACAGCAAGGGAAGCAAAGCCGTGAGCAGGCTGAACAATATTTAAATGAGCTACGTAAGAGCAAGCGTTATCAAAAGGATGTGTACTAATGACTGAACAAAAACTATCAGATAACGAACGCCTAAAACGTGAAAGTAATTTCTTACGTGGCACCATTGCTGATGACCTTCAAGACCGTATAACGGGTGGCTTTACGGCTGATAACTTCCAGTTAATTCGCTTTCATGGCATGTATCAACAAGATGATCGTGATATTCGTGCTGAGCGTGCAAAGCAAAAGTTAGAGCCTTTGCACAATGTGATGCTGCGTGCGCGTATGCCCGGTGGCATCATTACTCCAACACAGTGGCTGGCAATCGATAAGTTTGCTGAAGAAAGCAGTTTATACGGCAGTATTCGTTTAACAACTCGTCAAACATTTCAGTTTCATGGCGTGTTGAAGCCCAATATTAAGTTGATGCATCAAACACTGAACAGTATAGGCATTGATTCAATTGCGACTGCTGGAGACGTGAACCGTAACGTACTTTGTACCACTAACCCTGTTGAATCTGAATTACATCAAGAAGCGTATGAGTGGGCAAAAAAGATCAGTGAACACTTACTCCCTAAAACCCGTGCGTATGCTGAAATTTGGCTCGATGGTGAAAAGGTCGAAGGGGGAGATGAAGAGCCTATTTTAGGCAGCAATTATCTACCACGTAAGTTTAAGACGACGGTGGTGATCCCGCCACAGAATGACGTTGATGTGCATGCCAATGACCTTAACTTCATTGCGATTGCTGATAATGGCAAGCTAGTCGGCTTTAATGTGTTGGTCGGTGGTGGCTTGGCCATGACTCATGGTGATAAAACGACATACCCACGTCGTGCCGATGACTTTGGTTTTATCCCTTTGGCTAACACGCTTGATATAGCTGCTGCGGTAGTTACGACGCAGCGTGATTGGGGTAACCGTTCTAACCGTAAAAATGCGAAAACTAAATACACCTTAGATCGTGTTGGGGTTGATGTTTTTAAGGCGGAAGTTGAAAAACGCGCTGGTATTGCCTTTGAAGCGACTCGTCCTTATGAGTTTACTGACCGTGGCGATCGTATTGGCTGGGTTGAAGGCATCGATGGTAAGCATCATTTAGCGTTATTTATCGAAAATGGTCGCTTGTTAGATACGCCAGGAAAACCACTGAAAACAGGTGTCGCTGAAATTGCCAAAATTCATAAAGGTGATTTCCGCATGACAGCGAATCAAAACTTAATTGTGGCAGGTGTACCTGAGGCAGATAAAAGTAGGATCGAGCAGATCGCTCGCGATCATGGCTTGATCGACGATGGTGTCAGTGAGCAGCGTAAAAACTCGATGGCGTGTGTGGCTTTTCCGACTTGCCCGCTAGCGATGGCAGAAGCTGAGCGATTTTTGCCTGATTTCGTCACCGATGTTGAAGGTGTGTTAGCCAAGCATGGTCTTGCGGAAGACGACAATATCATCTTACGTGTAACGGGCTGTCCGAACGGTTGTGGTCGTGCCATGTTAGCTGAGATCGGTTTAGTAGGTAAAGCTCCTGGCCGTTATAACGTGCACCTTGGTGGTAATCGTAACGGTACTCGTGTTCCTAAAATGTACCGTGAAAATATAACAGTGCCACAAATCATGGATGAAATTGATCTGCTTGTTGGTCGTTGGGCCAATGAACGTGAAGACGGCGAAGACTTTGGCGATTTTACTGTTCGTGTTGGCATTATTGAACCGGTTTTAGTATCTAAGAGAGACTTTTATGCCTAACTATGCACTAGCAGATTTGCTGACAAAAACGAAGATAGAACAGATCCTTCAATTGGCTGAGATTAATGCTGAACTTGAAGCGCTTTCTGCACAGGAAAGAGTACGTTGGGCACTGGCGAATCTTGGTAGTGAATTTGCTCTTGCGTCTAGTTTTGGTATTCAATCCGCTGTGATGTTGCACTTGGTCACGAATGAATCTCCTAAAGTACCGGTTATTTTAACGGACACGGGGTATTTGTTCCCTGAAACCTATCAATTCATTGATCTGCTGACTCGCCGTTTATCGTTAAACCTTTATGTATACCGCGCTGAAATAAGCTCGGCATGGCAAGAGGCACGATACGGTAAGTTGTGGGAGCAAGGGGTTGATGGTATTAAACAATATAACCGCTTGAATAAAGTCGAACCTATGCGACGTGCATTGGATGAATTGAATGTAAGCGCATGGTTTTCAGGATTACGCCGTGAACAATCGAGTTCTCGTGCATCATTGCCGGTGTTGGCGATTCAAAATGGTGTATTTAAATTTTTGCCTCTTATTGATTGGACTGATAATGATATCGAGCAATACTTGAATCAATATGATCTGCCTTATCATCCTCTTCGTGATGAAGGTTACCTTTCTATGGGGGATACACATACGACCAAAAAGTGGGAGCCTGGAATGACGGAGGAAGAAACCCGCTTCTTTGGTTTAAAGCGAGAGTGTGGTTTACATGAAGATGATGCGGAATCTGATGGCTCCGGTATTTAACCGTTCATGTGTCATATTTTCTTTGACCCGTGCTGACACTTTTTAAGTTAAAAAGCCTTATCTATTAATAGATAAGGCTTTTTTTATGTCATTATTTTACGTGCTCATGACAAGATAAAATCTTTTACTTGTATGATCTTGGCGTGAAATTTTGGGGATATGATTAACTTGCAGGGCTCCACACGTTTCCTAAGGCTTCAACAAGCCCTGCACTTGCACCTTGATCACCGACGAATTGTAGAACAACAGGTATAAACTGGCTGACCATGCTGGCATCCATACCAAGTGCGGAGAAAACTTGATTCAACCCCTCGGTGTTACCAAGTAAGCTGCCTAATCCTGCAGGAATAGCATTTGTTAGCGCATCACCGCCGGGAATCATATTGGCAAGTTCAGTGGCTTGATCGCCTGAAAGCTGGCTACTGGCCATAGAGAGAAGTGCACCAGCACCGCCAGCTGCTTGTTCTGTTGAAACGCCAAGCTGTCCGGCGAGTAATTCCGTAAGAGGATTCGTTGCAACAGATGCTTGCTCTTTATCGCCACCACCAAAAATGTCAGAAAGGCTAAATGCCATACTCACTGGGCTGGAAACCAGTAGAACGAAAAGTGTTGTTAAGCTGAAAAAACGGCGGGTTAGTTTCTGAATGTTATCCATGTCATTCTCCTGATAGGTTATTTCATAATCCTAGTGGAGAAAGTGTGAAAGTTATAATTAATATAGGTTATTAAATGTGATTAACTAGAGGGTAAAGCAGAGCGAGGGGAATAAGAAGACAAAACAATGTGAACACTGTCTCGTCTTCTTTGTAATCTACTGGAAGTTTCCGAGGGTAGCTTACAGGATGTCTAGTAATTCAACTTCGAATACTAGCGCTGCGTATGGAGGAATTGCAGCACCTGCGCCACGTTCGCCATATGCAAGGTCTTGAGGGATGCATAGCTTCCACTTAGAACCAACAGGCATCATCTGTAGAGCTTCAACCCAACCAGCGATTACGCCAGTTACAGGGAACTCAGCAGGTTGACCGCGAGTTACTGAGCTATCGAAGACAGTACCGTCAGTTAGCTCACCGTGGTAGTGAACACGTACTTGCTTGTCAGAAGTCGGGATTTCGCCGTTACCTTCAACAAGAACTTCAAACTGAAGACCAGACTCAGTTACTGTTACTTCTGAGCGTAGTGCGTTATCTTTTAGGAAAGCTTCACCGTCAGCAGCTGCAACTTTAGCTTGCTCTTGACGAGCAGCGTCAGCAGTTGTGTGAAGTTCACGCAGTGCATTGTTGATTTCATCAACTTCGATTTCTGGCATATCACCAGTTAGTGAAGTAGCGATACCTTTTGCAATAGCAGCAACGTTTAGGCCTTCAAGACCGCTTTGTGCTAGTTGTTGGCCCATTTGTAGACCAATACCGTAGCTTGCTTTAGTTTCAACTGTATCTAGTTTAACGTCAGACATTTTGTCATCTCTTAATGTAGAGTGAATTAAAGCAGGAAGGATAACAGTTTCGACCCCAGTGGGTAAATGTTTGAATTAGTATTCCTTGATTGTGCAGCTTAAGAAGCACGGGAGTGTTGTATATGGGACAGGCCAAACGCCGTTCAGCGAAGAAAAGTGAATTTAAACTACCTGAATTTTCTTTTGATAAAGTGAATGTCAGTAAAGTAAAAGCCTCATTACTAGAAAAAATGACACCGCTAGTAAATAGGTGGCAGAAATTTCCTGTTTTGCACCGCCGTGTATTATTGGTTCTTGTTCCTGTTGTATTGGTGTTGCTTATACTTCCAACAACAGAGCAACTCAATAATGACATTGGAGAACAAGACACCTCTGTTCGACGAGATATTGCGTTAAACATTACCAGTGAAGAATTGACAACAAGCGAAGAGGCTGCGTCGTTTGAAGAGCCTGTTGAACAGCGAGTTCGTGCCATTACAAATAATATTCAGCCATTGAATACCGTTAAACCTAAGGCTGTTGTCGTATCACCGTCTGCGTCAGTACAGACAACGAAGAGTTCTAGTGCTATTTCGAGTGAGTGGGCTAAACACCAAGTGCAGAAAGGTGAAACCCTATCGAATATTTTCCGCAAAAAATCACTGCCGTTATCGGATTTATATGCGGTTGCCGCAATAGAAGGGGAAGGTAAGCCATTAAGTCAGATTAAATCAGGGCAATGGTTGCGCTATAAGCAAACCCCAGATGGCAAACTTGATGCGCTGCAGATTGAAAGCAGTGCCGGCTCTACAATGTATTTCCGTCGATCTGATGGAAGTTTTGCTCGAGGGAAGTAGCCTATAACTGCAAGTTCTTTGTATAAAAAGGTCACATTGGTGACCTTTTTATATGGGAGCACGAATAAATAGTGATGCTTAATTCGTAGAATTAACTTTTCGTTAAACGCATATCAACATGTGGAATGTCATCTTCTAAGTACATGGCTGAAATGGCATTGAAACCATGCTGCTTGTAATAAGCTTGTAAGTGCTCTTGTGCACCAATATCGATATCTTGTTTTGGCCAAAGCGATTCAGCATGCTCAAGACCTTGTATTAATAACTGATGCCCAATACCTGTGCCTCGCGCTGAAGCTGAGGTTGCCACACGACCCATACTGACATTATCGTAAGTTGTACCTGCGGGTAATAAACGGAGATAAGCGACTAATTCATCATTTTTATAACCAAGTAAGTGATGAGTGCCGTCTTTTCGGTCGAGGTTATCGAGATCATGGAAAGGACAGTTTTGTTCAACAACGAAAATGTCGATCCGTAGTTTAATCAGGTCGTACAGCTGGTCGGTTGATAATTGATTGAAAGAAAGGCATTGCCACTGCATACGTTTTCGCTCCTGGATGAGGCTATTAGGTAATCGGGATAGATACTTATAAAATAATGGTTTCGTGGCGGATCCGCCTTAACAATTGTTAAGGTATTCTGCGATTATTCTTCATTTATTCGCTTTTTTATACGGCTTAAGCTTATCGGGCTAATGCCAAGGTAAGACGCCACCTGATAATCTGTTATACGCTCTAATAAAGCTGGGAAGTTCTCGCTAAAGAGCTTGAAGCGCTCTTCAGGTGTATGCATTAGCATAAAGCGTTCTTTTTGCTCTTTGTAGATTAGCTGGCGTTCAACGAGCTTGATGTAAAGAGGGTTTCCTTGTTCTCGCCATTCCTCTAATAATTGGATAGGTAGAGAAAGCAGCTGGCAGGCAGAAAGTGTTTCTAATAAAAATGGTGATGCTTGGTGGGTTATAAGGCTTTCAAACCCTAATAAAACGTCTTGATCCCAATAAAACTCTTTGCTGAACTGATTGCCGTCTTCTGTTAAATAACATGCATGACAAATCCCATCGAGTAAAAAGAAGCAATGCTCTGAATACTCACCTTGATTGAGTAATATATGACGAGTGGGAAGTTCTAATAACTTCGCCTGTTCTGATATGTGGTGCGCTTGTTCGCTGGTGGCACCTAGCTGCTGTAAAAACTGATCCAGTGCTTCTTTCATATTAATATCGATTCATTTTGCTTTTTAAGCATCATAGCAAAAAAATACCGCAGCCTAAGCCGCGGTATATCTATATCTTCATTTTATGATGAATGGTGCTTATTTAGCTTGAAGATCTAGCTGGTAAACTGCAAAGCCCACTTTGTCTGTACCCACTTTTTTCATTGGATATTGACCTTTTTCTTTGATGAAATCAGCGGCTTTTTCACTTGGTGACGTTTCAAAAGTGATGTTTAACTTTTTATCACTCTTCAGCGGTGTGAAGTGCCAGTTATTATCAGCACTTGGTACAACCTGACCTTCTTCTTTACTTACGCGGCTGATGTAATCGGCAACAACTGTGCGGTTTTCATCGGGCGCTGCGAAAGCAACAAAGTCTTCACCTGTGCCCGCAAATTTACCACTGTAAGCACGGTAGTTATTCGTCGCAATAATAAACGGTTGTTTAGGGTTAACGGGCTTACCATTGAAGGTTAAACCAGTAATACGCTCTGCATCGGCATTGATTAACTTACAGTCACCGTCATAACGTGCTGGTTGCGATAAATCAATTCCGTACTCAACGCCGTCCATTACATCGAAGTTATAAGTACGGAAGCCATCCCAATTAATAAGACCTTGTTGAGCTGAGCTCGTCAGATCAATTTGATTGAATTGTCCTGCTGAACACTCTAGCCACTCCTTCACTTCTTTCCCCGTTACTTTCATAGCAACAAGGGTATTAGGGTATAAGTAAAGATCTGCGGCATTACGGAATGTTAGCTGGCCTGACTCAACCTCAGAAAAGTTGGTAGGATCATTACCTCGACCGCCCGCCTTAAAGGGTGCTGCGGCAGAAAGCACTGGTGTACCATCTAAATCAGGGTCACCTTGAATAAAGCGCTCAACATAATCTTTTTGTGCCAAGTTGACGATTTGTACGGTTGGATCATCTTGTACTAATGCAAGGAAGCTATACATCACATCATTTGCTTTACCAATCGGTTGGTTTACAAATGTACGTGTAGCGTCATGATCTTCGCTAACGGCTTTGACTAGTTCTGCATCGGCTTCAACGATTGGTTTACCTTCGAATTTATCAAAGATAGGGCGAGCTTCTGTTTGCGCGTTAGTAACAGCCCAAGAATCGCCTTCTTTATTAAGTGTTAGATCCATGACACCAAGGTGATCACCCCAACGACCCGGCATAACAGCAGCGACACCATTGATTGTACCTTTCTCAATATCGGCATTTGGAACATTGGCAAACTCTTTGCCTGGGAATACACCGTGTGAGTGACCAAATGCAATTGCATCGATGTCTTTTACTTCTGTGAGGTAATAAACAGAGTTTTCAGCCATCACTTTATATGGGTCGGTTGATACACCAGAGTGTGGAATCGCCACAATAACATCTGCACCTTCCGCTTTCATTTGTGGTACAAATTTTTCAGCAGTTTGCTTGATGTCTAACGCTTCAACTTTACCTTCTAGGTTTTTCTTATCCCAGATTAGGATCTGAGGCGGAACAAAACCGATATAACCCACTTTGATTTCGTGCTCTATACCATCGGTATCTTTAAACATATAAGGTTTAATGATGTATGGTGTGAACATATTTTTACCTGTTTTCAGGTCAATTACGTTCGAGTTGATGTAAGGGAAGTTAGCCCCTTCAATAGAGGTTTTAAGAAAATCTAGACCGTAGTTGAATTCGTGGTTACCCAAGTTACCCACTTCATAACCAAGCTGATTCATCACCTTATATACAGGATGAACTTCGCCTGCTTTAATGCCTTTTGCTGCCATGTAGTCACCCATTGGGCTACCTTGCAGCAAATCACCGTTATCTACCAATACGCTGTTAGTTGCTTCTGCTTGTGCTTCTTTTACTAACGTTGCAGTACGAACAAGCCCTGTCTTTTTTGTCGGTGCGTCTTTATAGTAATCATAATCCATTATATTTGTATGGATATCTGTTGTTTCCAGAATTCGCAACTTAATGGTTTCAGCAGTAGCAGGACCAGCCATCATTAGTAGACCACCCAATATGGCTAATGACAGTGGCTTGGCAGATAATTTCATGTATTTCTCCAGAAGGTTAGGCATGGGAAAGCATGCTTAAAGTATCAAATATACTGTGGAAGTAATTAGTACCTCTCATATTATTGTGCTTCGTATCTCGTTTTTTTGAAGCGTAGAGCATATTCAATTTGTTACCGATGGGGATTTAAACGATTTCCATTTATTTTACTAAGATAAAAAAGGCATAAGTTAAGTCCAACGGATCTAGTTTATTTTAGTGCTATTACTAGATTGTTCTGTGATAAGGACTCTTTTTAGCTAAATTCTGCTTTTATTGTTCAATTTTCACCGTTGATGTATTTCCTGCCCTTCGTCCAAACTTTTTGGAATAAAAGATTAGATTTTAGAATTACAAGTAATATCAACCTGCCGCTATAGTGCAGTTAAGTTAATAAATGTAGGGCACTGGAAATGGATTACTTGCCAATTTTTACGGATCTGAAGCGTAGACCTTGCCTCGTGGTGGGTGGTGGTGATGTGGCATGGCGTAAAGCTCGCATGTTATTAAAAGCCGGAGCGGATGTTCGTGTTATTGCACCAGTGTTGAATCAAGCGTTTCAACAAGCTATTGAGCAACAGCAAGTCAGCCATGTTGCTGATGAATTTGAATCTTCACATCTTGATGGTATTTTTCTTGCGATAGCGGCGACCGAACGCAAAGCCGTTAATGCACTTGTGTATCAATCGGCTAATCAGCGTCAAGTATTAGTCAACGTGGTGGATGATACACAGCGTTGTAGTTTCATTATTCCTTCTATTATTGATCGTTCTCCTATTATTGTGGCGGTTTCCTCATCAGGCAAAGCCCCTGTTCTTGCGCGTTTAATCCGTGAAAAACTAGAAGCGTTATTACCGCAGCATTTAGGTCGTATGGCGACTATTGCGGGTAATTTTCGTGCTAGCTTAGCGAAAACAGTCACCTCATTTTCTGCTCGTCGTCAATTTTGGGAACAAGCTTTTGATGGTCGGTTTGCTGAATTTGTCGCTTCTGGGCAAGAGAAAGATGCCAAGCAAGAGTTAATTAACCTGGCACAATCTATCTCACCCCTATCTACTTCACCTCTAGGCCAAGTTGCGCTTATTGGTTCTGGTCCTGGCGATGCAGGGTTATTGACTTTGCGTGCATTGCAGTTAATGCAACAAGCCGATGTGGTTTTATATGACTACCTCGTTTCTGATGAGGTGATGGATTTGGTTCGCCGAGATGCCGAGTTGGTCTGTGTCGGGAAAAAAGCAGGCTTCCACAGTGTGCCCCAAGAAGAAACGAACCAGCTTATCGTGAAATATGCCCAGCAAGGTAAACGTGTTGTGCGTTTGAAAGGGGGCGATCCTTTTGTCTTTGGTCGGGGCGCTGAAGAGCTTGAAGTGTTATTTGACGCCAATATCCCTTTTCAAGTTGTGCCTGGTATAACCGCCGCGGCTGGGGCGACAGCTTATGCCGGTATTCCGTTAACTCACCGTGATTATGCCCAAACCGCAATGTTTGTTACTGGTCACTTAAAAGCTGAAAGCGATCAGATGGATTGGTCGACATTAGCGCGCGGTAAACAAACTCTCGTTATATATATGGGCTTGATGAAATCGGGTCATATTCAGCAACAACTGCTTATTAATGGTCGTTCAGGTGATACGCCGATCGCGATTATTGTAAGAGGCACACAGAAAAATCAGAGAATTATCAAAGGTCAGTTAAGTGAACTTGAGCAACTGGCTAAAAACGCTGAGTCCCCATCACTAATTGTTATCGGTGAGGTGGTTAATTTATCAGAAAAGTTACATTGGTTCGGAAAACAGGAGCAGTCTCTACAGCAGTCTGCTGTTGTAAAGCTGGCATAACATGGAGAGAGTCATGGATCCAAAACGATTAACTCACCTCAAGCAACTTGAAGCGGAAAGTATTCATATTCTTCGTGAAGTAGCTGCTGAGTTTGATAACCCTGTGATGATGTATTCCATCGGGAAAGATTCATCAGTCATGTTGCACTTAGCTCGGAAAGCATTTTATCCAGGGAAAATTCCATTTCCTCTTTTACATGTTGATACCGATTGGAAGTTTCGCGAGATGATCGAGTTTCGTGATCGTACCGCTGAAAAGTATGGTTTTGAGCTTCTGGTTCATAAGAACCCTGAAGGTATGGCAATGGGGATTAGCCCGTTTGAACATGGTTCTTCAAAACATACAGATGTAATGAAAACCCAAGGCTTGAAACAGGCGTTGAATAAATACGGCTTTGATGCGGCATTCGGTGGTGCGCGTCGTGATGAAGAAAAATCACGAGCTAAAGAGCGCATTTATTCATTCCGTGACAAAAATCATACTTGGGATCCAAAAAATCAACGTCCTGAGTTATGGAAAACCTATAACGGTCAGATTAATAAGGGCGAAAGCATTCGTGTATTCCCATTATCAAATTGGACCGAGCTGGATATCTGGCAATACATTTATCTAGAAAATATCGAGATCGTCCCGCTTTATTTGTCGGATATACGACCTGTTGTTGAGCGTGACGGTATGTTGATCATGGCTGATGATGACCGATTGAAATTGCAACCGGGTGAGAAGATTGAACACAAGAGTGTCCGCTTTCGAACATTAGGATGTTATCCGCTAACTGGTGCGATTGAATCGAAAGCCGATACATTGCCCGGCATTATTGAAGAGATGCTGGTGGCCACCTCAAGTGAGCGTCAAGGTCGAGCGATTGATCACGATCAGTCTGGCTCGATGGAATTGAAAAAGCGTCAAGGTTACTTCTAAGGAAAGATGAATGAACAGTATTATTGAACAACAAGTGGCAGAGATAGGTATCGAAGCCTATCTAGACCAACACCATCATAAATCACTGCTTCGATTCTTGACGTGTGGTTCCGTCGACGACGGAAAAAGTAGCTTGATTGGGCGTTTGCTCCATGATTCTCATCAAATTTATGAAGATCAGTTAGCTGCTATTCATACCGATAGCCAAAAGGTAGGGACCACGGGTGATAAACCCGACCTCGCATTATTGGTTGATGGGCTGCAAGCAGAACGTGAACAAGGGATTACCATTGATGTTGCATATCGTTATTTCTCGACGAAAAAGCGTAAGTTCATCATTGCTGATACTCCTGGTCACGAGCAGTACACACGAAACATGGCTACGGGGGCATCAACCTGTGATGTCGCTGTTATCTTGATCGATGCTCGTAAAGGCGTATTAGATCAAACACGTCGTCACTCGTATATCGCAAGCCTTTTAGGGATTCGCCATTTTATCGTGGCAGTCAATAAGATGGATCTTGTGGAGTTTGATGAAGAATGCTTTACATCCATTCGCGATGAATATTTAGAATTTGCTGAAAAACTAAATAAACATATTGATATCAAATTAATACCACTTTCAGCCTTAGATGGCGACAACGTAGTGAGTCTTAGTGAGAAAACGCCATGGTATAAAGGTGACTCATTACTAACGTTACTTGAAGATGTTGATTTTGTTCAGGAGCAAGACTCCAGCAATTTTCGTTTTCCTGTGCAATATGTTAATCGTCCCAACCTAGATTTCCGAGGTTTTGCAGGTACGATTGCGTCTGGCCTTGTGAAGATCGGCGATAAAGTTAAGGCATTACCGTCAGGTAAAATCTCGACAATTGATCGTATCGTGACATTTGATGGTGATCTACCTGAAGCATACGCAGGGCAAGCGATAACACTCACGCTTAAAGATGAAATCGATATTAGTCGTGGCGATACAATTGTTGCCGCTGATGATGGTGTTCCATTAAGTAATAACGTACTGGCTGATATTGTCTGGATGGCAGAAGTACCATTAGAGGTTGGCCGTCAGTACGATATCAAGGTTGCAGGTAAGAAAACGGTTGGTTCAGTGCAAGGCATTCGCCATCAAGTTGATATCAACAACCTTAAGACTTTTACCACCGAGGCATTGCCACTAAATGGCATTGGTTTATGTGAGGTGGTATTAAATGAAGCCATTGCGGTAGATGCTTACCAAAACAGTATTGATACTGGTGGATTCATTATCATCGATCGTTTAACTAATGTGACGGTTGGCGCTGGTATGGTGCGTGAAGCGTTAATTGATAAAACCGTCGTACCTACTGGTGATTTCAGTGCATTTGAAATTGAATTTAATGCATTAGTTCGTAAGCACTTCCCTCATTGGAATGCCAACGACATTAGTAAGTTACTGGGGTAGCAGCATGAACTGGGAGCAGGGTGTCGTTCTGGCCATGCTAATGGTGATAGTGACGTGTTTGATAACCACGAAAATTAAACCTGCATATTTGTTTGCAGGTTCAGCTTTTATTGGATTTCAAACGGGAATGATTGATTTGCCAACGTTGGCAGGCAATTTTACTAATTCTTCATTATTAACGTTAGTTTTGTTGGTACTTGCTTCTATTGCTCTAGAAAAAACCCGTTTGATAAGCTGGGTTGGGCGACAAATTTCAGAGGGTGGACATTCTCTGGTTGTTGCAAAACTTGGCTTATCAACCGCGCTGCTTTCTTCTTTTACGAATAATACCGCCGTAGTGGTGTCGTTGATCGGTGCTGTTAAGCGTAATCAAACCCACGCTCCGTCGAAGTTACTTATTCCACTGTCATACGCTGCGATATTAGGTGGCACACTTACCTTAATTGGTACTTCAACGAATTTAATTATAAATAGCTTTGTTGAAGATGCTGGTTTACCTAGCCTCGGTTTTTTTGCGCCTACAATGATTGGTCTTGCTGTTCTGTTTATTGGTTTAATTATTCTGATCCCACTTAGCCATCTCCTTCCTAGCTATGATGACGGTGCGGATGATGAACTTCCGTATTTTTTAGAAGCGAGAGTCGAAGGTGGTTCTCCCTTAGCGGGTAAAACGGTAACAGAAAATGGGCTCCGCGCTTTACGTCGTCTCTTTTTAGCTGAGTTATTACGAGACGGACAAACTATTGCACCAGTGTGTCCAGATACTAAGCTTCAAGCGGGTGATACCTTATTATTTTGTGGTGATGTAGAAAGTGTTACCACTCTGCAAGAGATCAACGGATTGCATTTGTTTGGTCAGCACCACCTTAATGGCCAATCAATGATGGAAGTAATTGTGAGCCACTCTGCAGGTATACGCGGTAAGACGCTAAAAGATGTCGAATTCAGAGATCGTTTTGATGCGGTTGTGGTTGCAATACGCCGAGGACATGAAAGGTTAGCTGGTGGCTTAGGCAATATAGAGCTACATGCTGGCGATACGTTAGTGGTTGTTCCGGGTAAAAAATTCCATGATAAAAAGCAGAAGCTTAATCGAGAGTTTGTTCTTGTAAATGGTTTAGATTCAAGTGCTCGCTTAGATGGAACAAAAAGCTTAGGCGTTCTAATTGGCTTTTTAATGGTAATTGTTGCTGCATTATCTGGTGTTTTTCCGCTGATCAAAGGCTTAGCAGCTTATATATTGGTATTGCTTGCGACAGGGATCATTTCTTTTACTGAATTAAGGCGTCAGTTTCCAATTGATATCTTTGTCATTGTTGGCTCGGCGTTATCTCTTGCTCAATTAATGATCTCCAGTGGTTTATCTGAACGAATGGGATCCATGTTGATGGTGTCATTCAATGGGTGGGGAATATACGGTGCTTTGATTGCTGTATATCTGTTGACTCTAATATTGACCGAGCTGGTAACAAACAATGCCGCAGCTGCCTTGTCATTTCCTATTAGCTATAGCTTGGCGCTAGGGTATGGCTCAGATCCTATGCCTTTTATTATGGCTGTGTTGTTTGGTGCTAGTGCAAGTTTTATTTCTCCTTATGGTTATCAAACTAATTTATTAGTTTTTAGTGTTGGTAATTATAAATTACGGGATTACTTACGTATCGGCTTACCGATTTCAATTGTTTACTCAATCGTAGTACTCACTTTAATCCCTATCTTATTTCCTTTTTGAATTGAATGAACATAAACGATGGAACGGAGTCTGTTATGACCACGATTGTTAAATCCCATGATAATGAAAACATAGTCTGGCATAGCCATAATGTAAATAAGTCTTCACGCGCTGAGCAAAAAAAGCAGAAGCCATGTGTATTATGGTTTACCGGGTTAAGTGGTGCAGGTAAATCCACCGTTGCGGGCGCACTTGAAAATCGCTTAGTTGAGCTTGGCTATCATACCTATTTATTGGATGGCGATAATGTACGTCATGGATTGTGTCGTGATCTTGGTTTTTCGTCAGAAGATCGTCGTGAAAATATTCGTCGTATTGGGGAAGTTGCTAAGTTAATGGCAGATGCGGGCCTTATTGTATTAAGTGCATTTATCTCACCACATAGAGCAGAACGTCAATTAGTAAAAGACTTGCTACCAGACGGTGAGTTTATTGAAGTGTTTGTTGATGCTTCATTAGATGTGTGCGAAAAGCGTGACCCTAAAGGGCTGTATAAAAAAGCACGTGCAGGGGAAATAAAACAGTTCACCGGTATTGATTCCGAGTATCAAGCGCCTGCTAATCCTGAAATCCATTTACCAGCCGGCGATAAAACTGTTTCGGAGCTAGTTGAGTTGTCGCTACATTCATTACGGAAACGATCGATCATTTGCGATTTAAAGGAGTTATGAGTGAGTATTTTACTTGAGTCTATTTATGAAATTGCTTTGGATGCAGGCAAGGCGATCATGAATCACTATCACTCTGATGTTTATGTCGAAGAAAAAGTGGATCACAGTCCGGTTACTGCTGCTGATGTAGCAGCGAATGATATTATCGTTGAACGATTAATGACGCTAACACCTGATATTCCCGTTTTATCTGAAGAGTCAGCACATACGTCTTGGTCTGAAAGACAACGCTGGACTGCATTTTGGCTGGTGGACCCTTTAGATGGCACTAAAGAGTTCTTACGCCAAAATGGGGAGTTCACCGTTAACATTGCTTTAATAGAAGAGGGAAAACCAACTCTCTCCGTTGTTCATGCGCCAGCATTAAATAAAAGTTGGCTCGCAGATGGCTCAACAGCGTGGTTAGACACGGCATCTGGACGCAATGAAATTAAAGCGATAGCAGCAACTATACCGACCATTGTTGGAAGTCGATCTCATCCAAGCCCTGACATGGCGAATTATCTACAAGAGGTGGGCGATCATAATATGGTCGAAGTAGGATCGTCGTTAAAATTTTGTCTTATTGCTGAAGGGGTAGCTCAGTCTTATCCCCGTTTAGGTCCAACGATGATGTGGGACACAGCTGCTGGGCAATGTGTTGCTGAAAGTGCGGGAGCGACCGTTTTACAATTAGATGGCGAAGAGCTTCAGTACCATAGAGACAAATTACTAAACCCCTCCTTTATAGTTTCCATCATTTAACCACCTTCTGTTAATAAGTAAGGCAACTAGAATGCTAGTTGTCTTATTGCCTCTATCTTAAGACGCTACTTTTATCGTATTCAACTAAGCTTAAAGTCCCTTTCAATCAAAGGTTGTGTCTTTTAACACTATATGTGGAGTTTCGCCTGCTCGCTGATAGCTGCTTTTTTGTTTCTTTTGATGCTTTTGGTTTGATTAATCAGCAAACAGGTAAAAAAGACAATAAAACTATTGTTATCATGCCAGAGCTCCCTATAATACAGCCACATCAACAGGATGTATCACGGTTAGTAAGCTATTTGTAAGCTGTGTATAACTTGTCGATATTTAAGGTGGTAAATAAAAACGTCATAAAGGATGCTTGACATGCTTTTGTTTTTATCTAAAATTGCCGCCCAGCTCAAGTGATGTTGGTTTAAGTGTTAAAACTCTAACTTTTCTTTACTCAAGCTAGAGTCTACAAGGGATTGAAATTATCTTTCGAAAATACTTGTTGACTTAATAAATTTGCAGCGTATTATACGCAGCCTGACTTGCTGAAGCGTTCAACGCCAAGGCATTGAAAGTCAACGTTCTTTAACAATTTGACCATGCAATCTGTGTGGGCACTCGTGAAATTTTAAGTCGAAAGATTTATCAATGAACTGAGTGACCTTAATCATCGCAAGATGACACAGTCAATTTATGCTT
>PJEL010000392.1_pt1 | contig 52020 bp, 40 predicted proteins | sample 1853271 | NCBI WGS metagenome assembly PJEL01 (sample SAMN08108733, study PRJNA415343) | Invertebrate metagenome, whole genome shotgun sequencing project. | host: Globobulimina | place: Sweden: Gullmar Fjord | collected 2015-08
GACAAAATTCCTTCAATGTTGCCGAATAGATGGCTGAAATGCTGCCAAACGTCGACAATAAATTCCTTGCCAGTTCAACCACATGACATCCTTTGATGCCCGTTCGTAAGAAAATAGCTAAAAGCTCGGCATCACTGAGACTTGTAGCACCTTGCCTTAGTAGTTTTTCTCGCGGCCGCTCTTCACATGGCCAATCTTTAAGTCTGTTTGACGGTTCCATCTCTACATTCCTTGTTTGAGTTGTTATACTGATCGACAACCTTATCGATAAACAGTATTAAGATTAGCAGGTTATGCAAATTCTACAGAATAAAAACATTGTCTTGGGTGTAACTGGTGGCATTGCCGCTTATAAGGCGCCTGAATTAGTGCGTCGCTTAAAAGAGCAAGGTGCCGATATCCGTGTGGTACTAACGCAATCAGCAAAAGAATTTGTCACCCCGTTGAGCCTGCAAGCGGTGTCTGGAAATCCGGTTTCCGATAGTTTACTAGACCCTGCAGCCGAGCTAGCTATGGGACATATAGAATTAGCTAAATGGGCAGATTTAATCTTAATTGCGCCTACAACCGCTAATACCTTGGCAAAAATTACTCATGGTTTAGCCGATGATTTACTTTCCACCATTTGTTTAGCAACTGACGCACCTATTGCAATTGCTCCCGCAATGAATCAACAAATGTGGCATGCACAAGCGACACAGCAAAATATAGAGTCGCTGCGCGCCAGAGGTTACCATTTATTTGGTCCTGGCAGTGGTGAACAGGCCTGTGGTGACACAGGGTTAGGCAGAATGCTTGATATACCTGATTTAGTAGTAGCATGTGGCCAACTTTTTCAACATAACACCTTAACCGGTCAGCATTGGGTGATTACCGCAGGGCCAACACGCGAAGCCATCGATCCAGTGCGTTATATTTCAAATCACAGTTCTGGAAAAATGGGTTATGCCATCGCTAACGCGGCGCTTAATGCTGGCGCTCAGGTCACGTTAATTTCAGGCCCAGTGAATATTGCAGCACCTACTAGGTGCAAACTTGTGTCAGTTGATAGTGCTCAAGACATGCATACACAAGCACTTAATTTGGCCAAGCAAGCTGATGTTTTTGTCGCTTGCGCTGCCGTAGCCGACTACCGTGTTGCCCAGGTGGCCGAGCAAAAAATCAAAAAGCATGAAGATGCCATGCAAATCAATTTGATTAAAAACCCTGACATTGTTGCCGATGTTGCCGCTCTTAAAGAAGGTCGACCATTTACGGTAGGTTTTGCGGCGGAAACTCAAGACGTAGAAAAGTATGCCAAAGGTAAGCTAGTAAAGAAAAACTTAGACCTGATTGCTGCCAACGATGTTGCCGCTGAAGGGCAAGGCTTTAATAGTGATCTTAATGCACTAGTGGTTTATTCTGAAACAGAGAAAACCTCTATTTCGTTAGCGAGTAAACAACAAGTGGCGCAACACTTAGTCGAGCTTATTACCCATTATAAAAGCGACAAGGCGTAAGTAAGTCTATACATACTTAAATTAAAATTTTATTGAATTATAGATTTTTAGCTTGATGTTCAAAGCGTACAACCGATAATATCAGCCCTAGGCGATCATCAAAATAATTAAAAATAGAGAAGTCTTTATGTCTGCCAATCAAAAGCCAAATCGTAAACAACAAATTCTTGAGTGCTTAGCTTTAATGTTGCAATCAAGCCCCGGCGAACGTATTACAACAGCCAAACTTGCAGCGGAAGTCGGTGTTTCAGAAGCTGCACTTTATCGTCACTTCCCCTCTAAAGCGCGCATGTTTGAAGGGTTAATTGAGTTTATCGAAGAATCTATTTTTTCCCGAATAAATCTTATTCTGACCGATCACAAAGAAACCATTGTGCGATGCCACCATATTTTGCATGTCTTGCTCATTTTTGCAGAACGTAATCCTGGGATGTGCCGAATATTATCAGGTGACGCTTTAATGGGCGAAAACGAGCGTTTACGTAGCCGAGTTAATCAATTTTTTGAAAAATTAGAATCTCAATTTAAACAAGTCTTGCGCGAGCGCAAACTTCGTGAAGGTAAAAGCTTTACCATAAGTGAACAAGCATTAGCCAATACCCTAGTCGCTTTCGCTGAAGGAAAAATTAGTCAATATGTTCGCTCTGAATTCACAAAAAAGCCAAGTGATGAGTTTGCTGAGCAGTGGCAATTTATAATGGCGAGTAAATGATACCAATCACATTAAGTAATGGGTCAATTATTTAACGGGCTTGGTATAACGCTTTCATTTGACTATGAGGACGCTGGCATCGCCGGCGTTTTTTCTATAGAACAGTTGAATGTATAAAAAATGAGGAAATAACGTGTCAACACTATCACACCTAGAACCATCATCGTTATGGCAACTATTTGAAAAGATATGCAGTATTCCACACCCTTCAAAGCACGAACAGCAAATATCAGCGTGGATACAGTCTTGGGCAACTGAACAAAAGTTAAGCTTTATTGAAGATGAAGTCGGTAACTTGATTATCAAAAAACCAGCGACTACGGGCATGGAAAACAAAAAGGGAGTGATTTTACAGGCACACATGGATATGGTGCCGCAAAAAAATGCCAGCATTAGCCATAATTTTCTGACCGATCCGATTAATCCTTATATCGTCACTGAGAGTGATGGCGATTGGGTAACCGCAAAAGACACCACATTAGGTGCTGATAACGGCATTGGTTTAGCATCTGCTTTAGCCGTCCTTGCAAGCGACAACATTCCTCACGGACCACTTGAAGTGCTAGTTACCATAGATGAAGAAGCAGGTATGACCGGCGCTTTTGGCTTAAAGCCTGGTCTATTTGATGGTGACATCCTGATAAATACTGACTCTGAACAAGAAGGTGAAGTCTACATGGGCTGCGCAGGCGGTATAGATGGCAGCGCAACATTTGATTTGGCCTTTGAATCAGTAAACGCTGATACGACTGCGTTTAATTTATCTATTTCAGGCTTAAAAGGCGGCCACTCTGGCGTTGATATTCATACCGGTCGAGCGAATGCGAATAAATTACTGGTTCGCTTTCTGCTTAATGCTAGCGAGCGGTTTGATCTGCGCCTAACAGAATTGAATGGTGGCAGTCTGCGGAACGCTATTCCTAGAGAGGCGAATACCAGTTTTGTCATCGCAAATAAAGACATTGCATCTTTTAAACAGCTGCTAACTGAATACTTAGCACAAATAAAGCAAAACTTAGCGGCAATAGAAACTGACATCGACATGCTATTAATTTCGCCTGAAGATTTCGAACAGTGCTGGACTCCTGAAACTCAAACCAGAATTTTACGCGCGTTAAATGCCTGCCCGAATGGCGTTATTAGAATGAGTGACGATATCGAAGGTATTGTTGAAACATCGTTAAATTTAGGCGTATTAAGGTGTAAAGGGAAAAAATTTAATGCCTTAACTTTAATACGTAGCTTACATGATGATGGTCGTGCCGAAGCTCAACAAATGGTCAATTCAGTATTTGAACTTGCCGGTGCTACTATTAATTTTTCGAGCGCGTATCCTGGTTGGAAACCAGATACAGACTCACCGATAATGAAAGTGGTGCGCGATACCTATCAAGACTTATTTGGCAAAATGCCTGAGGTCATGGTCATTCACGCAGGCTTAGAGTGTGGCTTATTTAAAACCGCTTACCCGTATTGGGACATGGTCTCTTTTGGCCCGACCATTAAATTTCCGCATTCACCCGATGAAAAGGTAGAAATTGCGGCAGTCAGCTTATACTGGAAACTACTGTTAGCAGTATTAGCTAAAATACCAAATAAGTAGTAAGTTAAGGTACAAGGTATTAACGTCTTGTACCACAAGAATACAAACAGGTAGTAACTAGGAACTTATTATGATTCAGCCAGATAAAATAATAATAGCTGATGATCATCCGCTTTTCAGGCAAGCACTATTAGGCACTTTAAGGCCGAAATTTATTAAAGCCAAATGGTTTGAAGCGCAAACTATTAGTGAGCTTGAAACACACCTAAGCGAGAATAAAGACTGTGATCTAGTCTTATTGGATTTGAATATTCCAGGTGGCCACGGCTTTAATAATTTGGTCAATATTCGACAGCATTACCCGCAAGTTCCTGTCGTCATGGTTTCGGCTCACGAAGACAATGACACAATAGCTAAAGCATTAGAGTTAGGTGCCTCTGGGTTTATTCCAAAATCTACTTCTGTCGATAGCATTTATATTGCCATTATCGAAGTGATCGCTGGTAAAATATGGGTACCAAAAACTTATAAAGCGCCAACCTTAGAAAACCCTGCGAGTGATATTGCCGGACGTGTTGCGAGTTTAACCCAGCAACAACACAGAATATTAATGATGTTCGCTGAAGGCATGCTTAATAAGCAAATCGCTTATGATTTACATGTTTCTGAAGCGACAATTAAAGCACATGCAACTGCTATATTTAGAAAGCTTAATGTGCGCAACCGGACACAAGCAGTCATAGCGATTGGTCAACTAGATGTGTCTGAACCAAATCCTGATAAATAAGCAATATTAAGACTTTAAAGCTTATTGAACCGTTATTTCGACTATTGAAGATCAGCAAACTTTAGGTTCTGCTGATTTTTCGAGACTGTTTTAACCGTAACCAAAATGATTAGCTCAAATATTTGCTTTGTAATTTTTTCGCTAACTGTGCACTAATTAATGCTCGTAACGCCGCGGGTTTCACCATTTTTCGCATGTAACCTAGATCAGCCTGTACCGCTTTTTGTTCGATGTCCACTTCTGTCGTCGCGGTAATTAAAATTGCCGGTAAATAGTAATTCAGCGAACCTCTTAATCGCCTGATCAACTCAATACCATTTTTATCCGAATCTAATTGGTAATCACTAAGCACAACATCAATCGAAAACTTATGCTGTTCGAACATTTCAAGAGCACTTTCAAAAGTCTCTGCAGCGAGTACTTCGCACCCCCAAGTCGATAACAGTTCGACCATACCGCTTAACACGTCTTCATCATCGTCAATACATAACATGGTCAAGCCTGTTAATGTTGGTGTCTGTTGCACTTTTTGAATTAACGGGCGCTTAATTGCATTCACTCGATCTAGTGTGATGATAAATTTGCAACCGAGCTTTTCAGTTGATGACAATGTTAGCTTATGCCCTAACAGTTGACTTAAGCCCTGAGTAATATTCAAGCCGAGCCCTAAACCCTTGGTGGTCAGTGATTGCTCATTGTTCAATTGAGTAAATTCCTCAAAAACCATAGCTTGTTTATCTTTGGGAATACCTGGGCCGTTATCTCGTACTTCAATACAAAGCTTATCGTCCCGACGCCTAACATTGACCATAACTTTGCCTGGGCTAGCATAGCGAAAAGCATTACCGATTAAGTTTTGCAACATGCGGTGCAATAGCTGTTTATCTGAATAAGCCCAGTATTTACTATGCGCTACCCTAAATTCTATGTGAGCATTTTCTGCCGATGCGGAAAATTCTGAGGCAAGACTTTGTAAAAGTTCATCTAATAAGAAGGGTTCACAGTGTGGCTTGATATTACCACTTTCAATACGCGCCATTTCGCCAAGTTCATCAAGCAATTCACTCGCAACTTTCAATGAATGACTGATGTTGTTAACTTGTCTCTGCTGATTTTCTGTCAATGTATCTTGGTTTGATAAAGCTTCTGAAAATAATCTGGCCGCTTCAAGAGGTTGCATCAGGTCGTGGCTGCAGGCTTTTAAATATAAACTCTTCTTTACATGCGCTTGCTGGGCATTATTTCTTGCGTTGATTAACTCTCTATTCGCCTGCTCAAGGCGCTCAGTGCGCTCTGTAACCATAGCTTCAAGATCAACATTTTCTGCTTTTAAGACTTGCTCTACTTGCCGGTAAGCTGTGATATCAGAAAACAACATAACGAAACCGCCATCAGGTAATGGATTACCTTCAATGCGAATGACCTTACCATCGAGCTCTCTTTCTGATTGATGAGAGCTTCCTCTGCGTAAAAACTCTATGCGTCTATCGACTTGTTCTTTTAGTTCTCCTGGCCCGCACAAGCCACGGTTTATATTGAACTCAATCAATGAAGCGATAGGAGCACCAGAGAAAATCAATGCTTCAGGGTAACCGAATAGATCCAAGTATTTGTGATTCCAAGCCACTAAATTTAGGTTGTTATCGATAATTGATATACCTTCACTGGCATTTTCAATCGCACTTTGTAGTAAGTGCTGACTAAATTGTTGTTTGTGACTAGAGGCTTCTTCTACCAACAAAGCCAACTCGTCTAACGCTATATCACGACCATCTAATGCGGAAGACAGCACCAACCTAGCCGAAGATGCCCCCATAACACTGGCCAAAGTGTTTTCCGTCAGTTCAAGAAGCAGTTGATTAAACCTTGCCCCTTTGATCCCCGCAGCTTTGCATTCAGATTTGAAGCTCGTGAATGTATTTTTGGCTTTGTCATCACCAACAAAACGTGAAACTAAGAGTTCAAGCTCTCCGTGATCGACAAACTTTCGTTTTTGAACATTGCTGATACTGGGGCTTTGCCATTCTAAGAATATTGACGCCTGGACCCTTTCTTGTACGGTTTGTCGACTCATTTGCGAAATGATATAGATGACAAAAACATTTGCGGACAAACTGATGATAGTAACAACGGTATTTACTGAGCCAACGCTTTCAGTGAGCGGCGACGCATAAAGACCAAATTGTGGTAAAAAGCTTAAAATCAACCACAATAGAAAACCAATCAAAATACCGGAATAAACACCCGTCAAACTTGCTCTTCGCCAATAAAAGGCGGCAATTAATGCCGGTGTGAGTTGTGCAAATGCACCAAAAGCAACTTCCCCTAATGAGGATAGTGTGTCTGGTGAAGCTAATAGGAAAACCAAATAGCCGAGCGAAATAACCAGGACAACCAGAAGTTTTCTGATGTTAAGTAGCTTGACCCTGAAACTATCATATTCAATTTCATGGCTGCTTTTAGTTCTATATATTAACGGAAAGACTATTTCATTACTTAGCATAGTGCTCAATGCGATTGACGAAATAATCACCATAGAACTTGCTGCTGAAATCGCTCCCAAGAAAGCTAAAAGTGATAACCATTTTTGCTGTCCTAATTCCGGTAGAAAGAGCACATAAGTATCTGAAGGCACTTGACTGCCAAGCAAATAGTGCCCTGCCAAACCTAATGGGATGGCAAATATAGCAAATGTTATCAAGTAAAAAGGAAACACTTTGCGGCTAAGTTCGGTATGCTTTTCATCTTGCAACTCGACAACCATCACTTGAAACTGTCTTGGTAATGAGAGAAAAGCGGCCATGACAATAACAAGCATGGCACATAATGAAGCGAGATTAGGAAAAGTTAGCTGTTCCGACAGTTTCACATTAGCATTGGTCACTCGCCAAAGCTCCATAGGTGATTCGAACATAAAGAAAGTGACAAAAATACCTACAGCCGCAAACGCTGTAATTTTCACTAATGATTCGAATGCTATGGCCAACATGACACCGGGGTGGCGTTCGGTGACATCTAAATGACGAATACCGAAAATAATTGAGAAGACAGCAAGCACAAGACTCACAATCAAGCCAAATTCCCATGATGCAATTGATTGCTGAATCTGAAGTTGTTCGAATGAATACACGATTGCTTTAAGCTGAAGCGCTAAATAAGGCATGGTCGCGACAAGCGCGACACACGTGACCATAATGGCAAGCTTATGAGACTTGCCAAATCGCGCAGCTAGTAAATCAGCAATAGAAGTTAAATTAAGTTTTAAGCTAACTCTGATGATTCGCTGAATAAGTGGCCACGCAAAAACAAAAAGTAATATGGGCCCTAGATAGATAGGAATATGGGATAAAAAATTGCTCGATGCTTGGCCTGTAGTACCTAAAAAACTCCAAGATGTACAATATACGCCAAGGGTAAGCGCGTAGATAACTGGTTGCCATTGCTTAGCCAATTTATGACGGTATTTATCGCCCAAATAAGCGATTGAAAACAACAGTCCAATGTAACCTAAGCTAATCGTCGCAAGCTGCCAATTGGCAAACATCTATTTCCCTTATTTATAAATTAAGCTTAGCGTGTCGTCTGTGTGTAAAACTCACTGATGTATTGACCGCCTTTAATATTGACAATAACACGTAATTTTTGTTTTTGTCCTTTCTGCCCAATCATTTCCCTTAATGGTGTATTTTCAGACCAATAATACGGGCTGCCTTTCATGCTCAGGTCAAAGCCAACCGGTTGTTTATCAACAATAAACAAAACGGCTTTATCGATTGGGAAAGTTGAATTAACGTACGTATCCCCGTCTTCATCATATATATTGACCTTAAATTCGCCAGATTTTAAAACACACTTTTGGTTCATCACATCGCAATGCCCTTCAGGCACTAGCTCAAATACCTTTTCTTGGTAAGCTTTATATTCAAGATAATAGTCTGACCCTATATAACCACCAATAAGTAGAAAAGGAGCAATAAATATAGCTACTTTAGTATGTCGATTCATTTATCGCCTCTTTGTGAAATAATACTGCTAAATAAAACATAAATATTTATTAACCCTTAAAATAAACGCCCTCTAATGAATAATCAATAGAGAGCGTTTAAAGCTTTAGCTAATTTTTCTAACCCAAAGGATTAGTGATCTTGTGCTGCTGCTACTTTTCCATGAGGAGAACGGAAGTTTTCCACTAGGTCTTGGATTTCTGCAGGAGCTGGACCAGTCATTTTAAGTACGATAAAGGCTACCGCAAAGTTAATGAATGCACCAACTGAACCAAACGCATTAGGAGAAATACCCATGAACCAGTTTGGCTCCATATTACCTAAGAACGAGGTACCAGGGATAAACATAATACCTTTGTGTTGGAATACATATAACATAGTGATACCGATACCAGAACACATACCTGCAATGGCTGCTTTACTGCTCATTTTCTTCGAGAATATACCCATCATTAACGCTGGGAATATACTTGATGCAGCAAGACCAAAGGCGAGTGCAACGGTACCTGCGGCAAAGCCAGGCGGATTTAAACCGAGATAACCAGCGACACAAACAGATAGGGTCATAACAATACGACTCGCCATTAACTCGGTCTTCTCGTCCATGTCCGGCACTAATACACCTTTCATTAAATCATGTGAAATTGCGGACGATATTGCGAGTAATAAACCGGCGGCAGTAGATAGTGCGGCGGCTAGACCACCCGCAGCGACTAAGGCAATAACCCAGTTAGGTAAATTTGCAATCGCAGGGTTTGCTAATACCATAATGTCACGGTCTACTTTCACCATTTCATTAGTTTCACTATCAGCAGAGTATTGCATTTTTCCGTCGCCATTCTTATCTTCAAACTTCAACAGACCCGTTCTTTCCCAGTCTTTGAACCACTGAGGACGCTCAGAATATTCAAGGTTTTGACCTGCTGTTGGCTCAATAGTATTCATTAAGTTGAAACGTGCCATTGCACCCACTGCCGGAGCAACGGTATATAACAATGCGATAAATACTAATGCATAACCTGCTGATTGACGTGCTGCTTTAACTGAAGGAACAGTGAAGAAGCGCATGATTACGTGAGGTAAACCTGCAGTACCAATCATTAATGATAAAGTATAAGCAAACATTTCAACGTCACCTAAAGATGATGTTGTGTACTCTTTAAATCCAAGGTCCGTAACAACCATGTCTAGCTTGTCAAGTAAGTAAACACCACTACCATCGGCAAGTGTTGAACCTAGTCCTAGTTGTGGAATAGGGTTACCTGTCAACTGAAGTGAAATGAATATTGCAGGAATGGTATATGCCGTAATTAATACGACGTATTGCGCGATTTGCGTATAAGTAATACCTTTCATGCCACCAAGCGTTGCATAAACAAATACTACCGCCATACCAATGTATAGGCCGTTGTCATATTCAACTTCAAGGAACATAGAGAAAGCAACACCTACACCTTTCATTTGTCCGATGATATAAGTTAACGATGCAATAATTAAACACACAACAGCAACGATACGAGCGGTTTGTGAATAAAAGCGGTCACCAATAAATTCAGGTACCGTAAACTTGCCATGTTTACGCATATACGGTGCTAAACACAACGCAAGTAATACGTAACCACCAGTCCAACCCATTAAGAATACTGAGCCACCGTAACCTAAGAAAGCAATCAAACCTGCCATGGAAATGAACGACGCAGCACTCATCCAATCGGCACCAATTGCCATACCATTTTGTAAAGGAGTGATACCACCACCAGCAGCATAGAATTCACTCGTAGTGCCAGCTCGTGCCCACCACGCGATGAAAAAATATAAACCGAAGGTACCGCCTACGGCGATCCACGTATAGAGTTTTAACTCATCCATTTACGAATCCTCCACATTATATTTTTTGTCTAATTGATTCATTTTGGCGGTATACCAAAAAATTAAGCCGACGAAGGTATAAATTGATCCTTGTTGAGCGAACCAGAAGCCTAATTTATATCCACCCAAGCGGATAGTATTAAGCGGTTCTACAAGTAACAAACCAAAGCCGAACGAAACAATGAACCAAATCGCAAGACAGATAAAAATTAAACGCAGGTTTTCCTGCCAATAACTTGTCTTTTCCACAATTTCTCTCCTCATTAACGCCTGTATTTTATTAGTGTAATTATTAAGGTTTAAACCCTTTAGTTGGTTTGGTAGTAGATAACGCTGAAGGCAAAAATTGCATCGAGAATTATCGACTATCAAACCAACCTGACATCAACATTAGCAACGTTTTATTTCTCAAGGTATTCAACTTTAGTCTAGGTTTGGTCAAAAGCGTTTGACTATATGGGGTTATGTCCACAGAATTTAACTGTATTCACAACATAGCGGAACGAATATGGACAACGAACTCAGCGAAATTTATGCTTTTATCGGCTCTACTGCGCCATTTGAGCACTTGACTGAAGAAACCATTGTTAAGTTAGTCAGTCATATTGATATTTGTTACGTGGTCAAGGGAGACTTTTTACCTCCGAACAACCTATCAGAACCGTATTTCTACATTATCAGAAAAGGGGCGTTGAGTTATTTAGACAAAAACAACAAACTACTCGGGAAATATGGTGAAAAAGATATTTGTTCAGTCTTCTCTTACCCTGAGCAATATGCCAACATTCGTGTTCACGTAGATGAAGATTGCTTATTATACGCCATAGAAAAACAAGCCTTTTTAGACAGTTTAATTGACCACCCGAACGTCATTAGCTTTTTTGAGCAATCCGCAGAGGAACGGTTAAAATCAACAGTTTCTAATCTTCAAGATGAAGCCGTAATTAATTCATCATTGTCAAATACCGCGATAGACCAACTCTACCACTCACCTGCTGGCAGCATAGAAAGCACTAAGTCGATTGCTGAAACCGCCCAAAGAATGACTGAGCTAGGCTATTCCTGTTTGGTGGTCGTTGACGAATCACAAGAAGTTCGGGGCATTGTCACCGACAAAGACTTTCGTCGACGTTGTATCGCTCAAGGTGTAAACCCTGATGAACCTATTACTCGAATTATGACGGAAAACATCGAGACACTTGATATCCGAAACACAGCATTCGACGCATTAATCAACATGACTAGTCGTCATATACACCATTTACCTATCACAAAAAATGGTCAGCTCGATGGTATGTTAACCATTACAGACCTCATGCATTATGAGGGACAGAATGCCATCAACATGACCAGTCTGATCCATAAAGCAGAAACTGTTGATACGCTAGCTAAAATTGGCGCTATGCTTCCGAAATTACAAGTCAAAATGACTAGGCTAGGCACCACCGCTGAACAAGTAGGTAAAAGTATCAGCGCCATCACCATGGCCTTTACTATCAGGTTAATAGAACTAGCAGAGCAATCTATCGGCCCTGCTCCCGTACCTTACGCCTGGTTATCGGCCGGTTCGCAAGCAAGGCAAGAACAATTTTCTCATTCAGATCAAGATAATGCCCTCATCATAGATAACACCGTAGAACCGGAGCAAATGGTGTGGTTTGAGCAGCTTGCACAGTTCGTGTGCGATGGTTTAAACGCTTGCGGTTTTGTTTATTGCCCTGGCCAAGTCATGGCGACCAATCCAAAATGGTGTAAAACAGAAGCCGATTGGCATAAATATTTTCAACAATGGATAGATACACCTGATCCAAAGGCCCTGATGCATTCGAGTATTTTCTTCGACTTGTCAACGGTTCATGGAGATAAGGCATTACTAGAACGAGTTCGCGAAGCCATGTTAGCACGTACCACCGAAGCGAGTTTATTCATTGCTCATCTGTCCAAGAACGCTTTATTACACAAGCCGCCATTGGGTTTCTTCCGAGACTTTGTTTTAACCTCAACAGGCAAAGATAAGAAAGCCATGGACCTAAAACATAATGGTGTTGCTCCTATTGTCGACCTTGCTCGGATTTATGCGTTAAGTGAAGGTATAAGCTCAGTTAATACCATTGAAAGGCTTAAACAAGCCTCAGGTACAAAATCACTATCGAAAAATGCTAGCGCCAATTTAATAGACGCGTTGGAGTTTTTAGGCAGCTTAAGACTGACACACCAATCTAATCAACTTGCAGCAGGTCTTCAGGCAGATAACTTCTTAGCACCTAAAGAAATCTCTCGTCTAGAACGAGAACACCTAAAAGATGCATTTAAAGTGATTAAGTCGCTCCAAGATAATCGCCAGTCGGTGCTCTAAATTATGTTTACTTCCTTCTTTAGCTTGAATGCCAAACGTGAACGGCAATTGAAAAAGGCGCCTCCAGGGCCAATCAAGGAATTTTTGTCTGTACCTTTTCCTGATCCTCAGGGCTTAATTGAAAATACTCCTATTTTAGCGCTTGATTTTGAAACCACGGGCTTGGATAAAGTTAAAGATCAATTATTAAGTATCGGCTTTGTTGATATGTTAGGTGGCAGCATTAAGCTTTCGACAGCTGAACATTTTGTGATCAAGTGTCAGAAAGAGCTGGAGTCGGAAAATGTCGTTATTCATCAAATAACTGAGCATGAAAAACTGCAAGGCATTGAGCTAAAAACGGCAATTGAAAAATTACTCAATAGCTTAGCCGGCAAAGTGATGTTGGCACACTATGCTCGTATTGAAATTGAATTTCTAAGTGAAGCTTGCCAGCAATTATATGGCTTTGTTCCCGTATTTCCGGTTATTGATACTTTAGTGATTGCTAAGCGACGATTAGATATGCGCCAAGTCGATTATGACCCGTCCGAGCTGCGTTTATCTAATTTAAGAGATCGCTATCATTTACCCGCACATTTTGCCCACAATGCATTAAATGACGCCATTGCAACTGCGGAGTTATTACTTGCAGACATGGCTTATCATCAAAAGCAGTACAACAATTTGAAAAGTATCTTAAGATAAAAAACAGGCATAAAACAATTGAGAGCTTATCTCAAATAACGTTTATGCCTGTATAATTAGGGGGGCATTTAAGAGCGCAGTTACGCAGTTTCTTTATGCTTTTTAATCATACGAAATAGCTCATCTTTTAAGTGCAAACGTTCTTTCTTCTTTTGCTCTAGGTAATCATCAGACGTATTTTCAACACCTTGCTCAATGCGAATAACTTCATGGTCTAACTCATGATACTCTTTAAAGAAACGAGCAAAGTGAGCATCGTTCATTTTAAGGTGATGTATTTCTTCATTAAACTCAGGGAATTCATGATGTAAATCGTGTTTTTCATTTAACATATTTATTTTCCTAACTTGCGCAATTAATACAAAAATCGGTAAAAGGTAAAGCTTTCAATCTAGCGTCAGCAATCGAATCGCCACATTGAGTGCAAGTACCAAATTCTTCGTCTTTGATACGTTGTAAAGCTCGGTTGATTTGCTTTAATTCTTGTTGGGCTTCATCTCGAATAGCAGCCAATACTTCGTCATTTTCACATTCAGTCGTTTGTTCTGCAAAATCCGCCGAACGCCCTTTCTGAAAATCATTGGTAATAGCATCGATACGAGCACTCAGCTCCTTCTGCTTGGCAGACAGTTCTTGATAAATTTGTTGAGCAACCATGTAACCTCCTGTCTTGTTACTTATGATACTAACGCAAATAAAAGTGCAGATATTGATCTAGCACAAGGACACAGTCTCTTCTTGACAACACATTAAAAATTATAAATTTTTAACTTTACACTTGTCAGAAATGTCTTGACTTCATCGTTGAGTTAACAAAAAATTAACCTTTATGGATACCCACAAATAACGGATTATGATGAGTTTTTTAAATCGAGCTATTCCCTTTTTCTGTACACTTCTATTTTTATCGGCCTGTGGAGGCGGTGGAAGTTCTGAAACGAAAATCACGCCAAATACACCGCCAATAGCTACAAACAAAGCACCCACGATAGGTGCAGGAAATGTTGAAGTTGAATCCAATATCAACTTGTCGTTATCAGCGCAAGCTACCGATAGTGATGGGACAATAACTTCATACCTTTGGACACAGAAGTCTGGTGAAACAGTTACTGTTAGTAGCAATGATGAAGAGGTGTTGTCTTTCATAACGCCAGCAGTCTCGACTGAACAAACTTTAATATTTGATTTAACCGTTACCGATAATGATGGCGTGAGTACGACTAAAGAAATACTTATTTTAGTAACACCAACGAGTATAAGCTTTTCAGTATCTGGCAAAGTTATTTCAGCCAATACCGTTTTTTCTGACGTACCTGTTACATTATCTGTAGGTGGAAACTCGTTCTCAACGAAAACAAATGAATTAGGCAACTACACTATAGAAGTAGACGGTATAGCAAGTTCTGATTATGACAAAATAGTAAGAATTATTGCTACAGGCGATACTCCAGATAGCATTGTAAAATTTGTTTCATATGTTGATGAACTTGCAACGTTAGTAACTTTAGCGAGTAAACATGGAGGTATTTTATCGCCCAGTGAACACAGCCGTTTAATAATAAGTAATATTTCAACAGCCGTTGCGGCCTTAGTAGAGCAATCGAACAATGGCAGTACCGTTCAGTCTATTGCTGTACACGACCAAGCTTTGAAAGCGATTAACCCAGAAGTTGTATTGAATTATGCTGCAATGCTTGAATACCTGATTGAAGCAATCGATGGCGACTATCAATATTTACCCGAGTCATTGAAAGAACAAAGCTTTAGTAACATCTACGACCTCTTTACTGATAGCCAATTAGCGTCGAAACTTTATTATGAAATTGGTCATAACCGGCTCGATATTGATAATTTCCATCTTGAATTAACAAGCAATGAAACGTTAATTTCTGAGTTTTCAACGTTTACTGACCAACCCCAAGAAAAGCGACTACTGACAAAACTAGGCGAAATTGTTCTTAATACAGACCAGTCGGGACAAATAATTAATGGCTCGTTAGGCAATAGAGATATTACATGGCAAGTAAACGACAATGTCACTGAGCTCACATTAAGCACTCCGTTTACAGATCCAAGTTATGCTTCAATCCAATACACTCAAGAGTATGGACAAGTACAAGTTAGCCGAGAGTTAGAAAGCTACTCCCTATATAATTTCTACAACAGTGAAGAGCTAAACTTGGTAATAATAAAGCCAAACTACTCGTATAAAAGAACGGTGAGTGAAGAACCTGTCACCGTAGATATTAATCATACCCTTCTCCCTTACACTGCATTTAATTTTTCGAATAAATTAAGTCTAACGGACAAGATTATAGTAGGGCAAAAATATGCTTTAAGCCTATCCCATCCTAAGCCACCAACATTTATTGATTACACCGGCACTGATTTTGAATCTCAAATAACCGCTATGACACTTGATTTTACTTCTAGTAGTGAAGTCTACATTACTATGGACTCAACAAATGATTTAGCTGAGTTTAGCGAGACAACTCAAAAGGCTTCATGGTCAGCAAGTGCAGACGGTGTTATCGATATTAGCAACGAGCAATGGAGTATTGAGATTATTGGCCTGCTTTATAATAATGACGTGAATACAGAAGTATTTGTTAATGCGGCTTTTACTCAAAACGCTGCGGTATATCAAAGCAATCAATTGACCTATATTGACGTCATGCCTGCAGAGCAACATCAGTGGAATGAAGACAATGTTGCAGGCATATATCAATATGATGATGAACTCACGTTGCTAAGTCCTCTTGAGACATATTGGTATGAGCTTAATGAAGATGGATCCGTCACTTATTTTTCGATCAACAATTCTTATGGCGATTTCCCCAATATAGACAGTCGAGACATTCTTGAGTCACCAGGGCTATGGCGACTTATCGATGGAGAATTAGTCATAAGAAGGTTTCGATATAATGGTGCTGTTGCATCTAAATACGGTACATGTGATTCAAGCGAGTGGGAAACGACACTAACATCCGAATGCATTATGTATATGGAGCGCTCGTGGAAAGTTGCCACCAAATACACTGATAAAGGGCAAGATCACGAATTAATTCGTCAACGCGCTTCTTTCAATTATGCTTTTTTAGCTGATAGTTATGGTGAAGACATGTCTGCAAGTGGAACTTATATTGCCAGTATGCAATCTATATTTTCTGATTTTGTTAAACTAAATGAAAGACCGGTAACTTTGCCTGATGATTATGTATTCATCAAGAACCAAGCAAAGGTTACTGTTCCTGTCCCATTTTCTCTCAACGAATTATATAATGAGGCTACTGACAAGCTAAATTAGCCTAAAGCAATTTACTTATCGCCAAGCGCAGACATCTTTATTGTCTGCGCTATTACTTTTTATAAATACCCTGCTGAAAAGATTTAGATTATTAACACCTTCACGGTCTAAATTTCAACAATATAACTTCAACTATTTGATGATTTTTCAACCATCTACTACTAAAGTCTAATGCGGTTTAGTAAGAATATAGACTTAGGTCTAATTCCTTAAAACCCGATAAAACTCTAACGTAATAACATAAAATTTAATTTACCTGCGCAGTAATTTGCGCAAGTAAGTAATGGAGAGACACAATGACCGAATCTAAAAAGCCCGATGTTTTTTATCCAAGCCAAGAAGTAATTGATCAAGCGAATGTTAGTGACTATCAAGCGATGTACGATTACTCGGTTAACGACCGTGAAGGTTTTTGGGCGGAACAAGCCGAAACCCTAAACTGGTTTAAAAAATGGGATACGGTACTCGATGACTCTAACGCACCATTATATAAATGGTTTGACGGTGGTGAAATCAATATTGTTCATAATGCAGTTGACCGTCATCTTGAAAATGCTAATCGCAACAAAATGGCTATCATCTGGGAAGGTGAGAACGGCCAAGTTAGGAATTTTTCATACAACGGATTAAACCGCGAAGTATGTCAATTTGCTAACGTGCTTAAGAGCATGGGTGTAGAGAAAGGTGACATCGTTACTATCTATATGCCACAAATTCCTGAACTAGTTTTTGCCATGCTTGCATGTGCCAAAATTGGTGCAATTCATTCAGTAGTTTACGGTGGTTTTAGCACCGAAGCTTTAGCATCTCGTATTGACGATGCGCACTCACGTGTATTGATCACTGCTGATGGCGGCTGGCGCCGTGGTAAGCAAATAGATTTGAAATCGATTGCTAACGATGCCATGCAACGTTCTCCATCAATTGAAGTTTGTATTTGTGTGAAGAACAACGAATTAGACGTTGAAATGGAGCCATCTCGCGACTTCTGGCTACATGATTTAAAAGCGCTACCCATTGCTAGCCCTAAATGTGAAACAGAGCCGACAAGTGCTGAAGACCCGCTCTTTATTCTTTATACGTCGGGTACTACCGGCAAGCCAAAAGGTATGGTGCATACCCATGGCGGCTATGCCGTTTATACCTCAACAACACATCGCATGGCGTTTGACATAAAACCTCAAGACAGATGGTGGTGTGCAGCCGATCCAGGTTGGATTACAGGCCATAGTTACATTGTCTATGGTCCGTTAATTAACGGCGCAACAATCATGCTTTATGAAGGTGCCCCAAACTACCCTTATCCTAACCGTTGGTGGCAAATCATTGAAAATTACGGCATCAACATTCTGTATACCTCACCGACAGCTATTCGCGGCTTAATGCGCTTTGGCGACCGTTGGCCAGCCAAACATGATCTGTCGAGTTTACGATTACTAGGCAGTGTGGGTGAACCGATTAACCCAGAGGCTTGGAAGTGGTATCACCATGTCATTGGTCAAGATAAATGCCCGATCATTGACACATGGTGGCAAACGGAAACCGGTGGATTCATGGTCTGTCCATTGCCTATCACACCATTAAAACCAGGCTCTGCAACTAAGCCATTCTTTGGTAATGTCATGTCTGTGGTCGATGATGATGGTAATGCTGTGCCAGAGAATGAAGAAGGTAAGCTAATCATTAAAAATCCGTGGCCGGGTATGGCAAGAACGGTCTTTAAAGATGAGCAACGCTACAAAGATCTTTACTGGTCTCAAGATAAAGACGGTAACTGGATTTACCTTGCTGGTGATAGCGCAAAAATTGATGAAGATGGCTATATCTGGGTCATTGGCCGCATGGATGAAGTACTAAAAGTCAGTGGTTACCGCTTAGGCACTGCAGAAATTGAAAGTGCGCTAGTCAGTCATCCACAAGTGAGTGAAGCCGCAGCAGTAGGCTTACCACACGAGCTGAAAGGAAACGCCATTCATACTTATGTGATTCTCAAGCAAGGCGTAGAAAAGAGTAAAGAGTTATCTCACGAATTAAGAGAACATGTCGCAAAAGAAATGGGTCGCATAGCGATGCCAGAAGTGGTCGAGTTTGTTGACGCACTGCCTAAGACACGTTCAGGTAAGATCATGCGCCGAGTATTAAAAGCAAGGGCGCTTGGTCAGGACGAGGGTGATTTGAGTACATTGGAAGAGTAAACCATAGGACACAGAGTTTCACTCTGTGTCCTAATTATTACAACAAGCATATAGCCGATATTTAAATAACAAACTTGGTAATTGAAGTACAAGTGACAAGGCTAGACACTGGGAGAGGAAAATGAATACAACTAAATTTTTCAAACACACGTTAATAGCAAGTTCGTTACTTGCTGTATCAGGTGTGGCAAATGCCGCTTATGAATTTAAGCTGACCGAAGAGGACACCATTACTTTTGGTGGCTATATCAAAATTGACGCTAGGTATGTCGACGGTGATGTAGCCTATCGCGACTTCTGGATTGGTGGTGGCACAAAGTTACCTGAAGATAAATCTCAAACTAAGTTTTTTGCCAACGAATCACGCTTTAACATGAAGTATGTGCACGGCGAAGTGACTGGTTTTATCGAAATGGATTTCTACGGTGGTGGAGGTAATGAAGTTATTTCAAACTCTTCACACCCTCGTTTACGTCATGCTTTTATTAAGTACCAAGGCTTAACTGTAGGTCAGACTTGGACAACCTTCATGAATACTAGCGCATTAGCTGAAACTGCTGATTTCGCGGGTCCTATGGTTGGTGAAGCCTTTGTTCGTAATACTATGTTTCGCTACGACTACGGAAACTTCTCTTTCGCATTAGAGAACCCAGAATCTTGGGGTAATGATGGTATTGACGATTCACCTGACGCTGATTCTGCTAGCGATGATTTACCTGATTTTGTCGGTAAATATACGTTCAAGGGTGACTGGGGTAACGTTACAGCAGCAGCTTTAGTAAGACAACTCAACTTTGATAATGGCGATGATGAAACGTCACTTGGTTTTTCTGTCGCTGGTCGCATTAAAACCTTTGGTAAAGATGATTTAAGATTCCAAGTGCATAAAGGTGAAATGGGGCGTTATGTCGGTGTAACTGCGGCTACAGATGTTTATAATGGTGAAGTAGAAGATACCACAGCATACATGGTTGCCTACCGCCACTTTTGGACAGAAGATATTCGCTCTAGCGTCTTCTATGGCTACATTGAGACTGACGAATCAGATAGAGAGCGTTCACACGTAGGTGTGAATATCTTTAAAGACTTCACCCCAAGACTATCGTTTGGTCTTGAAGCAGGTCAATTCGATATGGACGACCTTGATGCAGACTCTTTCTATACGCAAGTATCTGCAAAGTTTGTTCTTTAATACAGTTTAAACCGGTTCTATTGTAAATCCCTTACGGGTGGCTTTTTGGGGAGACATTATGTCTCCCTTTTTTTATTGATAGCCAAACCAAACTAATAGAGCACCACGCTTGCGTAACTTCTCTATACCATTAGATACCATTTCACAATGCAACTTTCCATCATCATGCGATGGAAAAACAAAATAGACATCAAGTAGATCTATCGGCTGCGCAGGATCAAAATGAATTTGATCTTCCATTTTAAGCTCGTTTATTGCATTTACCGTTGAATCAAGATCTCCTACCACTACATCAATACGTCCAGACAGCAACTTTTTGATATTAGCCTGTTCATTAGCCACTCGTTGTAAATTTATTTTTGAGTTATTTATAATGTTTATACCGTAGCTATATCCGGTCACTGCCCCGACTTTCTTTCCTTCAAGGTCAGCCACAGCCTTAATTGGTAATGAATCTTTACGAGTAAAAGCAACAATCTTTTTTTGCATGAAACTTACTGTACGACAGGATTCAGGAGGTCTAAAGTCTTCAAGCTCAGGAAAATAGCCATAGGTTTTACCGACAAGAAAACTATGCTGTACTCTGGCAGTTGGCATAAGTGTTAGCTCAAAGCGAATATTTGTTTCCTGTTCTATTGCTTTTAGCATTTCAACCATTAGACCTTTTGTTTCAGACTCAACAAGGCCAGGTATGTAATAGCTGCTCAGTTTAATATGCTCAATCTGAGCCGCATTCACTTGGATACTAATTAACAACCAAGCAATAAGTAAACAATATGATTTGTTAACTTTCAAGGTGATATTAGTCACTGATCCGATTATCTCTTGAGTTTCGCAAAAGCATCGGCCAAAGCGTTGCCCATGGCAGCATTATTAGGTGTCTTCTCTTTCTTTTGATAATTCTGCGGTTGTTTTTTACCCGGTGATTTTGGGTGGTTTTTCCCACCACTAGATTTTGTCGCAGCAGTACGTTCGCTTGCCACTTTATGTTGAGGAATAGAGTCATTTAAACGCATAGTTAAGTTAATTCGTTTACGTTCGACATCAACTTCTACAACCTTAACTTGGACGATATCGCCAGCCTTAACGATGTCGCGAGGATCTTTAATGAATTTATCGGTAATCGCTGAGATATGTACCAGGCCGTCTTGATGCACACCGACATCAACAAACGCACCAAAATTAGCCACATTAGAAATCACTCCTTCTAAGATCATGCCAGCCTTCAAATCGGCAATTTTTTCGATACCGTCTTTAAACGTAACAGTTTTAAATGCAGGTCTCGGGTCGCGCCCAGGTTTTTTTAGTTCCTCAACAATATCTTTTAGCGTCAATTCGCCGCACTGCTGAGAAATAAAATCAGAGAGCTGAACTGAGTTAAGTGTTTCGGCATTGCTCATTAATGACGACATATCCGTATGCAATGCTTCAATGATACGATTGACCACAGGATAACTTTCAGGGTGCACGCCGGTATTATCGATCGGGTTTTCTCCGTCTCTAATTCTCAAGAAACCAGCGGCTTGCTCAAAGGCTTTGGGTCCCAAACGAGCAACACTCAAAAGTTCGGTACGATTATTAAAACGGCCATGAACATCACGATATTTCACTACATTTTGGGCCATGGTTTTTGTTAAGCCAGCGACGTGGGTTAATAACGGAGCAGATGCGCTGTTTAGATCAACGCCAACCATGTTGACACAATCTTCAATGACATTTTCTAGAGATTGCGTTAGCGCACTTTGGTTAACGTCATGCTGGTATTGCCCAACACCAATAGCTTTGGGGTCAATTTTTACCAATTCAGCGAGTGGATCTTGTAAGCGACGAGCAATTGATACCGCGCCACGAATCGACACGTCTAGTTCAGGGAATTCATTAGCAGCAAGTTCGGAGGCAGAATAGACAGAGGCTCCAGCTTCGCTTACGGTCACCTTAGTCGGTTTTTTATCTTCCAATAATACTTGAACTTCTGTAACGAGTTTATCGGTTTCTCGAGAGCCTGTACCATTACCAATCGCGATAAGCTCTACTTTGTGTTGGCGGCATAAATTAACTACTGTTCGAACCGACTTGTCCCAATTGTTTTGGGGTGCATGTGGGAATATGGTCGCGGTTTGCAACAACTTACCTGTGCCATCGACAATCGCTATTTTACAACCTGTTCTTAAACCAGGATCTAAGCCAAGCGTTACTTTAGCGCCCGCTGGCGCGGCCATAAGTAAATCTTTTAAGTTTTTGGCAAAAACGTCGATAGAAGTCACTTCAGCTCGCTCACGCAAACGACCAAAAAACTCGGTTTCTAATGATGAACTAAGCTTGGTTTTCCAAGCCAAGGCTATCACTTTCTCAATAAACTTAGCCCCAGGTTGCGCGGATAGACGAAAATCATAGTGTGCCATGATCAATTCTTGTGCTGAAGAATAACTCTTGCTGTCTGATTGTGGATCGACATCAATACTGAGCTTTAAGAACGACTCATTACGACCGCGTAACATCGCTAATATGCGATGTGAAGGTACCGACTTTAATGCCTCACTATGTTCAAAATAATCTTTGTATTTGCCAGCCTCTTTCAGCTTAGTTTTGACCACCTTGCTAACAATATGCGCTTGTTTATTCAATAATTTTCTCAATTTTGCAAGCAATTCAGCGTCTTCACTGATGCGCTCGGCTAAAATGGCAGTTGCTCCTTCAAGTACCGTTTCAGCATCAGTAAAACCAGCATCTTTATTAATATAATTTTGCGCTTCAAGTGCGGGCTTAATTTGTAAATTTTTGAATAATGTATCCGCCAGTGGTTCGATACCCGCTTCAATCGCCACTTGACCTTTCGTCCGCCGCTTAGGTTTATAAGGTAAATATAAATCTTCTAAACGTGTTTTGTTATCAGCATCATATATCGACCTTTTTAGGCTTGAAGTCAGCAATCCTTGGTGGTCTATATTAGTAAGAATAACTTGACGACGCTCTTCAAGTTCCCGTAAATACGTTAACCTAACCGATAATTGGCGAAGATGATTATCATCAAGCCCTTGTGTCGCTTCTTTTCGATAACGAGCAATAAAAGGTACGGTTGAGCCCTCATCCATTAACTTAATAGCAGCATCTATTTGCGCGACTTTAACGTTGAGTTCATGAGCTATTTGAGTTGAGATAGTGGTCATTTAGTAGTGCCTTGAGAATAATACTGATATGGATAAGCAAAAATGGTTAAGCGTGATTATATAGGTACTTAACTTGAAAGTTGCAAGTGTAATTCATTTCCACATGATATTTAACTATTTCACTTGCATATACTTTTGTTTGAACAATACTCTTAGTATATGAAAACATTCTCCATAAACAAAATACAACTTATTGTTTTGGCTGCCTTACTTACTTGCTACACCTTGGCTATCATCAGTTACCGGGTTTTCGTTGAGCGTCCAGAGTTAGAAAGAAATATTACGTTATTATCTCAGCGTGAAATATCATCATTAATTTTGAGTGCTAGAAAGATGACGGATTCGCTTAACTCAAGTGCGAGAGATCATGCTGCGTGGACCGCTACGTATGAATTTTCTGAAGACAATGACCCTCAATTTATTGAACAGATATTCACCAAAGATACATTTAGTAACCTAAAGATTGATGGTTTCTTCATATTAGATGAACAGCTCAATACACTAGCAAGCATGGGTTTCAACCATCAAACTAGCAAGGAAATCTCATTCGACTTTAATGACTTCGAACGTTATCCCGAAAATAAAAATATGTTTCCGATCCCTTCCACTGCAAAAGGTGTCCCCCAAAAACGTGGCGTTATTGCTACCAATTTAGGCGCAGCAATATTTACTGCGGTACAGATTAGAAATTCAGAATTGACTGGAGAACATAGAGGGTGGGTCATTTTTTTACGGCTCATATCACCTGAGTTATTTGAAGAACTATCCGCTTTTATTTTAGCAAGTGTCAGTTATAGCATTATCATGGATGGAGAAGCCCCTCCTGGTAGCCTAAATATACACGATGATCTTGAACAAAAAGCGAAAATAGATCATGTTAGAGAGTATTCATATTTGTTTGTGCCGGACATCAATTCGAAGCCTTTACTTCTAATTACTATTGCACATAGCAATGGCAAAATGCCTCCTTTTATGGATCTTAGAGGTATATTTTTTACCTTATTGTTAGCTTTTCTTGTGATTTTAATTTATGCATTAGTCAATCGATACCTAGTGACGCCCGCAGTTGAACTATCAAAAAATATTAAGCAAATAGCTGACAGCGCTGATATCAGTTTAATAGAAAAAACATACTATATTTCTGAATTACAAGATATCACTGACAATTTCAATCATTTGATTAAGCAAGTTCAAGATCAAACGACATTACTCGCCCAACAGGCCAATATAGATCAATTAACCCAAATCCCAAACCGTAGAAAATTTGAAGAAGTTTTTGCTCGGCATGTGGAATTATATATTCGACGAAAAATTGGCTTTGCTATGGTCATGGTTGATGTCGACCATTTTAAGCAATTCAATGACTTCTATGGTCATATTCATGGCGATAAGGCATTAATCAATGTCGCTCAAGCCCTAGCCAAACACTGTAAACGTCCAATTGATATATGTGCAAGGTATGGTGGTGAAGAGTTCGTACTGCTGATTCATGATATCGAGGAAGAACACCTGAACGCCAAGCTCAATGAAATTAAAGCGTCATTTAAATCGTTAAATATGCCTCATGCTAGTTCGCCAACGGCTCCTTATTTAACAGTAAGTTTAGGCGCCTATATTGTAGCGGAGCAAGATATTATTGAATACCGCATCTCTTTGAAGTCTTTATTAGAGAAAGTAGACAAGGCACTTTACCAAGCTAAAGACGCAGGCAGAAATAGAGCGGCAATATACTCAAACACTGATGATATAACAGCAAATACTGAAATTTAACAAAGCAAAGTTAAAATAACATTCGTTGAATCAACTCTGTCACAATGAATAGGCTTTCCACTGCACACGTAACACCATTATACTATCGTCAATAATTATCATTTTACTCATTAGCACTAATGGCTAGATCAAACTATATCACTCGTGAAGGCTGGGAACGCCTTGATCAAGAGTTAAAATATCTATGGAAAGATGAACGACCTCGCGTTACTCGATCCGTTTCTGAAGCCGCAGCACTCGGCGATCGCAGTGAAAATGCCGAATATATTTATGGCAAAAAACGACTCAGAGAAATTGACCGTCGAGTGCGCTTTCTAATGAATCGGTTAGACGCTTTGCAAATTGTTTATCCCGAAAAACAACAAGAGGGAAAAGTATATTTTGGCGCTTGGGTAACGTTAATTAATGAACAAGATGAAGAAGTCACTTATCGGCTCGTCGGTCCGGATGAGTGGGACGTTAAAAAAGGTGAGATTAGTATCGATTCGCCCATGGCTCGTGCCTTGTTAGGTAAAGCCGTTGATGATGAAGTCACGGTGAAAACACCGGAAGGTGAACGCTATTTTGATGTGCTGAAGATTTGGTATAAATAAAACCTAGATCTTTAAATACTAACGTAGAAGTAAGTTTGGGGCTGTTAACTTTTCGCGGTTAGATCTTGCTTGAAATCAGGCTATTGAATTGAACACTTACGCTTCGACCGACCATTTAAATGTATCTTATTACTATAATTTTCAAATAAAAGCTAACTTGACATAAATTAAAAAACCTTTAAATATAAAAACTTAAGCTAACCGCAACCGCTAGTTGACAAATTAACAACTTAACTTGCTAGTTTGCAACCACCTGACTTTCTAAACTTTCGACTCAATAGTAAACGAAGGAATGAAATGTATGATTTTAGCAGAAAAGATTGTCAAATTAAGGAAACAACTTGGCTGGTCACAGGAAGAGCTGGCTGAAAAAATGAATATTTCTAGGCAGTCAGTTTCTAAGTGGGAAAGCACAAATAGCATCCCTGATTTGAATCGAATAATTATGTTGGCAGAGCTTTTTGACGTGTCGACTGATTTTCTATTGAAGGATGAAAATGAAACCTTTGATGCCCACGATGAAAGCAAAGAGCCCAATACCATTCAAATAAGTTTGGAGCAGGCAAAAAAATATGTTGAGGACAAGATCAAAGTGTCGGCCATAATCACAAAAGGTGTGATACTTTGCGTTTGCTCAGTAGTACCTTTGTTTTTCTTTTTGGCTATGGCTGAAACCAATCGACTGAACCTATCAGGTGACATGGCAGCGGCGATAGGCGTGTTAAGTATTCTCATTATGGTTTCCTTGGGTGTTAGTTTCTTTATTAAAACTAACCAATATGAAAATGAGACGGCGGTCATAGATCACGAGACATTTGAGCTTGCCTATGGCGTGCATAGTGTTTTTAGTGAGAAATTAAAAAAATTTAGATCAACTTACAATCGACGATTATCATTAGGCATTTTCTTTTTTATTTTCAGTTTTGTGCCACTCATGTTTGCTGCCATTTTTTCAGGTGCTTCTGATCTCGTTTTAATGATGGTTATTGTGTTGCTGGTTATGATAGCAATTGGCATATTTATCGTATCCCCTGCTTCGGCTCAATATGAAGCCTACAACAATATTCTAAAAGATAGTGCCGTAGAGACCACTAAAACGAAACGCACTAAACGAGCTGAACAGCTAGCTGCATTTTACTGGCCTTTGCTTATCGCCATATATCTAGGTTGGAGTCTATGGACCATGAATTGGGGCGTAACGTGGATTGTTTGGCCAGTGGGTGCGGTACTTTTTGCGGCTTTAGTTGGACTTATGGAGTTGTTAGAAAAAGAAGACCAGTAATGATCAGGACTAATCAATCAGGCTCTTCTATGTATCCCCAACCACTTGAAGAGCCTGATCTAGCATTTAATGCGATAAAAAAGCCATTAAATCGCTCTGACTCTAAAGTTTTTACCTTTCATTTTATCTGTCGATATTTTCTTAATAGCAGCTTTAACTACTTTACTGTCGACAGCAACATAAGCTTTTACATCAAAGACTTGAATCTTACCGACTTGATCACCTTTAATGCCGGTTTTACCCGTTAAGCCACCAACAATATCGCCTGGGCGAAGCTTGTTCTTCTTGCCACCATCAATTTGTAAGGTCGTCATCTGCGGCTGGTTAGGTCGTTGACTTAAAACACTCACGTCAGGTAACTCAAAGGTTTCGGTATTTTGTTTTTGATATTCTTCAATCGCTACCAAACGGCGAGCATCTTTATCGCAATAAATAGAATGGGCGACACCTTTGCTACCTGCTCTACCCGTACGGCCTATGCGATGAACGTGCACTTCAGGATCTGGGGTAATGTCGTAGTTAAACACCGCATCTAAGTCATCGATATCTAAGCCACGTGCAGCGACATCTGTCGCCACCATAATCAACGCACTTTTGTTGGCAAATTTAACTAAAGCTTCATTTCTATCGCGTTGCTCTAAGTCACCATGCAAAGCTAACACACTAAAGCCTGCGGCACTGAGTTGCTGATCCACTTCTTGAACGGCAATTTTTGTATTACAAAAAATAACTGCAGCTTCTGGCTGTTCAGCAAGCAATAGTCTTTTCAAGGCATCCATTCTATCGCTATTATCCGCGACACGATAAAAACGCTGACTAATACTGCTATCTTCTGGCACGGCCTCCACTTTAACGTGCGCAGGTTGTTGCATTAATTTTTCTGCAATACCTTTGATTTGGGGAGGAAAAGTGGCACTAAAGAGTAACGTTTGTCGATCTGCAGGGCAGTGGCCAAAAATAAGATCCAAGGCATCTTGAAAACCCATTTCCAACATGCGATCGGCTTCATCGAGCACTAACATGTCTAAATGTTCTAAATTAAGACGCCCTTTTATGAGGTGATCTTCAATGCGCCCCGGCGTCCCAACAATAATATGTGCGCCATGTTCAAGTGAGCCTATTTGAGGGCCGACCGGCATACCGCCACATAAGGTCAAAACTTTGATATTATGAATACCGCGAGCCAATTTACGAATTTCCTTCGCAACTTGGTCTGCAAGCTCACGCGTAGGGCATAGCACTAAAGACTGCACTCGAAATTTTTTCACATCAAGTTTATTCAGCAATCCTAAACCAAATGCTGCGGTTTTACCTGAGCCTGTTTTTGCTTGCGCGATGACATCTTTGCCACCGGTGATCAATGGGAGGCTTTGCGCCTGTATCGGCGTCATTTCTTGATAACCAAGCGATGCGAGATTATCGCTTAAAGCGCTTTTTAAGTTCAATGAAGAAAATTCAAGAGATTGCAATGGAATTCCAAGCGGTCAATAAATAGTTATGGGTATTGTAGCAGGAACTAAAGCGAATGCTGATACAATAAATATCAGCCCAATAAAACATACATGGAATCCGCGTGAAAAAAATAGCCATTTTTGTCGATGTCCAAAACATCTTTTACACCACTCGTGATACTTTTGGACGTCAGTTTAATTATCGACAGTTTTGGCAGCATATCCAACATCAAGGTGACATTGTAATAGCCAATGCTTATGCCATTCAGCGCAGTGACGACAAGCAACACAAATTTCAAACAGCACTTAAGCACATTGGTTTTAATGTCAAGCTCAAGCCATTCATTCAGCGCTCTGACGGCTCAGCAAAAGGAGATTGGGATGTTGGTATCACCATAGATATTATGGAAGCCGCTGCATCGGTCGATGAAATTATCTTATTATCTGGTGATGGTGACTTTGATTTACTGCTCGATCACGTCGCGACCAAATATGATGTAGCAACAACCGTTTACGGCGTGCGTGCGTTGACCGCTAAATCGTTGATCAACGCCGCAACAAGCTTCCATGCTATTGATGAATCTTACACTTTGTGACCCTTAGCCTGCCGCAGATAAACTATCTAAATGCTGCATCACTTTCTCGCTTGCTTGCTCCATTGCTGTTAAGTACTCAAGCGCTTGATCATATTCACCATTTTCTAATGCGTTTAATGCGTTAATACCACTTTCATGCACTTGTTGATGAGGACGTTCCAAATTAACAAAACTACTGTTTTGCTTGAATAAGTCACTCCCTTCAGAATTGTACCAATGACCCAAACGACAATCGTGATGATTGCTAAACTCCGCAGCACGTTTACTACTTAAGCCTGCAGCTACGGCATAAACTTCACCTTTCCAAACAATATGGTCTAATTTCACCGTTTGAATAAATGAACCGAGCGCTGCATATTTGATCGCATTAGACATCGAATTACATTGAGCAATAATAGTCTGATAATTATCACTTAAGGTATTTACACCATCAGAAAGTTGATCGTTATTCGTTTGAATCGTCGATACTGAATCAACTGTTTCTGCTGTCGATTGAATGATTTGAGCAACCAAGTCTTGTACTTCATTCGCTGACGTATTGGTGTTATTCGCCAGTGATCGTACTTCATCAGCAACAACACTAAAACCACGACCGGCATCGCCAGCTCTTGCCGCTTCTATTGCGGCATTTAACGCAAGCAAGTTAGTTTGGTCTGAAATACTTGAGATAGTAGAAACAAATTTATTAATACTATCGGCTCTCTCTGACAGACCAGAAATTTGCTCTGACATGCTGCCCATGTGCGACGTTAGGCCACTCATGTCTTTGACAATCACGTTTAAAGCATCACTCGACTCGCCAAGCACGGTACCAATCTCACTAGTTGATTCGCGTTCAGAATCAATTGATTGAAATGCAGACAAGACCGACTCTCGAACCCCTTCTACTTGATTAATACATTCTATAACATTAGCGAGCATTGCTTCATTAAATGACGAAACACTCGAGCGAGCACTATGTTCTAGCTCATTAGTGAGGCTGTCATTTTGTTCTCTTAATGCTTCATGTTCTTGGTTTGCCACAAGCAACTCTTTTTTAAGCATATCGACTTCACTGCGAGCTTCATCTAGCTTAGATTTCAATACAAACATAATCTCTCCACGTGTTCTAAAAACGTCTTACCAATGATTTTAATCTATAAATACTACATTGTTGAATTATTTATATTTTTACTTTAACGCTTAATAATTTTTGTACCTACAGGCACCTGACAAATATCAAGTACAGGCGGTGGTTTTTTAAAGAAAAACGCATGTTCTCTATGTTTTCTTTTCACCAGTTTATCAACAAACTCAGGGCTTTCTGTATTTTCTACCGCTAACTGCCATTGCTGATCGATAGGCAGTTCTGACATTAACTGCATTGTCACTAGTGACGTTAATGCAGACTCAGCTACCGACTCATCTCCTTCAGGCATTTGTGTGCGTTGGATGGCTTGCACATGATGCATACCATACACTACGCGGCCAAAAATCGTCATAATACGATCTAAATACCTTGGCGCTTGACCATTATTAATATAGAAATGGCTAGTTGCAGAGTCTGCCGAATTACCTCTAGCCATAGCGACCATGCCAGGACAATGGGCTAACCATGCTTTCTTCTCACTCGGGTTTGCTGCCAAAGCGAAGCCGTCTATAAAGCCCGTTTGTTCAGCAAATAAATCTGGCGCTTGAACCAAGGTCATTTGCCATTGTTCATTAATGTCCCAATCGCCTTCCAATTTAAGCGGTGAAATATCATTATCGGCGGCACTTTTTTCGCTAGGACCCACTTGAGCAACAAAACCGTCAATCACCCGATAAAACTTGTTACCGTTATACACGCCCTTTTTTACCAAAGCGCGAAATTGTGTGACATGTTTAGGTGAAAATTGTGGCGCTAATTCAATAACGACTTGCCCATACGGTAAAGTCATCAGCACCAAATTATTATTATCTAGTATTCGCCATTTGTCTGGCGCATCAGCAAAAGCAGTTGACGATACCAATAACGTCAACAAACTCGCCCATACCCGATGAAACTTAACCATAGCTGTATATTCTTTTTATTATTTGCCTACCATTCACTATACCTCAACATTTATTTTACGCTAACTATTGTCACTTATTCTTTGAGATTGATACCATATTGAGGCATTCTCTTGTCTTTGTTTGGAGTATTTAGTGAACAAAAGTGTTGTCACAAATGGTATTGCTTTGATACTTACCTTCGTTGGTCATTATACCGCCGAACCTATTTTATTTTCTGTTGGCCTTTTTGCTTTGTCTGGGGCCGTAACTAATTGGTTAGCCGTGCACATGCTCTTTGAAAAAGTACCCGGTCTTTACGGCTCGGGTGTTATTCCGGCGCGATTTGAGGATTTCAAACTGGGCATTCGTCATTTGATGATGGAACAATTTTTTACCAAAGAAAATATCGACCGATTTTTATCCGATAATAAAAGTGGCGCACCGACGCTAAACTTAGGGCCTATGATAGACAAAGTTGACTTAAACCCAGCGTTTAATGGGCTTATTGAGGTCATCGAAAATTCATCATTTGGTGGCATGTTAGCAATGGTTGGCGGAAAAGAAGCGATCGAGCCAATGAGACAACCTTTTATTGAAAAAATGAAAATCAGTGTCACAGAAATAACCCAATCCGATGATTTTCATCAAAATCTTAAGTCATCACTTGAAGGAGATGACAACCTAGCTCACATGCAAGAAAAAGTGAGCAATATAATTGAGCAACGTTTAGAAGAATTGACCCCTCAATTAGTTAAAGAAATTATTCAAGAGATGATCCGTAAGCACTTAGGCTGGCTCGTTGTTTGGGGTGGAGTATTCGGCGGCTGTATTGGGCTAATAGCCGGATTAGTTAATGTTTAAAGATTAAAGCATTACCAGTTTTCTAGAAAACAAAATTGCTTTTAGCTGCCATTGACCAATCATATTGCCGACACCGTAAAGTTTCCAAGCAAATTTAATTTTGAATTTGCGGAGTTTTTTTGCCTTTAAGCCTTTAATTTAGCCATCTAAATAGCTATGCTTAGCGTTAAATCACATTAAGAAATTTTTATCAAATTTCTTATATGCTTATCTCCCTCAAACTAAAAAGGTAAATGGAGTCATGTTTGGTAGCTTAAAGGCGTTGCCTGCCGATCCTATTCTAGGTCTATTGGCAAAATATCGTGAAGATGCAAACCCTCAAAAGATCGACTTGGGTGTTGGTGTATACAAAGATGAAGCGGGCCATACCGCTATTCTAAACTGCGTGAAAAAAGCAGAAAAATATCGTCACGATAATGAAGATACCAAGGTTTACATTGGCCCAACTGGCTCACCTTTGTTTAATGATGAAATGTCCAAACTCATTTTTGGCAATCATAAAGTATTAAATGAACATCGTGCTCGCACAGTTTCTACCCCGGGTGGTACTGGTGCATTGCGAGTAGCGGCAGAATTTATCAAATCATGTAAATCCGGTGCGACTATTTGGGTAAGTAACCCAACATGGGCGAATCACACGGGGTTATTCCAAGCGGCAGGTTTAACCGTAAAAACCTACCCTTACTACGACTATGAAAATAAATCACTTGATTTTGATGGCATGTTAGCTGCGCTTAAACAAGTCAGTGCTGACGATGCTGTGTTACTGCATGCATGTTGTCATAATCCTAGTGGTATGGACTTAAATCAAGAACAATGGCAACAAGTGGCTGAAGTCGCTAAATCAGTTGGGTTTTTGCCTGTCGTCGATATGGCTTACCAAGGATTTGGCGATGGTTTAGATGAAGATGCGTATGGTTTGCGTTTGTTGGCCGACAGCGTTGAAGAGATGATTGTATGTAGCTCATGCTCTAAAAACTTTGGTCTTTACCGTGAGCGTATTGGTGCTACAACCATTATCGGTAAATCATCAGCTGCTATTGATATTGCTTATTCAGTGTTGCTTTATGTAGTTCGCGTTATTTATTCTATGCCACCAGCGCACGGAGCGGCTTTAGTAGAAACCATTTTAAGCTCTGATGAACTTCGTCATGAATGGTGCAACGAACTAAAAGAAATGCGTGATCGTATCAATGGCAACCGTCAATTGTTAGTCGACAAACTCTTGGAAAATGGCGTAACTCGTGACTTTAGCTTTATCCCTCGTCAAAAAGGTATGTTCTCTTTCTTAGGTATAACTCCAGAGCAAGTGCAACAGCTTCAAGATGAATATAGTATTTATATGGTGGGCTCAAGCCGCATGAGTATTGCAGGTATTGCTAACAGCAATGTCGATTACTTAGCTAAATCGATTGCTAAAATACTGTAAGCGCTTTGCTCTATAATAAAAAAGTCGGTATATTCCGGCTTTTTTGTTTTCAGAACAATTGAATACAGACTATTTTGTTGATTTTGGGTATAGTGCGCGCCTTAAATCATAGTTAATAATGTTGACGAGGAAATTTCGATGGTAACAGGTAATCTTTTTATATTGTCCGCGCCTAGCGGTGCTGGTAAATCAAGCCTAATTTCCGCATTGCTAAAGCATAACTCTCCAAGAACCATGCAAGTATCAGTATCTACCACAACAAGAACTCCTCGCACGGGCGAAGTTGATGGCCAACATTATCATTTTGTCACTAAGAAGAAGTTTGAGCAGCAAATTAAACGCGGCGCCTTTTATGAATATGCAGAAGTGTTTGGTAATTATTACGGCACCTCAGAACAAGCTATTGACGACCAACTTGCACAAGGAATTGATGTCTTTTTAGACATAGATTGGCAAGGTGCGCAGCAAGTTCGCATGAAAAAGCCCGATGTAACCACTATTTTTATCGCTCCACCGTCTCGTCAAGAATTAGAAAATCGTTTACGTGGGCGGGGACAAGACAGTGAGCAAGTGATTGCGGAACGCATGGCTCAAGCGCAGTCAGAATGTTCGCATTATCAAGAGTTTGACTACATTATTGTTAATGATGATTTCGGCCAAGCAACACAAGATTTGGTGACAATTGTCACCAATCAACGGCTAAAAAGAAGCCAACAAACAATCGTGCACCAAGATTTATTTAAAGATCTGTTGGCTAATGATTGATCGTTTATTATAATGGTCGGCTAATTTGTGAATTAATTTTTTGTTGGAGTAGCTTAATGGCTCGCGTAACTGTTGAAGATGCAGTAGAAAAAATCGGCAATCGCTTTGACTTGGTGCTAGTAGCATCACGTCGTGCGCGTCAAATTGCCACAGGTGGTAAAGATCCTATGGTTGAAGTAGAAAACGACAAGCCAACTGTATTAGCTTTACGTGAAATTGAAGCGGGATTAATCACTTCTAACGTAATGGATGATGTAGATCATCAAGAACAAGTGCAACAAGAGTCTGCTGAATTAGCAGCTGTTGCCGCTATCGTTGGTGGTCAGCAAGGCTAATCGCCTGACGACTTAAAACGAAAAATAAACGCGTAACTTACTAAGAAAGTAATTACGCGTTTTTTTATGCCTGCTGAGTTGGCAAAGCTAGTATTAATGCGTATCCTAGAGCTATATCAATCACTAATTTGTTTTCATCTATCCAACAAACATTTGATATCCATATAAACAGACAAAAGATCAGGTCGGGAGCCTTGGGTGTATCTATTTGAACCATTAAAAGAGTACGTTTCTAGTTATCTATCTAAAGTACAGATAGATCTACTAAAAAAAGCCTATATCGTTGCGCGTGACGCACACGATGGGCAAATGCGTTCGAGTGGCGACCCATATATTACGCACCCTGTTGCCGTTGCGCTAAACCTAGCAAAGATGCACCTCGATCACGAAACGTTGATGGCAGCCTTGCTACATGATGTTATTGAAGACACTCCAGTCACTAAAGAAGAGCTGGCTGAATTGTTTGGTGACACTGTCGCAGAACTGGTCGAAGGTGTAAGTAAATTAGATAAGTTGAAGTTTGATAATAAAGAAGAAATGCAAGCGGAGAACTTCCGCAAAATGGTACTTGCTATGGTGCAAGATATTCGCGTTATATTGATCAAACTTGCCGACCGCACCCACAATATGCGTACACTTGAATCGCTTAGACCTGAAAAGCGCAGACGTATAGCACGTGAAACCCTAGAAATTTATGCTCCTATAGCAAATAGGCTAGGTATACATGACATCAAAAATGAACTCGAAGTACTTGGCTTTGAAGCTTTACACCCCATGCGTGCAAGAGCGTTGCGCTCAGCAGTAAAACAAGCACGTGGCAATCGCAAAGAGATCATTCAAAATATTCAAGGAGAGATTTTTCAACGACTAGCAGAAAGCGGCATTCAAGCTGAAGTTATCGGTCGTGAAAAACATCTTTACTCTATTTATCGTAAAATGTTGAACAAAGAATTAATGTTCAATGAGGTGATGGATATTTATGCTTTTAGAGTCATCGTCAAAGATAAAATCGACGACTGTTATCGTGCCTTAGGGGCGGTCCATAATCTTTTTAAACCGATTGAGACTCGTTTTAAAGACTATATCGCCATCCCAAAAACTAATGGCTATCAATCCTTGCATACCTCATTAATTGGTCCTCACGGCATTCCTGTAGAGATCCAAATTAGAACACATGACATGGATCAAATGGCGGATAAAGGCGTTGCTGCGCACTGGCTTTATAAACATGATGGTGACGATAGTGGAACGACGGCTCAGATGAAAGCACGTCGTTGGATGCAAAGTTTACTCGAACTGCAACAAAGCGCAGGTAGCTCTTTTGAGTTTATCGAGAATGTAAAATCTGATTTATTTCCTGAAGAAATATATGTTTTCACTCCTGATGGGCGAATTATTGAATTACCTATGGGGGCAACGGCTGTCGATTTTGCCTACGCCGTGCATACCGATGTCGGTAATTCCTGTGTCGGCGTTAAAGTTGATCGTAAGCCTTTCCCGTTGAGTCAACCGATCGACTCTGGGCAAACCATTGAAGTAATCACATCAAAAGCTGCTCGACCTAATGCTACTTGGCTCAACTTTGTTGTTACCGCCAAAGCGCGCTTACAAATTCGTACGTATCTGCGCTCTAGAGAAAAGACTGAATCACAAGCCCTAGGTCTTCGATTATTGAGCCACGCACTAGGATCAACTAAGCTAGACAGCATAGCACCGGAAAAAATCAAACAAGTTGTTGACGAAACTGGCAATAAAACTTTTGATGACTTACTGATTAATATTGGTTTAGGTAATGCGCTTAGCATAGGTATTGCTCGACGACTAACCGACGAATTTACAGAAGACAACGTACTTGCAGATGCTCGCCCTAAAGCAAAAATGCCAATTAAAGGCACCGAAGGCATGATGGTTACTTACAGTAAATGTTGTCGACCTATCCCAGGTGATAGCATTCTTGCTTATTTGAGCCCAGGTAAAGGTTTGATCGTGCACCAACATGGTTGTCGAAATATTAAGAGCCAGGAAACTAAATTATTCCCAGTACAATGGGATAGTGATATCGATAAAGAATTCGTTGCTAAGCTGCGTGTTGATATTGTTAATCATCAGGGCGCACTAGCTAAACTAACCAATGTTATCGCAAAATGTGACTCGAACGTAATATCACTAAATTCAGGTGAAAAAGACACAGGTCTTTACGTCATTGATATGGAAATTACTTGTCGAGATCGGATTCACTTAGCAGATATTATTAGGAAAATTAAAGTTATGGTCGACGTACAAAAAGTCATCCGTAACAAATAGAATCATAGGACTATTATGAAAACTATCATTAGTACAGATAAAGCACCTTCTGCTATTGGCACTTATAGCCAAGCAGTAAAAGTTGCAAATACCGTTTACTTATCAGGTCAAATCCCTTTGATACCAGAAACAATGGAAGTTATCGAAGGCGGATTTAAAGCACAAGCTGAGCAAGTATTTAAAAATTTAGTCGCTGTCTGTGAAGCAGCAGACGGCTCTATCAATGATATGGTTAAAGTAAATATTTTCCTGACGGATTTATCAAACTTTGCCACCGTCAATGAAATTATGAGCCAATATTTTTCTGAGCCCTATCCTGCACGAGCAGCGGTGCAAGTATCACGTCTGCCAAAAGATGTAGAAATTGAGATAGACGGGGTCATGGAAATACCTAATGTAGCTTAGATGCACTAAGCTCACTATATAAATTCGAATTAAAAGCGTTAGATTCCTACAAGAAAAACAGGAATAAATAACGCTTTATTGATTGTCTTCATGCAAATACCTGCTGATAAAAGCAATCAAGCTGCAACTAGAACCATTTAATGCGAAGCTCGACATGACTCCAGAAAGACACCAACGAATTCTCGATATGCTTAACCATCGCCAACCAGACTTAACAGTATGTATGGAAGGCGTGCATAAAACCCATAATTTGGCTGCAGTAGTTAGAACATGTGACGCGATCGGTGTCAGTGACGTACATGCGGTTTGGAAAAATGAACGTATGCGTGTGTCAGGAGGCAGTGCAGCAGGCAGCCAAAACTGGGTTGACGTACATAATTACTCAGCCACCAAAGAGGCCATCGACGTTCTCAAGCAAAAAAATATGCAGGTGCTGGTAACTAACCTATCAGATACTGCGGTTGATTTTCGAGAGATTGATTACACTAAGCCGACAGCCATCATTTTAGGACAAGAAAAATTTGGTGCTTCTGAATTAGCTAAAGAAATGGCCGATCATCATATCGTTATTCCTATGGTTGGCATGGTTCAATCACTTAACGTATCGGTAGCAAACGCTGTCGTATTATACGAGGCACAGCGTCAAAGAATGGCAGCAGGCATGTATGAGCAATCCACGATTGGTGAAGACGTGCGTCAGCGTATGCTATTTGAAGGCGGTCATCCCATTTTTGCTAAAGTCTGCAAATCAAAAAATCTTCCTTACCCACACATTGATGAAGAAGGCCAAATAGTAGCTTCAGAAGATTGGTGGCAAAAAATGCAAATGACTCAAGAATCTTGGCAAGATATTGATGATTAACTTAACCACTTAAGTCAATTCTAGGTAAATAGCCTCTATGACAGCTCGAGCAAAGGAAGGCCTCTCAAACCTCGCTAAACTGCCCATTTCTGCTTTAAAGGGCGTTGGCCCAAGCATGGCACAAAAGTTTGAAAAGCTTGGCCTAGTTTCCGTTCAAGACTTATTATTTCATTTACCCCTTCGATATGAAGATCGTACTCGCATTACAGCAATACGCGACCTATTGCCCGGCGTTTATACCAATATCATTGGAGAAATTACCAACAACCAGGTTATTCTGGGCAAACGTCGGATGCTAGTTGTTACCATTAATGATGGAACAGGTGTTGTTGACCTTAGGTTTTTTCATTTCTCCGCTGCACAAAAAAGCAACTTGGCGATAGGGACAGAAATACGTTGTTACGGAGAAATACAACGCGGTCCGCGCAGCTTTCAAATCGTACATCCTGAATATAAGCAACTCGCTCAAGACCAATCACTTACCCCTGTTGAAGAAACCTTAACACCGGTTTATCCAACAACTGACGGTCTACGACAATTGACGCTGCGTAACGTCACGGAACAAGCACTAAAGCGTTTAAGTATTGGCTCAGTCGAAGAGTTGCTACCGAATGAGTTTATCAATGAGTCTTATACCCTTGCACAAGCACTGGCCATTATTCATAGGCCACCGCCGGATGCATCGACAGTACTTTTTGAAGAAGGCAAGCACCCCGCGCAATTACGTCTAATCAAAGAAGAATTACTGGCTCAGAACTTAAGTATGTTAAAGCTGCGTGCTTCAAGCGATAAAGATTACGCAAACGCCTTTGAAGTTGATATGCAAATTAATGAAAAATTTTTAGCAAGTCTGCCTTTTAATCCTACTAATGCCCAAACAAGAGTGGTTGCTGAAATACGCGCTGATCTAAAAAAAGACACTCCTATGATGCGTTTAGTACAAGGTGATGTTGGCTCCGGCAAAACCTTAGTAGCCGCACTAGCGGCAATCACAGCGATTAGTAATGGTTATCAAGTCGCCTTAATGGCACCGACAGAAATATTAGCCGAACAACACGCACTCAACTTTGAGCAGTGGTTTGAACCTCTGGGTATTTCGGTAGGTTGGTTAGCCGGCAAAACTAAAGCTAAAGCACGAAAAATTGCCTTAGAAGCAATTGAAAACGGCGATATGCAGCTCGCGGTTGGTACCCACGCACTTTTCCAAGAACAAGTGGTCTTTAAGAATCTAGCGTTGATTATAATTGATGAGCAGCATCGTTTTGGCGTCCATCAACGACTCTCTTTACGTGAAAAAGGCAATGTCAGCGGCAAATACCCGCATCAATTAATCATGACCGCAACACCGATCCCTAGAACGCTCGCTATGACCGCCTATGCGGATTTAGACACCTCAGTCATTGATGAGTTGCCGCCCGGCAGAACCCCAATCACAACGGTTGCGCTGCCTGATACTCGCAGAGATGATGTCATTGAGCGCATTCGGCAAGGTTGCAGCCATGATAATCGACAAGCGTATTGGGTTTGTACTTTAATAGAAGAATCAGAAGTACTCCAGTGCCAAGCCGCAGAAGATACCGCTACCTATCTACAAGCCCAGTTACCAGAGCTAAAAATTGGCCTAGTTCACGGCCGTATGAAAGCACAAGAAAAACAACAAGTGATGGAATCGTTTAAAGCCGGCGATTTACATTTATTAGTCGCAACAACAGTTATAGAAGTCGGTGTAGATGTGCCGAATGCTAGCCTGATGGTAATTGAAAATCCAGAGCGATTAGGTCTTGCACAACTGCACCAATTGCGCGGTCGAGTAGGCCGAGGGGCTGTGGCTTCTCATTGTGTATTGATGTACAAAACACCACTGACCAAAACAGCAACCAAACGGCTAGGTGTGTTACGAGAAAGTAATGATGGCTTTGTTATCGCACAAAAAGACTTGGAGATACGAGGGCCCGGAGAGCTTTTGGGCACGAAGCAAACTGGTTTAGCCGATTTAAAAATTGCAGATCTTATCCGGGATGCAGATCTGATCCCAGAAGTTCAACAACATGCTTTTCAGTTATGGCACCAATATCCTGAGCAAGCACTACTATTAATTGAACGTTGGTTAGGTAATAAAGAAAAGTATTCTAACGCTTAACAAAACATAGTAAATCATGGCCCTCTCCTTTTAGACAGGGCCATAACGTTAACGTTTATTTTTGGTCGAGCATGATGACAGGTTGCCAATCGTGCCATTTTTCTTGAAACTTATCATTAAGTTTAAAACTATGACCACTGGTTACTGGCGTTAGTCCATCAGCATCTTCTGGTGTAGCAAACGCAATACCGCCTGCCAACAACGTTTCTATTGATTCAGAATCAACCTTCACTCCGGAAAAGAGCCCAGCGTCAATATGCAGGCCGCTAGTATTCCAAAACGCGCTTTGTGCAGTGACAAGTTTTGCGTACTTATCGGCAATATTGATGTAGATATTGACCGAGTCAGCGGTTGATGCTAAATCAACACCGATCACTTCGCCCACTTTAACTTGACGATAAAGCACAGGGTTGCCTACTCTGACTGATCCTAAACGCTTACTGGAAAGCTTGAGATTTAATCCATAAGGCAGTGCCGTAATTGCCGGAGCAAAATCTTCAGCATTAAAGGTCGTCGTTTTTTCGCCATCACCCGGCAGCACTGCAACATAGTTTTCAACTATAGCGTCTAAGTTTTGCGAGCCAACCAGACCTAGTTCTGGTTTGACTAACCAAAATTTACTTCCTTCAACCGAGAATTTTTTACCTGCGTCGTTTAAAAATGCAATCGCCTTCACTCCATACTTATTCTCTTCGAAGCTCAAACGATCAATTAACCCGATAGTCTGCCCTTTATACTTAATAAGCAAACCGTCCTTAAGTCCGTCTATTTCATTAAAGTAAATGGTAATAGGCGTACCTGCCGCTTCAGCAAGAGAAAAATTATCATAAAGTGGAAACTGCTCTCCTTCTTTTACAGCTTCTTCATTACCTGATAATTTATCATTATAGAAGCTTATACCACCGGTCAGTATCGTATCAACAGACTCAGTTTTGACGACAAGTTTGCTCAGGTTGCCAGTAATTGTGACGCCACTCGCATTATAAAAACGTGAATGGGCATTAACAAGGTGTCTATGCTTTTCCTCTATAGTGACATGGAGTAGTACATTATCTGACTGATCATCTAACTCTATATTATCAACTTGCCCTACGACAAATCCACGATAACTTATCGGGCTCCCAGGAGTAGCAATGTTACCTGATTTAGCTACCATAGATAACTGCAAGCCATCGGACTTAATCGATTTTTTCGGAGGAGTCATTGAAGCGACAAAACGATCAGTCGGCTCACCGTCACCGATATTTAAACTAAAATACGAACCGCCTAGCAATGCTTCAGTATCAGTTAAACCAGACAATGATATTTTGGTTTGCACGAACCAAAACTGAGTGCCTTCACGGAGCACATACTTATACTTAGGTAATAACCCAACTTTAAGTAAAGCCTGCTCTTGGTGACGCTCAACCTTATGCACAGAGCCAATTTTTTCACCTCGGTACATGATTCTCATGTGGGTTTTGATGTTTTTGTCCGTAGGCACTTTCATTTCAAAAATTACATTTTCTTTAGCAACATCTTTATTAGCCAATAACGGAAAAATCGTGCCATTTTCAGGCATCTCTTTGTTGTTTTGTTCACCAATATCGAATGCTATCCCGCCCTTTAAGAGAGTTTGTAGTGTCTGACTTTGAAATTCATAATTTTGAAGGCCACCAGTAAATCGTAAACCACTCGCATTCCAAAAACGAGTATCTGTCGATACCAAGTTTTCAAATTGTGGTTTTATGAAAACATGTAATAAAAAGTTATCAGAGCCTTTATTTTCTATCGCTTCAATTCGACCAACCTGCTGTTGTCCAAAATAAACACCTGAGTCCGGATTAAGTGAATCTATATTTGACGCTTGTAGAATTAAATGTAGGCCTGGTTCAGAGTAGTTATAAGCAGGCTTTGTATTATAAACCGTGAACACATCTAATTTTTCACCGGATAACGCCGGCCGTATGACAATTTGCGAACCGGTTAATAATTGATTCAAATTAGTGACACCAGCTAAATCTACGCTTGGTGACTCAATATAAAACTGAGCTTCTGTGGTTAAATAAGGAGACATTTGTGGGTTCATTTTCACTAGCGCGACTATTTTCCTTGAAACAGGATCGATTCGCTCAAATGACGTAATTCGTCCAGCAGTTATGCCCTCAAAATTAATCGATGCCCCTACATTAACGCCAGAATCCCAATCTAAAATCAATCGAATTTCATCGCTCATTTCTGCGCTCATAAAGTCCGCATGAAGAGCGTAAATATCGCCATTTTGGGCTACAACTTTAGCTTCTTCTTCATAACTTGCATGATCAAAAGCAATACCACCAGCGATAATCGCAGCAAGCGATTCTGTATTGATTTGTATGCCATCAGTTAATGAACCGGTCACGTTAAAGCCGCTTACATTCCAAAATCGACTGGTATCTTTGACTAAATGGGCATATTCAGGTTCAATAAAAATATCAATGAGAACTTGATTGTTCTTCTCGTCATAATTATGACCAGATACATATCCCACCTCGAGTTTTTTGAAGCTAACAGGCGAATTTCTGTTGATAGAGCCTAAGGTAGAAGCAGTTAATGTAAGGTGTAAACCTGGCGTTGTTTTATCAAGTTCAGGGGGTTCATCCAAGGCAATAAACTCCCTTGTCGGTGAACCCATTTTTTCAATATCAGGCTGAATAGTGATGTAACTACCCGACAATAGTGTATCTAAACCGCTTACGCCTTGCAGCGACACATCTGCAGTGACATACCAAAACAACGTTTTATCAGTCAATATCGGCTCAGCATGTTTGATCATTTCGATTTCAACTTGCACATTACGCAAATCTTCAGAGGTATCAAACCCTTTGACCGTACCAATCACTAAGCCTTTATATTTCACTTGGGTTTTACCAACCACTAAGCCATCGCCGTTTTCAAATTGCACAGTAATAAAAACGCCACGTTCTGAAATGGACTTAAATAACAGCCAGCCGCCGAATAGTAGGGCAATAAGAGGCACCAACCATACGGCTGAAATACCCTCTCGCCTAACCACATCTACCATTGAATCATCTTCAGTTACTTCATTCTTCATGTTCTTGATTATCCCATAATAAACGTGGATCAAAGCTTTCTGCTGAAAACATTGTAAAGACCACCATTAGCGCAAAATATGTAATACCTGGTGTAGGCTCAATAAAAGTAACGTAGCCCATTTGTACGACCCCTGCCATAATAGCGACAACAAACACGTCGAGCATTGACCAAGGACCTAAAAACTCTACTAGTCGATATAACTTAGTACGTTGATGCGGAGTGAAATGCGCCTTGTTATGCACCCCATATAGTAAGATGGCAATGCCTGCGATTTTACTTAGCGGAACAACAAAACTTGCAATAAATATGATTAAAGCAACAGGGATCATACCAATCTCGAGGAAAAAAATTATTCCTCCCAAGATAGTCGACGCATCATTAGTCCCCAGGGTTGAAAAATTCATAATCGGGTATAAATTCGCAGGAAAAAACATCACTGTTGCGGCAATAAGCCAAGCTAATGTGTATTTTAAACTATGCTTTTTACGTTGGTAAAACTCACTATTGCACCGACTGCAATGCACCACACCTTTGGTGTCATGATTCAGTCTGTGGCAATTGGGACATACACTCAACCCTAACGATAAAGCAGTTTTAGCTTTCATCTTCCTGCTCCAAAAGATGCCATACATAATGGTGGTCTAAGGTAACACTTATTAACGTTGAACATAGCAACAACAAAACGAAAGAGATAAAACCACTATCAACCACTAAGTTTGCTAAATCAAAGATTTTATACATTGAAACCACTAGACCAAGAAAGAAAACATTCAGCAATGACCAAGCATCTAAATAATGAAAAGATCTAAAGAAGGTAATTAATGAGGGCGATATCTTATTAAATTTTAGCCGATAAGTAAGATAAATCGTGGCATAAATTCGAACAACCGGAAACGCTATGGTAAACAAAAAAACTAGCATGGAGACGAGATAATAATCGCTGTTGATTAAAATACGTAAGCAATCGATCAGCGTAGCAGAGTTGCCCAACCCTGCGGCCTCTATGCCTACCACATTAAGAGAGTATGCAGGAATCATAAATAATGCACCCGCAATCGAGATCGCTAAGGTACGATCAATCGTATTCTTTTTTTGTTCGAGAACTGACGCTCCACACCTAACACAAACAAGCTTAAAACCATCTTCTAATGTTGGAATAGAAGAAACAAGATCGCACTCATGGCAAGCAACTAATTTATTTAAATTGGTTATTTTTGCAGTCATCTCATCCTAAGCGCTTATTTTCTATAATAAGTTTAGTTTACAACAACTCGTTTATCTTGCCAGTGTTTTATCAAAATTTTTAGATAAAAAAAGCAGCGATGAACGCTGCTTTTTTTTTCAATTATGAATAAATTTTCTACTCTATCGAGCTGATAAACTCGACTAAGTTAGCAATGTCACTATCTGATAATTTCACTGCAACATTTTGCATCATTTGGTTCATGTCATTAGCGCGAGCGCCTGAACGGAATAGCTCAAGCTGTGCTTTAATATAATCGCCATTCTGGTTAACTAAACTTGGGAAACCAGCACTGGCCATACCATCTGCTGCTGGGCTATGACATGCAGCACAGGCTGTGATACCTCGGCTTGCATCACCACCAAAGTACAGCTTTTTACCCGCTTGATTAACTGAAGCTGGCTTAGTCCCAACTGATGTTGTTTGCGTCGCATAGTAAGCCGCTAGGTTTTTCATATCTTCTTCAGATAAGGCGGCAACCATGCCAGCCATAACCGCGTTTTCACGTGCACCTGATTTGAATTCCATCAGTTGCTTCAAAAGGTAACCTTCATGTTGTCCTGCAATTTTGGGGTACATTGGCACCATGGCATTACCATCGGCACCATGACACGCAACACAAGTCACTGATTTAGCTTTGCCTGCCTCTACATCACCTGAAACAGAAACTGGACCTTTTGCTTGACTACCTACACCTGGTGTTACCATAGCAGCTACTTTAGCTACGGCTTTAACTTCAGGGTTTTTGAAATAAGCCCCTAAGTCCGCAATTTCTTGCTCTGTCAGCGGCGCAGAAAAATTATTCATCGCAGCATTTACACGGTCACCTGCTTTAAAGCTCTTTAATTGCTTCTCAATGTACTCAGGATGTTGCTTCGACAAATTAGGATAAATCAATACATCGCTGTTACCTTTATCACCATGACAACCAATACAAGCGCCAATAGCACGTGACTCGTCACCGTTTTCATATAAGTGTTTACCAGCAGCGGCATCGCCAACAATCGCAGCTACCTCAGCTACTGGAGCTTCAGCCATTTCAGCCGCATCAGCACTTGTTGCATCTGCCGCGCCACCCAACGTTTGGGATTCATAGAATGCGCCTAAATCAGCCATATCTTGGTCTGAGAGACCCGCGGCCATAGGTGCCATAAGGGCGTTAACACGGGTGCCGTCTTTAAATGCTTTTAATTGCTTAGCAATATAGTCACCATGTTGACCAGCGAGGTTAGGGTACATTTCAACTGCACTTTCACCTGTTGGTCCGTGACACGCTGCACACATTGCCGCTTTCGCTTTACCTGCCTCTGCATCGCCTGCCGCGTATGTATTGACAATCACACCTAAACTTAAAACAAGTGATACGATAACTTTTTTCATCGAATGCTCTCTGCTTAATATTTCTGCTTGAATAATGGGCCGATCTAACAACCGACTGTTCAGTTTCTATTGACGTTATCTATTTATTTTACACGAATATTTACATCGTGTAACAGGTCAGAAGAAAAAACCTATAAAAAATCAGGTTATTGAGTGTTTCACGCAAAAAAGTAGATATAATAAAGGCTGATTAGCCTTAAGAGATTTACCCGTGTTAGAACAAAGCATCAATTTAAATAAAGCAACTTTCACCATTAGCGCGCCTGATATCAGACGTTTACCAGCGGATATTGGCGTTGAAGTTGCATTTGCTGGCCGGTCAAACGCAGGTAAATCTAGTGCATTAAACACATTGACCCGTATCAACGGTTTAGCACGAACCAGTAAAACCCCTGGACGCACGCAATTGATCAACGTATTTGAAATTGCCGATGATCACCGTCTAATTGATTTACCAGGCTATGGTTTCGCGAAAGTGCCACTGGAAATGAAGAAAAAATGGCAAAAAGCTCTAGGTGAATATTTAGAAAAACGTGAATGTTTAAAAGGTTTAGTGGTGTTAATGGATATTCGCCATCCATTAAAAGATCTCGATATGGACCTAATACAATGGGCTGCTGACAGTGAATTACCAGTACTCGCATTGCTGACAAAATCAGACAAACTCTCTCAGGGTAAAGCTAGTGCTGAAGTGCTAAAAGTGAAGAAAACGTTAGCAACACTGAACGCAGACATTAAAGTACAAGCATTTTCATCGTTAAAACGCACGGGTGTCGATCAGGCAACAAAAGTCATTACTGAATGGTTTGCCAAGGCAGATAACGCACCCTATGCCGAATTAGATTCAGAAGAAGCGACTGACGAGTAAAAAAGATAAGCATCGGAATTCTTTAAGTCTACCGATGCTTTATTGATGGTACATTGCTCTTCATCTCGATACTGCCTTTTAAGAACATCTCCCGTTAATTACTTGGTAATTATTCAATACCCTAACACTAGCCAACTAACCAAGTTAAGTAAGCCTAACTTTTACAAGTATCACTATATTGAATATTCCTACGTTTATTTAATTTTCATCTACTTGAATTATTTGCATAGCCCTTGATTTGACAGGAGTCTAATGACTGCCTAGGCTAAATCTTAGACGAGTTGTACCCTGAGGCAGATTTCGTTATGCACAAAATATTACTGTGTTTTCTTCCTTTATTTTTGTTGGCCGCTTGTGGCGGTGGCTCAGACAGTAGCAATTCCAGCAATACCGCAACACCAGCGCCACCTCCTGCTGCTCCAGAAAATCCTATCGACCCTTATCAGCAAAAGCTGCAAGCCGCTCGACTACTAAATCAGGCGACCTTTGGCGCTACATTGAAAGATATTGAGTACCTTGTTGAACGGGGCGAGGAAGCATGGGTTAATGAACAGCTAACACTGGAACCGACGTTTCACATGCCGTTAGTTGCCCCTTTTGTTGATAATGAAGATTTTTGGCGCAGCTATCGTATTTCTGCTTGGTGGCAGCGCAGTTTATATAGTGATGACCAACTACGCCAACGCGTTGCTTTTGCGCTCAGTGAACTTTTTGTTGTGTCTGAATTTAATGGCGTGTTGTTTGATTCCCCACAAGCCCTCACTCAATATTATGATTTACTGATTAAGCACGCGTTTAGCAACTATCGGGAATTACTCGAAGTGGTAACCTTGTCTCCAGCCATGGGCGTTTATTTAAGTATGTTGGGGAACGAGAAGCCTGACCTTGAACGTAATATCAGGCCCGATGAAAACTATGCAAGAGAAGTGATGCAATTATTCTCTATCGGGTTAGTCGAATTAAATCGAGATGGCACGCCAAAATTAGATGCTAATGAGCAACCCATTCCATCCTATGATCAAAACGTCATTAAAGGATTTGCTCATGTCTTTACCGGTTGGCATTTCAACGGTACTACCGAAACAACGTGGTATCGATGGTGGCAAAATTACAACTTACTCGACCCCATGTCGCCCGTTTCTGCTTTTCATGATCGCGAAGAAAAAACACTCTTCTCCGGTGTTTTGCTGCCAGCCAACCAAACACCCGAGCAAGACTTAGCCATGGCGCTTGACGCGCTTGCTAATCATCAGAACGTGGCGCCTTTTGTTTCAAAGCAATTAATCCAAAAATTAGTCACCAGCAACCCATCTCCCGCTTATGTTGCGCGTGTCGCTGAAATCTTTGTCAATAATGGTACAGGAGAAAGAGGTGATCTAGCAGCGGTTGTAAAAGCGATTCTATTAGATGACGAAGCTAGAAATGGACACACAAACAATCCCACAAGCTTTGGTAAAGTTAGAGAGCCGATCATTAGGGCTGCTCACATGTGGCGCGCCTTTAATTTAACCTACATAAGTGAACGAATAGACTTTAGCTGGCCAGAGTATTTTTTTGGTCAAGCACCACTGGCCTCTCCATCAGTATTCAATTTTTATCGACCCGACTATAGCCCAATCGCACTAAAAGCCACAGAGGATTTAGTCGCTCCTGAGCTACAAATAGCAACAGAATCTACCATGACTAACACCATAAACTTTTTTGCTTGGTATGGCTTATGGCGCAATTTTTCAGGCGATATTTCCAGCACTGATATATCTGACGAAGACGGCCTCTACCTAGATTTGACCACAGAAGTTGAACTGGCCGAGACAGAAGGTGCATTGGCGTTAGTTGCACATCTAAATTTAGTGTTAACTGCCGGAGCTTTGAGCGATGACGCCATCACCTTACTCGTGCAAGCGTATCAAGAAAATAGTTATGAAGATGCGAACAATAAGGTGGCAAACCTTATTTTTCTAATTATGTCTTCACCACAATATGCCGTTCAACGATAAGGAAGCGATCATGGATAAACGTCAATTCTTAAAGTCATTGCTCGCCTCCAGCGTTGGATTAACCAGTTATGCCGCCGTTGGTAAGCAATTATCAATGATTAACGCAGCGGCTAAATCAACTTCATTAGATGGATACAAAGCACTTGTTTGCATTTTTCTGTACGGAGGAAACGACTCCTATAACATGTTGGTGCCCACTGAAGCGAGCGACTATCAAATATACTCAGATGTTCGTCAAAATTTGGCCATTGCTAGAGACACCTTACAACCTTTAACCACGGTATCTAGCTTACCTTATGCCTTGGGTGTTCCTGGTTACATGTCTCCCTTAGCCAGTTTATTCCATCAAGGCAGATTAGCTTTTGTAAATAATGTTGGCCCACTAGTTCAACCAACCAGCAAAAGTGACATAAATAATGGACTGGCTAAATTACCACCCCAGCTATTTTCTCATAATGACCAGCAAAAATTGTGGGAAACCGCAGGCAGTAATTTAAATGACTTAACGGGTTGGGCTGGCAGAATGGCTGACTTAATCACTGACACATCGAGCAATGCCATCTCAATGAATATTTCATTGGCTGGCAATAATGTAATGCAAACAGGCAATTTGGCTCAACCGTACTCGATGACAGCCGAAGGAGCACCGATGTTTGGCGCCTTAAATCCACAACAAAACTGGAACCAAAAGCGCATTGAACTGTTTGACCAACTGATCGCACTCGACAATCATTCTTTAGGTAATTCCTACAAAAGTATCATCAACCGCGCGCGCTCCAATTCTTTGATGATCAATCAAGCACTAGACCAATTGCCGAGCTTAAACACCATTTTCGAACAAGACGTTCTTTCTCAAGAGTTAGCTATGACAACTCAACTCATAGCGGCTAGGAATGCATTATCCATGAATAGACAAGTATTCTTCATTGGCTTTGGTGGCTGGGACACCCATGATAGGCAGTTACAAGATCATCCGCGATTACTCGCAACGCTAAGCAGCGCCTTAACGCGTTTTAACGAAGCGCTGGATGAACTCGGACTAGCTGATTCAGTAACCACATTTACCGCGTCAGATTTTGGGCGAACCTTAACCAGTAACGGTGACGGCACGGACCACGGTTGGGGTGGACACCAAATGGTAATGGGCGGCGCAGTAAATGGCGGGCAGCTATATGGTCAAATGCCAGAGTTGGCGTTAAACAGTAATGATGACTTTGGTGATGGCCGCATGATCCCAACAACAGCAAGCGAAGAATACGGTGCTCAGTTAGCCAAATGGTTTGGGCTCAGTGAGTCAGAAATCTCGCAAATATTTCCAACCCTTTCACGCTTTGATCAAAACAATCTTAATTTTCTAAGCAACCTGAGTTCAGGATAAAAAATATTAGCTAAAAAAATACATAAAAAAATACATAAAAAAACCGGAAGTACAAAGTACTTCCGGCGGATTAGCTATGGGGAAAGCTAGAATATATAAAATTATTACAACAGGCGTTCACAAGGAACAAGTGCATTATAGAGTAACTACTCCACAAAAGTAAAGTACTTGCTCTAAAAAATTTACGTTTTTATTCTATTTTTATTTTTTAAATGTGTAAGTATTTAATATTATTACGTTAAATTTACAATCACCAAACAAGATTTACGCTTGATTCGTTATTTTACTTTAAGTATAACTATGGTTATTAAAGGTACTATGGTGTACCGTTAGCGTTGTTTAAACGCTCACAGACTAAATATGCGTTTGTGAAAAAAAGGAATTTTAATTGTTTTTTAAATCTAATCTTTCAAAAAAAATTAAAGTAGTCACTTGTATCATTCTGGTCACTTGGCTTTTCCCATTACATGCGAAAAACATTACTTTAGTTGCTGATCCCTGGTGCCCATTTAATTGTCAAGATTCTGATGCTAAAAAGGGGTATATGATTGAAATTGCTGACCTTATATTCTCAAGACATAATATTACCGTTAAATATATAAATGTCCCTTGGTCAAGAGCGATTAAAGAAGTAGTCAATGGTAATTTTCATGGGCTAGTAGGTGTTGGCAAAGAAGAAGTTCCTGGATTAATTTTTCCAAGCATTAATCAAGGCGTTGCTGTAAATGCATTCTATACACTCGCCAATTCAACTTGGTTTTATCAGGATATAACTTCATTGAATGGAAAAAAGCTTGGTGTTATTCAAGACTATTCTTACGGTTCCTTTGATCAAGAATACATAGCTGCTTATAAAGATGATAGAAATAAAATTGAATATGTCACTGGTATTGATGGCCTAACCCGAAATATTGATAAAATGTTAAATAACAGAATTAATGTATTAATCGAAGACCGTAATGTTTTCAATCACGCAGTTGCAAATCGTGCTAGCGCCTTTAGAGAAGCAGGCACTATCTCAGAAGAAGAAGTTTTTATCGCCTTTTCTCCTAATAGGCCAGACTCTCAATTATTGTCCGAAATATTGACTAAAGGAATGAAAGAAATCCGTGCTTCAGGAGAACTGGCTAAAATTTTAGCTCGTTATCATTTAAAAGACTGGCAAAAGCCGCTACTCAAATAGAGTAGAATGAATATAACCACTCCATATAACCATTAGAAATAAAGTAACACGAGCAATGCATGCTATTTACCTGTAACCAAAATAGCACTCTCAGATTTTAACAAAGCCTTGCCCTTATTCGCAATTTAGACAGGTTCTTATTAAAGATTTTTTCAGAAACTTGCAATTAACTAGACGATCGGTCTAATATATGTCTATGAATTTACAAACTAACAAGCCGCGCCGTGGAAGACCACCGAAAATTTCACGCGACAATCCTGATACCAAAGCGGCGTTAATTCGAAGTGGACTTGAACAGCTGACTGAAAATGGTTTTGCGTCCTCTGGGATTGATCAAATTCTGAAAAAGGTTGGCGTGCCAAAAGGTTCTTTTTATCATTACTTTGCGAGTAAAGAGGCTTTTGGACAAGCTGTCATTGAAAGCTATGCGAACTATTTTGCCAGCAAATTAGACGCTCACTTGCTAGATGAATCATATTCCCCTCTAAAACGTATCGGTAACTTTGTTGAAAATGCCAAAGTTGGTATGACACATCATCAATTTAAGCGTGGCTGCTTAGTTGGCAACCTTGGTCAAGAAGTCGATTTGCTGCCAGACAGCTACCGGCAGCAATTAATTGATATCTTTTTTAGTTGGCAACATCGTCTGACCAACTGCCTTAAAGCGGCACAAGCACAAGGTCAGCTGTCAGAGATGGCAAATTGTGAACTATTGGCGGAATTTTTCTGGATTGGCTGGGAAGGTGCGGTCAGTCGCGCGAAACTGGTACAA